>Ga0272448_1001479_pt1 | contig 31509 bp, 16 predicted proteins | sample YNPCB0191_FD_202220 | JGI IMG/M metagenome (GOLD analysis project Ga0272448, IMG submission 202220) | Hot spring sediment microbial communities from Yellowstone National Park, WY, United States - YNP-CB-019-1 | ecosystem: Environmental > Aquatic > Thermal springs > Hot (42-90C) > Sediment...
GTACGGGGTGCGGATCACCCCCGAAGCGCTGGTGATGGCCACGCGGGCCTAAAGAGACGGTGAAGAGGCGAAATCCCCGTCAGACCAGGGCACTACTGCGTCTGAAAATGGCTAAACTTCAGGGGTTAAAAGAAAATCCTGTAAATCCTGTTAATCCTGTCTAAAAATGCTATCTCCCGATCCAATCCCGCTCCACCTCCCGCCAGTCCGCCACCGTGGTCGTGTACTCGGCGAAGGGGGCGATGCCGGCGAAGGTGGAAAGATTGGTCTGTGGATCGGCTAGGCCTTCACGGACGCCTTTGAGGGCCAGGCGCAGGTTTTCCGCGCGGGCGTGGTGGGCGGGGCCGCCTTCGCGGTAGGTGGGCACGCCGATGAGCACGCGGCAGTGGGGATTGGTGCGGGCGGCGGCGCGGGTGGCGTGCACCACCTGCCGGCGCATCAGCGCGACGTAGCCGCGTGGCAGGTAGATGCCGGAGTCGTAGGCCATCACCGCCAACTGATCGCACTCGGGCGCGATCTGCGCGAAGTAGTCCTCGCTCCAGCCATACCAGCGCAGCACCGGGGCGGGATACCACAGCGCGGTGCAGACGGAGAGCAGACTGCCCGGCGGCAGCGCGGCGCGCGTGTCGCGCAGCAGCGGGACCAGGCGCGGGTCGCCGTTGTGGCAGATCTCATAATCCCATTGCACGCCGTCGAAGCCGCAGGTGCGCACCAGCCAGTCCGCCTCGCGCACGGCCTTCGCGCGCACCGTGGGGTCGGCCAGGTTCACCGGTGGGTGCTCGCCCTCCCCGCCTACGTAGATCCACGCCAGCACCTTCACCCCCGGCGCCACCCGGTGCAGCCCTGCCGTCAACCGCCGCGCCGACGCCGGGAAGTGGAACTTCAGCTCCCCGTTCGCGCGCAGATAGCGCACATGGGCATACACATACCGCACCTGCCCCTGCCGCAGCCGCCCGGCCAGGCGGGCGAGATCGGCCTCCTGGTACTGGCCGAAATACCAGGTGTAGCGGATCCACAGCCCGTTCTCCCCCCGGTTCCCACTCCGCCCGCCCATCGGCGCCCACCGCGGGTAGGCGATGTAGTCGAGCAGCACCAGCAGCAGGATCACGCCAACCCCGCCGACCCACCACCGCCATCTGCCCTTCTTCCGTGACTGTGCCATCTGTCTGCACCTTGATTGAAGGATTCGTACTTCGTGAGGTTATTATAGCGGATTCGCGATTCACATGGTTTTGCGCCATTTTCGTGGCTTGTCAAAATATTCACGAGGATGGCACAATCCGTCCGGAGCATGGCACAATCTATTGGCGTTTGCTCGTATCGGTCATGAATGGAAATCATGAATCCTCCTGGTTAGGCGATGGATGGTACTGTCTTTACGGGCCTTCACCTGTTTATGAAGGCGTAATGTTCCATATTCCAGCGAAGCCCCGGTAAGGACGGTATTCTATCGTGGAACACCCATACGAATAGCGCCCTTTCAGGGCTTGGCGGATCTTTTAGCCCACCCAACCCAGGGTTCCACTGCGTTTCACCCTGGGCTATCGAATGTCAGCCTTTCAGGCTTTGGCGGTTGCTACTTCGTGGTGATGTGGACGCTGCCGGCAAGGTAGGTGGTGGGGAGGGTGTGGGCGGTGGGGGTGGCGAGTTCGCGGGGGAGGAGGGTGTCGCTGAAGCGCAGGGGGGTGGTGCCGGCGGGGGCGGTGGGGAGGGCCTGGAAGGTGAGTTCGACCAGCGCCTGGCGGCCCGGACGGAGGGCCTGCGGCGGGGGGAGGAGACAGGCCAGGCCGAGGGTGCCCGCGGCGGCGTGCAGCGCGTTCACCTGCAGCGTTAGCGCCGGGTTACCAACCAGCCGTGCGGCGCGGAAGGCCAGGCGCCGGGGATCGAAGCTGAGGCTGCAGCCCAGGCCGGCCTCGTCGCCCTGCGCGTCCAGCCACAGGCGCACCGTGCCGGTGCTGCCCTTCGCCAGCGTAATCGCGTCGAGGGAGAGCGTGTGTGTCCGCGTCCGCTGATTGCCGGGGACGAACAGTGCGCTCCGTGCCGTGTTCGTCTTGCCGACAAAAGGGAGGGTGGGGCCTCCGGCTGAGGCAGGGGGATCCAGCCCCAGTGCATAACGCCCGGTTTGCACCCAGTCCGCCACGGTGATGCGCCCGTCTCCCAGCACATCCATCGGCGCAGAGTCGGCGCGCTGGAACTCGCTGCCGGGGGCCGGGGTGTCCAGCCCGGCGGCAAAGCGCCCGGCCTGCACCCAGTCGGCGATGGTCAGCAGGCCATTGCCATCAGGCCGCCCGGCGATGTCGCCCTCCATGCCGGTGGGGCGCACGGTGATGGTCACCAGGGCGGGGGCAGAGCGGCTCAGCGCATCATTGGCGGTGTAGGTGAAGCTGTCGGCGCCGACGAAGCCGGCATCCGGCAGATAGGTGAAGGAGCCGTCCGCGCTCAGGCTCAGCGTGCCGTGGGCGGGGTTGCCGGCCACGGCTGCCACCGGCGCCTCGCCGTTGTCATCGGAATCATTGGCCAGCACGCCGGGGGCCGGCACCAGCAGCGGCAGGCGCTCGTTGACCTGGTAGGCATCGGGCTGCGCGGTGGGCGGGGTTGCGGCGCGCGTGACGGCCTTCACCTGGTCGCTCTGCGCGCCGTCGGCGGCAGAGACGGCGGTGAGCAGCACCTCGCGCCCGGCGCCGGCGGGCACCGACCCGGCCAGCGTCACGTCCACGCGCAGGGTGCGGGCGGCGTTCTTGTCCAGTGGAATGCGCCAGCCGGGTGTGCCGGTGAGCAGCGCGGTGACGTCCGTCCCGGTCGGCAGGTCGGTGTAGGTCACCGTCATCCCGTTGCCGCTCGGGGTGCCGGTCAGCACGTAGCTGTCGTCGATGGCGCTGTTGTTATGCACCTGCACGTAGTAGGTGGCCGTGGTACTCGGCGCCACCGTCTGCGTCACCGTCTGCTCGTCGAGCAGGTTGTAGGTGTCGCCGCCGGTGAAGGTCGGCTGCGCGGCGGTGCGCACCAGCAGGTCCGGGCGCGCCGGCCCTTCGTTCAACTGCCAGGCGGCGTTGAAGTAGCCGGCGTCGACGAAGGTGTCGGGGAGGTAGTGGACCTTGGGCTCCTGCACGCTCAGCCCCGCCTGCTTGTTGGTGTCGAAGACCACGTAGTCCGGCCAGTACCAGGGCAGCGCCTCCAGGTCCTTCGGCTGCGCGCCGGGGATGCTCCTGTGGCTCACCACCACGTAATGCGTGGGGCTCTGCGGGTTCGGGTAGACGAAATAGGCGCCGTAGTTGGGGCCGAGGAACTGCCGGTCGCCCACGCTGATGCCGCTGTTGGTCACCTGGATCGGCAGCAGGGGGGCGATCCCTGCCAGCAGGCTGTTGCTCTGCGCCGTGCCGTAGAGGATGAGGTTGCTGGTGGCAACGTCGTTGGCGCTCACGCTGCTGTCCGCGTGCGAGGTGATGCTCGCGCCCATCCAGCTATTCCAGTTCGTGCAGAAGGCGTCGGCCTCCGCCTTGTTCGCCGTGGTGTCCGCGCCGCTGCCCGCCGTGCCGTAGACCACCAGGAATTTCGACGTATACGCGTCGCCGATCGGCCCTTCCTGCGCCGCGCTCTTGTGCAGCCCGCCGGGCAGGCTGTTGGTGTCCGACCAGCCGAGGATGGCGCCGGAGTCGTGCAGTGCGGCGGAGAGCGTCACCGTGCCCACCGGGCCGGAGTAGCTGGGCAGGCCGTTGGTGAGGATGGTCACCAGTTGCGCGGGGTTGCACAGGCTGGCGTCCAGCGTCAGCGTGTATTGCAGCACGTTGGCGGTGCTCACCGCCACCGTGTTGCCCGTCACCACCGCGTCGAGGGTCGCCGCCTCGTTCACCCGCTGCACGCGGTCGATGCTCGCCCAGTAGAGCTTGCCGTATTTCATTCGCGTGGTCTTCACCGTCACATGCGCCGGGGTGGGGGGCTGCGCCTTCGTGTTGAAGTAGTTGTAGAGGGCCAGTTGCGTGGCGGCGGTGTAGGCGGCGCAGTGCCCGCCGCTGGCGGTCTGCAGCGTATGCTGGTAGTCCGTCTCCGCCGGCGTCGCGCTGCCCAGCGCCGTCAGCCGGGTGTCCAGGTTATAGGCGTTCACCGAGGGCACGGTGGTGTCGCCGGTGTCGGTGATGAGGTAGAGGTTCTGCCACTTCGCGCCCTCCGCGACATCCACGCTGGAGGCCATGGTCAGGTTGGGCAGGCGGAAGGGTTCCACGTAGGAGGGATTGCGCGCCGGGCCATACCACTGTGCATACCAGGAGCGGTAATCGCCCCAGCCGTCCACGCCGCCCACCGCCGCCAGCACGTCTGGATGGCGCACGCCCAGCCGGAAGGCGCCGGTGGCCCCCATGGAGGCGCCTTCGAAGTAGAGGCGGCGCATGTCCACGTTGCACAGCGCGCGCAGCTCCGCCAGCACGTCGAAGAAGTCCACCTCGCCCACGCCGTCGTAAAAGGTGTTGCCGCGCCCCTGCAGGTTCACCAGCAGAAAGCCGTTGGCGTCTGCGAAGGTCGTCTGGGTGCTGTTGAACGAGGCGGAGGCCGACCCGCCGAAGCCATGGCCGATGAAGATCACCGGGTGCGCCACGCCGGATTGGTAGGCTTTGGGGACATACAATCCATAAGGCTGGCTGGAGCCGTCGATGCGCGAGGTGTAATAACGCAGCGCGCTGCCCGACGCCACCGCGTCGGTATAGGCGCTTTGCCACAACAGCACCAGCAGCAGACACCAGGTTAATGCGGATCTCATCCTGCGCGCCCTCGCACCTGGAGCAATCCAACACCACGCATTTTTCTCACAGCCATTACACTATACCACAAATTCACAGAAGTGGCACGGCAACGTGGCACGGCCATCCTGGCCGTGGCGTCGCCCCGATTGCATCGGGGCGCGTGACGATGTGGTATTCTACGCGCCTCGGTAAATTCGTGGACACCACCAATACTGTTGCTTTTGGTTGTTCCGCGCTCACTCGTGACTCTGATATTGCCATCTCCCAGCAGGGGAGGGTAACCTTGGTGACACTGTTTTATGCTAAATGCAACAGGATGGATGACGTTCATGCTCAAATTCCCTAATGAAGATGATAGAGGGTATCACCTAATTCACTGCCGTGAATCGGCAACTGATACTTCTCAACAACCTCGTCCATTGTGCTACGCAATTGCGACAACCTCGTTTCGTTTGGCACCCAATTAGCATCAAAAGAATTTTGCATATCGACTAATACCTGATAGAGCTGTTTCCATCCAGGTTTATCGACTGGTTTACCCCATGATCTTTCCATCTCAAGCATGGCTTGATCTATTTCTTGCATTATGCATAAATGACTTTCGAGATATATAATTTCCATACCTAACGATGTGTAACAAAAATCCATATCTTCCATCATGCGTTTACCAAGACCACCAAATATATTGATTTCTGCTATTCGCTTTTCATTGAGATTCGATATCTCATTGCGATAAAGCTCTAATGTGTGAATAATGCCAGGAATTGGAACAGAGCCATGTTTTAAAGCAATAGCTACATCAGGATTCTTAGTCCCTTCTGATAATCGAGCGATAATATCATCAAGGCGATCTATTACACTCATCGTATCCTCCATATTAAAAGTCGTGGACACCATACCTTTTTATGTTCACCCCTCATTCCTCCTCGCCCTACTCTCCCTCCCGCCGCATGCGCCCGCGCTTTTGCGGCAGCTATGGACGACCGGTGCGGGCTTCCAGTGCTTGCAGGAATGCCACCGGGTCAGGGGTGATCGGTGCGGGTGGAAGAGCATCCCCAGCCTGCCGCCACCACCCCCGCTGTGCCCCGGATGCGACATCACCACCCGTGCCTTGCATCCCATACGCTTATCTTATCGCGGACGCCTGAGGAACGACAATAGGGGAGACATGGTGAACGGGAAAAATGTGATATCTCCGAATTAATTTACCTGTCACGCGCCTTGGCTGGAAGCCAAGGCGACGCCACGGGCTGGAAGCCCGTGCCACGGCATCTGCACATCCGCCGGCTGATGTCGCATCTCCGACCGGTCGCGGCCTGCCGGTGGGAGGTAGAATATCGCTGAGTTGAGGATAAGATGTCATGCCGTCGCAACATGTCCCTGCTACATCGGACGAGGGACAACCAGGCGAATCGCTCTTCCGTTCGCTGGCGGACAATGCCAACGCGATCATCGGCATTGTCCAGGGGACGCATTTTGTCTATGTGAACCGCTACTTCTCCCAGGTGACGGGGTTCAGCCAGGACGAATTGCTGGCGATGGATATCAGCCGGATCATCGCGCCGGCCTCCCGCGACCTTGTGCTGCAGCGGGCGCAGGTGCGGCAGGCCGGGGAGCCCACGCCTCCGTCGCGCTATGAATTCGCCATCCTGACGAAAGAGGGGCGGGAACTCTGGCTGGATTATGCTGTCGCCCGCATTACCTATCACGGGCAACCGGCGCTGGTGGGCATCGCGTATGACATTACCGAGCGCAAGCAGATCGAGCGGGAGCGCGAACGCCTGCTGGTCGAGGTGCAGCGCCGGGCCACGGAACTGGATGCCATCCTCGATGCCATTGTCGATCCGACCGCTGCCTTCGATGCATACGGCGTGCTCATCCGCGCCAACCCGGCTATGGTGTTGACCATCGGGCATGATCCGACCGGCATGACGCACACGGCGATCGCCGGTGACCTCGTCATGCGCTATCCGGACGGCACGCTGCTCGCGGAAACGGAAATCCCGATCAGCCGCGCCTTGCGGGGAGAAGCGGTGGTGGGCGAGCGGCTCCTCATCACGGACGTCGCCCAGCATGTGATGACCGTAATGATCTCTGCGGCGCCGCTCCTGGAGGGGCTACACCCCTGGGGGGTGGTGAGCATCTGGCATGACATCTCCAGGCGGGAGCGGGCGTATGAGGAGGTGCGACGGCGGACGGCTGAGCTGGATGCCACCATCGACAGCATGGCGGACGGCGTGGTGATCTATAACCCGGATGAACAGATCGTGCGGATGAACGCGGCAGCACAGCGCCTGATCGGGTTCACCGAGGATGAGTGTCACGAATCGGGCTTTGAGCGTTGGCGAAAACGACGCCTTGAAACTGCGGATGGCACACCCTTTCCGCGTGAGCAGATTCCGGCGATCCGTGCTTTGCGCGGCGAACTGGTCGCCGGCGTCGTGGTGGTGTTGAAGCATCCGGAGGGGCGTGCGGTCTGGTTCTCGGTCAGTGCGGCACCGATCCAAACGGACGACACCCTGATCGGCGCCGTCGCGATTTACATCGACATCACCCGATTGCACCAGGTGGAAGAGGAGTTGCGCGACAGTGAAGCGCGCTATTTTGCCTTCTCGGAAGCCACCTCCGAAGGCATTGCCATCCATGAGCACGGGATCATTCTGGAGGTCAATGGGAATGTTGCCCACCATCTGGGCTATACGCCGGAGGAGATGCGCGGCCGGTCGTTATTCGAGTTCCTCGCCCCGGAGTCGCGGGAGGAAGTGATCCGGCGCATGCAGACGAAAGACCCCGGGCCGTACTTCGCCATCTCGCTGCATCGCGACGGCTCGAAAAGCATCGGCGAAATGCGCGCCCGCGATTTCATCTACCACGATCGCCTGGTGCGCCTGGTGGCCATGCGGGATGTCACCGAGCAGAAGCGGTTGGAACAGGAGCGCGAGCGCCTGCTGGGCGAGGTGCAGGCCCGTGCCGCGGAGCAGGACGCCACCATCAACGCCATCCCCGACGGGTACATCGTCTACGCCGCGGACGGCACGATTCTGCGCATGAATGACCTGGCGCACCAGGTCTTCGAGTTTACCGCCGTCGAGCTAGCCCTGCCGTATGCGGAGCGTATGGCCGCGCTTCGAATCGAGACGCCGGACGGCAAGCCGTTTCCGCTGGAGCAACTGCCGTCGTATCGGGCGCTCCACGGGGAAACCGTCCGTGGTACGCTGTTGACGGTCTACCGCCCGCAGCGCCGGTATCGGCTCTCGGTCAGTGCCTCCCCCATGATCATGCCGGACGGCCGACAGGCGGGCGCCGTGATGGAGTTCACGGACATCACCCCACTGCACGAATTGCAGGAGCAGATGCGCAGCATGCTGCAGATTATCTCGCACGACCTGCGCACTCCGCTTGGGGTGATCAATGGCCATGCCGGGTTGCTGGAGGAGATGCTGTCCGGTGCCGGTATCGATGAAACGACGCTATTCAGCCTCCATGCCATCCGGCGCAGCGTGCAGCGGATGAGTACCATGATCGAGGATCTGGTGGATGCCGCGCGCGCGGAAGGGGGACAGTTGCAGCTCACGCGCGACGCCGTGTCGCTGCGGGATTTCCTCATCGATTACCTGCGGCGCACGGCGGGGGCGCTGGAATCAGAGCGCATCCGCGTCGACGTGCCGCCGGAATTACCGCCGGTGTGGGCGGATTTTAACCGCCTGGAGCGCATCTTCACCAATCTGTTCTCCAACGCACTCAAGTATTCCGACCCCGGCACCCTGGTATGGGTGCGCGCCTGCCGGGTGGACGACACCGTCGAAGTCGCCATCAGCGACCGGGGGCAAGGCATCCCACCGGAGGATCTGGCGCACCTCTTCGAGCGGTTCTACCGGGCGCATGGTGCCGAGAAGCGCGAAGGGTTGGGCCTGGGCCTGTACATCACCCGCATGCTGGTCGAAGCGCACGGCGGGCGCATCCGGGTAGAAAGCGCGGTGGGGCAGGGAAGCACGTTTACCTTTACGCTGCCGATGGCTGCCGGTTTCGGGAACTGACATCGAAACTCCAGCCCTGGATATGCTGCCGTGGGCAAAATATCATAATCAGTTGAGAGCCATATGGCGTTTCGGTGTCAGTCCCCAAAACTGATGCATGTCCATCGTCCGGTGTTTGCGGTAGGTCAAGCCAACATTCTCCCGCTCATGTATGATCTCCAGCCGGTCTACCTCGGGCTGCGGACGGTAGAATAGCGCAGAGTTCGGGTAGACGGCGATGGCCCATGCACATTTCCCGAACCCCGGGATGAGGGCAACGTGCTCCGTGTCTTGCTGGTGGAAGATTCAGCGGACGATGCCCTGCTGCTGGTTGAGGCTTTGCGGCAGGGAGGATTCATGCCGTCCTACCAGCGGGTGGAGACGGAGGCGGACTATCGCCGCGCGCTGACCGAGGAAGACTGGGACATCATTATCGCTGACTATGTACTGCCCCGGTTCAGCGGCATCGCCGCCATCCGCATTGCCCGTGAGGCGGATATCGACACCCCCATCATCATGGTGTCCGGCAAGATGGGGGAGGAGACGGCGGTGGAGGCAATGCGGGCGAGCGCGCAGGATTACCTGCTCAAAGGGAACCTGGCGCGGCTGGTGCCGGCCATCGAGCGGGAACTGCAGGATGCGCAGACCCGCCGGGAGCGCCGGCACGTGGAACGGGCGCTGCGCGAAACGCTCTCCCGCGCTCAGCAGTATCTCGACGTGGCCGGGGTGATGCTGGTGGCGCTGGATGAGGAGGGCTATGTCACACTGATCAACCGCAAAGGGCTGGCCATCCTGGGCTGCACGGCGGCGGAGGTGGTCGGCAAGCGCTGGGTGGATCACTTTATCCCGCCCCAGAACCGCGCAGAGGTATGGGATTGGTTCCGGCAATTGATGCAGGGGCAACTGAGCGCGGCCGAATATGCGGAAAATCCGGTGTGCACCTGCCGCGGGGAGGAGCGCTTGCTGGCCTTTCACAACGCCATCCTGCGCGATGAGCACGGGCAGATCATCGGCACGTTAAGTTCCGGCGAGGATATTACCGAGCGCCGGCGCGCCGAAGAGCGGATGCGCTTGCTGGATGATGCGCTGGAAGCCTCCGCCAACAGCGTGGTCATCACCGACCGCGACGGCACCATCATCTGGGTGAATCCCGCCTTCACCCGCATGACCGGCTACCAGCGGGAGGAGGCCATCGGGCAGAGCCCGCGCATCCTCAACTCCGGCAAACAACCGCACAGCTTTTACGAGGTGATGTGGGCGACCATCTGCGGCGGCAACCCGTGGCACGGGCAACTGGTGAACCGCCGGAAAGACGGCTCGCTGTACACGGAAGAGATGACCATCACGCCGGTGTGCACCGGCGATGCGATCACCAATTTTGTCGCCGTCAAGGAAGACATCTCCGCGCGAAAACACGCGGAAGCCGAGCGCGAGCGCTTGCTGGAGGAAGTGGCGCGCCGCGCCTCGGAGTCGGAAGCGATCATCACTTCAATCGCGGATGGCCTGGTCGTCAATGATACTGCGGGGCGGATCGTCACCGCCAACCCTGCCGCGGAGCGCCTGCTTGCTACGGCGCCGGAAGATTGGCATATCCCCTTTTCAGAGCGCTGGAAAGAGCGGCACATCTATCGTCCGGATGGCCAGCCCATCACCCAGGAGGAGTTTCCCGCCCTCCGCGCCTTGCACGGCGAGGTGGTGCATAATGAAGTGCTGCGGGTGAGCATTCCGGGCCGCCCGGAAGTGTGGCTCTCGATGAGCGCCGCCCCCATCCGCGCGCCCGAGGGAGCGGTGCTGGGGGCCGTGACGATCTTCGCCGACATCACCGCCTTCCATGATCTGCAACGGCAGGTGCAGCGCCGGGTGGCGGAGCTGGACGCCACGCTGAACTCGGTGGCGGATGGGCTGATCATCTACAGCCCGGCAGGCGAGATCGTCCTCGATAATCCGGCCGCCCGACGCCTGCTGGACGGGCTGTTGATCGAGCAGGAATACAGCCATGCGCTGCCGCAGTGGATTGATATGCAGGCCTACACCCCGGAGGGGCAACGCCTGGCCCCGGAGGACACCCCCGCCGCCCGTGCCGCACGCGGGGAGACGGTGGCGGGTAAGGTACTCATGTTCCGGCATCGCGATGGCACCGAGACCTGGATTTCGGTGACCGCCGCGCCCATCCGGCTGCATGACGACACCATTGTCGGCGTGGTCGGCACCTATACGGACATCACGCCACTGCGTGAACTGCAGGCCCGGCAGGAGGACATGACCCGCATGATCTCCCACGACCTGCGCGCGCCGCTGTCGGTGGTCTACGGGCATGCCCAACTGCTCGCCGACGTGATGGGCGTGCATGCGCGTACGGAGATGGAGCAGGAAAGCGTGCGCGCCATCGAGGCAGCCGCCATCCGCATGAATGCGATGATCCAGGACCTGGTGGATGCCGCGCGGGCGGAAGGCGGGCAACTGCTCCTCAGGCGGCAGCCGGTGGCCCTGGAGGCCTTTCTGAACGATCTCTGCGCGCGGAATGCGGCGGCGCTGGATGTCAGCCGCATCCGGTTGGCGATTCCGCCCGACCTCCCGCCCGTCGATGCCGATCCTGACCGGTTGGAGCGCATCATGACCAATCTGCTCTCCAACGCCGTGAAATACTCCCCGCCCGGCACGCCGGTGCTGGTGCGGGCACGCCGGCATGGCGCACAGGTGGAGGTGTCCGTCAGCGACCAGGGGTATGGCATTGCGCCCGAAGATCAGGTGCGGCTCTTCGAGCGCTTCTACCGCGTGAAAACCACCCGCGCAGAGGGAGTGGGCCTGGGGCTGTATATCACCCGCATCCTGGTGGAAGCCCACGGCGGGCGCATCGGGGTGGAGAGTACGGTCGGGGAGGGGAGCACATTTACGTTCACCTTGCCTATTGCCGGTGAAGCATCACCCGAGTCAACGGAGGAGGGCTGATGGCGCGCATTCTGCTGCTGATGGAGAGCGCTGAAGACCGGCGCATCATCCGCAAGATCTTGCACACGCAAGACGAGGTGATCGAGGCGACCGCGGAGACGGCGCTGGAGGAGCCGTTCGACCTGTGCATGCTGGATGGGCGGGCGTTGCAGCGGGTCTGGGCGCACATTGACACGCGCCGGGCGCAGGACGCGCCCCGTTTTCTCCCCTTCCTGCTGGTGGCGGCACGCGAAGAGGTGACTCGCGTGCCCGAGGAACGCTGGCAGCGGGTCGATGATTCGCTGCTCAGCCCCATTCATGCGCGAGAACTCTGGAATCGCGTGACCGTGTTACTGCGCGCGCGCGAAGCCTCGGTGCAGCTTGGCGAGGAACGGTGCGTGCTGCAGACGCGTGAAGCGCTCTTACGGCGGGCGCTATCCGCCCCCACCATCGGCGTGCTGTTCTTCGCGTTACGCGGCGGCATACACCGTGCCAATGCGACCTTTGAACGGATGAGCGGTTACACCTCCGACGAACTGATCCACATGAAGCATTGGTTGGAACTGACCGCCCCTGAATTCCGCGAGCTGACTGAGCGGGTTGCGGCGGAAATGGCGGACCGCGGCGTCGTGGCGCCGTACGAGAAACAAATGATTCGCAAGGATGGCACGCGCTGGTGGGGCCTGTTTACGCCGACGCGGCTCAGTGGCAGCGGATGGGAGATGGAATGTGTCGAGTTCATCACTGATATCACCGAGCGCAAGCAGACCGAGGCAACGTTGCGGGAAAGCGAGGCACGGTATCATGCACTCTCCGAGGCCAGCACCGAAGGCATTGCCATCCACGATCAGGGCATCATTCTGGAAGTCAATCGGGTCATCGCCGAACACCTCGGCTATACCCAGCAGGAGATGGTCGGCCAGTCGCTGTTCAAATTCCTGGCGCCGGAATCGCGGGAGGAAGTGCTCCGGCACATGGAAGCCGCCGATCCCGGCCCCTACGAGGCCATCTCCTTGCATCGGGATGGTTCGAAAACCATTGGGGAGATGCGCGCGCGGAATTTCGTCTACCACGGTCGCCCGGTGCGCATGGTGGCCATGCGCGATATTACCGTGTACAAGCAATTGGGAGAGGCATTGCGTCAAGAACGTGACCGGGCGCAACTGTACCTGGACATCGCCGGGGTGATGTTTTTGGTATTGGATCGCGAAGGGCGCGTCACACTCATCAATCGAAAAGGCGCGGAGGTGCTGGGGTATGCACCGGAGGAGCTACTCGGGAAATATTGGATTGACTTAGTCGTTCCTGAACGGGAGCGTGCAGCGGTATGGGATGTCTTCTACCGCGTAATAGCTGATAAGGAGAGATACCCAGAATACTATGAAAATCACCTGGTCTCCAAGCGAGGAGACGAGCGCCTGGTCGCGTTCCATAATACTGTGTTGCGAGACGAGCGGGGGCAGATCGTTGGCACACTGAGCTCCGGCGAGGATATTACCGAGCGTCGGCGCGCGGAATGCGCCTTGCAGGAGAGTGAAGCGCGTTTACGGGCCGCCATGGATAGCATCCCTGATGAAGTCTGGTTCACCGACACGCGCGGGAATATCCTGCTGATCAATGATGTCGCCATCAAGAACCTGGGCTTAGACTCGCGTGAGACATTCTTCCGCAACATCACCGAAGCTGTGGCGCGCTTGGAGATCTATGAACCGGATGGCACGCCCCGACCGCCGGATCAGGCGCTGTTAACCCGGGCATCGCGCGGGGAAGTGTTACGGAATGTCGCTGAGCTCGTCAGGAATGTCGCGACAGGTGAATTGCGGTATCGCGAAGTGAGTGCGTCACCTGTCCGGGACCAATCCGGGCATACACTCGGTACGGTTGGGGTGGTACGCGATGTCACCGAACGCAAGCGGGCAGAGGAAGAGCGTGATCGGTTGCTTACCGAGCTGCAGCGCCGGGCAGAGGAGCTCGACGCCATCATCGACGCGATCGTCGATCCGACCGCCGCCTTCGATGCGCGCGGCAACCTCATCCGCGCCAATCCGGCCATGGTCATGACCATCGGGCACGATCCGACCGGCATGACGCACACGGAGATCGCCCGCGTCCTCGCCATGCGCCGCCCGGACGGCACGCTGCTCGACGAAACGGAGATCCCGATCAGCCGGGCCTTGCAGGGGGAAGCCGTTGTCGGGGAGCGCCTGCTGATCACAGATAGCGATCAGCAGGTGATGACCGTCCTCATCTCCGCGGCGCCGCTGCTGGAAAAAGACCGTCCCTGGGGCGTGGTGAGCATCTGGCATGACATCTCCAAGCGCGAGCGCCTGTTGGAAGAAGTGCAGCATCGCACGGCGGAGCAAGAGGCGTTTTTTGCTGCGATCGTCGACGGGCTCATCGTCTATGGTCCGAACGGTGAGATCGTCCGCACGAATCCGGCCGCGGACCGTCTGCTGGCGATGATCCTGGAGGAGTGTCCGGACCTGCCCACGGCGCGCTGGTTGTCCGGCTGCGCGCTGACGGCGGAGGGATGCCCGCTCCCGGAGGGAGAGCTGCCGGCCTATCAGGCCATACACGGGCAAATCGTGCGGGGGAAGGTGCTGTGTTTCGTCTTGAAAAACCAGGGGCACCTCTGGATATCCGTCAGCGCCGCGCCGGTGTACTCGGAGGAAGGCGCGCTACTGGGAGTGGTGAGCAGTTATGCGGACATCACGGCCACCCACGACCTGCAAGGAGAGTTGCAGCGCCGGGTGGCGGAGCTGGATGCGACCATCAACGCGGTGGCGGACGGCCTGGTTATCTACAGCACCTCCGGCGAGATTCTCCTCGACAATCCGGCCGCGCGGCATGTGCTGGATGATATCCTCATCGAGGTGGAATATCGCGATCAGCCCGGCTGGATGAGCTTGCGAGCCTGCACGCCGGACGGCAAACGCGTGACACTGGAGCATGCGCCGGGTGCGCGTGCCGCGCGCGGGGAGACGGTGACCGGCGAAGTGCTCGTGTTTCAGCATAAAGACGGCACGGAAACCTGGATGTCGGTCGCGGCGGCGCCCATCCGGCTGCAAAACGACACGATTATTGGCGTGGTTGGCACCTACACGGACATCACGCAGCTCCGGCAATTGCAGGCGCGCCAGGAGGACATGCTCCGCATGATCTCCCATGATCTGCGCGCCCCGCTGGCGGTGACCCGCGGGTATGCCGACCTGCTGCAGGAGGAAGTGCAATCGCGGGGGTGGGAAGTGCTGGTCCCCAGCATTGAGGCGATTCAGCAAAGCACGGTCCAGATGAATGTGATGATCCAGGATATGGTGGATGTCGCCCGGCAGGAAGGCGGACAACTGCAGCTCATCCTGCAGCCCGTCGACTTGCGCCCCTACCTGGAGACGCTGTTGCAGCGGAGCGCCACCGCGCTGCCCCTCGACCGCGTACAACTCGACGTGCCCGCCGATCTCCCGCCGGTGGCCGCTGACCCCAACCGGCTGGAGCGCATCCTGATTAACCTGCTGTCGAACGCGCTCAAGTATTCTGCGCCGGGCACCCCGGTCTCTGTACATGCCAGGCGGATGAATGGTACAGTGCAGATGGCGGTAGTCGACCAGGGCAGAGGCATTCCCCCGGAAGATCTGCCGCACCTCTTTGAGCGGTTCTACCGGGTGAAGGGTGCCCGGAAGACGGAAGGCATCGGCCTGGGTTTGTATATCACCCGCATCCTGGTGGAAGCCCATGGCGGGCGCATCACCGTGGAGAGCGAGATGGGGAAAGGGAGCACGTTTACCTTCAGCTTGCCGGTGGCGCGGGCCGAACCGTGATACCGGTTTTGGGGACTGATACCGAAACTCCCCAAAGTAGAGAGGCTGTAGCAGGCCGGAGAGCGGCTCGCTGACATGAAAGGTGGAGTTTCGATGTCAGCTCCCGAAACCGGGTGCATCTTTGCCGGCCACAACCAGTGAGCTAGTGGAAGAATCAGCATGACCGATATGGCGCAACAACAGTTCGAGTATGTCGCCAATCCGTACGCGCGCATCGCCTGGTGGTGCGGGGTGGGCGCGGTGGGCATCGGCATCGCCGGACTGCTGGGGTGGATCTTCAACCTCCCGGTGCTGACCAGCATCGTCCCCGGGTTGAAGCCCATTGCCGTTAGCGCGGCCATCGCCTTCCTGCTGTTGGGCATTATCCAGCTCGGTATGGCTCGACCCCGCTCACGCGTGGCCAGTATCGTCCTGTTCTGCCTCGCGCTCCTGCTGACGCTCTTCGGGCTGCTGGAAATTATCTATCTGGTGACCGGTAGCGATGTGTCGATCGAAGATGCCATCCTCCGGCATTATCCGGGGGCGCTGGCGAATCCCAATGCGCATATCGCCCCGGTCGCCGGCATCTTCATCTTCCTGCTCGGGCTGGGCCAATCCCTTTTCCTCTATCACCGGGGGATCCGTGGACGGCAGGAGCATCGGGTCCTGGATGTCGTGGGACTGCTGGGCAGCCTGGTGATGCTGTGCGCCTTCGTGTTTCTGCTGGGCTACCTGTACGGCACGCCGCTGTTTTACGGCAGCGCCTTTATCCCGATTTCCGCACTGGCAACACTGGCGGCCACCCTGCTGGGCATCGGATTGATCCTGACCGCCGGGGAGGAGGCGCTGCCGCTGCGCTGGTTCACGGGCAGCTCCACGCGGGCACAACTGTTGCGCGCGTTTCTCCCGTTCACCGCGCTGGTCCTGTTGTTTTCGGAAATCGTGCAGAACTATCTGGCGCGCTTTGCCTATATCAACCCCGCCCTCTCCGCCGCGCTGTTGACCGGACTGTCCCTCCTCCTCATCAGCGTGGTGGTGCTGCGCATTGCCCGCGGCACCGGCAACCTCATTGACCGGGCGCAAGCGGAACGCCAGCAGGCCATCGAAGAATTGCGCCTGCTCTCCGCGGCGCTGGAGTCGGCGGCGAACGGCGTGGTCATCACCGACCGGCAGGGGCAGATCATCTGGGTTAACCCGGCCTTCACCCGGCTCACCGGCTACACGCTGGACGAGGTGAAAGGGGAAAACCCGCATCTGCTCAACTCCGGGCAGCAACCGCACAGTTTCTTTGCAACGATGTGGGAGACCATCGAAAACGGCGAGCCGTGGCACGGGCAACTCATCAACCGCCGCAAGGACGGCTCGCTCTATACCGAGGAACAGACCATTACGCCCGTGCGTGCCGGCGGCGTGGAGATCACCCACTTCGTGGCCATCAAGGAAGACATCACCGAGCGCAAACAGATCGAGGAGGCGCTGCGGGTGTCGGAAGCGACCTTCCGCACCATCTTCAACAGCGTCTACGACGCGATCTTCCTGCACGATGTCGAGGGCCGCATCCTCGAGGTCAACGATTCCATGCTGGCCATGTACGGCGTGACCCGCGAGGAAGTGCCCGGTACGGAGGTGGCGCGCTATTCCGCCGCGGACAATCCGTTTGAACGGTTGCCGGACCTCTGGCACCGCGTGCTGGCGGGAGAGCCGCAATATTTCTCCTGGCACGCCCTGCGACCGCACACCGGCGAGGCGTTCGATGTCGAAGTCTACCTGCGCCGGCTGCACCTGCATGGCCGTGAGGTGATCATGGCCAACGTGCGCGACGTGACGGCGCGCAAGCAGGCGGAGGCCGCCCTGCGCGCGCTCACGGAAACGCTCGAACAGCGCGTGCGGGAGCGCACCGTCGCCCTGGAGGCGGCCAACAAGGAGCTGGAGGCGTTCAGCTTCTCCGTCTCGCATGACCTGCGCGCGCCGTTGCGCAGCATCGACGGCTTCAGCCGCATCCTGCTGGAGCGTTACCTGGGGCAACTGGATGCCGCGGGGCAGGACTACCTCACCCGTGTGCGCAATGCCACCTTGCGCATGAGCCGCCTGATCGACGACATGCTCATGCTCTCCCGCGTGGGCCGCGCCGAAATGCGCCGCGCGCCGGTGAACCTCAGCGCACTGGCCGCCGACGTCATGGACGAGTTGCGCCAGCGCGACCCGGAGCGGCAGGTGCAGGTGGCGATTCAACCCGACCTGGAGGTGACGGGCGATGCCGGCCTGCTGCGCATCGTGCTGGAAAACCTGTTGGGCAACGCCTGGAAATTCACCAGCCACCGCGAGGAGGCGCGCATCGAGGTGGGCGCCCTCACGCGGGACGGCGAGCGCATCTACTACGTCCGCGACAACGGCGCCGGCTTCGACATGAGCTACGCCGACAAACTCTTCACCCCCTTCCAGCGCCTGCACAGCGAGGAAGAATTCCCCGGCACCGGCATCGGCCTCGCTATCGTCCAACGCATCATCACCCGCCACGGCGGCCGCGTCTGGGCAGAGGGCGAGGAGGGGAAGGGGGCGACGGTGTATTTTACGCTGGGGGCTTAGCCTTCATACTCTTACTCTTTCTCTTTCTCTTACTCCCCTGAAAGCTTCCCTCTCTTCTCCTACCGATTCCGATCTACCTGGAGCGCGAACCTCCTGGTGAGCCGATTATAGACTCGGTTTCGGTGCGCTCATCGGCTCACCAGGAGGTTCGCGCTCCAGGCTATTGCTCGATACGATATATCAATGCCATGGTAGGCATCCATTCGTCTGAAAAGAGCTACGATTTTCAGAGAAAGAGAAGGAATAACGGGTGATGCCTGATCTCGCCCGGCAACAACCGCCAGTGCATCCGCGGGGGCAGTGCCCGCATCACAGGCACAGTATCTGCGTTTGTCCATACAAACGCTTGCATAGCCGTTGGTTATGCCGTATAATCTTAGCACCCTTGTCCCCCCGCAATGGGTTGTAAGCAGTGAGAACTGGAGGTGATCATGCTGACCCGACGACGGGATGTGTTCCTCATGGCGTTCCTTATACTCGCGGCGCTTTGGCTTGGCCGGCCCGTGGCGGCGGCCGGGGGGTGGGGGAGCTTCCATCATGATGCCCAGCATACCGGGCGCAGTCTCGACACTGGCCCGAGTACGCCCACGCTGAAATGGGCCTTCCCCATTGGCGACTGCGTGGATTCCTCGCCGGCCATCGGGGCGGACGGCACTGTCTATGTCGGGGCGCGGGACGGCAATCTGTATGCCATCCATCCCGACGGCACGCTCAAGTGGACCTTTCCTACCGGCGGCGCCATCTTCTATTCCTCCCCGGCCATCGGGGCGGACGGCACCCTCTATATCGGCTCCTGGGATGGCAACCTCTATGCCATCAACGCCGACGGCACGTTAAAGTGGTCGACGGCGACGGATAACTCGATCAATCACTCCCCGACCATCGGGCCGGATGGCACCATCTACGTATGCTCGGAGCATAACGATCAGCGCGTACATACACATTCGCTCTACGCGTTCAAGCCCGATGGTGCGCTAAAGTGGTACACCACCAGCCCTGCGGCCTCGGATACTATCTGGATCTGCTCCTCTCCGGCAATCGGCACCGATGGCACCGTGTATGTCTGCACAAATACCCTCTATTCGGGTAAAACAATGCTCCTTGCCTTTGCTCCGGATGGCACTCCACAGTGGCACTGTGAAACTTATAGTTACGCCCCCCCAGCCATCGGGGCAGATGGCACTCTCTATGTCGGCGCCCCTTATTACCTGTATGCCATTACTTCTGCTGGCAATGGCACTGTTAAGTGGCAAAGTAATATCGGTGGCATGGTCTACTATGCGACGCCGGCCATTGGGGGGGACGGCACCATCTACATCGGAGCGAATGACCGGAACCTGTATGCCATCACTCCCGACGGCACGCGGAAATGGGCCTTTCCCACCCTGGGGGTGATCGATTCGTCCGCGGCCATCGGGGGCGATGGCACCATCTATGTGGGATCAAATGACGGGAGACTCTATGCCATCACCCCTAATGGCACGCAGCAATGGGTCTTTGCCACAGGAAGCTGCATCCGTTCCTCCCCGGCCATCGGGCCGGACGGCACGCTCTACGTCGGCTCGGATGACGGCATGCTCTATGCCATTGGCGCCACCCCATCGCAGCCGGCCCTGACGCTGGCCAAGGCGATCAGCACGGCAAACGCCCTGCCGGGCGACACGGTCACCTATACGCTCACCTGTAGCAACACCGGCACCGCGGCGGCGACGGCGGTGCAAATCAGCGATCCCCTGCCTGCCCATCTCACCTACGTGCCCGGCAGTGTCACCTCCGGTGGGCAGTACGATGCCGGGTCGCGGACACTCACCTGGACATTGAGTGGGCTGAACGCAAATACGACCCAGCAAGTCACCTTCCAGGCTGTCGTGGATGCCGATACACCGCCCGCCACCACCCTGACCAATCAGGCGTCTATTACCTGCACCGAGTTGCCCACGCCGCAGCAGAGCAACAGCGTCGATCTCTTCACAGGGACCGTCCGGCGTGGCGACTGGTGGATGTACCAGCATGACCCGCAGCACACGGGCCGCAGTGCCTTCGTAGGCCCGCACAATCCCACGTTGAAATGGTTTTTGAAAACGGCTCTCTGGCATTGGGATTTGTACAATCCGGTCATCGGGAAGGATGGCACCATCTATGTCGGAGAAATGGCTGGCGGCAACCTGTACGCCCTTCATCCCGATGGCACGGTAAAATGGACCTCTGCTGTTGGCAGCGTTGCCGGAGCCCCGGCCATCGGGGCGGACGGCACGCTGTATGTCGGTTCATGGGATCGGCACCTCTATGCCATCACGCCGGGTGGCACGCGGAAGTGGGCCTTTCCCACCGGCGATTGGATCTTATCCTCCCCGGCCGTCGGCCCAGACGGCACCATTTACATCAGTTCACAAGACCATAATCTGTATGCGGTCAATGCCGACGGCACGCACAAGTGGGTGTTTCACACCTATGCCACCTACACCTATCATTACAACACGGAAGAAACTAACCATATATATAGCATCGTCACCTCACCCTCCCCCGCCATCGGGAGGGATGGCACCGTCTATGTCAGCATGAATGACATGAACCTGTATGCCATCCATCCCGACGGCACGCTCAAGTGGGTGTTCCCCACCGGCGGCCTGGTAGAGTCCTCCCCGGTGATTGGCACAGACGGCACCATTTACCTCGGCTCGGAGGATAAGCACCTGTATGCGATCACTCCTGAAGGCACACAGAAATGGGCCATTACGTCCCAGACACCGATCGATTCATCTCCGGCCCTCGGTGCGGACGGCACGATCTATGTCGGCATCGATAGCTACCTATATGCCATCAACCCGGATAGTACGGAAAAGTGGAGATATTATTTCGGTTATGGTTCTGGAATAATAACTCCCCCGATCCTGGGCGCGGACGGCACTATTTACCTGAGCGGGGGGTGTGCCCTGAACCCGGATGGCACGCTGAAATGGACGCTGCAGGCGACAGATTCCCAGGGTAATCCGATCTCGTTAGGCGCTAAGCTGACCATCGGGGCGGATGGCACCCTCTATGCGAGCTCGGGGGACAGCTATTATATCGGCTATCTCTGCGCCATCGGCGAAGCGCCGCTGCCGGTGTTGACGCTGACGAAATCCGCTTCTCCCACCAGCGCCAGGCCAGGGGACACGGTACACTATACCCTGATGTACAATAATACCGGGACAGCCGCGGCGACGAACGTGGTGTTGACCGATGTCCTGCCGGCGCAGCTCACCTATGTGGCCGGTAGTGCCAATGCGGGCGGCACCTATACCGACAGCACCCGCACGCTGAGCTGGAACCTGGGCACGGTGAACCCCGGCCAGCCGATGGAGATCGTGTTCCAGGCCACGGTCAACGTTGGCACGCCGGCGGGGACGACCATCGAGAACAGCGCCGGCATCACCTGCACGGAAGTCACGACGCCGGTAGTCAGCAACACCGCCACCGTGACGGTGCTCACGCCCGCCTACGAAGGCGATGTCAGTCCCCGTGGTGCCATCGATCAACAGGTCACCATGGCCGACTGGGTGCAGATGAGCCGTTTCGTCGCCGGCCTGGAGACGCCGGTGGCTGAGGATTTTCAACGCGCGGATTGTGCGCCGTTGAACAGCAAAGGCAACGGCAAGCTGACCCTGGCGGACTGGGTACAGGCGGGCCGCTTCGCGGCAGGCCTGGATCCGCTCACCCCGGCAGGTGGTCCGACCGCCCTCGGCTCGGGAAGCAGCAGCCAGGCTTCCGGCAAAGCACAGCGCCCGCACTGATACTGCGGTTGCCGGCCGACGAGGCGTTGACCACCTCACCGTGTCACCCCCGCCGTCGCCGTATCCGTCAAATCGCACCGCGCGGCATCGGGTTCCAGGGGAATCATATTCCGCACAAATATGTTGGTGGACTACTACAAACGGGCTGGTCTAGTGTTGATCCCCCAACTGCCGGATCCGCTCATCCACCAGTGCGCGCAACTCCTCGGCGCTGGCCTGGTGGTTATGCTGACCTGGGAAGAAATCGCGCAGGATGAAGAGCGCTTCGCCGGGCTCCGGTTGCGCGAGGAGGTCGCGGAAGTAGGTGAAGCCTTCCAGGCGGTTAGCGTAGAGCAGCTCCTTCGCACACTCGCGGCGCAGGCGTGCATCTGTGCTGTCGTGCAGCGTCTGGATAATCACCGGGAGGGCTGCCTCGTCATAGGCATGGTGCAGGGCATAGGGGAGTACGTCTGCATGCGCGCCGCCGGCGTGCAATATTTCTCCGAGGCGCGGCAGGTCGCGCGGGTCGGCGAGACCGCACAGGCAGATCAGGGCCTGCTCGCTGCCGTCCCCAACCATCTGCCGGAGCAATGCGCGAGATTGGTCGGACTTAATGGTGCCCAGGAAGCAGGCCAGCGCGTTATCGGTCTCCTGGTCATGCAGTGCGCGCATGCCCGGCGCCGCCTGCAGCACCGCTGTCTCGATGCGTTGGCGCAACTCCGGCGTAAACCCCCACTCGCTTTCCCCATGCAGAAATCCCAGCGCCCGCACCGCCGAAGATGCCTGCTTGGGGTCGCGAGCGGTGAGAGCGGGGAGGAGGAGATCCACCAGCTCCTGCCCGTGCGGTTTCAACGCCGCGCGGTGCCAGCTCATCGCATATGCCAATAGCTCGGTGGGGCCGTGTTTCCGCAGGGTGTCGAGGACGGCCTGGCAGAGTACCGGTTCATCATAATACGCCAGACAATTGAAGGCAAAGCCCTGCACCAGTGTGTTGGGGTGGTGGAGCATGGCCACAAACGCCGGCAGCACCGTCTCGTCGGGCGAGGCCAGCAGGGAGGGCAGATAATCGCCGACCAGCAGGCCGGGGTCAGTGGGCGGGTGCGCCATCTGCGCCTGCTGCCATTTTTTGCGGTCCTCGATTGAATAGGGTTTCACCTCCAGCGTCACCCACGCGGAGGTGAGCACCGGGGCGGTGGGGGTGTCTTCCGCAGGGAAAAGCGGCTTATCGACATAGCGCACCTGATAGGTACCCGGCTGATCGAAGCGGTAGAAGACGTGCAGCGGCAGGCGGCCTTTCGGCGAACTGGAGGGCGCACAGGAGCCGCCCGCGAGACCGTTCATCGCCATCGGGGACATCGCACTGGTTTTACACGGCGGCAGCAGCTTGCCATCGCGCATCACCTCGAAGGTATGCCCCCAGGTGAACCAGGGATACTCTCTGAAGGGATAGCGCAGGTTCGCCTGCAGGCCGTTATACTTCTCCGGAAAGGTGAGCGTGACCCAGATGGGCATATCCACATACGCCGGCGTGGAAAAGGTCAGCTTCACCTGCTCGCTCTGCGAAACGTAATCAACGGCGACATCCAGCTCCCCTGGAGCTTGAATGCCGGTGTACGGTCCATCGATGCCCTCCGGTCCCTTCAGGGTAGGAACCCCTATTGCCGCTCCGGCCAGCAAGCCGAACAACACCAATGCGACTACGCGAGAGAAAATAGCCACGACCATGCCCTCCTGACATCTGCTGATTGCTCTATTTGACGATGTTGAGGCGGAAAAGTTCCACCACAGATAGCTGATTTAGCTGAGGTGAGGGTGCTCAGCTCTGTTTGGAAGCCGAAGTCCTTCGCGCTCCGTGCGGGTATTTCTGCATTCGTTACCACTCTATCGAACGCACCCGAATGCAGGTCTCTTCCTCCCGGAGCGCGATGGCCATCGGCTTCCAAACCGTGCTCTCATTGCTCATCCGGAAGCATTTGACGGCGACAGGTCAGCCTCCTACATGATCCTCTCACCCACCGCCGACAATCTTTTTAGCCTTTTAGCCCTTTTCCCTACTTGACAAAGTCATCACTGTGGTATTACTGTATTAATACACTAATACAGTCTGGCGGGCGACCATGCGATTTGAGGTGGATACAACCAGTGCGACGCCGATTTATGCGCAGTTGATTGCGCAGGTGAAGCATGCCATCGCCGCCGGGGTGTTGCGCCCGGGGGACGGGTTGCCGTCGTTGCGCGAGCTGGCCGGGCAGTTGCGGGTGAACCCGCTGACGGTGGCGCGCGCCTATCGCGAGCTGGAGCAGCAAGGCATCATCGCCACTGGGCACGGGCGCGGCAGCGTGATCAGCGCGCAGGCAGGCAACATCGGCGCGGAGTATCGCCAGGAAGCGCTGCTGCAGGCAGTAGACCGCTTGCTGGTGGAGGCCTACCACCTGGGCGCAACGCCGGAGGAAATCAGCGCGCTGGTGGCTGCGCGGGCGCAGGCCATCCGGGAGGATGCGGGGGAGAAGTCAGGCGTATAAGCTGCCGCTGTCCCTCACCCCCAGCCCCTCTCCCAAAGGTAGAGGGGGGATCTATCGATTACAGTAGTTGCAATAAGAGAAGAGCACACTCCCCTCTACCCCTGGGAGAGGGGCCGGGGGTGAGGGACGAGCATAGGTGAAGGAGGCGATAACCCATGGTGAAGGCACAGGTACTCGAACAACGGCCGCCGGCGCAGCCGGCGGTGGATGCGGTGATCCGGATGGAGGGACTCAGCAAGCGCTTTGGGCGCCGCCAGGTGGTGGATAACCTCTCGCTGGCGGTGCCGCGCGGCAGCGTCTTCGCCTTTCTCGGCAAGAACGGCGCGGGGAAGACGACCACCATCCGCATGCTGCTCAACCTGCTGGATCGCTCGGCGGGGGAGGCAACGATCCTCGGGCTGGACTGCGCCCATGACGACCTGGAGATCAAGCGGCGGGTGGGCTTCGTGGCCGATGGGCAGATGATGTACGATTGGATGACGGTGCACGAGCTCATCTGGTTCTGCAAGGGTTTCTACCCCACCTGGGACGACGCCTTCGCCGGAGAGCTGCAGACGCGACTGGAGCTGCATGGCAAGACAAAGGTCGGCCACCTCAGCCGCGGGCAGCAGGCCAAGCTGGCGCTGCTGCTGGCGATGGCGCACCGCCCGGAGCTGCTCATCCTCGACGAGCCGACCACCGGACTGGACGTGGTGGTGCGGCGCAATTTCCTCGAAGGGATCATCGAGCTCATCCAGGAGGAAGGGCGCACGGTCTTCTTCTCCTCGCACATCGTGCACGAGGTGGAGCGCGTGGCCGACTGGGTGGGCATCATCGACAACGGCAAGCTCGTCTGCTGCTCGCCGTTGGAGGAGCTGAAGGCGAGCGTACGCCGCATGACGCTCACCTTCCCCGACCCGGCCCCCGCCATCACCAACGTGCCGCACCTGCTACAGGCGGAGCGCGCCGGACGGCAAGCGGTGCTCACCGTCGCGGAGTACTCCGACGCCACCCTGGCCGCCGTCCACGCCCTGCGCCCGGCGGCAGTGGAGGTGGCCGACCTGTGCCTGGAGGACATCTTCGTGGCGCTGGTGGGGCAGGCGGAAGAAGGATAAGGAGATGCACCAGTTTTGGGGACTGACATCGAAACTCCGGTTACTTGATATGCTGCGGTTTCGGATCATCGTGAGGGTTGAGAGCGATAGGGAGTTTCGGTGTCTGTCCCCAAAACTCTATGAGCGCTTCTGGCTTCGTATATAAATGATGACCGTATTTCGGGGACAGACACCGAAACTCCCTGCCAATGGTAGGCTTTCCAGGTCCGTTCACCGTTCGCGTACATGAGAGGTGGAGTTTCGATGTCAGTCCCCGAAATACTGCCGGGACGAGCATAGGCAAGGGGTGCGATTATGAACGTGAAACTGATACACATCTGGCCGCGGTTGGCCTGGAAGGAAATGCGCGAGAGCTGGGCGATGCTGGCGATCAGCCTGACGCTGCCGCTGGCGCTCATCGTGATTGACCACCTGTGGCCGGAATGGCTCACCAGCGCTGGCCGCGGGCTGATGCTCGATCTCGACCTGCTCATCTGCTCGCTGTTGATGACCCTGTGGTCGGTGGACCGCGTGCATAATAAAGGATTGCTCCCCGCGAAATCGCGCACGCAGTTGCCCATCTCACAACCGGTGCGCTGGACGGCGACCATGCTGCTGCCGCTGCCCATCCCGGTGCTGGCGGGCATCATGCAGGCCGTGCTGGTTTACTCATATTCCCATATAGTGTTCTCCTGGGCATTCTGGATCATGGTGCTCGGCATGGTGACGAATTTTCTGCTCTCCACTGTGCTCACCGCGCTCCTCACCCCCATCCTGGCCATCGTGGGCGGTGTCGGATGGGTGATCGCGCTGTGTTCCAGCTACTATATGGGCGCACAGTGGGACGGCCCGGAGTATTCGCTGCTCCTGCGCGGCATCGCCGCGGCGGTGCTGGCCTCGCTGATCTGGGAATTCTGCGCACGCCGGAAGTGGTATCTGCCCGGGCGCTTGGTGGCCGTGGCGGCGCTGCTGTGCATTCTGCTCAATCCGGTGAAACTGCTCGCCGATATGCGCACCATGACGGGATCCCGGGCGATCCTTCAACCGGGTAGCCATTATGAGGAGTTCTGCCAGTATGAAACGCCCGACCATGCCCTGGCGTTGAACGGCATCTGCAATGTGGATACACGATTTCCTTTGGCACCGGAGACGAGCTATGAGTTGATCTATCAGGATCGGCGCAATGGTATCCGGAAGGTCCGGCAATTCAACGTCGCGACCGGACCCCTGGCCATCGTCGGGCAGACGCGCGCGTTGTTCCTCCAGGTGCCCCCGCCGGGGCGGCAGTGTTCCCTGCTGGAGTGGGACACGCGCACCGACCAGGTGCGCGAGCTACTGTACCTGCCGGCGCAAGCGGGGGACCTGGCGCAATTTTGTTTTGCCAGCGCCGCCCCGGACGGCCGCAACCTGCTGCTGGGCATCCACTCGCAACGCGGCAGCGGCATGGATATCTGGTTGATCGACCTGGTGCAGCAGCAGTCAGCGCTGGTGCTGGCGGATGTCGACGCTTTTTACAGCAATCAGCCCGTCTGCACCTGGCGGGATGACCACGTGGTACTGGCCACCGGCAGCGGCATGGCGCGGGTGGAACTGGCGCCGATGCATGCGCGGTATGTGGATTTTGCGTATCCCACCGGAAGCGCACGAAGGAGCAAACCATGACACGTCTCATATGGAAAGAATTTCGCGAGCGGTGGGTGTGGGCGCTGTTGTGGGCGCTGGCGATTCTCGGCGTGTCGCTCCTCGGGCAGGGGCAGGCGTTCTGCGGCGAGCGCGAGGTGTTATGGCATCCCTGGCTGTGGGTGCCAGTGACGTTCGCCGTGCTGGTGGGGGCCGGCGGTTATGCCGGCGAACTGGTGGGCGACCGCGCGACCTTCACCTTCTCTCGGCCCATCGACTGGCGTGCGCTACTCGCAGCCAAGCTGTGCTTCGGTGCCATCCTCGCCTTTGGCGTGCCCGTACTGGCGGCGCTGTGTTTCCGGTTGGGCAGCCCGGCGCCTTTTCATGCGCTGGTCACCCCGGCGCACGTGCTGGCCGGCGTGTGGGCAGTGGGGGGGAAGCTGGCGGCGAGCTACCTCTTCGGCCTGGCGTGCTCGGTGGTGAAGCCCGGCCTTGCCGGCGGGGTGATGACGATGACCACCGCGCTGCTGGCGCTGCTGCTCCTGTATATTCCGCTGTCAGTGCTGCTGACGATGTATTATCAAACCCGTCCGCAGGCCAGCCTGCTCCCCGGGGGATTCAGCACCACCGTGCTCTGCCTGGGTGCGTGGGGCGCTGCCCTGTGCGCCGCGGCGCCGCTCACCCGCTTCGGCCTCACGCTGGGGGTGGACGTGCGCATCAAGCGCTTCGCGCTCACCTACGGCGTGGGATTGCTGGCCACCCTCGCCGTCGCCCTGCTGGTGCCCAGAGGGTGGATGGACACCCTGCTGCTCCGCTGGTCGCCGATCATCAGTTACCCCAGTCCGCATGAGAAATATGCGCTGGTCTGTTATGGGAACAAACCCTTCGGCGTACGCAAGTATTCCCAGCAGGAGTATTCGACCGTCATACTGGGGCAGCACCACGCGTGGATTATCCGTCAGGCAGACGGCGCCAGCGTCATGGATATGACCGTAATGGAAGGCGACATCAAGTCCAGCTTCGGCTCCTGGCGTTGGGTGACGGATGAATGCGCCTATTATTACTGCCAGGCCATCGACATCGTCCACGTGGACACCCGCACCGTCACCCGCATTCCCGTCAGTACCAGCGGCGATGTGCTTGTCTCACCAGACAAGACACGGCTGCTGTTTGTGGCAGCTCCCACTGGCATCGGTAGGCAACGTTTGCGCTACGACCTTCTGGTAATCGATCTCGCGACCGGGCGGGCGCGTGGTCCGCTCGCGGTTGAAGTAGAGCCGAATCCCTATGGGGAGCAGTTGTGGTGGCAGAATGATGCGGAGATTGGCTATCAGGATAAGCAGGGCAAGTGTGTGACCGTGAAAATTCCGGCGGAGTTACCGACCTGGGAAACCGGCCAACGGTGGATGATGAGATGAGGACGGTAATGAACGTAAAATCAGGAACCAGGAACATGAGCCTTCGCGCCGTCTGGCTGCGGCTGCTGTGGAAGGAAATGCGCGAGAGTTGGACGATTGTCGGCATCTGTCTGGCGTTGCCGCTGGTACTCATGCCGCTGTGCCGGCGGGTGGATGAGGGATTTCGCTCCGTGCTCCTCTACATGGGCCTGGTCATCTGCGCATTGCTCATTGCGCTGTGGGCGGTGGATCGCGTGCACAACAGGGGCCTGGTCCGCGCCAAGTCGCGCACGCAGTTACCCGTCCCGCTGCCGCTGCGCTGGATGGCGACGTTCGTGCTGCCGCTGCCCATCCCGGTGCTGACGGGCAGCGTGCTGGCGGTGATGCTGCACATGTATGACGCGAAGGTCCCGTTCGCCTATTTTCTCACGGTGCTGGTGCTCGGTATGATGTCGCTCTTCTGGCTCACCACCGCGCTCACCACGCTGATCACCCCCATCCCGGCGGTCCTTGTCGGCACCGGCTGGGCGATGGTGATCGTGTATTACCTCGGCGAGGACATGTGGCAGACGCCGAACCACGCGCTCTTCGTGCGCGCCGGCCTCGCCGCGCTGCTGGCCTCGCTGGTGTGGGAGTTCTTCGCACGCCGTTTCCGGTATCTGCCCGGCCGCCTGGTGGCCATGTTCGCCTTGCTGGCCATCATCCTTGGCCCCACCTCGCTCTTCTCCGACCTGAACACGATGGTGGCGCAGGCGCGGTCGAATCAGGATTCCGGTGGGGGGATCGGGTATTACGAGACGCCCGACCATGCCGTGCTGTTGCAGGAGGAGAATGGAGAGAATCGGCAGACAAAGGTCTGGGAGAATCGGCTGGCCTATCACGACCGGCGGACCGATATTTATAAAAGCCGGGTGATGCAAGAGTATTTCACCCCCCTGGGCATCGTCAGGGAGACGCGCGTGCTGCTCATGCAGCAACAGCCGGCAGAACGTGCACTCCATCTCCTGGAGTGGGAGACGCGGTCCGACCAGGTGCGGGAGATTATGCACCTGCCGGCGCAGCAAGGAGATATCTTCCGGTTGCGCTATACCAACGCCGACCCGCAAGGCCGCTACCTGCTGCTGGGCTTCCGGTCACGGCGCAACACCGGCAGTGACCTCTGGCTGATCGACCTGGCACAGAAGCGCGCGACCCTGGTGCTGACGGGCATCCAGCACCTGGAATGGTTCAATTCCGATGCGAACAGCTGCACCTGGCTGCCGGACCACGCCCTGCTCACCAGCTACAGCGGCACCGTGCGGGTGGACCTGGCGACGATGCGTGCGGCGTATGTGGATTTTACGTATCCGACCCGGTAGGGAACGCCCTCTGTGGCGTTCCGGGTTGGCGAAATTTTTCCCGTGCGGCAAACACGAAACCGGTTACGAGTTTGCCGCACCAACAGAAATGCGCGGGCCGGAACGCCACAGAGGGCGTTCCCTACGGAGGACGAAGGAGCAAACGATGACGCGGCTATTATGGAAAGAATTGCGTGAACGCTGGTTATGGGCGCTCTGCTGGGCGGCGGCCATTCTCGGCGTGTCGCTCTTCGGGCAGGGGCAGGCATTTTGCGGCGAGCGTGAGCTCTTTGCGCGACCCTGGCTGTGGCTGCCGATCACCCTCGCCGTGCTGGTGGGCGCCGGCGGGTATGCCGGCGAACTGGTGGGCGATCGCGCGACCTTCACCTTTTCACGCCCCATCGACTGGCGGGCGCTGCTGGCCGTCAAGTTGCTCTTTGGTCTGCTGATCAGCTTTGGCACGCCGTTGCTGGCGGCGCTGTGTTTCCGACTGGGCAGTCCGGCGGAATATCATCACCTGATCACCCCGGCGTCCGTGCTGGCGGGCGTGTGGGGGGTGGGGTGGCTGCTGGGCGCGGGCTACCTCTTCGGGCTGGCGTGCTCGGTGGTGAAGCCCGGCTTTGCCGGCGGCATGATCACGCTGACCGCGGCGCTGCTGACCCTGCTGGTGTTGTTGCTCGTGCTGATACCGTCGCTGCAGATGTATTACGCCAACCAGGGTGAACCGTTCCTCTGGTCCTTCGGTGTCGCGGTGCTCTGCCTGGGCGCGTGGGTCGGCGCCCTGTGTGCCGCGGCGCCGCTCACCCGCTTCGGCCTCACGCTGGGGGTGGACGCGCGCATCAAGCGCTTCGCGCTCACCTACGGCGTAGTGCTGCTGGGCATCGGGGCCGTCGGCATCGCCGTGCCCAAGGGGTGGATGGAGCACCTGCTATTGCGCTGGGTGCCGGCCACCACGTATATCAGCCCTACGGGCAAATATGCGCTGGTCTGTTATACCCCAAACCCCTTCGGCTGGCACGTGCTCACCGAATATGGCGAGATGAGCTCCATCACCGGGCAACGCCGCATGCACTTTATCCGCCTGGCCGACGGCGCCGACGTCATGGCGATCGCCGATGCTGATGTCTATACCATGTTCGGCCCCGTGCAGTGGGCGTCGGATGAGTGCGCCTATTACACGACCTGGCATGTCGAGAATAGACGGCAATCGCTTTTGCTCAACATTGTCCACCTCGATACCCGCACCACCAACCGCCTGACCATCAAAATCGCTCACCGGGATTTCGCCTCGCCGGATGGTAAATACCTGCTCCAGGTGCAATCCCTTAAGGGCCTCCCTCACGCCGTAAAATGCCATTTCACGGTCGTCGATCTCGCCACCGCCCGGCAGTTCGACCTGGGTGACGTGGCACTCGACCCCAATTGGGTGAGCTCGCTCTGGTGGCAGGACCAGGCGACGATCGGGTATCTGGATGGCAATGGCAAGCACAAGATCATCGCGGTCGGGAACTGTACGTAATAACATATTTCACAGGGGTGCGACCGGTTTTGGGGACTGACATCGAAACTCCGGCTCTTGAATATGCCGTCGGTTTACGAATGATCGCCAGGGATTGGCCAACAGGGAGTTTCGGTGTCTGTCCCCAATACGGTTTATTTAAGAAAAATATGGTACAATACTCCTCCCCTGGAATGGAGTCGTGTCCCATGTCTGTGCCATCCTCATCCCTTCCCGTGCCGTATCTCACCGG
>Ga0272448_1001480_pt1 | contig 31472 bp, 29 predicted proteins | sample YNPCB0191_FD_202220 | JGI IMG/M metagenome (GOLD analysis project Ga0272448, IMG submission 202220) | Hot spring sediment microbial communities from Yellowstone National Park, WY, United States - YNP-CB-019-1 | ecosystem: Environmental > Aquatic > Thermal springs > Hot (42-90C) > Sediment...
GCCATGTTTATCCCGTAGAATTCAATGGGGAAAAGCGGGTAGAGCTTCTCAATTACGGGCCCGACGGTTCCGTTCCCGGGGTCAACAGCGAGAACTACTTTCCTCTCTATGGTTATGTTCCTCTTCATCCAGTCAAGGTATGGCGAGACGATGTCATACTCCTCCTGTTTTCCCCCGCCCGGCCCAGACCACGCCTCCGCCTTCATGATCTCCTTGAGGACCTGGATCTCGTCCCCGTATATGGTGTCGTGCCCGACCCCTATCTTGAACCCGTTGAACTCAGGAGGGTTGTGGCTCGCGGAGACCTGGATTGCGCCCACAACATCAAGGTGGAACTGAGCGAAGTAGACCAGAGGGGTAGGAACCATTCCAAGGTCAATGGCGCTGTAGCCTGCCTTGCGTAGCCCCTCCATGAGCGCGGCCTGGAGCGCGGGTGAGTGGAGCCTCGTGTCCCTTCCGACCGCAACCGAACCAGCGAGGCCCTTGCCCCTTAGATACGCTCCGAAAGCCATTCCGAGCCTACGAGCGAAGTCCTCGTTCACCTCATCGGGGACCCTGCCCCTGATGTCATACATCCTGAAGATACTTTCGGGAAAGCTCACATGTAGATTATAGGGTAAAAGTGCAATCTGGGGCAAGCTGGCATGCTCGGAGAACCTGCGGAAGCGCTCGGATGAGGAGCAGAAGGCTTACCTAACAGCGGCCTTTCCCCTGTAAGTCCCTGCCTGCCAGAGATAAACCCCTCGGTTCAGGCTTATCCGGTTCTCGCCCTGCCGGAGCTGGCCGGAATAAGCGACCCGGCCGTCCGAAGTGTAGATCCTTATCGTGAGGTCCGCGATCTGGGAGCGGAAGACTATTCCGTCCGGCGCGGTCAGGCAGAGAACCTGATGATCTTTCTCGGCGCTCGTTTCACCTAGATCAACCGGCGCGCACAGGGTAGTCGTTAAGATGGCCGGAGAGGAAACACTTGGACTAACATCTATTGAGGATACGCTTACATTCTCGCCGGTCGTTATCGGTGTGCTGGCCAAGTTGAGACTTATGGGACTCAGAGGAACATCAGTAAGACAGCCTTGATAAACTCCGTCCAGGCCTACCACCACCAAACCGAAATCGCCGTTGTTTGGAGACGCGTATCCTCCGTAGACGATATAGCCGTTGGATTTACCGGTGATAGTGTAAGCCCTTATGGGATTTGACCTGGCCCAGATGAGGTTACCGTCAAGGTCCACCTTCAGGGTATACATCCCAGCCGCGACCGCTACGCAATTGTCAGCCGTAGCGAGAGGATAATAGGCGAGGCTACCGCCAGATTCAAAGGCCCTCCACCAGATTAGGCTTCCATCTGATATAGAAACCTTGAATAGCAGTATATCCGAATCGGGCAAGCCCTCAAACCCCGTAATAACCAGGTTGCCGTCGGCCACCTCAGCAACCCCGAGGGCACGGTCGTAGCCCGAAGTGCCGTAGGCCCTCGCCCACTGAATATCGCCGTTGGCCGCCAGTTTAACGACAATAGCATCGTTGGAGCCAAGCCCCCAGCTCTCAGTTTCTCCGACAACCACAAAGCCTCCGTCCGATGTTTCTATGATCTGGGAGGGCTCATCGCTTGCTGGACCGTCTATCTTCTTTGCCCATTGGACAACGCCAGTTGAGGAGAGCTTCACCACATAGATATTATCTATATTATAGCTTCCGCGCAAAACAAAGCCTCCGTCCGATGTCAGATCTAAAACCCCAAGGGATGTGCTGGCCCACGGATAAAACCTGTAAACCTTAGCCCACTGAACGGTTCCGTCGGAGGAGGTTTTGATTACCAAGGTAGCATTAGTTAGGTATGATTCCGAAACGCCAGCCATCACATAGCCCATGTCGGGCGTCAGCGCGATGTGCATGCCATCGTCATAACCTGTGCCGCCATAGGCCTTTGCCCACTCCAGAACGCCGTCCGATGACACCTTAAGCAGGAGAAAATCGGCGTTGCCAGAGACATAAGCGTATCCCAAAACCGCAAAACCGCCGTCCGGCGTGCTCACGATGGAGCGGGCCTGCTCAGTAGAACCGCTCAGCCCGTATGCCTTAGCGAACATCTGAGATACCAGCACGCTCGTTGTTATAAAAAGCCCTGTCATGCTCAAATTATAAAGCGCGAGGGGGCGAGGATTCCCTCTCCCTGGCGAACTCGGCTATGGCGAAGGCCTCTGCCCTCGCGAGCGACGAGGCGTGATCGCGGGTTTTGGAGAAAAGTTTGGCGTATGCCCTCCTGATCCTCGCCTCCTTTTCCTTGAAAGGCAAGGCATCAAAGGCCCTCACTATCTCCTGGGTTGTGTTCAGCTTCTCGCGGGGGATGTATCCGCGGGGATAGATGAGCCTCCCGCGCCTCAAGACAGCCTTGAGGATGGCGAGGGGGCAACGGGGCCTCGCTCTGCTCGTGGCATATGTGAACTCAAGGACCCTGATGGCCTCAGAGACCCTTTCCCTGCCGTATTTGTTGAAGAGATACTCAAGGTCATCGCGGGGTATATCAAAGAGCCTCTTGGCGAGGAGGCCGGGCGCGGGAGCCAGCCGCCTTTTCCCTCCGCTCATGCCCCTGAGGAGCCAGCCTTCGGCGACCAGGGCCTTTATTGAGCGTTGAACCGTCCTGACCGAGTATCCCGTCATCCTCGCTATGGTGGCGTTCGTCGGGTTCTTTGTGCTCGCTATGGCGGCCATAATAAGCCCATCCCTTCTTCCGAGCGCGGCGATAAAATCCTTCAGTCCCATACGCCGGAAATAGTGTCGCTCTCAGAAACATGTTTCTAAGAAAAAAAGCTTAGTTCTAGAAACTACATGTTTCTGAGCGACATCCTGCCGCTCGGCCTTGAGGGGCGCCGGCCCGATGGTTTAAGATTTCTCCATGCTAATTGCTTTACCCTTTCTCGCTGTTATACCTTATCCGAGCAACCCGAGCTGGGAATCGGCTCCTGGCTACTACTCAACAGGGGGCGGGCTCGCGGACCTTAACGGCGACGGCATAACCGACTTCGCCGTTGCCGAGGGAAACGACATGCAGGCCGCGCCCAATCACATATACTATGGCAACGGAACTGGTTTCTCGGTCAACCCCTCCTGGTCATCATCGGACGCGAGGTATTCCGGCCACCTGGCCCTTGGGGATGTGAACGGAGACGGATACCCTGATATGGCTGTCGCGGATTACATAAGCTCCGGGTGGGGAAAGACGGTCTCAGCGCTCTACATGAACACGGGAACGGGCCTCGCCGCGACGCCCTCGTGGACCTCGGATTCCATGCACTCATTCGCGTGCGGGCTGGGCGATGTGAACGGAGACGGCAGGCCGGAGCTCGCCTTCGCTTGCGGGGAGGCATATAACGAGTTTTACGAAAAGGCAGTTATCTATCGGAACACTGGAACGGGCTACTCATCGCCCCCCTGGTGGCAATCCAAGGATAGCCTTACGGCATACGATGTGGCCTTCGGGGATGTGAACCGCGACGGCTGGCTTGACATGGTTCTCGTCGGAAACTACATGCCGGTTTGCCTTTTTCTGAACAAGCGCGGGTATTACGCTTTGGCCCCTGATTGGGAATCCGCCGAGGATTACGAGACAATCCAGTGCGCGCTGGGGGATGTGAACGGGGACGGCTGGCTTGACCTCGCCATAGCGGAGAACGGGCAACTTCTCGGAAGGAGCATGGTATGGGTCTTCATGAACCAGGGAGGGACATTTGAGAACACGCCTTCCTGGAGCTCTCAGGACGCAAGATACTACTACTCAACCGTCGCTTTCGGGGACCCGGATGCCGACGGGGACCTTGACCTCGCCGCGGGCGGATGGTGGGAGCCGGCAGTCATCTTTGAGAACATAGGCGGGGTCCTCCAGAGGCCTCCGGCTTGGAGCTGGTATAGAAACGGCCTGGTCAACGAGAAGATAACCTTCGGAGGGGTTGACACCGGCGGGCTTCTGACCATCACGGACACGCTTACCCTATCCGGCAGAAGGAACACGGTCCAGCTCACGAGAATGCCCTTCCACGCCCTCATCTCGTTAAAGATAAACGGAACGGATGTCCCGGTCTCAAGGCTATACGCCTCTCCTGAGGAGGGCTTCGTTTGCTTTGACACGAGCTACACTGTCCCCGGCACGAACACGATCATCATCACATACACATATTCGGTCTCTCAGGACCTCACAATAACAAACTGGGAGGACGGGATGGGCAACTACCTCTTCCTGAACAACGGCTCCGGGGCGGCAGAGCTCCCTTCTCCTCAGGAGGGGGTAAGGGTATTCCCCAACCCGTTCCTTTCCGAGGCGATTGTCTCAGGCATCCGGGGCGAGGCCGAGCTATACGACGCGGCCGGAAGGCTCTTGGGCAGGGTGAGGGACGGGAGATTCGGCTCTGAGCTCTCGCCGGGGGTGTATTTCATTCGGACGGGCAACCAGAGGGTTAAGGCGGTAAAGGGGAGGTGAGGGGCAAAGGCTCAAGGCTGGGTCTGGCGTTTTTCTCCTGGCGCCGGATTAACCATTAGCTCTACACTATGAGTATGAGAGAAACCCGGAGGCTCTGAGGATGGAGATTCGCGACCCCCTCTACGGACTCATTGAATACAGTGAGACCGAGAAAGCGCTGATGAACACCTGGGCGCTTCAGCGCCTACGCCGGATCCATCAGCTTGCCATGGCCTATCTAGTCTATCCTTCAGCGCATCACAACCGGTTTGAACACTCAATAGGGGTCATGCACCTCGCCGGGGAGGTTGCCAAACGCCTGGCCAAAAGCCTGGGTTGTGGGGAAAAGGAAATAGAACTCGTAAGGTTAGCGGGCCTGCTTCACGATGTTGGGCATGGGCCGTTCTCCCATGTGTCGGAGATGGTGCTTAAGAAAGACCCGGAGATGAAGGGAAAGACAGAGTCTCTTCACGAAAGTATTACGGCAGACATAATCCTGCATTGGGAAGAGTTTGACAGGATACCCTCCTTCTCAAAGGAGATGAGAGAAGAGGTTGCCGCCATAATCTCCGGAAAAAGGGATGACTATCTCAGCCAAATAATCTCCGGCCCCATAGATGTGGATAAGCTGGATTATCTTATCCGAGATTCCTACTTTGCGGGGGTCAAATATGGGATGTTTGATCTTGAAAAGATTAAGGAGTCCATAACCTCAGTAGAAGGCAAAGAACTTGGGATTATGTACGAGGGTATACATGCTATTGAGCAACTGCTTCTCGCGTCCTATCACATGAGGGAACAGGTCTACAGGCACAGGGTAAGAAGGATAACGGATGCCATGCTCGTGGAGGGGTTGTCCAGAGCTGTGAAAAGCAAGAGACTAGCGGAGGCAGCTGAAAATAACCATGAGTTTAACATAGCCAAGATTTACCAATATAAAAATAATAGTTGCGAATATCTTAAACACTACATGGGCTTTTACGACGAGAAAGTTCTTTCTATTCTGTCCGATCCAACTTGGGAAGGGGAATCATTTTATCCCTTATTCAAGCGACTTAAAGAGAGGCGTCTTCTGAAAGAAGTGCTGAGCGAAAGCCTCACAAAATTTGCGGAGGATATGATGTTGAGAAGGAGCATCAGAGATAAAATAGAAAATCAAGATATAAAATTAGCCGTGGTTGAAAGTATTTACAATAATCTAGTTAGACTCCCTGAATTTTCTCAAGATTTCGGTATAACAAAAGAGCTAATAATAGTTGATTTGGAATCTACGAAAAGCCCAGCTTATGATCTCTGGGAACAATATATAAGTGGCAGGGGTTATGATATTATTATCGTTAAAAATGGCCAAACCAGCTCGTTTATGGATGAATCTAAAATCTTTGCCCCGCCGCCTTCTGAAGATGAGAGAACACAGATAAGCATCTACTTGCCTCTGGACAATACCGACACTAAAAAAAGAGAGGAAATAAGAGGACGGTGGGTGGAACCCATAAAACAGGCAATAAAGGAGGTTTTTCAAAGATGAAAAAGACCAGACCAACCCTTGAAGATGTTGTTCTTCTGGTTCTTTACTATAGCGAGGGAAGAAAAATCCCCAGCAGAACCGTGTTCCAGAAAACCATATACCTGTTGGACAAGATCATAGGGTTAAAGCAGTTCACGGGACGCGATCTGGGGTTTAGGTCATACTACTATGGCCCCTTTAGCCGGACGCTTGCGGATGCGGTGGCAGAGCTGAAAGGCCTGGGTTTTGTGGATGAGAAAGTGGTTGAGAGGGAGCCCTTCATCTATGGCAATACCCGTGAATCAACTAGGACTGAATTGATTATGCCAAGGGGAGTTGAGGAAGTTGCTGAAGATCTGGAAGGGTCTTTCCCTGAACTCGCTAATAAGATCAGGGATGTTATCGATAAACTGAAAGCTCTCAGGGTTGATCAAAGCTACAGAACCCTATCTCTCGCGGCGAAGATTCACTACATACTTGAAAGGGAGGGGCGCAAGATGAACGATGCCGAGATAAAAAAAGCCGCAGAGGAACTCAGCTGGCAACTCACTGATGATGATATAAACGGGGTAGCGCCTTTCCTGGAGAATCTTGGCCTGGTCAAGAAGGGTTAGTGAACAACCGCGGAGACCGCAGTAGCGTGTTAGGGATTTGTTAATCCTCGCCCTTGATCCCTTAAGGCCCTGTGCTTTATCCTTGAAGAGCTCTGACAAAGACGGTTTTCGTTCTTGAGGATGAGCCTGACATAAACCGGCTCGTCCGGGACGCGCTTGAGGCCGCCGGCTTCAAGACCCAGGGCTTTTTGCGCGCTGACGAAATGCTCTTTGTAATGCAGAGAAAGCTCCCGGACCTCATCATCCTTGACCTGATGCTCCCTGACGGAGACGGCATGGATGTTGCGAGGAGCCTGAAGTCATCCGAGCGCACGAGGCATATCCCCATAGTGATGCTCACGGCCAGGACGGCCGAGACTGACACTGTCCTGGGTTTTGAGCTCGGCGCGGACGATTACATAAAAAAGCCCTTCTCGGTGCGGGAGATGGTAGCGAGGGTAAAGAGGCTCTTGATGCCGAAAGCCCTTCCGGGGCCGGAGGAATTCTCACACGGGCCGATCAGGATTATCCCGGATAAGAACGAGGCATACCTGGACGACAGGCCCCTGAGGCTCACCCCCGCTGAGTTCACTATACTTCTGGAGCTCGTGAAGGCCGGGGGAAGGGTGGTCAGGAGAACCGCATTGCTTTCGGCGCTCAGCTCGGATGGGGACACGAGGACGATTGATGTGCACATGAGGCACCTCAGGCAAAAGCTGGGAAGCTCCGCCGCCCTAATAGAAACCGTGAGGGGCACGGGATACAGGCTAAGGGAGGCTCCGTGATCAGGAACATCCTCGCGAGCCTCGGTTTCTGGCAAGGGGCCATGGTTCTTGCCATGCCGCTCGTTGCCTGGGTATCCGGGGCGCCGGGGTGGGCAGTGGGCGTTATCGCTTTGCTCTCCTTTGCCGTCGTCCTGATGAGCATCCTCTATCAGGTGGCGGTAAGGAGGTCGGTAAGGAAGACCCTTCAGGCCTTCAAGGATTTCACCGGCCAGGATTTGAGGTGCAGGGGAATAGGGCTCAGGTATTACCTCCTCTGCATGCGTAGGGCGATCAAGGAAATGGGGGGCTTGCTGAAAGAGGCGCGGAGAGCCGAGAGCGAGGCCCTCAAAAGCATCTACTCCACAGGATACGGTGTTCTTTTTGTTGATTCTGGGGCTAGGATCATTTTGGCGAACGAGAGGGCCAGGGAGCTCATCGGCGCTGAGGAGGGACGGAGGCTGTGGGAGGTGCCCGGTGCCGCAAAGGGCCTTGTGGAATCAGCAGAGCGAGCTTTCGGTTCCGGGAGGAAGGCCGGCGCCGAATTCCTGGCCGTGTTTCCGGAGAGAAGGTGGCTCAGGGCGGATATCGTGCCCTGGCCCAGGGAGCGCTTCCTCATCATCCTGGAGGACATAACCCCCTTGAAGGATACCGAGGGAATAAAGTCTAGGCTAGTATCCTCCGCTTCCCACGAGCTCAGGACCCCGTTAACGGTGATCCGTGGCTATCTTGAGATGGCATCGGACCCTGGCATCTCAGAGGAGGCGAAGGCAAACGCCCTTGAGACCGCCCTAAGGCACACAAAGCGGCTTTCTCAGCTTGTTGAGGATATCCTCACGCTATCCCGCATGGAATCCGTCCCCCCGAAGGTTGAGCCGGTTGACCCCAGAAAACTCCTATCGGAAGCGCAGGAGCTCTTCAGGCCGAGGGCAAAGGAGAAGGGGCTTGAGCTCAGGGTAAGTTTGGAGAACCTTCCCTCTGAGGTCCGGCTTGACCCCGGCATGATAGAGACAGCCCTATACAACCTGCTTGATAACGCCGTAAAGTTCACCCAGAAGGGCTTTGTGGAGCTGAGGGCCTGGGCAGAGGGGGAATGGCTCTACATATCCGTCTCCGACACGGGTCCGGGCATACCTCCGGATGACCTCCCGAGGATATTTGAGAGGTTCTACAAGGGCAGGCTCACATCCCAGGCGGAGATTCCGGGCACCGGACTCGGCCTCTCCATAGCGAAGTGGGCGGTCTCCGCGCACGGGGGCGAAATACTCGCCGAAAGCAAGGTCGGCGAGGGAACAAGGTTCACGATAAAACTGCCTTTGGTATAGGCGCGCTGTGCTTGAAATGCCCTTTGACTTGGCCTTAAAATTTTCGCTCTCGCGGAAAGTGGAGTTTTATTAGCATGAAAACCTACCTGCCGAAACCGGAGGAGATTGAGGCCGGGCGAGCTTGGCATTTGGTTGACGCCAGGGGCCAGACCCTTGGCCGGCTCGCCTCAGCGGTCGCCCTGCTCCTCATGGGAAAGAGAAAGCCCCTATGGGCTCCTCATCTGGATGTAGGGGACTATGTTGTCGTAATCAACGCAAAGGACATCGTTCTCACAGGAAAAAAGTGGGAGGAGAAGAAGTATTACTCGCACTCAGGCTATCCCGGCGGCCTCAGGGTGCGAACCGCCCGCCAGCTTGCCCAGAAACACCCCGGCTGGCTCGTCTGGCTCGCTGTTAAGCGGATGCTACCCCGCAACAAGCTCGGCAGAAGAATGGCTGCCCGGCTAAAGGTCTATCCTGGCCCGGATCACCCCCACAGGGCCCAGGGTCCGAAACCCATTGATATAAAGGAGCTCTTTTGATGGATGAAAGGATTTTCGTTTTTGCCTCAGGCTCGCGCAAGAGGGCGCGGGCAAGGGCAAGGGTAAAGTCCCCAGGCCACGGCTGGGTTTATGTGAACGGGAAAAGGCCTCTCGCCTACTTCGGGAGGGAGGACCTCGTTATACACGCCACCGAGCCCCTCTCCAAGACCGGCACCGCCGGCAAGGTTGATGTGGCGGTAAAGCTTGACGGCGGAGGGCTTTCGGGCCAGGCCGGTGCCATGAGGCTCGCTATTGCCAGGTGCCTGGCCCAGATGGACGAGCGCTACCTTGAAATACTAAAGAAGGAGGGACTCTTGAGTCGTGACCCCAGGGAGAAGGAGAGGATGAAGTATGGAAGAACAAAGAGAAGGCGCAGTTGGCAATACTCCAAGCGTTGATTCGCTTCCGGTGACCCTCAAGGACCTCCTGGAGGCAGGGGTTCACTTCGGCCACCCGAGGCAGAGGTGGAACCCAAAGATGAGGGAATACATATTCGCCGAGAGGGGCGGGGTCCACATTATTGACCTGAGAAAAACCCTCTCGCTCCTGCTTTCGGCCTACGACAAGATGAGGGATGTGGCCTTCAGGGGAGGCAGCATTCTTTTCGTCGGAACCAAGAAGCAGGCTAAGGATGTTGTAAGGGAGGAGGCTGAGCGGGCTGGGGTCTTTCATGTAACAGAGCGTTGGCCCGGAGGACTGTTGACCAACTTTGAGACAATCAGGAAGCGCCTGACGAGGATGCGGGAGCTTGAGGAGCTCCTCTCCGAGATGGAGAGCCTCAAAGCGGAGGGCAAAACCCTTCCCTACACCAAGAAGGAGCTCAGCCTTATAGAAAAGGAGCTTTTCAAGCTCCGGAGGCTTTTCGGCGGCATAAGGGACATGGATGTCCTCCCGGACATCATGTATGTAGTGGATGTGATGCAGGAAGAAATAGCGGTAATGGAGGCCAAGAAGCTGGGCATCCCCGTAATTGCCCTTTTGGACACCAATTCCGATCCACGGCTGGCGGATTACCCTATTCCGGGCAACGACGACGCCATCCGTTCCATAAAGCTCATCACCGGGGCAATGGCGAACGCTGTCCTGGAAGGCAGGGGCGGCAAAGGATAATTATGGATATCCCTGTAAAACTCGTTAAGGAGCTCCGGGACAGGACCGGAGCCGGGTTCATGGACGCCAAAAAGGCGCTGGAAGAGGCTGAGGGGGACATGGATAAGGCGCTTGAAATCCTCAGGACCAGAGGGCTGGCGAAGGCTGACAAGAAGCTGGATAGGGAGGCCAAGGAAGGCAAGATCGGGATGTGGCTTTCGGAGGACAGGAAGAGGGGCGTCATCCTTGAGCTGAACTCGGAGACGGATTTCGTTGCGAGAACGGAAGATTTCGCAAAACTCCTCTCAGCCCTTGTGAGGGCAGTCGCTGAGGCCGGCCCGGAGGACCTCAACGCCCTACTTGAGACCCCGCTTCCCGATTACGGAAACGCAAAGGCCTCAGATGTGATAAAGGAGCATGTTGCCCGGATAGGCGAGAACATAAGGCTAAAGCGCTTCGCCTTTTACGAGGCAAGGCCGGGTGCCCTGCTGGACATCTACATCCACCCAGGGGACATGCTGGGGGTGATCCTTGAAATGGAAGCGCCAGAGGGCGAGAAATCCCTTGAGATAGCGAGGAATATCGCCATGCAGATAGCCGCTATGGAGCCCATCTCCGTCTCAAGGGAGGATGTCCCGCCCGAGGTGATTGAGAAGGAAAAAACGATATACCGTCAGCAGGCCCTGGAGCAGGGCAAACCCGAGAAGGTCGTAGATAGGATAGTTGAGGGCAAGCTCAAGACATTCTACGAGGAAAAGGTCCTCCTTGAGCAGTCCTACATCAGGGAACAGGGGATCACGGTCTCAGACTACCTCGCCAGCGCCTCGCGGGAGCTCGGCTCCCCCATCAAGGTCATCCGCTTCACCCGTTTCAAGGTTGGCGAGGATTAGATAGGGGGCAGGCCTTGCGCCTGCCTGTAGGTTTATGAAATACGCCCGAATTCTCCTCAAGCTCTCCGGAGAGGCATTTGCTGGCCGAGGGGGCGAGAAAAAAGGGGGCATAGACCGGGAAGCAGTTGGTTTCATAGCTGAAGAGGTTGCGGGCGTTATTGCTGAAACCGGCGCGCAGATCGCTATCGTGGTGGGCGGGGGCAACATCCTGCGCGGGGCGAGGGCTGAGGACATAGGCGTCCCAAGGGTCACTGGGGATTTCATGGGCATGCTCGCCACCATGATAAACGCCCTCGCGCTCCAGGCCCACCTTGAGGCGCGAGGCCTCACAACGAGGCTTATGACAGCCATGGCCGCTAACCAGGTAGCGGAGCCATACATAAGGCGAAGGGCAATCAGGCATCTGGAAAAAGGCCGGGCCGTCATCCTGGCCGGAGGCACCGGAAACCCCTTCTTCTCAACGGACACTGCCGCGGCCCTCAGGGCGGCCGAAATAGGAGCGGATGTCCTCCTCAAGGGAACCGGGGTTGACGGTGTCTACACCGCTGACCCGAAGATTGATCCGAACGCGAAACTCATCCCTGAGTTGGATTACAGGCGATTCCTGGAGGAGGGCCTCGGGGTCATGGACGCCACGGCGGTTCAGTTGGCCAGGGAGCGAAGATTGCCCATAATCGTTTTCAACCTCTGGGAGCCAGGGGCACTGCTCAGGCTCGTGAGGGGCGAGAAGCTGGGTTCGCTGATAGCGGGGGAATAAAAAACCCGGCCGGGAATTAGAAGGCAATTAATTTTACCCGGCCGGGCCTCAGATCGGCGGCTATCTCACTATCTTCAGGCTCCTCATCCCTCCCTGATACTTCAGGACAGCCATGTAGACGCCCTTAGACCCAAGGGCCGGATTGAATGTGTGGCCCCCTGAGCTCAGGACCCCGTCGTATAGCCTTTGGACGAGCCTTCCCTGAGCGTCGTATATCGCGAGCGAAACTTGGGCCTCCTTGGGCATGAATAGGTATATGCTCTTGCCTGCGGACTTGAACTCAAACCCCTTTCCGAGGCCCTCTCCGATATCCTCGTAGAGAAGCCCGCAATCATGGGAGTTGTTCGGGTCATCTATGGCGAAGACGCGGTAGCCCTGGCCATCAGGATCAAGGGTTCCAACAATTATCTCAGAGCACCCGTCCCCATCTATGTCCCCGGCAAAGGGCGAGTGAATATCGTAGGCCAAGTCTATCTGCCAGGCCAGGGTTCCGTTCTCAGCGTTGAGGCAGTAGAGGGTTGATGTATTATTTTGTGAGACCAGGTATTCAAACCTGCCGTCTCCGTCTATGTCAACCAGAGCGCCGGGCGTATGCACATCACCGCCAGTTAGAAACGCCCACTTCTGGGTCCCGTCTGAGCCGCGGAGGCAGTAGACCTTGTGGTCCCCAGAGCCTACCACGACCTCCATCTGGCCGTCGCCGTCAACATCGGCCACCGCAGGGGAGGATTGCACCGTGCCGCCAGTTGTAAACGCCCACTTCTGGGTCCCGTCCGAGCCTCTCAGGTAGTAGACCTTCTTGTCGTTAGAGCCTATCACGATCTCCATCTGGCCGTCGCCGTCAACATCGGCCACCGCAGGGGAGGATTGCACCGTGCCGCCAGTTGTAAACGCCCACTTCTGGGTCCCGTCCGAGCCGCGGAGGCAATAGACCTTGTAGTCCCAAGAGCCTATCACGACCTCCATCTTGCCGTCGCCATCGCAATCGGCCACCGCGGGGGAGGAAAACACCACCCAGCCGCCAGTTGTAAAAGCCCACTTCTGGGTTCCGTCTGAGCCGCGGAGGCAATAGACATTGCGGTCCTCAGAACCTACCACAACCTCCATCTTGCCGTCGCCATCAACATCGGCTATTGCGGGGGAGGACGACACAATGTAGCCAGTTGTGAACGCCCACTTCTGGGTCCCGTCTGAGCCTCGCAGGCAGTAGACATTGTTGGTACAAGAGCCTATCACAACCTCCATCTTGCCGTCGCCGTCAACATCGGTTATCGCGGGGGACGACACCACCCAGTCGCCAGTTGTAAACGCCCACTTCTGGGTCCCGTCTGAGCCGCGGAGGCAGTAGACCTTGCGGTCAAGGGAGCCTACCACGACCTCCATCTGGCCATCGCCATCGCAATCGGCTATGGCAGAATACTGCCACTCAACTGCGTCTCCGGTCACGAATCTCCACTTTATCACTGGGCTCGTTATGGCGCCTTTCATGAGCTGGACGGATTGGTGTGAAGGCTCGCCTCCCCACATGGGCCAGGTGCCCGTGACCGCTCCTAAGCACATCGTTAGGATACATCCTATCATGATAAAACCTCTTATTTTTACGCAGAGCTATATTATACCGGGGGTAGCTCAAGGATTTCATGCTAAAACCGAAAGCGGGCAGTTTATCATAGCTCTCGGGGACACCACGATAGGTTGATCGGTTCTTCACCACAAATCGGTGGTTGAAATATCTTAACGCGTGCGCTTAGAATTTGCGCGCACAAAAGGAGCTCTCCGCGATGAAAAAGGAATCGCTGGACTTTTTGAAAAAGCTCATGGATGCCCCAAGCCCTTCCGGCTACGAGGGGCCGGCTGTGGAGGTCTGGAGGGCCGAGGCGAAAAAGTTCGCTGACCAGGTGAGGACAGACCTTCACGGCAACACCATCGCTCTCCTGAACAAGGGAGGCTCACCGCGCGTTATGCTCGCAGGCCACATAGATGAGATAGGGCTGATGATCCAATCCATAGATGACAATGGGTTTGCCCGCTTCCAGGGCGTTGGTGGCTGGGACCCCCAAATCCTTCCCGGCCAGCGCGTCGTCTTCATGGGCAGAAAGGGGCCTGTAAAGGGCGTAATAGGCAAGAAACCCATCCACCTCATGGATCAGGACGAGCGCGGGAAGGCCGTTAAGATAGAGGACCTCTGGATTGATTTCGGGACCGGTTCAAAGAAGGAAACCGAAAAGATGGTCTCTGTTGGGGATGTCGGCGTTGTGGATGTCGGTTTTGAGGTCCTTTACGGGGACATCGCTGTGGCGCGAGGTTTTGATGACAGGATAGGCGCGTTCACCGTCCTGGAGGCCCTTCGGCTCATGTCAAAGATGAATATTGAAGCCGAGGTTTACGCGGTGGCCACAGTCCAGGAGGAGATAGGGCTCCGCGGCGCGCACACCTCCGCTTTCGGCATAGACCCTAAAGTGGGCATCGCTGTTGATGTTACCTTTGCTACGGATTATCCAGGCATGGGCGCCAAGGAAAAGGGCATATTCGGAAACATAAAGCTGGGCGGCGGGCCCGTGATTGCGCGCGGGCCCAACATAAACCCACGGGTTCACGAGCTCCTGGTCAAGACCGCGCAGGAGAAGAAGATCCCCTATGTGGTGGAGGCAATCCCCAGGGGAACGGGAACGGACGCGAACGCCATCCAGCTCACAAGGTCTGGGGTTGCCGCTGGCCTCGTTTCCATACCGAACAGAAACATGCACACCCCGGTTGAGATGGTTAACCTGGAGGATGTGGAGAACGCCTTCACCCTCATAGCCCACGCGGTCGCTCGTATAAACGAGAAGACGAACCTGGTTCCTTTCTAACTGAATGCCGGCGGCACTTGATCCTCCACCCTAAAAACCTTTATAATATTCATCCCCCCGCTGTCTGAGGTGAAGGGTTCATTAACCTCCTGGAGAGGCGGCTTCCCAGCCGCCTCTTTTTCTTAGCTCCGGATGGTTGAAGCCCGCCTTTTAAGAGCTTGAAAATTTCCCGGTGAGGTTTCTCAAGGATTTCGGAACCCAGGGCTTCTGGCTACAGGTGGGGACAATGGGCGCCATTCTGGCCCTAGCCGCGGCCCTGCACCTGCTTTTGGCCTTCTTTACCAAACGAGCGCGAAAAAGGCTCGCCTCCAAAAATCCCTTCCTCTCCGCCCTGGCTGACTCCCTCGTGGCGATCGTGTCCCCGGGGCTCACCCTTGCCGGCGGCTACACGGCCTTTGAGGTTTTCAAGGCCTACGGCTGGCCCAGGGATGTCCTCCTGAAGATTACCCAGCTCTTCTGGATAATCCTCGGATTCTTCCTCCTTTCGGTAATCGTTAGGCACACTGCCAAACCAAGCATATCAAGAAAAGCGGTAAGGTTCCTGCTTTTGCCTTTGATGGCCCTCCTGCTCATCCTTCACTCCCTGGACATGCTGATCCCCGTGGTGAACTTTGCGAGAACCCACTCCATCGGGTTCGGTGAGTTTCAGATATCCCTCTACAGCCTTGTTGTTGGAACGGCCCTCATAGTCCTTTTCTACAGGTTATCCCTGTGGGCAGAGCGCCTCCTGGAATCAAGGTTCCTCCCCAAAACCCTCGGCGACGAATCCGTTTCCCCCGTTCCAGCGAGGCTGATGACCTATCTCATACTTGGGATCGGCATATTCATCATCCTGGATACCGTGGGCATAAACCTCACAACCCTGCAGATACTTGCGGGCGCCATAGGCATCGGGGTTGGGTTTGGGCTCCAGAAGCTCTTTCTTGATCTGTTCGCGGGGCTTTTCCTCCTCGGCGAGAAGAGCCTCGCGCCCGGCCACATCGTTGAGATAGACGGCCAGCTGGGCACAGTGAAGAAACTGGGGTTCAGAAGCTTCGTTGTTGAGACCCTTGACCATGTCTCCCTGGTCGTTCCGAACTCCGCCCTTATGGAGGGGAAGATGGTCAATTACACCAGGGACGGGGACCTGGTGAGGATAACCGTTCCCGTGCCGGTCTCGTATTCATCAGAGCCGAGGGAGGTTGAAAAGGCCCTCCTGGCCGCGGGGAAACGCCTTGAGGAGAAGATGGACGCCATGCTCCTGCCCAGGGTCTTCTTTGACGGATTCGGCGATAGCGCGCTGAACTTTACCCTCGCAATATGGGTAAATGTTGACAGCGCGAGGCAGATTCCGGCCCTGAAAACCGAGATGCGCTACCTGATTTGGGATTCCCTAAAGGAGCACGGCATAACCATCCCGTTCCCGCAGATGGATGTGCACATAAAGGAAAACCCGAAGGGATAAGGTTTAGCGAGGAATGTTTCACATGAAACAATTTTCCTTATGTTAACCCGGCAGGCAATCCCCGCTACTGGCATGAGCTTAGCCAATGATTTATCCCGGAACCTATAGGCCTTCAAGGCGGATATCCGGCCACACCTCTCTTGCCAGTAAGTTATTTGGGCACAAAAGCTTTGAGCAATCCCTCTTGTAATCGCTCAAGACAGACGAGGGCTTTGGTGTATACGCTCTCGCGCCTGTCGGACTGGAAAGTCCGACCTGGGAAAACATTCAATAACCAGCTTTCAATCCTGCCCGCTTGATGTGAGGAGCCCCGCGCGCAGTGGTATTGCCTCCACCAGAACCCTTACCCGCTGGGTCTATATCTGTGTAATCCACCACAATGGGTATTACCTGGGAGCCCATGTTGGCCATCAGATAGCTTGCGAGGTCTAAGTTCTCGTGATACCTTGCCAGGAACCCGTTCCTCAGAAAGCCCCTCCTGAGAAGCGCAGGGCAATTGCGCTCTATCGCATACCTGATACACAACAGGAGCTTCTTCAACGCCAGGCCTCTGAGCCCAGCTGAGGTGAGCCAGCTCTAATATCGGAGAGATTTTAATTAGGCCGGAAAAACGCCGGCCCAAAGCGATTCCGAGCCGAGGATCAGGATTTGAGGAAGTGTGAGATCTCAGGGCCATTACAGCTTGCCCCGGGCCGGCTGCCCGGGTTATAATTATTCGGGTCGCAAGACCTTTTTTGGTTTTATGATAGCTGTCGGAGTGGACATCGTTAACCTGCCACGGTTTGCGAGGGCCCTTGAGCGCTGGGGCAATAGATTCGCCCAGAGGCTCTTTACTGAGGGGGAGCTAGCTAGGGCCCGAGGCCCCTCCGCGGCGGCCGAGCTCGCTGGGAATTTCGCGGCAAAGGAAGCGCTCCTGAAGGCCATGGGAACCGGCCTCACGCAAGGGATAAGCTGGCGCGATGTTGAGGTGCTCCGCGATGCCCGCGGCGCGCCACGCTACTCCCTTTCCGGAAGGGCCGCGGATCTATTCAGGGGCAGGTCGGCCTTGTCCATTTCTCACGACGGCGACTACGCGATAGCTGTTTGTATTTTGGAGAAGGATTAATGAAAAAAGCTGTTGTAGCCCTCGGGGGGAACGCTCTCAGGAACAAGGGCGAGAGCTTTGAGATAGAGGTCCAGTCAGCCAGGGCCGAGGCATCGGTCTTTCCGATCCTGGGGCTTTTGGACTCCGGCTGGCGGGTCGTGATCACCCACGGCAACGGCCCCCAGGTAGGGCTGTCGTTCCTGAGGAACGCAATGACGGAGGACGAGTTCCCCGTATACCCCATGGATGCCCTTAACGCTGAGACCCAGGGCTGGATAGGATACGCCATAGAGCGCGGGTTGAGGAACCGAAGGCCGGATCTCCTTGTAGCCACGCTCGTTTCAATGGTTGAGGTCTCTCCGGATGACCCCGCCTTCCAGAACCCATCAAAGCCAATAGGGGAGTTCTTTGACAAGGTCAAGGCAATGGCCATGCACGGCAGGTATGGCTGGCCCATCAGGGAGGACGCCGGAAGGGGCTGGAGGGTAGTAGTCCCTTCGCCGAACCCACTGCGGGTTATCTCGGCTCCGGCGGTCAACATATTGCTTGAGCACGGCTTTGTCGTTATTGCCGCGGGCGGCGGCGGGATCCCGGTCGTGCGCAGGAACGGGCGCTGGGAAGGGGTCTTTGCTGTCATAGACAAGGACAAGGCATCGGCTGTTCTCGCGAGGGAGATAGGCGCTGAGCTCCTGATAATCCTCACGGCGGTTGACTCGGTCTACCTGAATTTCGGGAAACCCGACGAGACCGCTCTCCGGCGCATTACCCGCGAGGAGGCCGAAAAATACCTTGCCCAGGGGCAATTTCCCTCCGGCTCAATGGGCCCGAAGATTGAGGCCGCCTGCGATTTTCTCAGGTGGGGAGGAAAGAGGGTAATAATCACATCCCTGGATGGGCTCGCTGAGGCGCTTGAGGGAAGGCGCGGGACAACCATACTGCCCTGAGAAGAGGTGGCAACCTGGGGCCGAGAACCGGTATAATTTCCCTATGCCAACCCTTGAGAACCTTCTAAACATTGATCTGTCGTCGGTGTCGTTCTGGGCCGCCTGCGGGTTCTCCTTCCTCGGAGGGGTGCTTTCTTTTCTCTCGCCGTGCGTCCTGCCGCTTATCCCGGCGTATGTCTCGTTCATATCGGGCATATCCGTTGAGGAGCTCACGAGCCAGGGCCTCGGAAAATCAACCGCCCGCGTCGCGGTCTCCGCACTGCTTTTTGTCCTCGGGCTCTCAACCGTGTTCGTGATAGCCGGAGGAATATCCGGCGCCCTCTCCTCCTTCGTCGCCAATTATATGAAGATAATAGAAAAAATCGCTGGCGTGCTCATTGTCCTCTTCGGCATATATCTCCTCGGTTTCTTCAAGTTTGGGTTCATGGAAACGGAACGGAGGGTGAGGCTTTCCAGGCCCGTGAACATCGTAGGCGCTTACATCCTCGGCCTCGCCTTCGCTTTCGGATGGACCCCCTGTATAGGCCCAATAATTGCCGGAATACTCCTCATAGCCGCTACCCAAGGGGCGCTCAAAGGGATGCTTCTGCTTCTTTTCTATTCGCTCGGCCTCTCCATACCCTTCATTATATCAGCACTGGCTCTCAACGCCTTCTTCTCCGTCTTCAAGCGGATAAAAAGGGCCTTCAGGGTAATAGAGATCATCTCCGGCGCGCTCCTCATAGTTGCCGGCATCCTCGTTTTCTTTGGGATACTGAGCCAGGCGGTCTCGCTTCTTCAGTGATTTATTACCCTTCTGAGGTATCTTTTGGCCGCTGAGAGCGCCTCGCTATACTCCTCCGGGGTTATCCTCCTGTCCAGGGGAGGCCTCGCGCTCGCCAGATAGCACGGGTAATACTGGTCCATCAGGTTCAGAAATGTGTCCGGGGATAGTTCGGCCAGGAATTTCACGACCTTCTCTGTTCCGGAAAGCCCTCCGGGCAGGACCAGGTGCCTTACGAGAAGCCCCCTTTTCGCGAGCCCGTCCTCAACGACAAGGTCGCCAACCTGACGGTGCATCTCACGGAGCGCGGCCCTGCAAAAATCCCAGTAATCATCGGCTCCGCTGAGCTCGCGAGCTACGGCGTTGTCAGAATACTTGGCGTCAGGCATGTATATGTCAACCAGGCCTTCCAGGAGCCTCAGGGTCTCCGGCCTTTCGTATCCGCCAGAGTTCCAGACCACGGGCAGATGAAGCCCCCTCTCCCTCGCCATTCTGAGCGCGAGGATTATCTGTGGGGTTATGTGGGTTGGGGAGACCAGGTTAAGGTTGTGGCATCCCATATCCTGTATCTCAAGGAACACGAGCGCCAGCTCCTCCTCTGATACGGGCGAGCCGTAGCGCATATGGCTTATCTCGTAGTTCTGGCAAAAGATACAGCTCAGGTTGCACCCCGCGAAGAAGACCGTGCCCGAACCCCTCCTGCCCACCAGGACACGCTCCTCGCCGAAGTGCGGCCCGTAGGAGCTCAGGATAGCGTGCCTTCCAACGCCGCAGTCGCCTCTCTCTCCGGAGAGCCGGCAGGCCCCGCACTCACGGGGGCAGACCCGGCAGGGTTCAAGGAGCGAAAGGACATCATCCACGGGAAAATTATAGGGCAAGATTCTCGCGCCGCGCAGTTGGCATGCTTGCTCAGGCACAGCCCCAAGTTTTATCATGAAATCCGCGATGAGCAGACGGCTCAAGCTGACAATCCTCGCCCTGACGGCAGTTCTGATGGCATTGCGTTTTGCCGGGCTATCCAGGATGTCTGTCTGGATGGACGAGGTGGTGAGCTATGCGTGCTCCGTGGGCCCCTGGTTCAGGTTCCGCATCTTGGAGACGAACATCCCTCCCCTCTACTACCTCTTTGCGAACATCTGCTTGAACATAAGGGATTCCGATGCCTTTCTCAGGCTCCCGGCGGCATTTGCAGGAGCGCTTTGCGTCCCGGCCGCCTACATCCTCGCCGGAGACCTCGGATTCTCTCGGACCGGCAGGGCGCTCGTGGCGCTCCTGGCTTCCGCGAGCCCATGGCTTTTATTCTACTCCCAGGAGGCCAGACCATACTCCCTGCTGATTTTGTTTTCGCTTCTTTCGGCCATCGCTTTTCTGAGGTTGGAACGGGGAAAGCTTTGGTGGTTCCTGGGAGGGATATTTCTCGGCCTGGGCCTCTGGTCGCACTATGTCGCGGCCTTCGTCCTAGCCGCTTTCTGGGCTCACGCGCTGTTGTTTCGCAGGGAGAGAAGGGTTCTCTTTGGGCTTTCGGTTTTAACGGGGCTCGCGCTCGGGCTCTTCGTGCCCTGGGCTGTCTATACCGCCATGCACCCGCCCCACGGGGTCTCCATAAAGAAGCCCTGGACAGGGGAGCTCGCCGCCTTCGTCTACGGGTGGTTCTCATATTTCTTCGGTTTCAGCCTCGGTCCCTCCATAAGGGAGATGAGGATTGAGGGGGTGAGGGCCCTCGCGGGGGAGTGGCCGTGGCTTGCGGCCGGGGCCGCGGCCGGCCTGATTCCGCTCATGAAGCTGAGGGCTGGCCTGCGCGAAAGGGGATTCGTCTTTAGCCTGGCCTGCGCGGTGGTTCCTCCGGCCATCGTCCTGGGGCTCAGCCTCGTGCCCGGCTTTAACATAACCTATCACCCGAGATACGGAGCCGCTTCCGGGCTCTTCCTGCTCATCGCCTGGCTCTGGTTGACGATGAAATTCAAGGCCCGGGCCGCTAGATGGGGGCTTCTGGCCGCGATGCTCGGGCTCATGGGGGTCTCATGCTTCAACTTCTTCTTCAACAGGAGGTATTACAAGGAGGATGTCCGCTCAGCCGCAAAGGTCCTGAAATCTGAGCGGAGGACGGGCGAACCGCTTTTCGTTGCAAGCGGGAATGTTGGCATCGCTCTTGTCTATTATTACGGGGAGGACTTCACGCCCATTGACCCGTGGACCGACCAGGACACCGTGCGGATTGAGGGCGAAAGGGTCTGGCTCCTTGTGGCGAGGGAGTGGGAGACATCGCCCAGGCCCCTGATAGCGAGGCTTGAGAAAGGCTACAGCCTCGCTAGGGAGTGGGATTTCCCAGGCATAAGGCTTCTTCTTTACCGGAGAAATTGATTGTGTCAGATTTGTGTCAGATTAACCGGTAGCTTATAAGCGCGCGAAAAGGAGGTTTTGACATGGTAGGCGTGATTTGTCTCTTGATTTCTCAAGTGCAGGGGTTCTTCGCCAAGTCCTACGGGACGACCAGGGACGACTACTGCTTCTCGGTCATTCAAACCCAGGACAACGGCTATGCGATGGCTGGCTACTCCGGGGGTTTCCTGAACAACGGGAACTTTCTGGTTGTGAAAACCGATAGCGCGGGAGCGCTCCAGTGGGCCTACGAGTATTACCAGAGCTCGGTTGTCTACGACGAGTTCGCCTGGCCCATAGTCCAGGCCGCTGACGGGAGCTATTATGTGGCGGGCCACGGGTTCGTTGATCCGTATAGCAGTTCCAACGACATCGTGCTCCTGAAGCTGAGCTCCTCTGGGGTTGTCCAGTGGGCGAAGAGCTACGGCACACCACCGCCGGAAATAGATTACGCGCACACGATGGCTAAGCTGTCCGATGGCGGCCTGGTCATAGCCGGACACGGCGTAGTGAGCCCGCTTCCAACCGGACAGGATGTCATTATCATGAAGCTTACCCCAAACGGGGATGTGGTCTGGGCAAAGCAATACGCCGATGTGAATCAGGATCACTGCTACGGAGTGATCCAGACCTCTGACGGCGGCATAGTTGCTGTGGGGTTCACCGTCCGATCCGGCGCCGCGGATTTTGACATCCTGGTCATAAGGCTTGATGCTTACGGAAACACGCTATGGGCAAAGGCATACGGCATCTCGGGCCAGAACGACTGGGGTTATTCGGTCGCGCAGTTGAGCGACGGAAACCTGATCGTGGCCTGCGACATAGGTGGTTATGGCGACGGGGCCTTGAAGATAAGGCTTTCTGACGGCGCTTTGCTCTGGGCCAAGGTCTTCCCCACTGCCATACTGGACTACTGGTATAGGCCCCAAATAACGAGCACGCCCGACGGCGGGTTCCTGATCCCGGCCTTCACAAACTCCTACGGATCCGGTTCCTATGATTTTATGCTAATAAAGATGTCATCGGATGGCACGGTTGAGTGGGTAAAGACCTTTGGCGGCGGCAACTACGACATAGCGACCTGCGCCTTCGCGAAACCGGACGGGCGCCTCGCCATAGGGGGGATAACGCGGAGCTACGGCACAAGCTACGATTTCGCCCTGCTTATTCTCAGGGCCAACGGAACATTCCCCGGCGCCTGCGTTAACGATTGCGCTCCTACGGCATCCTATCCCTCGCTCTCAACATACACGCTCTCGTCCCTTACTGATTGGCCTTATGTCAGGAATGACTTGATTTACGACCGGACCGACCCCGGCGTCTCCGTCACCCCCATATGCGATCCGCTTTACGAGAGCGAGGACGAGCATTATCAGGGCCAGGGCTCCGGGATAGTTTGCAGTCCTTTCAGCCAAGGCGCGCTCTTTTTCTCCCCCCAGGCCACGGACATAAGGATATACGAGGCTGACGGCAGGCTGAGGTTCTCCGGGAAACTTCAGCGGGGCGAGAACCGCATAGCGCTCGGCCGGGGGGTCTATTTCTGGAAAGCCGGGGATCAATCCGGCAGGGTAGCGGTTAGGTAGAGCTCGCTTTGGGCCGGCGAAATATCCCTCCGGATTTCCGGGCACCTTAGGGCTCGCCAAAAAGTGAGGGTATTACTCCTTCATATGTTCTCAGGCAACCCTCGAGGGGAAAGCTTGATTCACTCCCCGGAGAAGGTTAATACTTTGCGCCCGATGAAAAAGGAGGCTTTTTGAGATGATATACCATATCTCCATATATATGCTGGTCTCCCAGGCCCTCTTCGCAAAGACATTCGGGGGGACAAACGAAGACCAGGCCCGCTCCATAATCCAGACCTCAGACGGCGGCTACGCGCTTGCAGGATGGACAGGTAGTTTCGGCGCCGGCCTTAGCGATTTCCTCGTTCTAAAGCTAGCGAGCGACGGTAGCATACAGTGGGCCAGGACATTCGGCGGAACAACCAATGACTCAGCTTGGTCCATAATCCAGACCACGGACGGCGGCTACGCGCTTGCAGGATGGACAGCCAGTTTCGGCGCCGGGGAACACGATTTTCTCATCGTAAAGATTGATGGCTCCGGGCTTCTTCAGTGGGCCAAGACATTCGGCGGGGCGAACCGAGATGAGGCCTACTCCATAATCCAGACCTCAGACGGCGGATACGCTGTGGCGGGATATACTGCGAGTTTTGGCAGTGTAGGTGATTTTCTTATCCTCAAACTAAACGCCTCCGGCGACCTTGAGTGGGCCAGGACATTCGGCGGAAACAGCATTGACTTAGCTTGCTCCATCATCCAGACCACGGACGGCGGCTACGCAGTGGCGGGGCACACCACGAGTTTCGGCGCCGGGAACTACGATTTTCTCATCGTAAAGATTGATGGCTCCGGGCTTCTTCAGTGGGCCAGGACATTCGGCGGGTTAGACGTGGAATGGGTTTCCTCCATAATTCAGACCAGCGATGGCGGTTACGCAGTGGCGGGGCATACCACGAGTTTCGGCGCAGGGGGTTTTGATATACTTATACTGAAACTCAATTCCGTAGGGGATATTATTTGGGTGAGGGTCCTTGGGGGTCCTGGCGGCAACCCTGCCTATTCCATAGTTCAAACTACCGACGGAGGATATGCGATTGGTGGAATGCCTTCCATCATAAAGCTGAGCGCCTCCGGAGACCTGGAGTGGAGCAGACAACTATACAGCACTCATGGGGTTTCTTCTGCTGTTCAAACCACAGACGGAGGCTACGCAATTACGGGGTATCTAATGGTGAGCTTCCCTCCTCCTGATTATGATTTCTTCATCCTCAAGCTCGGGCCCGACGGTAACTACACCGATTGTGTCTTTGTCCCATCCTTGAGCGTTTTTACGCCGGTGCCGTCTACATCATTGCCTTCTCTCAACACGCTATCTCCCACCCTTGGGATGGATTGCTCTCCGGTCCTTACGACGCCGGACATAAGAGTAAATGATGTTTGCACCCCGATTGCAATTGAGGATGATATGGTTGATTATCCGGGTATAACCTGTTCCCCGTTTTCCGGCGGAATCCTTTTCAATTCTCCGGCCGATCTCGGAATAAACATATACTCGGTTGACGGACGCGTCGCTTATTCTGGCCAGCTCCGGCAGGGCGAGAACCGGATAAGCCTGGGCCGAGGGGTTTATCTCTGGCGGGCAGGGACTTACAGGGGAAAGGCCGCTGTTAGGTAGCCTGAGGCTAGAGGGCTCGCCTCAGGGCTTCCATGAAGCAGTCCATCTCCTCGCGCGTGCCTATGGTGACCCTCAGCCACCCCTCAAGCCCCTTAAGGGATGAGGTGTTCCTTATCCTGATGCACTCGCCCAAAAGGCAGTCGTAGACCCTCTTCGGCTCAGGAACGCGAAACAGGACAAAGTTGGCGTAGCTCCTCTTGTAGGGTATACCGAGCTCCTCCAGGAAGCGGTAGAGCCTCTCCTTCTCCGAGTTAACATCCCGTGCCCAGGCCTCAATGAACGGCTTCAGGCCGGGGTATGCCCTCGCGGCCGCCAACTGCAGAAAGTTCAGGTGATACGGTATAAAAAGAAGCCCCTCTGCCAGGGCGACTATCTCCGGCCTCGCTACCCCGTATCCGAGCCTAAGCCCGGCGAGCCCGGATTTGGCGAGGGATCTTCCTATCATTATGTTCTCGTATCCCTCCAGGAACCCGCGATATGTTTTCCCCGAAAAATCGTAATATGCCTCGTCAACGAAGACGAGAGCGCCCGTCCTCAGCGCTGACTCAACAACCTCGTCCCCGGCAAGCTGGCCCGTTGGATTGTTTGGGCTGACGATGTTTATCAGGTGAAAGCCCTGGCCGAAGTAGGATGTATCCCAGATGAAATCAGCGCCGAGGTTGACCCTCACTGCCTCTGTCCCCATGATCATAGCGGCGTGCGCATACATGGGATATGTCGGCTCAAATATGAGCGCCCTGCGCCCGGGGCCCCCGGCGAGCCAAAAAGCCATCATGATGACCTGATCGCAACCCACAGTGAGGAAGATGTTCTCGGGCTTGAACCCGGCGGCCTCAGCGAAGATGTCCTTTGCCTCGTAGTAGTCCTTTGGCTGGGGATACCTGTTCAGCTTGAAACGGAAGAGCTCCTTCCCGATGAGCTCCTTGAGCTCGGCTGGGAGATCCCTGCCGCACTCGTTCTGATCCAGCTTTGCCTTCAGGTTCTCTATCTCGGTTATTCCGAAACCAAAAGAGCCCGATATGTCGCTTCTGAGAAATTTCATATTATTTTTCTCACCCTGTTGATTAGGCCCTCCCACTCAGCCCTGAGGGCCCCGGAGAGCTCTTCTCCGCTCACGGAAGCCGCTCCAAACTTCCCAACCTTTATCCCTCCGGCCAGAGAAGCGAGGCAAGCGGACTCGGTGAAGGAGAGTCCGGCCAAAAGCGCCAGGCTCACATAGGCTATCACCGTGTCCCCGGCGCCGGTGACATCGTAGACCTCCCTTTTCACCGCAGGTATGTGAAAGACCCCCTCCCCGTCGCAAGCCAAAGCGCCATCACTGCCGAGGGTTACGAGAAGCCTCTCCACGCGCATCTCCTCCCGGAGGGCGGCCGCGGCATGCGCTATTGAGGCCAGGTCGTCGCTCACCCTCGCCTCCGAAAGGAACTCCCTCCTATTGGGTTTGAAAAGCCCAACCCCGGAGTATTGCCTGAAACGGGCCATCTTCGGGTCAACGGACAAGAGCCTTCCGGCCATCGCCTCCTTCAGGCTACTGATGAGCCAAGGGGTCATGGTTCCCTTGTCGTAGTCCTCAATTATCAAAGCGTCCAGTCCAGCTTCCGAGACAGCATTAGCGAGGCCCTCGGCTATTCCTCTGGGTATCTCATGGGATACCTCCCTGTCAATCCTGATGACCTGCTGGTTCCTGGCTATAACCCTCGTTTTTAGTGTTGTTGGCCTTTCGGGATCTACGAGAACCTTGCCGCCCAGACCCCTCTCCTCAATCAGCTCAGAGAGCCTTTTGCCCTCCTGGTCATTCCCCACAACACCGAACAGAAAAGCCTTTGCGCCAGCGGCCGCGAGGTTTGCGGCGACATTCCCGGCGCCCCCGAGACCGTCGCGCTGATCGGTTGCCCGGACAACCGGGACGGGGGCCTCAGGGGAAATGCGCTCCGCCTCTCCGAAAAGGTATCTGTCCAGGATAATGTCCCCTATGACCCCTACCCTGAACCGGGGGAAGCTCTCAATAGCCTTCGCTGGTTTATCAGTTGACATGAAAGGGAGAAAATTATATTAGTTGCGGGTTATCGGTTTCCAGTTGCGGTAATAGGAGAAAGTGGAGCCGACGGGACTCGAACCCGTGACCCTCAGACTGCCAGCCTGATGCTCTCCCAGTTGAGCTACGGCCCCTAGAGCGAAATTATAACGCGGCCCACGGAGGGGTTGCAATATTGCGCACAATCCCCTAACGAGCGAGATACCATGAGGTATGCCGCGGCCCTTATCCATCTAGCTCAAGATTAACCCATGAGGAGGAGAAGATGCCCCTCTTCAAAACCAAACGCTTGGACCGTGGTCTACAATGATCTCATTCCTGGATTTTGGGTAGCTTTGTATTTTGAGCTCGCGCGGCTTTATTCCCCGGCCGTGGGCCTCCACCTCATGTATCCACGAGCGCCAAGGGCGAGAGCGACCGAAACCGAGACGCTTATCGCAAATATGAGCATATAGAGTATCGCGAGCTGGAGCGCCGCGGCCCTCAGCGGGCTCGCGCCAGCCAGGATCATCCCGACCATTGTGCCGGGTATCTGGATTATGCCGACTATCTTCATGTTGTTCCTCATGCTCAGGGTGCCAGCGGAGAAAGCCTGAGCGCTGAAGAGCCGCGCAACCTGGCTCCGGCTCGCTCCAAGGGCGAACGCGGCCTCAGCCCTTTCCCACTGAGCCGAGACATCGGAGCCGAACCTTTCAAGCGCTAGGACAATAGCGTTAAGCGCGTTGCCCATGGCCATGCCGCCAGCTGGTATGGTCTCCTGAGTAACCGGCCTTATTATTCCCATGAGGATGAGCGGGGAAAGCCCAAGGAATGTGCCTGCCATTACCGAGAGGCAGGCTATCCAGAAGCTCCCCGGAAGGCCCTTGAGCCTGCTGGCGGCTGTCTGGGCCGCGAACACCCCCATTGCCACCAAAAAACCTGCCTGCCAGAGGAGGCTTCCGACCCTGAAGGCGTAGGTCAGGATAATCCCCATAAGGAGCAGCTGGAGAATTGCCCTCAAGGCGCTCCAAAGGACATCTTTAACCAGGCCGGTTCTCTGAAGGCCAAGGAGAATTATGGTTAGGAGGATGAAGACGCCCGAGAAGAGGTCCCGTAGGATCTCGGCGGCCGAACCGATCAGCTCGTTCAACGGCGCCAGACCGTCCCTCCCGGCGTGTCCTCCAGGGTTATGCCGAGGCGCGAGAGATTTTCCCTTATCCGGTCGGATAGGTCGTATTCCTTCCTGGCCCTGAGCTCAGCCCTGAGCCCCACTATGAGAGAAAGGAGGTCCTCGGCGAGCTCCGAAAGCCCCTCGTTCTCAACCCTGAACCCCAGAACGCTCATCATCAGAGCGAGCGCGGCGAGCCGCTCCTCCCTTTCGGCCCCTGAGGAGGATTTTGCCTCTGATGCGAGCCCGAAGCACTCCGCCAGGGCGCGAGGGGTGTTGAAATCGTCCTCCATAGCCTCGGAAAAGCCCTTGAGCCTTGAGGCAACGGGCGGGGAGAACTCCTTTATTTCCGGGACGCTCCTTGAGAGAGCGAAGGCCCCTCGCAGGTTATCCCAGGCAGAGGAGGCGTCCCGGAGCGCTTCCTCCGTGAAGTTCAGGGGGGAGCGGTAGTGATGTTTGAGAAAGTATAGCCTGAGAGCCATGGGATCAAACTCCGAGAGCGCCGCATCCATTGAGAAATAGAGGCCGGTTGATTTGCTCATTTTTTCTCCGCCCATCTGCAGAAGCCCGCAGTGTAGCCAGTATCTCGCGAACTCCTTACCTTCGGCGGCCTCGGACTGTGCCTTCTCGTTCTCGTGGTGGGGAAAGATGAGGTCCGAGCCTCCGCCGTGGATATCAAATGGCTGGCCGAGGTAATGGGCGGACATAGCTGAGCACTCTATGTGCCAACCCGGCCTCCCCTTGCCCCAAGGCGAATACCAATACGGTTCTCCAGGCTTCGCTCCCTTCCAGAGAGCGAAGTCAGCGGGGTCCTCCTTTGAGGGGTCAGGCTCAACCCTCGCGCCCCCAACCAGCTCCTCAACCGGCTTTCCGGAGAGTTTGCCGTAGGAGGCGAAGCTCCTCACCCTGAACCAAACCGTGCCCCCTGCCTCGTAGGCGTGGCCTTTTTCAAGGAGCTTGGAGATAAGCTCAATTATCTCCTGGATGTGTTGGGTAGCCCTGGGCTGATGGGTCGGGCTCAGGAGGTTCAGGGCCGCCGCGCCCCGCCTAAACCTTTCCTCGTTTTCCCTGGCTATCTCACGCCAGTCAACTCCCCTTTCCCTCGCTTTTTCTATTATCTTATCGTCAATATCCGTGAAATTGCTGACAAATATAACCTCGTATCCGGCATACATGAGGTAGCGCCTTATCGCGTCAAATGAGACGAATGTGCGCATGTGGCCCATGTGGGGTTCGGACTGCAGGGTCATTCCGCAAGCGTATATCCCAACCCTGCCGGGCGAGACCGGAATGAATTCCTCCTTTCGGCCTGTGGCTGTGTTAAAAACCTTCATTGTGGAGAGGGATTTTCTATATGCTTTTGAGGGCCGCGGATACATAGGCCCTGGCCGCGCCTAGCCTGTCGGACTTGAGGATCACGACGAGCTGGGCATCCCTTATCAGGAAACCCAGCACGAACAGGTTGCCCAGGCCCATAACGAGCTCGTCGGCCAAGCGCTCGTCTATTCCGAGCGCGGCCTTGAAAACCCCGTTTGCCGCCACAACGGCCTGGAGTAGGGCGGTCCAATCAACATCCCTTTTGGAGTGCCTTGCGACAACCTTGCCGTCCTTGATGAGGCAAGCCGCCTGGAACCCGGGGATCCTGGTCTCAAGGGATGAGAGGTTGTATTCCCCAGCCTCCAGCTCCTCCATAATGCGCGTCGCTTTCTCCAGCTCCTCTGCCACGGGCGCCGGGATCTCCCAGCTCGGCACAGTCGCCGGGGGAGCCTCCTCAGGCACTTCCGGAACCAGCGCCTCCTCAGCGGCCTCCTCAGGCACTTCCGGAACCAGCGCCTCTTTGGCCTCCTCCGGGGCCTCCTCGGCTACAGGAAGCTCCTCTTTCGGGGCTGGTTCGGAGCCGGCCGCCAAGCTCTCCAGCTCCTTTATGAGCGCCTCTATGGAGGAGGAGCTGGGTATTTCGGCCGGAACCTCCTCGGAAACGCCTGTTTCAAGGCCGACCTCCGGTATCTCGGGCTCAGGGGGCTTTGGTTCCTCAGGGGCCATGCTGAGGGCCTCGCTAAGGCCCTGGGCTATCTCTGAGAGCTCTGTTATGACCTCTTCTGGCGAAGGTTCCTCCGCGGGGGGCGTCGGCGCCGGCCCCGCCATCATCTCTGCCATGACTTGGGGAAAGGTAGCCAGAAGCTTGTTCGCCACCTCAATATCAAAAGGGGTGTTTTCGTCTATGGCCCTTATATCAACCCCTGAGAGCTCCGACCACCTGTCCACAGCCGTGTCGTTCCACCCGCCAATTTCCTCCATGGCCTGATCAACTATAAGCTTTAACTCAGACATGCCCATAATTGTAAAGCTAAAAGGGCGATGTGGAGCAAGCTGTCAAGTTCTCGGTTCGCGGGCGGCATTTTTGCGTGAACTTGCATCCGGCCCCCCTACCCTGCCTTATAATTTCACCCTCTACGAGGAGGACATCATGAAAAGAACCATAGACGCATTGGGGGACTTAAAGGGGAAGAGGGTCTTTCTTAGGGTGGACTTCAATGTTCCCCTTGAAGGAGGGCGCGTCGCTGACGATTACAGGATAAGGAATTCCCTTCCAACCATAAAGGCCTTGATGGCAAAGGGCGCCAGGCTAGTTGTGGCATCGCACCTTGGGAGGCCCAAGGGCGCGCCTGAGCCGAAGTATTCAATGGCGCCGGTGGCCAGGGCGCTTTCGGAGCTCCTGGGTTCGGATGTTGCCTTCACGGGCGCGCTGGTCGGGCCTGAGGCGCAGAAGGCCGCTGATGCCCTCAGGCCGGGCCAGGTCTTTCTCCTTGAAAACCTCAGATTCCACCCCGGCGAGCAGGCCGGGGATGAGGCTTTCGCGAAGGATCTTCGCGCGCTCGCTGATGTATATGTTAACGACGCTTTTGGCACCGCGCACAGGAAGGACACCTCCGTCTATCTCCTGCCCACCATGTTCCAGGAGAAGGCCGCGGGACTCCTAATGGCCAAGGAGGTTGAGGCCCTCGCGAGGGTCAGGGAGAACCCGGAAAAGCCTTTCGTCGTGCTGATGGGAGGCGCAAAGGTCTCTGACAAAATAAGGGTATTGGAGGCCATGCTTGAAAAGGCGGACAAGGTCCTCATAGGCGGAGGGATGGCCTACACATTCCTGAAGGCAATGGGAAAGGAGGTGGGCCGGAGCATCCTGGACGAGGAATCCCTCGGCTGGGCTGAGGATGCCATAAAGAAGTGGTCCAAGGTGATACTCCTGCCCGTTGACCATGTGGTCGGCCAGAGCCCCGATGCTCCTGGGATGGTTTCGGATGACATACCCCCGGATGCGGCTGGCTTTGACATTGGCCCCCGGACCGTTGACCTCTTCAAATCCGAGCTATCCGGAGCCAGGACTGTCTTCTGGAACGGCCCTCTCGGGGTGTTTGAAAAGCCCGGCTACGCGAGGGGGACCCTGGAGATGGCACACTGGCTCAAGGACATGGTAGGCCGTGGGTGTTTCGTGGTCACTGGCGGAGGGGACACTGTCTCCGCGATACACTCCGCCGGCCTAAGCGACGAGGATTTCTCCCATGTGTCTACCGGAGGAGGAGCCACACTTGAATATCTTGGCGGGATTGATCTCCCCGGCCTTTCAGTCCTGCCTGACGCTTAGGTTTTAATCACCAGGCCCACCCCTCCGCCCCCCGCCGGGGAGCCACAC
>Ga0272448_1001482_pt1 | contig 31465 bp, 30 predicted proteins | sample YNPCB0191_FD_202220 | JGI IMG/M metagenome (GOLD analysis project Ga0272448, IMG submission 202220) | Hot spring sediment microbial communities from Yellowstone National Park, WY, United States - YNP-CB-019-1 | ecosystem: Environmental > Aquatic > Thermal springs > Hot (42-90C) > Sediment...
TAAAGAACTTTTAAGCGGTAAAGCCAGAAACCAGATACTCGCCAACGCTTTTGAATCTATTATAGGGGCTATGTATCTTGACGGCGGATTTGAAGAAGCAAAAAAACTTATTTATAAAATTGTAAGCGAAGATAAATATATTATCACAAATGATTACAAATCATATCTGCAGGAGTATTCTCAAAAAAATTATAAAAAACTTCCCGACTATAAATTAATATCGCAGTCCGGCCCGGACCACAGGAAAACATTCATTGTGTCGCTATATATAAATGGCAATTATATATCTAATGGCAGGGGCGAGAGTATAAAGGAAGCCCAACAGGATGCCGCCAGAAATGCTATGGAAAAATTAAAAATATAGGGGATTTTATGTTTGAATTAGATGAGACACAGAAAGAAATACAAAATTTAGCAAGGACTTTCGCAAATGATGTTTTGCTGCCTCTTTCAGCCGAGGCAGATGAAAAGGAAGAGTTTCCTTTGGATTTATTAAACGAGTACAGACAATCAGGATTTTATTCAATTATATACCCGCAAAATTATAATGGGATAAACGCCGGGCTTACGGGACTCTGCTTGTGTATAGAAGAACTTTCTAAAATTGATGGCTCTCTCGCTCTACCCCCGGCGACAAGCGCTCTTGGTGCAATTCCTTTAATACTTTACTCAAACAACAGTCAGAGAGAAAGATGGTTTTACGATTTATCAAGTGGTAATAAACTTGCAGCTTTTGCTTTAACCGAACCGGAAGCTGGATCTGATGCGACATCTATTAAAATGACGGCTAAAAAAGAAGGCAATTATTATATTATAAATGGAATGAAACACTTCTGCTCTTCCGGTAATATTTCTGATTTATATTTGGTTTTTGCAAAAACGGCACCGGATAAAGGAGCGAGGGGAATAAGCTGTTTTGTGGTAGAAAAAGAAAGAGATGGTTTTAAAATAGGAAAAAAGGAAAGGAAGTTGGGGATAAGATCAAATCCCACAACCGAACTTTATTTTGATAATGTAAAGGTTCCAGAAGAAAACCTTATAGGAGCGGAAAATTTCGGGCTCTTTATTCTTCAGGAGACATTTGATTATTCAAGACCAGGAGTCGCCGCTCAGGCAATCGGGATAGCGGAAGGCGCTCTTGAGTACGCAGTAAAATACTTAAAAGAAAGAAAACAATTCGGCGAACCAATTATTTCCTTTCAGGCGGTTTCTCATAAAATAGCGGAACTTGCGACTAAACTTGAAGCAGCGAGAGCATTTCTTTATTCAATCGTAAAAGAAATGGATAAGTCATATATAAAAGCGTTTGAAAATGCGATAAACAATAAAACGGTTATGAGAGACGAACTAAAAAAAATATCAAGAAAGAGATGGACCAAATACTCGGCTATGGTAAAACTTTTCGCCTCGGATATCGCCTTTGATATAACTCAGGAATGCGTGAATTTATGTGGGGGAATTGGATATATGAGAAGTTTCAGAGTGGAAAAATATATGAGAGACGCAAAAGTCACTCAAATTTACGAAGGCGCAAATAATATTCAGAAAAACGAAATAGCGGCAAGCATAATAAAAGATTACTGAAAACAGCAAAAAGCAAACTGGTGACACTGGAAAGTGAGCTGTGATTAGTGAAGAGTGAGAGGTGATTAGTGGAATACAAATTATAGATTATGGATTATGGATGTTAAATTATAGATGATGAATTTTGGATGTTGAATTATGAATTTTGGAGTCCCGAGCTTGCTCGGGGGCCTCAGTAATCTGATGGATCCAATGGAATCCTGACCTTGGTCAGGGATTTGCCCCGCCCTTTTGGATGAAGGCATATATGCCAATATATCAAAACAAAAGATTGACCAAAAAGGCGGGGCTAATTATGAATTATAGAATAGGAATGGACCTTGGAGGGACTATAGCGTCTAAAATAAATTCGAACGGCATTATTAAATTTATTGTAAAAGAAGGATGCCGTGATTTTCTTGATAGAGCAAAAAAAGATGGAAATAAACTCTTTTTGATTTCAAAATGCAGCGAGATAATAGAGAGAAAATCCATTGAATGGCTTGAAAATGAAAAACTTATCTCTTATTTTGATGGCATATACTTTGAAGAAAACATCCAGGATAAAATAAAAAGAATTCTCGCTTTAAACCTTGATTTTTTTATAGACGACAGACCACAACTCTTAATAGAAATTAAAGAGAAAAATCAGAAAATAAATCTTTTGCTTTTAAATGAAAGTTCTAAAATCAAAAGTTATAAAGGTGTTTATACAAAAATTTCTTCTTGGAATGAGATAAATGACTTCATAAATGGAAATATTTGAAATTGATAGAATTAAGAAATTTACCTCTTTAATAGAAAAATATAAAGATGATAATGATGCTCTTTTTGACCTTTATATTAAAAGAGGAATTTCATATATGAATATTATGGATAAGAAATCATCTTTTAACGACTTTCAGATGGCTTTAAAAATAGACAATCAAAGATGGGAAATTTATTATTACCTCGGAAAATTCTATTCCGCTTTTGATGACGAATATGAAAAAGCGATAGAAAACTTTAAAAAGTCAATATCAATAAATCCAAAACCCTATTTAAACTACTACTCAATTGCAAATATTTATATGCTTTCAGAAAAATATGACCTTGCCATTGAATACTATACCTGCGTTATAAAGAGAAACAAGAAACATTACCTCTCTTACTGCAAAAGAGGATTATGTTACAGTAAAAAAACTACTTATGATAAAGCCATTGAAGATATAAACAAAGCAATAGAAATTAAACCCTACTATTCTTATCCCTATTACTGTAAGGCAGTTGTATTATTAAAAATGGGTATGACACTTAAGGATGCTGAAGAATTTACAAATTCAATAAACTTAGGCTATCATAGTATGAATTCTGATTATGGACTTGGAATTGCCAGGGCATATTCAAACGATTTTAAAGGTGCTATAAAAGAACTAACAAAAATAATAGAGGTAGTAGAAATGGAGCCATTGATAGAGTTGATGGATCTGGAATATGTTCCACCATATTATTATACCGCAAGAGGTGCCATATACACCGCATATAATTTCAAAGCAGAAGGATATATTGATTTTATTGAAGCTGAAAAAATGTATAGAAGAACTGACTATGACAATATTTTTGCCAGAGAAAAGTACTATCTTATACCTCACATACTGAACTTCCTTTATCTTGAAAAATTTGATGAGGCGGAAATATCTTTAAACAGATGTCTTGAACTCAAACACATACCATCTATCTGGTTTATATACAAAGCAGCACTCTTATGGATGAGAGAGAAAGATTTAAACTCAACCCTTAAACTCATAGAGGAAGGACTTAAAAATGGATACAGGTTTGACTATTCGATAAAAACCAATCTTTTTGATGGATATTTATTTAGAGAAATAAAAACTAAAGACCAATTTAAAAATCTTTTATCAAAATATCATAATCAGATTTTATGAAAATATTTTTTATTTTATATAATAGAAAACTAATATGAATAATAAATCGGTGGAAACCAAAATATTTGATTTTTTTAAAAAAACTTATCCACAAATTCTGCAGGAGTAAATTTTATAATTACTTTTAAAAAAATTTAAAGAAAAAATAGTATAATGATAAAAGGTAGGCAGGAACGGAGGAAATCGAATGAAAGAAAAGATTTTAAAAAATCCACCACTTATTGAGGTTATATTTGAATTAAGATGGGAATTATTAAAAGGGATTTCTTCTGGAATAAATAGGGACCCCAATTATAAACTTATAATAGGTAGGATGTATGAGGAACTAAAAAATGAGTATCCATTTTACGAACAGTTACTGACAGCAATGATTCCTGATGATATCTCAGGATATGTAGTTCAACATCGTTTTAGAAAAGATAAAAATAAATGGCCTTTAATACAGATAGGTCCTGGAATTGCTACTCTTAATGACACAGAGAAATATTCATGGAAAGATTTTAAAAAAAGAATTATACAATTGATTGATACTCTTTTAAAAGTTTATCCAGAAAACGCACTTAAATTTAACAATATAATGTTGCGGTATATAAATGCTATCTCTTTTAATTTTGAGAAAGAGAATATTTTTAATTTTTTAAAAGATCAAATGAAAGTATCTATGACCTTTTATTCTGAATTATTTAAATCCGCTAATGTAAGTAAAAATTCTACAAATTTAGATATTAGAGTTTCTTTCCCTACAGTAAAACCTGATGGGACAATCACTATAAGATTTGCTCGTGGGAAAAAACAAAACTTGGATGCCTTAATATGGGAATTAGTTATTAACTCAACTTCAAATTATTTACCAAGCGATAAAGATAATATCTTAAATTGGATAGAAGAATCTCATAATTTAATAGAGGATTGGTTTTTTAAATTAATAGAAGGAAAACTATTAAGGAGATTTAAATGATAATACCATCTGAAATGACTTCTCCAAATATAAAAATTAAATCTTCTCCGTTTCACAATGAGTCTATGATTAATCAGTTGGAGATGTTTAATAATAGATTATTAAAAACTGAAAAAAAAGCACCTATTAATGTTTCATCAATTATAGATGTTGAATGCTCAGCATCTTTAAATTTACCAAATTTGAGATTTAAAACAGAAACAGTTCCTCTAGAACTGGATATAAAAACTAAAAAATTAGATAAATTAGTAAAAGAATCCCTTTATATCCTTGATGAAATAATATCTAAAAAGAAACTAACTAAGGTTGTAAACAAAAAAAAGATATTCCTATCAATATTAAAAGTATTAAGTAATTTTAGCAATGATGAAATTAATATTTCCAAAGAGGAGTTATATAAGAGAATAGAAAAAATTGTAATGATAAGTATTGCATTTGGAACATTAAAGGAATTAAACTCAAAAGATTTAAAGGACTTTGACGAAATAGTGAAAAGAAGAAACTTATTTAAATGAATTACATCATAGATACGAATATCATTACTGCCTATTTAAAAGGAAATGATAATATTTTTGATAAAATAAATGAAATTATTTTGAGAGGAGAAGAAGTTTTTATAAATGGAATTAGTTATTATGAAATAAAACGTGGACTTCTTTATAAAAATGCTAAAAAACAATTAAGAAAATTTGAAATAATGTGTGAAACTTGTAATTTTATGTCTTTGGATGATATAAACATTTTTGATAAGGCGTCAAATATTTATTCTGAGTTAAAAAGAAAAGGGAAACTTATAAAAGATGCTGATATTTTGATATCTTCTATATCTCTTATTAAAAATTGCATTCTTGTTTCAAATGATACAGATTTTAATAGAATTGATGGTCTAAAAATAGAAAACTGGTTAAAATAAATTAAAACAAATAGTTATCTTATGAACAAGAAAATTTTGATAGTTGATGACCATAAATCAGTGGGGGAAGGGTATAAAAGATGGCTTGAAGTTGATGGATATAGCGTCAGCGTTTTTTCATCAATTGATAAAAATTTTTTAAAGGAAATTCACAGTCAAAAACCCAATCTTATTCTTATGGATATTGACCTAAATAATAAAGAAATTGATGGTTTTAAACTTTCCTCTGAACTATCTCGTAAATATCCAGATATTAAAATTATATTTTGCACTCATTACTCTGATTGCGAGACAATTAAAAAAGCATTTGAAAGTGGTGGCTCTGGTTTTTTCTCAAAATCAGATGAACTGAAATTTTTAAAAGAGGGAATAGAAAGGGTTTTGGAAGGGTTTTTATATTTATCTCCATCAGCGATTAAAAAAATTATAAATTATCTCATTGAAAAAAAAGTAATAATAAAACAGGAACCGATAAAAAATAATTATAACCTTACAGCAAAAGAAACAATGATACTCAATTATATCTCTGAAGGGCTTACCAATAAAGAAATCGCTCAGAAAATAGCCACAAATGAAAAAAATGTGAAAAATATTATAGCCGCTATTCTTGTTAAACTTGAAGCAAAAAATCGCGCTCATGCTGTTAAAAAAGCAATGGAGTGTGCCTTGTTAAGCAGTCCTTAAGGTAGTCCTTTTACTCCCGAAAGTCATCTTGATATATCCGATAGATTGGGATATAATAATATATAAGCGATTAGTTTTTGGCTAAAACTAAAATCCCCCTATCCCTCCCGACGTAACGTCGGGTGGAAAAAGAGGGATTTAAAGATTAATTTATGATACTTCAATTTCTTGCAAATGGACTTTGTTCTGGCGCTCTTTATTCAATAGTGGCGCTTGGTTTTGGATTGATTTATATATCCACCGGCATTTTTCATTTTGCACACGGCGCTGTCTATTTGGTAGGCGCATATATCTTATACCTTTTTCTTATAGTCCTTAAATTCAATATTTATATTTCTCTTTTATTTTCGCTTTTGGGGGCTTCAATTTTAGGAAATCTTATTGAAACTCTTGTTTATAATCCAATGAGGAAAAGAAAGGTCTCGCCTTCAGGTTTTATGATTGGTTCATTTGGCGTTTATCTTTTTGTTGTAAATCTCATAGCATTACTTTTTGGAAATGAAACGAAGGTTTTAAACCCTGGAATTGAAAAAACATTTTCATTTGGTTCGGTAATTCTTACAAGAATACAGATAATATCATTTATCACATTTATAGTTGTATCATTGCTATTTCTTTTATTTAAAAAGACAAAGACAGGAAATCTCATTATTGCTTTTTCAAATAATCCAAAACTCATTGAAACAATTGGATACAATCCTCATAAAATAAGAATAATTATATTTACCATCGGTTCTGCGCTTGCGGCAATTTCTTCATCTCTTTCAGCGCTTGATGTAGGGATAGACCCAAATATTGGGATGAGCGCTTTATTTGCGTCGGCGGTGGCGGTAATAATTGGGGGGGTAAATATTTTTGAGGGGGCAATCATAGGCGGAATTTTAATCGGAATTTTACAGAGTTTAGTCGTCTGGCAGACATCGGCAAGATGGATGGACGCTTTTACATTTCTCATTTTAATTATATTTTTGCTTTTCAGACCCGAGGGTATATTAAGCAAAAAAGTTCGTATTGAGGAAAGCGTATGAACTACCTTTTACATATTCTTATAATGATTGGAATTTATCTGATTTTAACCCAATCGCTTAATATTCTTATGGGATACACCGGGCTTTTATCTGTATGCCATGCGGCATTTTATGGTATCGGCGCCTACGCTACAACTCTTTTGATGATGAAATTCGGTATAAACTTTTTTATAGCGGTATTTATTTCTATAATAATTTCAGTTGTGTTAAGTTATATCGTCTCAATTCCTTCTTTAAAACTTAAAGGAGATTATTTTGTTCTTTCAACTATTGGCTTTCAATCAATAATATTCAGCATTTTATATAACTGGGTTTCTTTTACACGCGGACCTTATGGAATCCCCGGCATACCATCTCCTTCCATATTCGGTTTTACATTTGCCGATCCATCATCTTATTTAATCCTTGTTTTGTTTTTTGTTATTCCTGTTATCATATTTACCCATTTAATCACATCAAGCCAATTTGGAAGGGTCTTAAAATCAATAAGGGAAGATGAACTTGCTGCAAGTTCGCTGGGTAAAGATGTATATAGATTCAAGTTAACTGCATTTGCAATAAGTGCAGGAATAGCAGCAATAAGTGGCGGATTATATGCCTGTTATCTAACCTATATTGACCCGACAAGTTTTACAATTTCTGAGTCGTTGTTTTTAATAACGATTATTGCAATAGGAGGGAGCGGAAATCTAAAAGGACCAGTAGTTGGAAGCATAGTAGTAATAATACTTCCAGAAATACTGAGGTTTTTAAATATTCCAGATACAATAGCACCAAATATAAGAATGATGATATATGCTCTCGCACTAATTATTTTTATGATATATAAGCCAAAAGGAATTGCAGGAGAATATGGTTTTGAATAAATTATGAACACTATAGTTGAATTAAAAAATCTTACGAAGTCGTTTGGCGGAGTTAAAGCGGTTGATAATGTCTCAATGGATTTTGAAAAATATAGGATTACAGCCCTTATTGGACCAAACGGCGCTGGAAAAACAACAATCTTCAATATAATAAATGGATTTATTAAACCGGATAAAGGACAAATTTTATTTGAAGGTAAAGATATAACAGGACTTCCGCCTCATAAAATCACAAAAAAAGGAATAGGTCGTTTATTTCAGGATATAAGGATTTTTAATAAACTAACAGTTCTTGAAAACGTTCTTGTAGCGATAGAAGGACAGAGCGGTGAAAACTTCTCAAATGCAATATTTCACAGAAAAAAAATGATTAAAGAAGAAAAAGAAAATATAGAAAAAGCAAAGGAATTGCTTGATTTTGTCAAATTGTCGGATAAAAAAGATATATTTGCTGAAAATCTTTCATACGGACAGCAGAAACTCTTATCAATAGCAAGAATTCTGGCGCAGGACTCTAAGGTTTTATTATTAGATGAGCCAACGGCTGGGGTAAATCCAGTTCTAATTGATTCTATAATTGAAGTAATTAAAAAATTACCCCAAAAAGAAAAAACAATTATCCTTATTGAGCATAACATAAATGTGGTTCTTGAGATTTCTGACTGGGTATTTTTGCTTGATGAGGGAAAGGTTGCTTCATTTGGACTACCGGATGAGGTTTTAAGCGACCCTGTAACAAGAGAGGTATATTTAGGTGTTTAATATGGAAGAAATCATTTTAAAAACTGAAAATATCCACGCATCTTATGGTAAAAAGGAAATTTTAAGAGGAGTTTCTATAGAGATAAAAAATGGCGAGATTGTTTCTTTAATCGGACCAAATGGCGCTGGAAAATCAACATTACTCAAGGTTATAATAGGATTTTTAAACCCGAAAAATGGGAGAATTATATTCAAAAATCAGGACATAACATTTATCCCGGTTTATAAAAGAGCAAACTCAGGAATTGGTTATTTGAAACAGGGCGGCTCTGTTTTTACAAATTTAAGTGTTTTGGAAAATTTAAAACTTTCTATCTCAAATTTAAAAGATAGAAAAGAAAATGAGAATATTCAAAAGGTCTATTCAATATTTAGCGAACTTAAAGAAAAAGAAAATATAAGAGCGGGATTTTTAAGCGGTGGACTTAAACAGATGCTTTCAATATCTATGATACTTATAAGAAATCCTGAAATAATATTGCTTGATGAGCCATCAGCAGGGCTTTCTCCATCTATGGTAAAGATTTTGATAGAAAGAATAAAAGATATAAATCAAAAAATGAAAACAACTATACTTCTTGTTGAGCAGAATATAAGACAAGCGGTTTTGATATCAAACAGAGCGTATTTGCTTAAAAATGGCGAGATAATAAAAGAAGAAAAAAATCCCATTTCATTGATTGAAAAAGAAAATTTTGAGAAAATATTTTTTAAGATGTAAAACCAATATGATTAAATGTTGTATAATAAAAAGTAAAAGGGTGAGAAGATGAGATTATTAATTATAAATTATGGATGTTAGATTATGGATGTTGAATTATGAATTTTGGATTGTGGAGTCCTCCGACGTAACGTCGGAGGGGACAATTGTAGTTTCACTTCCCGACGACACGTCGGGGAGCAGGGAGATTGCTCTGATAAAGAGGTTAACAGGTGAAAGGGGAGGAGTGAGAAGTAAATTCCCCTCATTCCTCCTTTTTCAAAGGGGGAAGAAAAGGGGGATTTGTAGCGGCGGGATTGCCAGTTGGCGGATTAAAATTCTTCACTTTCCTCCTCTCCCCAGAGGGGAGAGGTCCGACGATTCTGTCGGACTCCGTATGAGCCGATACGAAGTATCGGACTCCATCGGAGGTTAGGGTGAGGGGGATTGTAGCGCCAAAGCGAAGCTTTGCCAAATGTAGTTGCACCTGCCTGCCGACGCACACAGACGCGACTCACCGCCTGCCTGACGGCAGGCAGTCCCCCCGACGTTACGTCGGGGGAGGAAATCCCCTCTGTCCCCCCTTTTAGAAAGGGGGGAATAACGATAGGGGGATTTGAAAGAGAAATATGAGAAGTAATTTATGACAGATAATGAAAAACTTGAGAAAATAAAAGAGATAATCCTTGATGAGTGTAAAAAAATGGGTATTGGTGTTGAGAGAATAATATTATTTGGTTCAAGAGCAAGAGGAGAAAACAAAGAGAACAGCGATTTTGATATATATGTGGTTGTGGATGATATTGAGTTTTTTAGTTATAAGAAACTTTATTCAAAACTTCTATGGAGGTTTGCTGAGTTGGATTTAAATGTTGATATTATAATAAGACCTTTCAAGGCATTTGAAAAAAATAAGAACTTTTTAGGCTTTATTTCGCATTATGCAAATAAAGAAGGAATTTCTATATGGAAGAGGCAGAGATCTGGATAAAAATTGAAATTTGTAAAGGACTTTGTAATGAAAAAATTAAAAGGAGTGTAAGTATATGAAAAAAGTTTTAATTTTAGATGATAACTCATCTTATATAAGAGCGTTAAAAAATGCTTTGATAGATGATTTTGAAATAGAAACCGCATTAACATTAAAAGAAGTAAAAGAAAAGACAGATAAAACAATAGATATCTTTCTTGTAGATATTCGTCTTGATGAAAAAGACCCGGATAATGAAGACGGCTTATTATTTCTTGACTGGATAAAAAAAGAATATCCCAAAAAGCCAGTTATTATAATGAGCGCCTATCTGGATAACTACAAAAAGGATGAGATAATTAAACGTGGTGCAACAGATATTTTAAAAAAACCGATAAACCTCTTTGAACTTAAAGAAAAAATGAAAAATTTATGATAAGATTGTGTATGACTCTGATGTATCGTTGAAATAAATAAATCCCCCTCTATCCCCCTTTACAAAAGGGGGAGAAATAGAAGTGGGGGATTTAAATAAATTATCCAAAAGGCATAACGCCAAATGGATAATGAGAAATAAAAATATAAAAAATTTTGTATAATAAAAAATGAGGACTAAAAATGAATTGTGATTTTAATTTTTACAATAGTTTTAGTGTAAGGGATATAAAGAGAAGGAGGAAATTATGAATAAAAAATTATTAAGCGGTCTCATAGGAGCTGTAATTATAGGTTCTTTGCTGATATTTGGAATAACCAGTTGCAAAAAGAAAGAACCCGAAACAATAAAAATCGGAGCAATATTGCCATTGACAGGAAGTGCTGCAGAATGGGGGGAGAATCAGAAGGAAGGTATGGAAATTGCAATAGAAGAAATCAATGAGAGTGGAGGTGTAAATAGCAAAAAATTAGTATTAGTAGTAGAAGATGATAAAAGTGAATCTAAAAGTGCGATAAACGCATTTAATAAAATGATAATGACAGATAAAATTCCTGTTATATTCACACTCCAAAGTAGTGTAAGTATGAGTTTAGCACCTATTACTAATAAGAATAAAATTGTATTAATTGCTTCAGCTGCACATCCTGATATATTACAGTTCGGGGATTATGTCTTTAGATGTTATCCTACTTCCAGACAGCTTACAGAGGTTCTTATTAAAGAATCTATGTCCCAAATTGGCTTTAAAGAAGTCTACATTCTTTACATAAATGATGATTACGGAATAAGTATGAAGGAAATTTTTAAGCAAATATTTAGTGAAAATGGAGGAAAAGTAATTGGAGAAGATTCTTTTGAAAAGGAACAATTTTCATTTCGCTCACAGATTAGTAAAATACTTTCAAAAAAAGTAAAAACTCTTTATATCCCTGGATATGGAAAAGCATTAGGTAAGCTTCTTAAACAACTTAAGGAAATGAAATATAGTGGAAAAGTAATTTCAACCCAGGAAGTATCTTATACTGATGTTTTGTCAATAGCGGGAGAAGCTGCTGAAGGAATAGTTTATGTAGACATGCCATTTGATTCAAAAAGTGAAGAAAAAAATGTTCACCAATTTGTTAAAAAATTTAAAGAAAAATATGGCAGAGAGCCTATATTAGATGCTTTAATAGGATATGATATGACAAAAATGATTGCCCAAGTAATCCAAGAGAATGGTTATTCTGCTGATAAAATCAAGGAGGGTTTGTTAGGAGTAAAAGAATTTAAAGGAATTTTAGGCAATTTAAAAATGTTGAGTTCAAGAGAAATATTGTATCCCTTGGTTTTAAAAACTATAAAAAATGGAAAACCTACTTTATACCAATCAGAAAACAATAATACATATGAGTAAAAATATTTTTTATGATTAGTGAGAAGGATCAAATATTTAAAGCAGTAGAAGAAAATATTGACGAATTGAATCTTCAAAAACTATGTCGATGTGGTGTTCAAATAGAGCGTTTTAATTATGATTTTATTACAGGATATCCTCCTACGCATTTTCTACCAATAATTTCAGGTAATAATATACTAAATGATATCTTTAATAATGCAAATAAAATTAATTCGGCTTACATACATATTCCTTTTTGTAGTGGTTATTGCAGTTATTGCTATTTCTACAAAATAAAGGATTTAGAACGGATAGATACTTATCTAAAATTCTTAGAAAAAGAAGCAGAGATAATACAAAAAAAATTAGGGGAAAAAATATCCCTCTCTTCATTATATATTGGTGGTGGCACTCCTTCATTATTAAAAGAAAATCAAATTGAATTTCTTTTTGAAAGCGTTTGTAAAAAAATATTTATAATTTCAAAGGAAGCTGAAATTACTTTCGAAGCCCATCCATCTGATTTAATTAACAATCAAAAACTTCAAAAACTAAAAGAGTTTGGTGTTAATAGAGTTAGTTTTGGAACACAAACATTTGATTCTAATCTTCTTATAGAATTAAATAGGAGGCATAACAAGGATGTGATTATACAAGCCATAAAAAACATTGAAAAAAATGGATTTCCCAACTGGAATGTGGATTTTATGTATGGATTTCCCCGAACATCCTTAGATTCTATCTTTGAAGATTTAAAAATAATAATAGCCTCCGAGATTCCTAGTATTACTTTTTATAGAGTTGAAATTAACAAACAAACAAGATTATGGTATAAAAATAAAAAAGATTTTCTAGAAGAGAAAGATTTAATAAAAATGACAGCGCTTATTTTTGAAATGATGAAGAAAAATGGATACCTTCAAGATAATGTTAATTGGTTTGTGAAAAATCGTGAATTTACTTATAAACAGCAAAGTTACAAATGGAAAAACAATTATTTTATTGGTCTTGGCCCAAGTTCCTACTTTTATATAAATGATTATTATTGCCAAAATGTATGTGATTTAGAAACTTATTTTGCAAAGATAAATTCTGGGATTCCTCCTATTGAGAAAGCATATAAACTTGATATTTATGAAAAAATGCGAAGGGCGATGGTATTAGGTATTAAACTGACAGACGGCGTGGATGTCAAAGAATTCAAAAACAAGTACGATAAAACTCCTGAAGATATTTTTCCTGAAACTTTAGATAAATTAAAAAGGTTAGACCTTATTGAGATAACAAACAGCCACATAAAACTTACACCAAAGGGGCTATTGTTTGCGGATAATGTTGCAGAAAGTTTTTTTTCCGAAAGATTTAGGAATGAAGTAAAGATTAATCGTTCTTACATAAACAAGGAAGTAAAAGTGGAAATTAAATTTTCTGCTATTAAAAATTTTCAAGAGGAACTCAAATTTCTAACAGATGAACTTTCTAACAATATTGTGTCTGAAGACAAACTTAAAAAATATCTTGATGAAAAGTGGAAAAGTTTTAAAAATATAACAAATAACACTATTAAAGAAGTCACTGAAGATAACCACTTATGGTGGGTGTATCAATATTGGAGTTGCTATCATAAAAAGAGAATTTCCTTTTGGGCATATTATAAAATAACCGAAAGTAATGTTAAAGAAGAAAATTTTATAAAGAAATTGGAAGAATGGTATTATAATAAATCAGAAAAAGGGACTAAAGAGGTTATACCATTATATTGGTTGATTTTTGAAAGACCGAAGAATGAGGAACAAGTTAAAGGTTTCTATCCTAAGTGTGTTACTTTTATTAGAACAAAAGAAGAGACATTAGTTTATTCTTCAAGTATCGATGCGGGTATTCCTACATTTTTTATACCTTGGTTTAAGAAAATTGAAAATGGAAGAGAAGAATTAAAAAACAAATTAAAAAATGTTACCGATTTTAGACAAATTATTGATGAAAGTTTTGATGAATGGACTAAGGAAATCAAGAAACAAAAAACAGAAATAAAATTTGATTGTTTTAGAACACAACTTTCAAAATATTTAGGGAAAGATGAAATTAAAGATATAGAAGAGGAACCTTTTATCAAGACGATTATTTTTCTACAACTGATTGACCCTAAAGCAAATGTTTTTTATTACATAACTTCACAAATTTTGTTAGGTTCTTCCTCTGGAGGATTTTTAATTAGTTGTGAAAGAGAAATTAAAGAATTAATACCATATTTGTGGATTGTATCGAATTTTTTAGGAGGTAGATTAGGAATAATTGAGTTAGAATTGCTTGCTGCATTTCAATCATTAAAATCTGCTGTTGCGGCGATTATGGCAAGAAACATGTCGCATAACATTGGAAGCCATGTGCTGAATTATTTATCAAATCCAGAGGAACTTGATAACCTATGGATAATTTAAAAAAAGTATTATACGAATCATGTGATAAATTATTTGAAGGTGTTTATAAAATGGATGAATTAAAAAGAAAATTGGTTGCTAATCTTCAGAATTATTTAAGAGAGAGAATGGATTTTATTGCTTCTCTTCCTACAATGGACCCATTATGGACTGCCCAGTTTGATATAATTGATAACTTAATTAATCCGATATTAGATGATATTAGAGATGAAAGATTAAATCCTTTAAACAAATGCCCAAATCTTTTCCTTCTTTTTGATGGTATCTTGCGCTCTGAGGGGATAAGAGCAGGAGGTATAGAATTTGAAATAAAAATTTTTAAAAGCATTTCCCCAAATCCTGATTATACATGGACATCGGAATTTAAACTGTATAAGCAAATAAAGTATGAAATTAATAAAGAGGGTAATGAAACTGAATTTTCTATTGCGATTTCATTAGGAACTTCCGGGATTCAAGCATTTTATGGAATATTAGAAAATATAATTAGAAACTCTGGAAGACACTCAAATAAAGATGAAATAAGAAAAGTTGTGGAATATAGTGATGCAATAAAAAAAAAGAAACTACCCTCTGATAATTCACACCCATTAAAAATCACAATTGAATTTTGGTATGATGATTGGGGTAATAATTTCAAAGAAAACAAAGATGATTTTGTTAGAGTAAAAATATACGATAATATGGGAGGATGGATATGGAGAGCAAAAGAAAATAATTGGGTAAAAAAAGGAAATGAAAAATTTTCTCTTGAGCAACTTGAGTATATGTTAAAACCGGAAGCAAAAAAATTTGATAATGTTGAAAGAGATGGAAGAATTATAAACGAATCAGGTAATATTGTTCAAGGTAGTTGGGGAATGAAAGAAATGAGAATATGCGCATCTTTTTTAAGGGGATTTAAAATTTCTGATTATGAACAAGTTCCAAAAGATGCCCCTCCTACAATTACCCCTTTTATCCAACCCTCTGATGAGAAAAATGGAAGTTTAGGATTTGAATTCTATATACCAAAAGTAAAAAATTTATTAATTGTGAGTTCTAAAATAAATAAGGAAAATTTAAAAAAGATAGGGATTTACATAGAAGAAGACATAAGTAAAATTATAGATTTACAAAATAGAGGTGTCTTTACTCATGAATTTGTTGCAATTGATGTAGATGATGAAGAAAACAAAAAATTTATTCAAGAAAATTCTTTACTCTTGCCGTATAAATTATTCTTTATATCTGGTAAAAATGAAAATCTAGACGAAATTATCAATCTTTTTAAGAAGATTAGATATGACCTATATACAAAAGACCTATATATAAAAAACTCAATTTCAGATACAGAGAAAGAAAACTTAAAAAATCTTATTATTTCTAAAGATGATCTTCAGCAATGGCTTACTCAAAATGGTACTTTTGAAATAAATAATGTTAAGTATCAAAATTCTCCACCATCAGAAAGAGTGTATTTGGAAATATATAAAAGATGGAATAATTATTTGAATTTAACAACCACTCATAATTTCCTTCCAAAACTTACAATTTATCCTTCAAATTTTAAAAATAACCCTAACTTACTTAATTCGATTAAAGAAACAGGTAATTATAATGAAGATGAACTTATATTTTTATGTGATACAATTAATGATGAGATCAACTTGAAAGAAAGTATATTGCTTGTTCATAGATGGGGAGTAAATGAGAATGTGTATCTTCCAATAGTTAACAAAGGTCCATTAGCTATTCTACCGTTTGCTGGGGGTATTTCTGCAAAGGCAACAAAGATCGCAGAATATTGTAAAAATGAAGTTTTTCAGCATTTAACACGAAATAAACCTTATAAGTTTCATTTTTATAAATATTTTATGGAGGCAATAGAATCTGGTCTTTTAAATATTATAATCATTGATGAAAGGATTTTTGATGAAGCAAAAAATAGACGAAATATTTGTGGAATTAATATTAATTTTGCTTTAAACTGGTATTTACAAAATGTTGTTATTTTAAATCTTGACAAAGAGAATAATAATTTTATTTTAAAGGGATACAAGGTTAATCCATTAAATTTTGGGTCGCCTTTTATCTATAAAGAAATTAAGTTTAGTTCAAAATTAAGTAGTCAAAACAATGAAATTAAGGATTTCTTTCCTAAACATTTCGAGAACAAAGTTCATTTTATGATAATCCATCAAAATATTATTGCCCCTAAAATTGGTGGAAAAAAAGAATTTGAAAAATTTATAAGTTTTTTACCTAATGAATACAAACCCTGGTATGTTATTATAACTTCGGGAAGAGGTCATCCATCCAAAAATGATATGCCAGAGAATACCAAATTTCTTGATTTCTCAAGTTTAAGAAGTAGCGTTATTGACTATCCTGATAAGTTTTTGTTGACAAAGATGTTAGCAGAATTAAAAGAGAAAAATGGAGGAATATAAAATGAACATTTATATTCTTGCTTTTTCAAATGATGATGCTGGAAATAATGGGTACTATAAACTTTGCCAATTGCAAGGTAATTACCACTCTATTTTGATAAGCAATAATACAATTGTGATTTTTGTGTCGTCTAAATGTAACTTAAATCTTTCTAACTTGATTACTCAAATAAAAAGAACATATAATGTGCAAGGTCCTACAAATGTTTATCTTTTGGCTCCCGAAGGGCATACAAAGAACCCAATTTGTAATAACTACAATGACAATGTTATTTTAAAAGGTACAAGTGGCACTTTTCTTACAAACTATGTATATCCGGTACTAAATAAGGAAAATGTTCAAAATATTGTAAAGGCAGTTGCCAATATTCAACCTATTGTTTTCGATCCTCTGATAATAATTTTTACTGAACAAATAACTGATCGCACAGGGAAAATAAGGGGATGGGGTGAATGGTTAAAGGCTATCAATACTAAAGCAGATTTTTACAATAATAAATTTAAAAAATTTTCACCAAAAAATAAGAAGGATAAAGAAAAAATAAGAATTGTAGAATTTAAGGTTGGTGATTACACAGTTCTTTTTGTAAAGGAGAATAGTTATGGAGCTGATAAAGGAGGTATAAATAATTTGCTATCACAAATTCTTAATCAAAAGCAATGGAAAAATTTTCCGAAAGAAGATATATATGTCGCTGTTCATGCTCTTAATGAGTATGCAAAGGGCAAAGATGTTGATGGCTTCAAAAATGAATTTAAAAATAGGGTTAACTATATCTGTGATTTTCATCACAGCGATGATGTTCCCCTCTATAAAGAATTTTGTGGAGGAGACAGTAGAGACTCAAATTGTGCTTTAATTAAACTCTTAACCGCTGTGGGGAAAAATAATAAAGAGACGGCAAAATCTTATTGTGAGGAGATAATTGAGTTAATCAGAAAAATGAGTGGAAAAGACATCAGAGATTTATCGCTTTTAAAACATCAAATTGTTAATCTTCTTGAACCTATAAAAATTGACATAGATGGATTAATGGAAAAAAAATTTGAGGATAAATATTGGAAAAAAGTTAGTAATTATTGGAGAGGAGAAAGAGTAGATAAAATATTTGAAAATATTGAAAAGGTAATTATAAACAAAAAGAATTCAAAAGAAGAAGTTAAAAATTTTGTTCAAGAAATAAGTGATAGAATTAATAAAATTAAAAATTTATTTAAAGTATCAGAATTGCTAACTGCATTAAAAAATAATGATAAAAAAACAGTTCGGAATATATGTGAACTTTATGGTAATATTTATAAAAAATGGATGGATGAATTAATAAATGAATTTGAAAAAATGAAGTCCAATTTAGAATAAACATGAAATTATAACTGATTTTTATGAACGATATTTGTATTTTTTGCTCTTCATCTAAAAATTGTTTTTATATCCAACCAATCAAAGATATAATAGAAAGAAATATTGACATTCCAAACAAAATTAAAATCTTGCTTATACCATTATGTGAAAAAGGAATATGTAATCTAAAGCGGAATAAAAAAAATGTATATGAGACATTTCTTGAAAACATAACAAGCAAAAATATAAGATTCCCAAAGAATGTTAATGGTATCTTTTTTTATACACCAGAAGAATTCCCGCGTGGTGATTTTTCAGATTCTATTTATAATCAATCCAGAATGATCAGAAATTTTTTTGAAAATACGACTTATGCAAAAACCGCAAATTATAGAAATATTTTGGAAAAACTGAAAGAACTTATTGTTGAGATTAAGGAAGATAAGGAAAGAGAAAAAAATAATAAGCAGAAAAAAAAGAAAAATTCAAACGAAGCAGTTAAAATTCTTAATCAATTTAGAGATATTTTCAAAAATAATCAATTTAGAGATATTTTCAAAAATTCCAAAAATGATTTAAAAGAATTATCTCAAATTTATACCTACCAAAGTTTTCACATAAAAGGAACGCATGGAAATTTAAGAAAATTTAGTGAGTTTTTGCAAAATTTAAAATCTGAAAACAATTTTGCTGAAGAAAATATAAAAAATCATATATTAGATTTTAAAAAGGATTATTACATTGGTCGGCAAAAGCATGATATTGCTTCTATTGTGGCTAATAATCCACTGAGATTTGAATTTAATGAAGAACCGTTAAAGATTTTTGTTATTGATGATAATCCGGAAATTGGTGAGGACTTTAAGAAAATTATTTCTCTTCTACCAAATAATTCTGAAATATGGTTGACCGAAAAAGATGAATATAAAAAGTTTATTAACCAACCCGAATTTATTCAAAACTTATATAACAATAAAGATGAGTTAAAATTAAAAAATATAGCAAAGAAAGACAATACCGGTAATGTAACAATTTCAGATGGAAATTTTGAAGTAAAATCACTTTTTAAAGATAGTAAAGATAAAATAAAATTTGAGTTTGACTATATTATTGTTGATCTTCTTTTAGGAAGTTACAACGAAGGGAACAAAATTATAAGGGAATTGGTAAAATTTAGACATTTTTTCCATAAAAGAAAATTTAAAAACGAAGAAGGAAATGCTATATTTCATATTCTTGTATATTCTTTAAGCGATGATGTTGAAGATATTTATCGTGCCTTTGAAGAAGGTGGGTTAGGTTATGTGTGGAAGTTTGGAAGAATTTATTCTTTACCAGCTTTAATTGCTCAACTTGAAGAATCAAGACAACAATTAGTAAAAGATATAGGACTTTCAAAGTTCGCAAAAGGTAAAGCAAGAAATTTTTTTAAATTATATTCTTTATTACCTCAGATTCAATTAAAACTCAATACAGAGGCATTTTTGCCTTATGTTCCGAAAAATAAAAATGAACTTGAGATTGAGGAACTTGCAAAAGATGTTGCAAGAAACTGGATAAAAATGTTGCCGAAAGCAGAATTACATTATCATATTGGCGATAGTGTTGATGAAAATATTGTTTTTTATGTAGCTGCAAATGAACTGTTTTATATTGAGAAAAGAAAAATTAATAAAATTGTTGAAAAAATAAAAGAAGATTTGAAAAGATTTATTAAATGTAGCAAAGGTAATAATGATGATTTTTATAAAAGATTCTTTTATGATCTATTCTTTAACCCTATAAATGAAGCAGCAAATAAAGCAAATGATCGTAAAGAAGTAGAAAATTCAATAACAGAATTATATAAAGTGATAACTAAAGACTATAAAGAAGAATATAAATCAGTAGCAGATTATTTTTTACAAATTCATCCTGATATAGAAAAGGTTAAACAATATATAGAAAAGTGTAAAAATAATCCTGCTGAATTGTATTTTGAGTGTTTAACTTATGTTTTAAATAAAGATATTTCTGAACCAGATAAAAGGATTTCAAAAGACGAGGTAATCATAGTTTTTCTTGTTATGATTGGTTTATTAGAAGGAAGAGAAATTGAGGAAGCAAAAGATTATTTTGATAACATAAGGAGAAAAATAGATGAACTAAAAAATGAATTAGAGGAGTTAAAAGACGATGAAAATAATGAAAAATATCCAGGGATTAAAAATTTACTAACGATAATTAAAGAAAAGTTTAAACCTAAAATCTCGCCAGATGAAGAACAAAAAGAAATTATTGAAATGAACCAAAAAATTAGAAAGGAAATAGAAAATATAACAGGAATACTAAAGGAAAATAAAATTTTTAAAGGCAAAGAATTAGTATGGTCATTGATAAAAGCGCCAGATGATTGCACATCTTTGGCTGCTTTATTTAGAGGAGATAGTTTTAATGGAAAATTATTATTAAAAAGATATGAAAATATCTTTGGAGTTGTCTATTATCTTGTGACTCAGGCAGCAGAGGAAAATATAAGATATATAGAAATAAGAGTCGCTCCTTCAGGTTATTTAAATGAAGAAATGGATATAATTAGAAGAGTTATAAAAGCACTTACTGATGCCGCTGATTTTACAAGTTTGTATCTTTATCTTAAGGAAAAGAAATTTATATGGGTTAATTATATAACCACATTAAAAAGGCATAAAGATCCTTATGGAAGAACACAAGAAATTGCATCAGCAATTATTTATCGTGAAAGAGAAAAAGAAAAACTGAGTCTTGACATAATTCATCCTGATATTCCTTATAAATGGCAGCCATCAAAAATTGTAGGAGTAGATTTATGTGGACCGGAAAAAGATCATCCGCCATCTCTCTTTATTGAGGACTTTATGCCAATATTTAAGGTATGTTCTTTCGTGACAGTACATGCGGGTGAAGAAACATCACCACAGTATACCTGGGAAGCAATTTATAAACTACACGCAAATAGAATTGGACACGGGTTATCAATTGCTGAATTTCCATCACTTATGGAACTTTTAAGAGATACTCAGGTCTGTATAGAACTATGTCCAACAAGCAACGAGAAAACCGGTTTTTCCGGTGAAAGAAAAAAGAAATATCCATTTTTTAAATATTTGTTAAATGGCTTAAATGTTACAATAAATACCGATGATAAAGGTATAATAAGAACAACGCTTTCTGATGAATATGTAAAAGCGGCCGAGTTTTTTTATTTTTCAGAAGATAATAGCGGTGATAGCAATAGATTGCCCTTACCTTTAACAAAATGGGAAGTTTTAAGATTAATAAAGGCAGGTTTCAATGCTGCTTTTATATCAAGAGATGAAAAAAGAGAACTTTTGAAAAATGTTGAAGAGGAAATATATAAAAAGATTTTAAATTATTATGAGATAGAACCGATGTAAGATTATGATACCTATTAGTGATTTAATAGAAAGAATAATTTTATCAGCAGTTTTAGGTGCTATTATAGGAATAGAAAGGCAATTAAGAAACAGACATACAGGACTTAGAACAATGGCACTTCTATGTATGTCTTCATGCTGCTTTTCATTTTTTGCCGTATCTATATATGAAATCTATAAAATAGAACAAATAGGTAATACAATCGTTGGTACATTATTATGTCTTGGTTTTATAGGGAATGGAGTAATATATAAAGAAAAAGAAAATGGTATTCTTGTTGTAAGAGGACTTACTACAGCAGTTCTTCTTATCGTTATATCTATTATAGGAATTTTGATAGGCGCTGGTTTTATAAGAGAAGGATTAATAGTTTGGGCTATTACAATTATTATAGTTTTTGGAGGAAGAATAATTGAAAAAAAATTAGGATTAAGAAAAGGGGGATAAATGAAAATCTTAATTAAAGCAGTTATATTTATGATTTTTAGTATATCTGGATTTGCTTTTGATTTTAATTATAGTGAAAAGAGTAATCTTAATAATAGTGATATAGTTTATTATTTCAGATATGATTATGTTGGTGGGTGGAGTCAATATGGATTTCTTGATAATACTGATAGCGGGAAACTTTATTTAAGGCCATCGCTTACCGGAAGTTTTATATATAATGACTTAATTAAGGAATGGGGAATAGGCGCTGGTTATGATTATATGTCAGTTGAGCCGCCTAAAATGTGGAATGAAAAATACAATGAAAAGAATTTCAGGTTTGAGGATAAAAGTTTTTATCTTTCATTTGTTCCTCCATCTTTTAAAGAAGAAAAGGGCGTTAAAACAATTTCAATTGGAAGAAAGTTTGTTAAAATTTCACCATCAGAGTTTGATTCTGATGGTATAGCGCCATCGCAATTGGCTGATGAACTTTCTGATTTTAATAAGAGGAATTCCGACTGGAAAAAGGCGAGGGACTGGGGCTGGACTCTTGGAATTACAAAAATAAATAAAGACAGCCAAAAACTTCCTGGAGAAAGAGGAGAGGTAAATACAAAAAATTTCTGGAGCGTTTTTTTATTTGAGGCGGATGGAAAATTAGGCGTTCATATAAAGGTAAGAGAAGATCCACCATATATTGCAAGGTTAAATATACCTATATTTGGTGAAGCAGGAATAGTTGGATATATTTCGCCTGTAAATATAATTCGTTCATTTGAAATATTATGGTGGCAGGACAGGGGGTGGAGAGCAAACTGGAGCATTTTAGGAATTTATTTTTAGGATTGGTCCACTAATAAAGAAATCCCACTTTTAGAAAGGGGGACTTTTAAAGCAGAGCAAGCTCCCTGCTCCGACTGAAACGTCGGAGTGAAACTACAATTAAAGGCAAGATATGCGGATAAAGACATTATTATTTTTAATATCTTTTCTTTTATTAAATACTTCCCTTTTCAGTTCTCCTTTTGGCTGGGAAGACGAAGACCCAGATCATTATATTATTCTAGGAACCAAATTTAATATAAAAAATATCTATGGTTTTGAATATATAGGAGCAATTGGGGATATAGAGAAAAATACAAGATTGGGATATGGGGTTCATTTTGGTGATACAAATTTCGGTAATACAAAAGGTAAACCTTTCATATTTAAAATCAATAACGCCATACTATTTGGATATGAATTTAGTTTTACTCCTATTACTTATAATTTATGGCAATATGATACATCAATATGCAACTTTTATGGCAAAGATTATGGCGAAGGATGTTCCGATGAATATAAAAAATGCGATAAAAGATGTAAAGAATTTAATGAAAATGCTTTAAACTATTGGCAAAAATACAAAAAGACAAAAGATGAAAATAAAGAAGAATATCTTAAAAAATTTAATGAAATAATAGAAAAAGCAAAAAAAGACTGTGCTTTTGAAGAAACTCAAAAGAATATACTCCCACCATGGAGCCATATAAAAGAAGAATGCTGGGAAGAAAATGATTATTATGTAGAAATCAAAGGATGTAATTATGATAAAAATAAATATTGTAAAAAATTTTATTTTGAAAACTTAAATGGAATTCAACTTTATTATCAGAAAAGTATTCTTTCTATTTTCAAACAGGAATCTTATGGAGTGAGGTTTTACTTGCCTTATAATTTTATGCTCTCATTTTCAAGGGAAAGATGGACGGATTTCCATAAGGAAAAAAATCAAGATCTAAATGATTATGATTATGTAACAGATCGAATAAGATATTTAAATGTTATTTCAATAAGTTGGCCAGCGATTTTATATAAAAAAGTCTATTCGAAATAGGAGGAGCGATGAAAAAGATTGAGGTTATTATTCCTAATAAAGTGGTGAAAAAAATCATAGAGGAATTGCATAAACTTTTTATAAAGGAAGTTAAAGAGAATAAAAGAAGCGATGGATATCCTGGGGTTACTATAATAGAAGAAGTTAAAGGTAGAGGTAAAGGGCATTATCATACAATTACCTGGAGTGGAGTAAGTTTTAAGATTGATTTATTTGCAAAGTCCAAAATAGAAATTGTCGTTATTGATGAGGATGTTGAAAGGACAATAAATACAATAATTGATGTTGTTAAAAATGAAAATCTGGAAACCAAACATATGGGAAAAATTTTTATTTACGATGTGGTCGATGCGGTTAGAATAAGGGACAGGAAAAGAGGAATTGAAGCAATAAAATAAACCAAAGGAGGTAGTATGAACTGGATAATCCTACTTGGAAGTTTTTTCTTTGCGTTAGTGGGGCTCCTGGTATTTGTTCTTGCGTATATCATATTTGATAGATTAATTCCCAAACTGACCATTACCAAAATCCTTATAGAGGATAAGAATATGGCTCTTGGAATAGTTCTTGCTGGTGTCTTTATTGGTCTTGCAATGATTATTTCATCCGCTATAAAATAAACTCCACTCTACTAAATAATATTTAATATGGCGGATATGTTGAATATCTGGGTATTGAACATTATAATTTTTGTATTTGTAATAATTTCAGGATATTTGTTTTATTTTAAGATTATAAAGGCGGAAGTCAACATAAATGAAATTATAAAAGAAGTTGTGGTTGTTTTTTTATTTATTGTTATTTTTTTAGATGTTATATTTGTTCTCGCCAAATATACTTCCTATCAGAAGGCGCTTTTTAATTACTTTACCTTAAGAGAGGTAAAACAGAATATAGAACTTGAAAATAAGTATTTTTCAAATCCGGATGTATTATCTAAATTACCGCGAAGAATTGTACGGACAAGAACAAACGATAATAAACTTGTTTTGACTGACATAGGAGATGATGAAACGCTTGGCACTCCTGATGATATACATTTAGCCATTATAGAGGAAGAAAAGTGGAAGGAATTAAACAAATTATAACTAAAGAAATAACTTATAAAACCAGATTGTTTTTAGAAAGGAGTTTATATTTTTTTATATTACTTCAATTTTTTATCTTTCCTTTTATTTATTTAATACCAACTTCAGAATTGAAAAAATATGAGGAAGAGAGTAAAAAACAAATCGACGAACTTACGGCGCTTTATAATAAAAACACAAAAATAACTTTTGAACTTGGGCCGATATTAAAAAAAAGCGCCGCTTTTCAAAATCTGGTAAATCAGCATTTAAGTTATAATATAGAGATTTCTTCTCCCTCGATATACTTAATAGAATATGCCGATATGGCTAAAAATCCAGCAGGATACATTAATATATCCAGCGAAACATATAATACTTTTTTAACATTATGTAAGGGAATAAACAGCAGTTGTTATATAGAAACGAATGTTCCAGATCTTTTAGGATTTCCTTTGAAATACAGAATTAAAATAATACAGGCGCAGGGTGGAGATTATTTTTTAAGAGCGGATTTTGATGAAGTAATCAGTAAAGATTTAAATGTATCTGATAGTGATAATTCACTAATAGAAATTAGACATCAACTCCAAGAAATTTCTAAACTGCTTATAAAACTAAAAGAAGATTTAAACAACAGTGATTTTACAAAGGAAAGTAATCATTTGTTTCAAAATAACGATATTAAAGCAAAAGATAATTTTAAAATTCCATTGTACTTATTCTTTGACCCGTCTAAAATAAGCGATTTGAGCTCAAGGATAAAGGTTAGAATATTTGTAAATTTTATTGTTAAAGCAAATGAAGTGGAATATAAAAAAGAATCATTTTTCGATATAAATTTGGTTCCGGTAATGGAAATAAAACCTACTCTTGACAAAGAGGAATGGTTAAAATGCTTCGTAAGGTATATAAATCCGATATATATAAAAGAATTTTCCCGTAAATTATTGATTAGAGAGGTGGGGGAAGATAAGTTAAGAATTGCGAAAAATATCTTTTATGCCCTTCAATCATACGGTTTAGAATACACATTTTCTTCTTCTTCTTTATCTGTTTACAATCAAACAATTCAACCGCCTCATTTAACTCTAAAAATGAAAAAAGGACAGTGCTCTGATTTAACAGCACTTTTTGCATCGCTTCTGCTATCATTCAATATAGATGTAAAATTAGTTCATTTCACTGACCATATAATGATTCTATTTAAACCAGACAACATTGATAATGAATATAAAAGATATATAGTAGAAGACGAGTATCTTCCGTTAGAAACAACCTGGGTAGGGAAAAGCAATTTTCAGGAAGCAGTAGTTGTTAGTTATCTTGAGTTACAAAATACTCAAAATAAAGGAAATTATATAGTGGAAGAGGTGAAAGATTTGTGGGAGGAAGGGTATTATCCATTTCCGTTTTCTTCGCGAGAGTTTGATAAATTAAACGCTCCAACATCTAAAAAAATTAAAGAAACAGCGAAAAAATGGAATGATAGTATATGAAAAAAACAAAAAAGAAAGACAAATTTAGATATATTTTGTGGATATTTTTACTGGTCGCAAGCGGATATCTTATTGCTGTAGTTGTTCCTTTACCTGTTATAAATTATATATATTTAAAATATCGGTTGAAGGAAACAAATAAAGAATATAAACAACAGATAAAGCAAAAAGAATTGAATAAAAAAAATTCTGATTTTGAAAACGGATTTAAATCCCTTAAAAAAGATATATATGACTTGTATGGCAATAAGGTTCTGATAATACCGGGGGAAAATGAGTGTCTCTCATTAATTTCAAGTGGTAAAGATAATGAATTTAAAACCAGTGATGATATAAAAGTAGGAAGCGAAAAAAGAACTACTAAAAATATATTTTTAAATCAGTTTAAATGGAATGCTCTATGGCATATAACGGACTTCAATAATAATTTTTACAGCGCAATGTATAAATACTGGCAAAAAAATCCCTTTGTAACAGTAACAATTCCCTGGGGTATTCCAGGACTTAAAGATATTACAATAACACTTTCAATTGGAAATTACGGAAAAGCAGAATTAAAGAGTTGTGAAAAATACAATAATAATACCATTCCCATCCCGGTAAATTTTAATGCTGAAAAATTTTATAATTTAAAATCAACAGAAACGATACAGTGTTCTTTAAAAATGGAATACCATTATAATAACACTATCATTTCTACCACCTCCTACTATAATATAGAGATACATCCATTAGATGATTTTAACTGGGATAACCCGAAGATGCTTACCTGCTTTCTAACTTCTGATGATGTCTTAATCTCAAGTTTTTCTGAACATTTTATAAATATGTACAGGGAAAAAATTTCGGAATATAATTTTAGAAAGACAGGAATTTTATATTACGCTTTAAAAAACCACTATGATAATCAAATATCTACAGAGAGCAATCAAATTATATTCCCTTGCGATGTCTTAAGAAACAGAGATAGAACACCATATAAAATTTCACTTCTTTTATCATCTCTTCTTAAATCACAGGGGATAGATATAAACTTGGGAACCGTTAAAGAAAACAAAGAAATATTTATCCTTGTTCCAGTGGAAAACATCAAAGCAGAAGAACCAGCGGTAACAATAGACAAAAGTATAACTCTCTTAGGATTCATAAAAGTAAATTTGCCTAAGAAAAATATAAAAAATGTCTTACCAGAGAAGTTTAAAAAATTGATTATGGCGGAAAATGACAAAAGATTAATTATTATAAATCCATCACCAATTACTGAAAATGAGGAAAATTCTTTTATAAAATCATTAAGCAAAGGAAAAGTAAATTACAAAAAATTTATGGATACGGATAAATTGTATTTAATAGATATTAAATCATTAAGGAAAGAGGGTTATCTACCACCGCAAATTAAAAGAGAAATAAATGAAAAAGAAATAAATAACTTGTTATCAACAAAGAAGGAATTTGAAAAAAAATATAAAAAAGAGATAGATAACATCTTAAAAATTGAAATGGAATGATAATTTTTTAAAAAACGCAGGGAAACTTTAAACGAAGCCGTTTTGTTTGAGGAAGTCAAGGGTAATTCGGGAAGAAAGGGTTTTCTTTAAGTATTTTGCTATTATATCAAACTCTATGTTAACTCTTGAATTTTTTGATAGGTTTTTAAGGTTTGTGTTATTGTAGGTATACGGAATAACCGAAACGCTGAATCTGGTTTTTGAGATATTATAACAGGTTAAACTTATTCCATTTACCGATACGCTTCCTTTTTCAACCATAAAATCAGTTGATGAAACTTCAAAACTGAATATATATGAGTCCTTTTCTTTTTTAATTTCATAAACTCTTCCGACTTCATCTATATGACCGCTTACAATATGACCTCCAAACCTGTCTCCTAACTTAATCGCTCTTTCAAGATTTAAAATTTCTCCATTTTTTAAATATCTTAAACTTGTAATAGAAAATGTTTCATCGCTTATATCAAAATGCATTTCTTTTTTATTAAAGTCGGTAAGTGTAAGGCATATTCCGTTTACCGAGATGCTTTCTCCGTTGTTTAGTTTATCAAATACATTTTCTATAATAACTCTATTTGGTTTAATCTTTATTAACTTCGCTGTTTTTTCAATAATTCCGCTAAACATATATTTCTCCATAGAATTTAGATATTTCAAAATCCACCTTTTTATCTGCCAAAAGACATACAGGCAAAATCAAAGGGGAAAATCCCCTCTTTCTCCTCCCCCGACGTAACGTCGGGGGGGGAAATAAAAGGGGGATTTTACATTTTACTTTTTGCTTAATTCAATATAAAGATCATCACCTATTTTTTTAAATGTTTTCATCTTCAATTTTATTCCAAGTTCATTTTTATTCAAGCCGAAATTGCTGTTGATAGCGTTTATACCGTCCGTTCCTATAATAATGGGGGATAAAAAAACGCAAATCTTATCAAAGCAATTTTGTTTTATAAAACTTCCAATTGTTTTTCCTCCGCCCTCAACGAATACATTTCTAAAGCCAAGTTTATAAAGTTTTTTTAGAAGCCATTTTAAATCAATCTCTCCATTTTTTATTTCTGGTTTTATGAGTTTAGCAGAGGGAAAATTATCTTTTTGAGTGACTATATAAACATCCCTTTTGGTTGAAAATATATTGGAGTTTTCCGGCGTCTTTAAATTCAAATCAAGAACGCATACCGCCGGCTGTCTTTTTGTTTTAATATATCTTACATTGAGATAGGGATTGTCTTTTAATATCGTATTTGCGCCAACTATTATTATATCGCTTGCGGCTCTCATTTTATGTGAGAAAATTATTGAATCTTTACAACTTATCCATTTAGAGTAATAACATTTATTTGCGATTTTAGAATCAATAGAAGAGGCGAATTTTAAGACAACATAAGGCAGTTCTTCTCTTATATTTTTAAAAAATGGTTCGTTAATCTCAATACATTTGCTGACCAAATCTTTGCTTGCAAATTCAACTTCTATTCCATTTTTTTTAAGTATTTTAATACCTTTTGCGTGATTTAATGGATTTGGATCATAACTTCCTATAACAACTTTTTTTATCTTAGATTTTATTATAAGTTTTGTGCAGGGGGGTGTCTTGCCGTATGTTGAGCAGGGCTCAAGTGTCACATAAATCGTCGAACCCTTTAACTCAGACGGCGAGAGTTTTTTTATCGCGTCAACTTCAGCATGAGGTCCGCCGAAGTATTTATGATATCCCTTAGAAAGAATTTTTTCGTTTTTAACTATAACAGCGCCCACCAGAGGATTAGGATAGGCATAAGGGAAACCTTTTTTTGCCTCTTTTAAGGCAAGTGAGATAAAAAAATCATCATTTATCTTATTTCTTTTAATCATAATTATCAAATTCCCTTCTGTTTCCCCATTTGATAAAGGGGGAAGAGGATGGGAATTCTCTTCTCACATCCTACCTACTTATATCAGAGCAAGCTCTGAAACTACAATTTTTTTGCAGAGCTACGCTCCCTGCTCCCCGACGTGTCGTCGGAAAGTGCAACTACATTTTTGGCGGTTGGCAACCGCCCGCTACTTCTCACCTTTCACTTGCTTACATCTCACTTTTTAATCGTTTATTTTATCTCTTTAAAAAGATTTGCCATTTCAATCAATGAAAGAGCGGCGTCAAAGCCCTTGTTTCCCTGTTTTGTTCCAGATCTTTCAATCGCCTGTTCTAAATTATCGGCTGTCACAATACCGAAAGAAACAGGTATCTCGCTATCCATAGAGACCTGCGCTATTCCTTTAGTCGTCTCGGCTGCTATATAATCAAAATGAGGGGTATCTCCCTTTATGAGAACGCCGAGCGCTATTATTCCATCATAATTTTTGGAAGAAAGTTTTTTTAAGGTTACAGGTATCTCAAAAGAACCGGGAACCCAGAAAATATTTATATCGTTTTCACTCGCTTCGTGTCTTTTAAGGCAATCAAGAGCGCCATCCAGAAGTTTCTGGGATAAGAAGCTGTTAAACCTTGAAACTACTATTGCTATCTTAAGCCCTTTCGCTATCAGTTTTCCTTCTGTTATTTTCATACTTACCTCCTTCTAAATAAGATGACCGAGTTTAAGTTTCTTTGCAAGAAGATAATTTTTGTTATGAAGATTGGGTTTTATCTTAATCGGCAATCTTTTTGTTATATTTATACCGTACGCTTTAAGCCCTATTATCTTTTTAGGGTTATTCGTAAGTATTATCATATTCTTAACGCCAATATCTGAAAGTATTTGAGCCCCTATTCCATAATCCCTGAGATCCGCCTTAAAACCTAATTTCTCATTTGCCTCAACAGTATCATATCCCTTTTCCTGAAGATGATACGCTTTTATTTTGTTTCCAAGCCCTATACCTCTTCCTTCCTGTCTCATATAAAGAAGAACCCCCGCTTTTGATTTAGATATCATTTCAAGCGCTTTCTCTAACTGGGAACCGCAATCGCACCTCAGAGATGAGAAAACATCGCCTGTAAGGCACTGTGAATGAACCCTTACAAGAACTTCTCTTGAGTTTTTAATATCTCCTTTTATCAACGCCACATCCTCTATCCCCGTAAGTTTTTCTCTGTAAACCTTTATCTCAAAATCGCCATATCTTGTCGGAAGTTTTGCAGATGACACAAACTCAATAAGGGTTTCTTTCGCCCTTCTGTATTCAATAAGTTTCTCTATTGAACTAATCTTTAAATTATGTTTCTTTGAAAAGTCCATCAGATCATTTAATCTCGCCATTTTTCCGTCGTCTTTCA
>Ga0272448_1001485_pt1 | contig 31454 bp, 22 predicted proteins | sample YNPCB0191_FD_202220 | JGI IMG/M metagenome (GOLD analysis project Ga0272448, IMG submission 202220) | Hot spring sediment microbial communities from Yellowstone National Park, WY, United States - YNP-CB-019-1 | ecosystem: Environmental > Aquatic > Thermal springs > Hot (42-90C) > Sediment...
TCGAAGGCCTTATCCAATTTTTCCTCTCCGGCGGTAGCGATCGGGCTGGTCAGGCTCCCCAAAGCGACCATCAAGCCAGCCACCAAAAGTCCCGTGCTCTTTTTTACCTCGCTGTGAAACATACCAAGCTCCTTTCTCTTACAGGGTTTCACCAATAGGACCTTTTCTCCTATCGAAAACTCTTAGCGATTATTTTCTATTTAACCTCAAAAAACCATTCCTAGCAACCTAAGAGGCGGAGTTTGGACCGGCTCAGAGGGCAGCCTAAATCAAACTCCAAGGCGGCCGATAGGCCCGGCTGAGCAGGCGATCGGCCTCCGGATCGTTGACGAACCGCTCCTTGGCCGGGTCCCATCGGAGGCTTCGGCGCAGTTGCAGGCAGATATTGGCCACCTGACAGGCGGAATTGGCCCGATGGGCGCCTTCGGCAGGAGCGGCCGGCTTTTGGCGAGTTTTCACGCAGTCCAGGAAATTCCGTACATGGTTGGCCTGCGGATAGCCTTTGCCGAACCGCCGGTCGGCCAAAAGGGAGGCCGGTTTGGCTTCCACGTTGCCGTCGTCATCCGCATAGACTTCGCCTTCTGTGCCGACAAATCGGACGTGCAAGGGCCATTTGCCCGGCTCAAAGAACAGCCGGACGCCGTTGGCATAATGGCCGATCACCGTACCGTCGGCCAATTCAAACTCCACCGGGCCGGTCCCGTCGGCGTCGTTGGCCCACTGGCACAAGTCGGCGGTATGACTGCCCCATTCCGTAAGCATGCCGCCGGCGAAATCCCGATGGGCCATCCAGAAGCCCCGCTGGACATATTTACGGTTAAACGGCCGCCATGGCGCAGGACCAAGCCACAGGTCCCAATCCAACTCGTCTTTCGGCGGCTCCGGTTCTGGAGGAAGCGTGATCTCATGATGGCCCTGCGGGAACCACTCGGCGGGGGCCATTTCGGCATAGAGCGTCTTCAGTTGGCCGAGTTTGCCGCTGCGGGCTAACTCCACCGCCCAGGCAAACCGATCCACCGTGCGCCGCTGCGTGCCGCACTGGAAAATTCGGCCGTACCGCTCGACCGCCGTGCACAAGGCACGTCCTTCGGCCACCACCACGGACATCGGTTTTTCGCAATAGATGTCTTTGCCCGCTTTGGCCGCCAGGATCGTGGCCATCGTGTGCCAATTATCACCGGTGGCAATCAGTACGGCATCGATATCCGGCCTGGCCAATAGCTCCCGAAGGTCTCGATACGTGGCGCAGTCCTGGTTGCCGTAGTATTTATCTACAGCAGCCTTGGCTAATTTCCGTTTGGCGGCCTGCACGTCGCACACGGCCACCATTTGGACATCTTTATTGCCCAGGAAGTTTTGCATATCGTCCATGCCTCGGCCGCCGCAGCCGATTGTGCCCATGACAATCCGTTCACTGGGCGCCGGCCGGCCTCCTAGTCCCAGGGCCGTTGCCGGCACCAAGGCCGGCGCCGCGATAGCCCCCAGCACCTGCCCACAAAAAACCCTTCGTGTTACCCGCTTCGTGTGCATACCACAGACTCCCTTGGAAAAGAATAAATCGCATTCCAAAACGGAACCATTTCTCCGGAGTTAACTTCCCATCATAGGGGATTTTCACAATGTCCACGGTTCTCGGTGGGCTCGGCTGCGCATCTGGTTGGCCATGGGGTCGTCGAGGAACTCTTCTTTGACCGGGTCCCAGCGGAGCCGACGGCCCAGTTCCATGGCGATATTGCCGATGTGGGCGATGGTGGAGCAACGATGGCCCACCTCGGCCGGGAAGTAGGGGTCCCGACGGGTTTTCACGCAGTCGAGGAAGTTTCGGTGTTCGCCAGGGCCGACTTCCAGGTGCAGTTCGTTGGGCCCGATCGGCGTTTGCAGGATTTTCGGATCGCTGGCTTCCAGCGGCTGGCACCAGCCTTTATTGCCGACCCATCCGTCGGTTCCTTCAAACCGAAGGCCTGTGCCGCCGCTATCCACGTAGAGTTCCACGCCGTTGGCGTACCGATAGACCAGGTGGAATTCGTAGAACACGTCGTACAGCCCGGTTTCATGACGTCGGCCGGTACCTTCGACTTCCACTGGGCCGGTGCGTTCGGTGTCGTTGGCCAATTGGACGGTATCCAGTTGATGGGCGCCCCAATCGGTGAGCGTTCCGCCGGAGTAATCCCGTTTGCCACGCCAATGGAACATATGTAGCCCTTCCCGATACGGCGCCCAGGGCGCTGGGCCAAGCCACATCTCCCAATCCAGCCCTTCGGGCACGGGTTTTGGCTCGGGATTTCCTGGCTGGGCGGGACCGGCGGGCAGTTGCACCCGAATCCGCTGCAATCGCCCGATCCGCCCGTTTCGCACCAGCTCCGCCATCCGGATATAGACCGGAATGGAGCGGTCTTCGGTGGAAGTCTGGAAGACCGCCCCGTACCGGCGCACGGTATCGGCCAACAGCCGGCCTTCGGCAATGGTCAGGGTGGGTTTTTCGCAGATCACATCTTTACCAGCCCGGATGGCCGCTACCGACATCACCACATGCCAATGGTCTGGGGTAGAGATCATCACGGCATCGACATCGGGCCGGGCGATCACCTCCCGCCAATCCTGGGTGCACAAGCAGGAGAACTGTTCGCCCAATCGGCCTCGGCACACTTTCATCGCCTCTTCGATCCGGCGTCGATCCGGATCGCAGAGGGCGACGATTTGGGCGTCCGGCTGGCGGAGGAAGCCCTGGAGGTTTTGGCCGATGCCGTGGCCGCCCAGCCCGATCATGCCGATCGTGATCCGCTCACTGGCTGCCGGTTTCCCCTGGCCGCCTAGTGCCGTGGAAGTCAATATGTACGGCGCCCTGCCTACAGCCAGCATCGCTGCCAGGCCGGAGCCCAAAAACCAGCGTCGGCTGGTCGGCTGCCCAACAGTGATGGTCGGCTGCCCGAAGGGCTTCGTCTGACTCCAGATTGTCGGCCGTCTAAAGCGGAGGGTTTGCCCAACCAGGGCTGACTGCCCGCTCCGGAGGACCGGTTTCCCAACGGCTTTGCCGCTCCTAGGGTTCATGGCGGGTCTCCTTTCTCCTTCGGAATTGGCCGATGGATAGCGAACCTGGCCTTGCCAGGGCCGCTGAACCCGACCAGGAGAAGATTTGTTTATTTGGGAGGGATTTGTTTATGTCGCCTTATTTATATTGCCCAGGGTTGTCTGGGGGTTCGATGCAGCAGGCGGTTGGCCTCGGGGTCGTTGGGGAATTGTTCGGCGGCAGGGTCCCAGCGGAGCGGTCGGCCCAGTTCCATGGCGATATTGGCCAGGTGGCAGACGGTGGCGGACCGATGGCCGACTTCTGCCGGGGCGTTGAGCCCTTTGGGATTTCGCCGCCGAATACAGTCTAACCAGATTCCCATGTGGGTGCTAGGCCCGCCTTCGGGCGCCAGGTGGATTTCGTCGGGGCCGATTTGGGTGGTGAGCAGGGACTTGGGTTCGGCCTCGATTTTTTCACGGCTCACATAGACCCAGCCTTCGGTCCCCTCAAACCGGATGCCGCCGGTACGGATATTGGTGGCTTGAGAGCGGAGCAGCACCCGCACCTCGCCGGGGTAGAGATATTCGGCTTCTACGTCGAAGAAGGTATCGTGCAGGCCGGTGGGATGCCGTTTGCCGCGGGCGGTAACCTGCACCGGACCGCTTCCGTCGGCGTTCAGGGCCCACTGGACGATATCCATATGATGGGCGCCCCAGTTGGTCATGTCGCCGCCGGAATAATCGCTGACGAACCGGAAATTATAATGGCACCGGTCCTTATGATACGGGGCCCAGGGCGCTGGACCAAGCCACATCTGGTAGTCCAGTTCCGGCGGAACCGGCTGCGGGGTCCACGGACCCGAAGCAGGTCCAGGACGTCCCACAATGGTTACCCGGATGGTATGCACCCGGCCGAGCCGACCGTTCCGCACCAGTTCGCAGGCCCGGATGAACTTTTCGTCCGACCGTTGCTGACTGCCCACCTGCAAGATGCCGCCGTACCGACGGACCAAGTCGGCCAACCGTCGGCCTTCTTCCACGGTGAGCGAGAGCGGCTTTTCCACATAGACGGCTTTGCCCGCCCGAATGGCTGCCATGGCGATCGGCACATGCCAGTGGTCCGGCGTGGCAATCACGACGGCGTCGATGTCCGGCTGGTCCAGCACTTCTCGGAAATCGCCGTACTCTCGGCAACTTTGGTCGCCGGCAGCCGTATCGATTTGGCGTTTGGCCTGGCTGCGGCGCTTGGCATCAACATCGCAGACGGCCACCACCCGATCCCCGCCGGCAATGATTTGTTGGCCTCGGCTGCCGGCACCGATCAGGGCGGTGGTAATCCGGCTGCTGGGGGCCGGTTGACCTCCCCAACCGAGCACACCCGAAGGCACCAGATACGGCACGGCCACGCCACCGGCCAAACCCCGCAGCACATCCCGACGAGTCCATGGACTCCCACCAAGTAAGCTCTTTCTTCGAGGATGCATCGCATTTCCCTTCTCTGTGGAGAAAACCGAGAGATACAACGGCTTGGTTGTTAGAAGGCGACGGATTCAAAACCTTTGAGAAAGGCAGAGACTGGCCATAAATATCTATTCATCTTCCCTTTCAAAGTAACGGGTGGTAGGTTTGTTTTTTACCATATCCTACCTGGCGGCCCGGAGCAAGAGAGGCAATAGGAAAAAAGAACTTGCCTAAACCGGTTTCTTGCCGGGGCGGGGATTTGGCCTACGGAGAGAGTTCTCCGTTTGGGAGGGCCAACGCCCGGAAGCCAACCTCGCTGGTCACTCCGGAGGGCGGGACTTTACCGATCTCCTGGGCAGATCGCTCCGGATTTTTCCTGACCGAAAATTGACCATCGTTGACCCAATTTTTGCAAACCGCATCCGGCAATTTTGTTGACATTCCGTTTTCCCCTAGGTTTACTAAAAGGAAGGGAGCATAGAGAAGCTCTCCGCAGCGGTGGACCAGTACCGGGGGGTTGCCAATGGGACGGGGGCCCGCCGATCCTTCCTTTGGGGTTTTCTCCGCTTAGGAAATAGGCGACTTTTTAGGAGGCCCAAAGCAGCATATATCTTCAGGGCGTTTCCTGACGGATAGAAGGGTTCCCAGAAATACCAGAAAGATTTAGACGTTTTCCAAAAAGGAGCGGTGCGATGAAGCGAGTAGTCCTTGTTCTGATGGGGATTGGGTTGGTGGGCGGCATATCAGCAGGCGCCCAGGCCGGGCTGGTCCATCGGTATAGTTTTGACGCCAATGCCAACGACTTGGTTGGCTCGGCCAACGGGACGCTGGTCAATAACACCGGTAACGCCGTCTATTCGGGCGGCCAACTCCGGTTGGGCAACGACGGCTCCCAATACTCCAGTGCCACCACCGGCGATTATGTGGACCTTCCCAACGGCATTATCTCAGCCTTGGGGAATCATGCCACCTTTGAGGCCTGGATCACCTGGGGCGGGCCGTCCGGCTCCAACTGGCAGCGCATCTTCGACTTCGGAACATCCACCGGAGGAGAAAATGTTTCCAACGGAGGCACCTGGTATGTGTATTTAACGCCTCGCAATAGCAGCAGCGGTACCTATCGGGGCGAATACAAAGACGGCTCGACCGTGCAATATATTCATCATACGACTGCTTTGCCGGTGGGTGTGCAGCAGCATGTGGCTCTGGTTTGGGATGGCACGGCCGGGGTAGCAAAAATGTATCTGAATGGTCAGCCGGTCGGTTCCAACACCCTCCATATGACCTTAAGCAACATTCCCGATGTGAACAACTGGTTGGGACGCTCCCAGTATAACGATCCTATGTTTACCGGTTCCTACAACGAGTTTCGCATTTACGACCATGCGATGACGGACGCCGAGGTGTTGGCCAGTTTCCAGGGCGGCGTCCATTTGCAAAAGGGGCTGGTCCATCGGTATAGTTTCAACGGGAATGTGAACGATTCGGTCGGTTCGGCCCATGGCACGCTGGTGGACCCGAATGGAGTAGCCTCGTACTCCGGCGGGGTGCTCTGGTTGGGTAACACCGGTAATGAACCTTCCAGTTCCCACAATCCCGGCGGCACGCCCCAGGGCAGTTATGTCGATCTGCCGAACTCCTTGATCTCTTCCTTGGGGACGTCGGCCACCTTCGAGGCCTGGGTTATTTGGAACGGCACAGGGGGCAACTGGCAGCGAATCTTCGATTTCGGTCGATCCAACGGCGGGGAAGGTGTGTCCGACAGCGGTAGCAATCAAAAGTTCATCATGATCACCCCGAAAAGCAGTAACAGCGGCAATCCCATGGAACTCCACTATCGGAACGGCACATCCACCACGGCGATCACCCGGCCTACCATGCCCGCTAACGACAAGGCCCATGTGGCGGTGGTCTGGGACGGCCAGGCAGGTCAGGTCCGCTTTTATGTCAACGGCGCCCTGGTGGGCGTGAATGCCACGAACATGGCCCTTACGGACCTGATCGACGTAAACAACTGGCTGGGCAGGTCCCAATATGGCAGTGACTATCTCTTTGCCGGCGGCTATGACGAGTTCCGGATTTACAACGTGGCTTTATCGCCGTTCGTGTTGGGCCAAAGCCGACTCATGGGGACGGAAATGCCCGAGGCCAACGCCAAAAACGCCGCCTATGTGGCTGCCGGCGGCCCGGTCCACTACATTCCGATTAACCTGGCCAATGCCGTCGGCACGGGCAACATCAACTACAATCACCCGGTCCTGCCCAGCGGCCAACAAACCCTCGGCGGCGTGCCGTTCGATATTGCCAACGTCAATGGCAACGACAGTTGGAACGCGTACTATACCAGCGGTAGTAACCGCCAACTGGAAATTCCCGTCAACCTGGGCGCCATCACCGAAGCCAATTTCCTCCTGGGCACTTTCTGGGGTGAGCAGACGGCCGGTACCTACGCCTCCATCCTCTTTAAGGCCACGACCGGCGAGCAATTTGTCGTCCAGTTGGACGGCAACTCGGATATCCGCGATTACAACCAAGGCAGCCACGCCAACTCCATTAACAACATCACCACCACGATGGTCTTGCAGCAGGGGAGCCAACGGGTGGATATGCTCAAGGTGATCCTGCCCGATTCGTGGCGGTGGCTGACGCTGGAGTCGATCACCATCCGGGATTTCGGGGCCAATGGTTCGGGATCGGACAGCTTCCAACGGATCTTTTTGAGCGGGCTGACGCTGGGCACGGTGCCGGAACCGTCCAGCCTGCTGCTCCTGACCCTGGGCGGCTTGGCCCTGGGAGCGGTGGTCTGGAAGAAAACCCGCCGCCCTGGAGAACACCTCCGGTTGAGGTATCTTCTCCAGGAACATCTCCCCTGAGATGAGGGCTGTGGATATCCTCTGCCAGAAAAGAAATCTGCGCCCCGTTTGGAACAACCCCTGTTTTCCGCGTTTTTCTCTGGACTGCCCTTTGCGAAAAAATGCTCAATTTTGGAACATTTCAGCCGAAGGGGAAGGGGAGTGTTTTCCCTCGCCCCTTGCCGTCGAGAGGCTGTCCTGGCCGGACGGAGCGCCGAAGGCCAGGCCGGCTGAGGGGAACCAATGGGTCCTTGTTGCGCAAACAGGAATCCAGGCCCCTTGTGTTGCAAAATATCCCTTCTCCACCGGCCCTAAAACACAGCCGGGTTCTTACTCAGATTTTTTCCCTTGCCCTTTTTTGCCCTGCTGGCGGCCTTTGCCCATGCCGGGTTGAAGGGCCTGCTCGGCCTGGGGGAAGCGGCGGCGGATGGCCTCAAACACTTGATAGGGCGCTTGGCCGGCCCCAACGGCAATCTGAGCCAAACTGTCCTCGGCCGTGGGCTGAGCGAACCCTTCGGCTTGGAGGGCCTGGATGAGCTGTTCGGGAGAGACGGCCAGACGTTGGGCCAATTCCGCCACGGTCCACTCCTCCGCATGAGGCGAGGGCGGTCGGGGTAATCGCTCTTCCCAATGCGATTTGATCCGGTCGTTGCCCTGTTGGATCCACCGCCAAGGGATCCATTGCTGCAGAGTGGCTACGACGAACACCGCTGCCAGCACCACCGCCGCACCGACCGGTCCGAAGAGCAATCCCTTCAGGCCCCATTTTCTCACATATCCGACCAGCATCGACCAGTTCAGCAGCAGATGCCAGACAGCAGCCACTGTAAACAGCACCGCCAGGTTCGTGTGTACTGCCTGCCAGGCCTCTTTGTTGACGCCGAGTACATGCCAGCCGCTCCATTGGGCAATCCGTCCCACCGGGGCCAGATATAAAATGATTCCGGACCCCGCCAACAGCATAAACGTTACGGTCAATATCCAGGAGATAAAGGGTTTCATACGTCTCCTCCTTTCCTGAAGGATTCCCTCTAGGAATGGCGCTGACCCAAAAAGCGACGGGGGGGGACCGTTTCCCCCAAAAGACGACGTTGCCAGGCGTTGGGATTAACATACTCTTTTTCAGCCTTAGGGCAATACCCCCGACAAGATTTCAAGAAGGCTTTTCCTATGCCATATCGAAAGTACAGACTAGCAACATCGTCTCCAAGAAGGGATAATATAAATAATAAGAAGATACCAGTTGGCCTTTTCCAATGGCGTTTGGGTAACATTTTCGCCGAATGAAGCCACTCGACAGGCACGGCAGGGACCTGCTTCGGAGGTCCGATACCCTTTAGAGGCTGTTCCGAAATTGTCTTCCGGAGGCCATCGGCCGATCCTTCCAAAACATCCCCACATACCAGAAGTGCCGTTTTGTGGGGTTTTTCGGAAGGTTGCAGCTAAAAGCAGGGCCTTCCTCCTGCGACTAAACGGAATTTCGGGACAGCCTCTTACGTGGCTTGAAGTACCGCTTCACGGGCACGACGGGCGTGTCTGTCCATTCGATCAAAATGTTACGAGTTTTGAAGGTGTTCTATGGACGGTCCGGAGAATCAGGTACAGGTAGCGTCGGTTTCGGTTCGGTCGGAAGCCGTTTCGACGAATCGCCCCAGCGGGAAGGTTCCGTCGGACCCCACGTTGGGGGCATTGAGCGAGCGGGTCCGGGCCCTGCGGTTGCCGGCGACGGAAGAATCGCAGACCGGTCTGGGCCGACGTCTGCCGTGGGTTTTGTGTGTGCTGCTTTTGGGAGTGGTGGGCATATTAGGGTATTGGATTTGGGTAGGCAGTCAGCAGACTCAGGAGACGGCTCCTCCCGGTGTCCAGGAAAATCCCCCGGAGGTTTCCCCCTTTGGGCCACCGCCCGCGGTGAAAGAAGGGGAGATTGTCTTGCAGTCCAAAGGGTACATTGTGGCCAAGCACCAGATTTTGATCAGCCCTTTGGTGAGTGGTCGGATTTTGCGGCTCAATTGCGACGAGGGGCAACGCGTGCAAAAGGGCGACCTTTTGGTCGAGCTGGAATCGACCGAATACGAGGCGGAGTACCAGCGGGCGCAGGCGAATGTGGAGGCAGCCCAACAGCGCTACCAAGAATTGCAGAAATACCGAGAAGAAGAAATCCGGCAAGCGCAGGCCGAATTGGCCGAGGCTCAACATCAATTCGCCCAGGCGGAGGACGACTGGCGTCGGGCCAAAGACCTATTTGACCGCGGCATCATCACCCAGCAGGAACACGATAACGCCCGGCGACAGACGGAAATGCTCCGGGAGCGGATCAATCGGCTGAAAGCCGGTTTGGACATCATGCAAAAAGGGCCTCGGGAAGAACGTCGGCAGGCCGCCTTGGCCGAGTTGCGGGCCGCCCAAGCCGAACTGGCACGAGCCAAATGGCGCCTGGATAACTGCAACATCTACGCCCCCATTACCGGCACTATCCTGAAAAAAAACGCCGAACAGTGGAACCTGGTCAACCCCATGGCCATGCAGGGGTCCTATAGCATCTGCGAAATGGCCGACTTGTCCCAATTGGAAGTGGAACTGACGATCCAAGAACGAGACATTGCTAAGATTTTCCAGGGGCAATTGTGCAAAGTGTATGCGGAGGCGTATCCGGAAGATATGTTTCCGGAGCGGGTGTATGCGGGGCGTGTGTCTCGGCTGATGCCGATTGCGGATCGGGCCAAAGGGGCCATCCCCGTTCGAGTGGAATTCCGTGTGCCGCCCGAAGAACAAGGCCAATATCTCAAACCGGAAATGGGCGCCATGGTGGCCTTTTACAACGCTCCGGCGCCGGAGCGGATGCCGATTTTTTGGAAAGAGGTTTCGCTGCCCAAGCCGATCACCCAGGGCAAATCGGGGCCCGGCGCCCCACCAGTCTCTTCCTCCAGCTCGTCTTCTGCCGCCGGGAGTTCTAGGCCGTAGAAGCCAGAACAGATGATCGATGTCCTGGAAGGATTCTTATGACCAGTGGAAACGCGTGGTGTGTACAACTTCTGGGGATTCATAAATATTTTATCCGGGGCAGTGAACGGCTGGATGTGCTGAATGGGTTGAATCTTGAAGTGCCGGAGGGGGAGTTTTTGGCCTTGATGGGGCCGAGCGGTTCGGGAAAAAGCACCCTGTTGAACCTGATCGCCGGCCTGGACAAACCGAGCGAAGGGGAAGTTTGGGTGCGGGACCAATGCATCTCGGTGATGAACGAGGCCCAACTAGCCCGCTGGCGCACGAGAAACATTGGGTTCGTCTTTCAGTTTTATCATCTGCTGCCGGTGCTGACGGCGTATGAGAATGTGGAATTGCCGCTTTTGTTGTTGCCGCTGTCGGCCGTCCAACGGCGCCGGCAAGTGGAGACGGTGTTGGAATTGGTGGGGTTGAAGGACCGGATGCATCATCGCCCTGGACAGCTTTCCGGCGGCCAGCAGCAGCGGATCGGCATCGCCCGGGCGTTGGTAACCGATCCGGCCCTGATCCTGGCCGACGAACCCACCGGCGACCTGGACGCCCGCAGCGCCGAAGAAATCCTGGACCTTTTGGTCGAACTCCAGCAATCCCTGCAAAAGACGATCATCCTGGTGACCCACGATCCCCGGGCCGCCGCCAGAGCAGAGCGCATCCTCCACTTAGACAAAGGTCGCTTGGTGGAAAGCGTTCCGTCGGAACCGGGCAGGCCGACCCGCCGCTCGCCCAGGGTTTCGGGAGCAAGTTAGCTTGACTGTATCTACCGGAAGTAATTACCACAATCTGTTGGGTTTGGGCCGATTCTTACCCCCTACAAGTTGTGGGGGCTTGGCCGGGTAGATACAGTCAAATGAGGCAGTTTTTCCCAGCGGTGTTTCTCCTGAGAAAGGAGCACCCGGGGGGTAAGCGGGTATGTCGAGACCGGTTTGCAGCGCCGCTCCATCTGCAAGACCCAGAGGTTAAAAAATTCCGTATAGGAGAGAATCTTCCATGCTGTCTGGCAGACGGCGCTCGTGTCAGTGATCGGATTCTCTTGGGAAGGATGCTATCCAGGTGAAGCTTCTTGTTTTCATTCTAAAAAATATTCGTCGGAATCTCCTGCGGTCGATTCTGACGGCGCTAGGCACGATGGTACTGGTCGTGGTGGTCATTTTGGTTTGGTCGATCCTGTGGTTTTTGGACCAGCAGACCAAGGAGAAGACCAGCAACATCAAGGCGATTGTTACCGAGCGTTGGCAATTGCCCAGTCGTATGCCGCTCTCCTATGCGCCGGAACTCCGCGCCGGAGCGGTCCGACGACCAGAGCATGTCCGTCCGTTGGACAGCATGACCTGGCAGTTTTATGTTGGTTCGACCGAACAGGGCCGGTTCAGCCGAGACACCGTTTTGTTTGTGGTGGCCACTCAGCCGGAAAAAGTGCTCACCATGTTCGACGATCTAGACACGCTGCCGTCCGACTCGCCGGACCGCCAGCAACTCCAGAAGGCTGTCCAGGCGATGAAATCGAACCGTCAAGGCCTTATCGTGGGCCGAGAACGTCTGGAAGCCATCAACAAACGGGTCGGCGAACGGGTGAAAGTCTATGGTCTGAGTTACAAAGGCATCGACCTGGAGTTTGACATTGTGGGCACATTCCCCGAAGGCCGATGGAATAACCTGGCGGTCATGGATTGGGAATATCTCAACGGGGCGGTGGATGCGTATAACCGCCGTCCTGGAGTTCGGCCGCATCCGATGACCGAACGGAGTCTGTCGATCGTCTGGTTGAAAGTGCCGGATATGCGGTCCTTTACCGCCGTGGCCAGCCAGATTGCTAGTTCGCCCAGTTTTACCAATCCGCAGGTGAAGACGGAGACCTTGGCCTCCGGCACAGCGGCATTTTTGGAAGCCTTTCGAGACCTGATCTGGGGAATGCGGTATTTTCTGATGCCGGCGGTGGTCGTCACCCTTTGCCTGGTCATCGCCAATGCGATTAGCCTGAGTGTACGGGAGCGGCGCAAAGAGTTTGCCGTGCTGAAAGTGCTTGGATTTCGGCCGACTCATATTTTGGGCCTTGTGCTTGGGGAAGCCTTATTGTTGGGGGTGGTTTCTGGCCTGGCCAGTGCCGTGGGAGTCTATGTCGTCATCAATCATGTGTTTGGTGGCTTGAAATTTCCTATCGGATTTTTCAGCACGTTTTATATTCCGGAGCAGGCGATGGGCTGGGGGCTGGCCATCGGAGCGGCCACGGCCTTGATCGGCAGTCTGGTCCCCGCATGGATCGCTTGCCGGGTCCGGGTGGCCGAAATATTCGCCCGCGTGGGGTAACCGTATGACCAAAGTGTTTCTCCACAATCTGGGATGGATCACCGGGGTTCTGGTTGTGCTCACCGCGGGGCTTTTGCTGGGGGCTCGGATTCCCCTTCGGTACAACATCCGCAATTTGCGGGTGCGGTGGATTCCTACGGCGCTGACGGCCCTGGCATTTACCGCGGTGATCGCCCTGCTTACGGTGATGTTGGTGTTTGTCAGCGGAATGATCCGGATGACGCAAATGACGGGCCATCCAGGCAATGTGCTCATTCTGGATGAAAGCGCCAATGATGAAGGGTTCAGCAACATACCGGCCAGCGATGTAGGCGATTTGGTGAATCTGCCCGGGCTGGTGCGGGATGGCGGCCGAGCGTGGGTCAGTCTGGAAACCTATCTGGTGGTCAATCAATTGCTGCCTCATGTGCAAGACGGCCGACCCGCCCGACGCTTTCTCCAGATGCGAGGCATCGAAGATGTCCAGATGGCGGCTTTGGTCCACCAGATGCAACTGCATCCAGGCGGACGTTGGTTTTCTTCGGCTGGGGTACGGGAGATCATCGGGCCAAAGGGACAAAAGATCACTGCTATCGAAGCGGTCCTGGGGGAAGGAATCGCTCGGGAAATGGCCCGGGACCGCTCGCCAGAAGAATTGGCCCAGGCCCAATCCCCCGATACGTTGCTGCCCGGTGATACCTTTTCTTTGGGCGATCGGACGTGGATCGTCTGCGGCCTGATGCAATCGTCCAGCACGACCTTCGATTCCGAAGTGTGGGCCAAGCGAAGCCTGGCGGCCGGGATTTTCGGTAAAAATACCTATACCACCGTAGTGGCTCGAACACCCAACGCCCAAACGGCGCGACAATTATCCGAATATATCAACAAAGAATACAAAAAGGCGGCCATCCGCGCCCTGCCCGAAACCGAATACTTCTCCAGCCTTCAGGAAACCAATCGCCAACTCCTGGTGGCCATCAGTTTCGTTACCGTGGTGATGGCCGTCGGTGGGGTGTTCGGGGTGATGAACACGATGTTTGCAGCGGTTAGCCAACGAACCGCCGACATCGGCGTCCTGCGTCTGCTGGGCTTTTCCCGCCGGCAGATTCTGAGCAGTTTCCTCTTGGAATCGCTTCTGATCGCCTTGGTGGGCGGGGCGGCCGGATGCGCCCTGGGAAGCCTTTCGCACGGTTGGACCGCCACCAGCATCATCTCGAGCAACCAAGGGGCTGGCAAATTCGTGGTGCTCCGCCTGGTGGTCGATGCCGGCACATTGGGCGCTGGGATGACACTGGCTTTAGCTATGGGCGTCTTGGGCGGTCTAGTGCCTGCCTGGCGAGCCACTCGGCTCCGGCCCCTCGAAGCACTTACATAGCCGCCTGTTGCCGGAGCGAGCCGCTTTTGAGCCACTGGTGGATGGCCTCGGCGGCCAATCGGCCTTCCCGGATCGCATAGACGACCAACGAGGCCCCTCGCACGGCATCTCCGGCGGCAAACACGCCGGGTGTGCTGGTCATCTGGTTGCGCACAAACAGATTGCCGCGGCTGTCCCGCTGCAAACCCAACGCCTCCACCAACCCCCCGTGTTCTACATGGGTAAAGCCCATGGCCAGAAGCACTAAATCGGCCGGAAGGGTGAAATCCGTGCCGGGCCGCTCTCGCATCTTCCAGCCGGTTTCGGTGCACACCCAATCCACCAGACAGGCGTGAAGATGGCTGACCCGGCCATGGACGCCCGTAAGCCGTTTGGTCAGCACGCTCCACATTCGTTGGCAACCTTCTTCGTGAGAGGTAGAAGTGCGAAGCACCTTGGGCCAGAGCGGCCAAGGGGTCTCCGGGGGACGCTCTTCAGGCGGTTTCGGAAGAATTTCAATTTGCGTCACGGAAAGGGCACCTTGGCGGATGGCCGTACCCACGCAATCGCTGCCGGTATCGCCGCCGCCGATGACAACCACGTGTTTGCCTTGGGCGGTGATTATCTGATCCGATCCGACGGGCAACCGGTCACCGGCTACCCGCCGATTCTGTTGACCCAAAAAGTCCATGGCCAAATGCACGCCTTGCAAGTCTGCCCCTGGGACTTCCAGCCGACGCGGCTCCCGAGCACCCAGGCAGAGGCAGATGGCGTCGAAACTTTTCCGCAGATACCCAGCCGAAATATCCACCCCCACATGAACGCCGGGTTCAAACTGGACCCCCTCACTGACCATCTGTTCTAGGCGGCGATCCAGGACCGATTTGGGGAGTTTAAAATCAGGGATGCCGTAGCGGAGCAGCCCGCCGATGCGATCATCTCGTTCAAAAACGACCACCTGATGGCCCAGGCGGGCCAGTTGTTGGGCGGCAGCCAGCCCAGCAGGCCCTGAACCGACTACCGCCACCCGTCGGCCCGTCCGTTGTTTAGGCCGAAGCGGTCGAATCCACCCTTCGGCAAAGGCCCGCTCCACAATCTGATATTCTATCTGTTTGATGTTGACCGGCTGGCGATGAAGCTCCAAGGTGCAGGATGCCTCGCACGGTGCCGGGCAAACCCGTCCCGTAATCTCCGGGAAATTATTGGTCGAGTGAAGATTTTCTGCCGCCCCCTTCCATCGGCCTTGATAGACCAGATCGTTAAACTCAGGAATCCGGTTCTGCAAGGGGCAGCCCACCCCATGACAATAGGGAATCCCGCAATCCATACACCGAGCAGCCTGCTGGCGCAGGATTTCCTCCGACAGCGGCAGGACTAACTCCTGCCAGTCCTGAACCCGCTCCGGCACTGGCCGATGGGGTACCTCCACTCGGGGATAATGAAGGAATCCTACCGGATCGCCCATAAAAACCTCACAGAAGGAAAAACATTCGCAACGGTTCCGTATGGGTGGGATTGGACTTTCTATGGAATTTTATGGCTACGGGAAGACCTCTTCGGTGGCCGGGACGCCGTCTTGCCGGACCCGTTCTTGTTCCCGCTGGCGTTGGAGGGCTTTGCGGTAATCGATGGGCATGACCTTGACGAATTTGCCGGACATTTCCGCCCAATTGTCCAGGATGCGTTGGGCCTGGCGGCTACCGGTCCATTGGTAATGCCGCTGGATGAGCGCGTGGAGGGTCTGGAGGTCTTCCTGGGTCCAAAGGGATTCGATATCCACCATATCGAGGTTGCAAAGGGTGTCGAACAGTTGATGTTCGTCCAGCACATAGGCAATTCCGCCGGACATACCAGCGGCGAAGTTTCGTCCGGTTTGTCCCAGCACGACCACCAGGCCGCCGGTCATGTACTCGCAGGCGTGATCTCCCACCCCTTCCACCACGGCCACCGCGCCGCTATTGCGTACCGCAAACCGTTCGCCCACCAGGCCGTTGATGAACACTTCGCCGCTTGTGGCCCCATAAAGGAGCGTATTCCCGGCAATGACGTTTTCTTTCGGGTCAAAGGAAGAGCCGGGCGGCGTCTGCACCACAATCCGACCGCCGGAAAGTCCTTTGCCCAGATAGTCGTTCGCATCGCCAATAACTCGCAGCGTGATCCCCGGAGCTAAAAAGGCCCCGAAACTCTGCCCCGCTGAACCGCGGAAGGTAATCTCGATGGTTCCCTCCGGCAATCCCTTAGCGCCGTATTTTCGGACCACCTGATGGCTCAAGGTGGCGCCGACCGCCCGATGCACATTTCGGATGGGCAGTTCGAGCCGAACCGGCTCTTGACGTTCCAACGCCGGCGCTATCAAGGGCAGAATGATTCGGTCCAAATGATCCTGGTGCAGATCGGTCTGCGGCCTGGTCCGGCGGAGCGAACAGCCCGAGGGATTTTCCGGCGGAGCAAAAATGGCCGATAGGTCTAGCCCCTTGGCTTTCCAATGTTCGATGGCCCTTCGGCAGCAGAGGCGATCCACCCGGCCGATCATTTCATCAAACCGACGGAAGCCCAATTGGGCCATCAGTTGTCGGACCTCCTCGGCTACGAACAAGAGGAATCGGATGACATATTCCGGTTTCCCGGCAAAACGTTTTCGGAGCTTGGGGTCTTGGGTAGCGATGCCGACCGGACAGGTTCCCAGGTGGCATTTGCGCATGAGGATACAGCCCAGAGAGACCAGGGCCGACGTGCCGAACCCGAACCGCTCTGCCCCCAACAAAGCGCCGATGACCACATCGCGACCGGTCCGCATTTGACCATCGACCTGAACATAAATTCGATCTCGGAGGCCGTTTCGGACAAGAGTCTGTTGGGTCTCGGCCAGTCCGATCTCCCAAGGGATGCCGGCGTGTTTGATGGAGGACCAGGGGCTGGCGCCGGTGCCGCCGTCATAGCCGCTGATGAGCACTTCGTCAGCGTTGGCCTTGGCCACACCGGCGGCCACGGCCCCCACGCCAACCTCAGCCACCAATTTCACCGAAACAAAGGCCTCGGGATTGGCGGCCTTCAGGTCGTAGATCAATTGGGCCAGGTCTTCGATCGAGTAAATGTCATGGTGGGGCGGAGGCGAAATGAGCGTAACGCCCGGCGTGGCATGGCGGAGACGGGCGATTTCTTCGGTAACTTTATGGCCGGGCAATTGGCCGCCTTCGCCCGGTTTGGCCCCCTGGGCTATCTTGATTTGCAAAATCCGTGCCTGGGAAAGATATTCTATGGTAACGCCGAACCGGGCACTGGCCACCTGTTTGATCCCACAGTTGAGCGAGTCGCCTTCGGGCAACGGTCGATATCGCGCAGGGTCTTCGCCGCCTTCGCCGGTGTTGGACATACTGCCGAGTCGATTCATCGCCAAGGCCAATGTTTCATGCGCCTCCTTGCTGATGGAACCGTGCGACATCGCCCCGGTGAAGAACCGCTTCACAATTTCCGTAGCCGGTTCGACTTCTTCTAGCGGGACCGGATCGCCCGGCGTGAACTCAAAAAGCCCTCGAAGCGTGTACAGCGCCCGGCTTTGATCGTTGATCGCTCTAGCGTATTCGGCATAGGCAGCCGGGTCGTTATCGATGACGGCGTGTTGCAACCGGGTAACCGTGGTTGGGTTCCACAGATGACGCTGGCCGTCCTGGCGAAAGTGATAGTTGCCGCCGTAGTCCAACGGCAAAGCAGCCGGAGGTCTGGGTTGGAATGCCTCCTGATGGCGGCGTAGGGTTTCCTGGGCCAGGGCGTCCAGATCGGCCCCGCCGATCCGGGAGGCCGTGCCGGGGAAATATCGGTCAATCACCGACCGGTCCAGCCCAATGGCCTCGAACTGCTGTGCTCCGTGGTAGCTCCGCAGGGTGGAGATGCCCATTTTGGACATCGTTTTCAGAATGCCCTTTTTGACGGCGGTAATGTACTGATCGACCAATTGGCCCAGTTCCACGTTGGGCGGCAGATCGCCGTCGGCCTGAAGTTTTGCCAACGCCTCAAAGGCCAAATACGGATGGATCGCATTGGCCCCATAGCCACAGAGCAGACAAAAGTGCATGACCTCCCGCGGCTCGCCGCTCTCCACCACCAAGCCGACTTCATGCCGCAAACGCCGTTCCAACAGACCATGGTGCATGGCCGAAACCGCTAACAGGCTAGGAATCGCCGCCTGCTGGGCGGACATCCGCCGATCGCTGAGGATCAGAAGCGATGCGCCGTCTCGGATGGCTTGCTCGGCCTGAGCCAGAAGGTTCTCCAGCGCCTGTTCCAATGCTTGTGCGGGTGCGGAAGCGTCCGCCGGAAACAGAATGTCCAAAACGGCCGCCTTGAAATCAGGCCGATTCGCCGCGCGCAACCGCTCCATGTCCTGCGGCGTGAGGATCGGATGCGGCAGCTTCAGTTGCCGACAGTGCAGCGGCGTTTCATCCAGCAGGTTCTGTTGTTTGCCGGTAAACGACATCAGCGACATGACCAATCCTTCTCGCAACGGATCAATCGGAGGATTGGTTACCTGGGCAAACAGTTGCTTGAAATAGTGGAAGAGCAGTTCCGGCCGATCCGACAGCACCGCCAGAGGAGTATCGGTCCCCATGGAGCCGACCGGTTCCTGCCCATCGCGCGCCATGGGGGCCAGGATCATTCGCATCTCTTCCCGCGTGTAGCCGAAGGCCCGCAAACGCTCCAGAAGCCGCTCCGGATCGGAAGACGCTAAAGTGCGAGTCGGCTGAAACAGCCCACGCAACTCAATCCGGTTCTCTTCCAACCACCGTCGGTAGGGTTTCTGTCGGATGATGGCGCTTTTGATTTCGTTGTCCCGGAGGATTCGGCCCTGCTGGGTATCCACCAGAAACATGCGTCCCGGCTGAAGTCGGCCTTTTTGACGTATCTGTTCCGGCGGGAATTCGATTACGCCCACTTCGCTGGCTAACACCGCCAGACCATCCTGGGTGACCACATAGCGACAGGGACGCAGCCCGTTTCGATCCAGCGTGCCGCCCACCAGACGACCGTCGGTAAACAAAATGGCTGCCGGGCCGTCCCAGGGCTCCATAATGGCCGCATGATACTCGTAAAACGCCCGCCGATCCGTACTCATATGATACCGTTCGCCGAAAGGTTCCGGCACCATCATCATCAGAGCGTGAGGAACGGACCGACCGGCCCGAACTAATAATTCCAGCGTATTGTCGAAGGCCGACGAATCGCTGCCGCCCGGATCAATGATCGGGAATATCTCCTCCAACCGCTCGCCCAGCAGTGGGGAACTCATGATCTTCTCGTAGCTCCGAATCCGATTGATATTGCCACGCAGCGTATTGATCTCGCCGTTGTGGGCGATCATGCGAAACGGCTGGGCCAGACGCCAACAGGGAAACGTATTGGTGCTGTAACGCTGGTGCACAATGGCCAGGGCGGTTTCCATCCGTGGGTCGGCCAGATCCGGATAATAGTCAAACAATTGCCAGGCCAGGAACATGCCCTTGTAGGTAATGGTTCGGCAGGACATCGAGACCACATAGAAGGAGTCCTCGGCCTGGGCACCAAGTTCGCGCCAGATGCGGCGTTCGGCCCGTTTGCGTACCAGGAAGAGACGGCGTTCCCATTCTTCCTCGGCCAGGCCCTGACCGTCGATCCAAACTTGCCGGATCACCGGTTCAGCACTTCGGGCGATCTGCCCAAGACGCCGATTGCAGGTGGGCACGTCCCGCCAACCCAACACCTCGAAACCGCCTTCCCGAATCGTCTGGCCGAGGAGGGATTCACACCATTGCCGCAGTTTTTCCTCCCGGGGCAGAAAGAGCATGCCCACCGCATACTGTCCCGGCGCCGGCAAAGCGATCTTCCGCCGTTTGGCCTCTTCGGCAAAGAAACGGTGCGGCAGTTGCAAGAGGATACCCGCTCCGTCGCCGGTGGTCTCATCCGCACCGGACGCCCCCCGATGCTGAAGGTTCAAAAGCACCTGCTTGGCATATTCCACAATCCGATGTTCCCGCTGGCCAGAGATATTCACCACCGCCCCAATACCGCAGGAATCGTGCTCCCACTGGGGATCGTAAAGGCCGCGGGAACCTTCGAAAAGACGCTCCGAATAAATCACAGACAATCTCCGAATGATGGGCAGAATATTCTCTTCGTTGGAGATCGAACAAACGGGGACTATCCTCTCCCTGTTTGGGGAATTATAATAGGAAAAAAGTTTTCTAATTATAGTCAACTTTTATGGAACCGACAACGCCCCGGTATTTGGTCGCCTTTCATCCGAAACGGGTCCCCCATTTCTTTACCGATGTGTTGGTGATTGGGGGCGGGTTGGCTGGACTGCGCGCCGCCCTGGCCGTCGATGGGGGGCTTTCCGTCCTGGTCATCACCAAAGGAAAACTTTGCGACTCCAATAGCGCCCACGCCCAGGGCGGCATTGCCGGCGTGCTCTCGCCCGAAGACCGGTTTGAAGACCATGTGGAAGATACGCTAGCGGCGGGCGGTGCGCTTTGCGATCGGCAGGTGGTCGAAATGGTCGTTCGGGAAGGGCCGGACCGTATCCGGGAGCTGATGGCCTGGGGCGCCCGGTTCGATCAGGTCGATGGGGTACTTTCGCTAGGACGAGAAGGGGGCCACCGGCGGGACCGGATCGTTCACGCCCTGGGCGACGCCACCGGCAAAGAGGTCATGCGGGCCGTCATTGCCCGCGCCTTGGAAGCCCCGAACATCCAAATCTGGGAAGACACCTACGTAGTTGATTTGATCACCTATTTAGGCAGTTGTCGAGGGGCTTTGGTTTGGAACGCCCAGCACGGCAAGACGCTGGTCTGGGCCAAGCAGACGGTTTTGGCCACCGGCGGGGTGGGCCAATTGTATCGGGAAACCACCAACCCGGAAGTAGCCACCGGCGACGGCATGGCCTTGGCCTATCGGGCCGGCGCTGAACTCCGCGATATGGAATTCATTCAGTTCCATCCCACGGTCCTTTATCTTGCTGGTTCGAGCCGACACCTCATGACCGAAGCCTTGCGGGGTGAGGGGGCCTGGCTGGTGGACAGAAATGGATATAGGTTCATGTCCGACTACGATCCCCGCGGGGAATTGGCCCCTCGGGATGTGGTCAGCATTGCCATCGTCAGCCAGATGGAAAAAACCAAACATCCCAACGTCTATCTGGACCTGACGCATCTGGATCCGGAACGAGTGCTTGCCCGTTTTCCCGGAATAGCCGCCACCTTGGCCGAATTCAATATCGATATTACCAAAGAGCGGATTCCGGTCCGTCCCGGGGCCCATTACATGATGGGTGGGGTGACCGTGGATCAGGAAGGCCGAACCACCCTGCCCGGCCTGTGGGCCGCCGGGGAGGTTACCTCGTCGGGTTTGCATGGAGCGAATCGGTTGGCCTCGAACAGCCTGTTGGAAGCCCTGGTGTACGGGGCACGCGCGGGGCATGGCGCTTCCCGGGCTGCCTCTTCGATGAACGACTTCTTTACGGTCCTGCCGCTGGCCAATCCAGGGATGGAACTGCACCCTCACACCCTGGACTTGGCCGACATCCGGAACTCGCTGAAAAGCCTGATGTGGCGGGCTATGGGCGTCCGCCGCGACGCCGACGGTCTGCGGGAAGCCGAGGAAAATATCGCCCGCTGGAGCCGATATGTCCTGGCCTCCCAATTTTCCAATCCCGAAGGATGGGAATTGCAAAATATGCTGCTGGTGGCCCAACTGATGATCCACGCCGCCCTGTTGCGGGAAGAAAGCCGAGGCTGCCACCTGCGGAGCGATTTCCCTCAGTGCGACGACGAACATTGGAACCGCCATATCGCCTTCCGCCGCACCGCCGCGGGAAAAGAAGAAAGGATCCTCTCCCCGCTGCTGTCGCCTATGCCTCCGCCGGTCGAAGCCGGTGTGGCGTGAAGATAGTCATGCCCAAACAAAACCACCCCACTTCGAACTATTCTTTGGTCAAGGAGCCGATATGTGAATATTTTTTTATCTATACAAAAGATTTTAAAGATGTGCACTTTTGGTGTAGCTTTCCTTTGGGCTGCTGCAACAGCGTGGGCGGCCGATTTGCCGCCGTATCCTCGGCAGGCGATGACCGTTTGGTATGAGGTGGACCCGGCCTGGCCGCAGCGACCGCCCGATGCCGCCTGGGGACAGATGCCCGGCGTAGCCGTGGACGCCAAAGAGCGTGTGTGGATTTTCACCCGGGCCAAACCGCCTGTACAGGTCTATGATGCATCGGGCAAATATCTGTTCGGTTGGGGAAACGATCTGGTCGGCAGCGCCCATCAGATTCGTTTTGACGGCCAGGGGAACGTGTGGCTAGTGGATGTGGGCAAACACGCCGTCTTCCAATGCACGCCGGAAGGCAAGCTGCTCCGCACGTTGGGCGTTCCGGGCCAGCCGGGCGAAGACGACCGCCATTTCAATAAACCCACCGATCTGGTCATTACGCCCCAGGGCGATATTTTTGTTACCGATGGCTACGGTAATAGCCGGGTCGTCCATTTCGACGCCCAAGGCCGATTCGTCAAAGCCTGGGGCAAACTCGGCGTAGGGCCCGGCGAGTTCAGCATCCCCCATTCGATCGACGTGGATCGTCGAGGCCGACTCTATGTAGCCGACCGAAACAATGTACGCATCCAGGTCTTCGATCAACAGGGCCAATTCCTGGCCGAGTGGCGGAACATTGTGGTCCCCTGGACGGTGCGGATCGATCAGAAAGATCGGATTTGGACTTGCGGCTCTTCGCCGATGACCTGGCGCCCGAAAGACGAAGTGCTCGGTTGCCCGCCCAAAGACCAACTGGTCATGTGCTTGGATACCACGGGCAAACTGCTGCAATTGTGGACCTTCCCGAAAGGCCAAGACGGCCAAGAAAAACCGGGCGAACTGAACTGGCTGCACAGCCTTGCTTGGGATAGCCAGGGTAACCTTTATCTGGTCGATATTATCGGACAACGGGTACAAAAATTCCTCCGAAAGGAATAAAGGGAACGTAACACTTTAGCCGAATGAAGCAAGTCGCCTCTCCCCCGGGGGCCAAACCCAGCGTGTCATTCCCGTTTGCGCGGGAACCTCGGCAATATGGAGTTCTCCTACGTTCTGGATTCCCGCTTGCGCGGGAATGACACTTGATGGGGATTCTAGCAAAAATGGCCGCGGCTTCATTCGGCTAAAGTGTTACGTAAAAACTTGCTCCCTTGGCCGAAACCTTAGGAATGTTTTGCGACGCTCGAAAAGATTTTTTTCGGTTCTGAAAGGGTAATCACCATGCGTTCCGATACTGTTAAACGAGGCGACGCCCGTGCGCCGCATCGCAGCCTATTGCGGGCTACCGGCCTAACGGACGAAGACTTTGGAAAACCGTTCATCGCTATCTGCAATAGCTATACGGATATTATCCCAGGTCATGTGCACCTGCATCAGGTGGGCGAATTGCTCAAACAATACGTCCGCCAGGCCGGCGGTGTGCCGATCGTCTTCAACACCATCGGCATCGACGACGGAATCGCCATGGGCCATGAAGGCATGAAATTCTCCCTGCCTAGCCGGGAACTGATCGCCGACTGCGTGGAGAGCATGGTGCAGGCCCACTGCTTCGACGGCATGATCTGCGTGCCCAACTGCGACAAGATCATCCCCGGCATGCTCATGGGCGCCATGCGGTGTAATATCCCGACGATTTTCGTCAGCGGCGGTCCTATGGAGGCTGGCCGAACCGCCGACGGACGCACCGTCGATCTGATCAGCGTCTTTATCGCGGCGGCCGCTAAACAACGCGGCGCACTTGCCGAGGCCGAATTGGCCGAGATCGAAAGGATGGGCTGCCCCACGTGCGGCTCCTGCGCCGGACTGTTTACCGCCAATAGCATGAATTGCCTCTGCGAGGCGGTGGGGATGGCCCTGCCCATGAACGGCACTCTGCTGGCCACCAGCCTGGAGCGGAAACGGCTTCTCCAGTGGGCCGCTCAACGGATCGTGCAGATGGTGTTGGATTTTGAGCGGCTTGGACCCGGTCATGGGCTCCTCCCGCGGGAAATCGTTACTCAAGAGGCCATCGACAATGCGATGGTGCTTGACATGGCCATGGGCGGCAGCACCAATACGGTTTTGCATATGTTGGCGGTGGCTCACGAAGCCGGCGTCGAATATGACATCCAGCGGATCAACACGCTGAGCAAACAGACGCCCAACCTGTGCAAGGTGGCCCCCAGCAGTCCGTACCACATGGAAGATGTCCATCTTTCCGGCGGCATCCATACCATTTTGGGGGCGGTACGGCGGGCCAGACCCGGTCTGCTCCATGAGGGCTGCCCCACGGTAACCGGCAAGACGCTCGGCCAAAATATCGACGACTACGACATTCGAGGCGTCCATCCCCTTCCGGAGGCCCTGCAACTGGCCGCCGTCACGCCCAGCCGACAACTCCACGCCCCCGCCTTGAGTACGCCCCGCCAATATGAATCCGTCCGCCAACTTACGCCGGAAATCCTCGGTTTCGATCCGTATGACTGCATCCGGGAACCTAATAATCCTTACAGCCAGGAGGGCGGTTTGGCGATTTTGCGCGGCAATTTGGCCCCCAAAGGCGCCGTGGTGAAGACGGCGGGGGTGCTGCCGAAAATGCTTCGACACACCGGCCCGGCCGTCATTTTCGAAAGCGAAATGGACGCCTACGAAGGCATCGTCAGCGGCAAAGTCAAAGCGGGCGATGTGGTGGTCATCCGATATGAAGGACCCCGAGGCGGCCCGGGAATGCAAGAGATGTTGGCCCCCACCTCCGCCCTGAAAGGCGTGGGTCTGGATGATAGTGTGGCGTTGATCACCGATGGGCGATTTTCCGGCGGAACCGCCGGCGCCTGCATCGGCCATGTCAGCCCCGAAGCCGCCGCCGGAGGCCCCATCGCCCTCTTACAACCCGGCGACATCATCGAAATCAATATTCCCCGCCATCGGCTCCGGGTCCAGTTGAGCCGACGGGAATTGGCCGCCCGAAAAAAACAGTGGAAAAAACCCCCGCCCCGTTATACAACCGGCTACCTGGCTAAATACGCCTCGATGGCTACCAGCGCCGACACCGGCGCCGTCCTGCGGTGGAAATAGCCCTCTATTTTGACTGTATCCACCGGAACCCATGGCCACAATCTGTGGAGTACGAGCGATTTTAAGCCCCTACAAGTCGTAGGAGTCCGGCCGGGTGGATACAGTCAAACTATAGACTTCGTCGCAAAAGCCGGGCACCCCCCAAAGGGAACAAAGCTAACGGTTCTTTGCGCCGCCAGAGGGGCAGATTTGCCCCTTCTGCCTGTTGACGCCTGGAGGCCGCCAAGCTAGGATGATTCTATTCTGCCCTGTTAGGTAAGGGTTCTCCTAGGGAGTCCATGCGTGGAACCATCCTCCGAGGAGCGACCGTGGCTGGCAGCGGCTGCGGAGTGCACCAGCCGGATCACTACGTGGGCCGCCCAGATGGTCCTGCCTGCCTTGTTGGGGTTATGGTTGGACCGGCTCTTGGGAACGGTTTGGGTCTTTTTGCTCCTGGGAGCGGCCCTGGGGTTTGCCAGTGGGATGTATCAACTGGCCCTTTGGATGCGGGCCGGTAGGAGTACGCCTTCGGAGGCGTCTGAATGCCAAAAGCCGAACCTGACCGGTCCGAAGCCTCGGACGGGCCAGCCGGAACAGCCTCCAGACCAACTGGACCACACCAATCCGTAATCCAGAACCCATGATCGACATTAGCCAGATCGCCCAACACGTCAGCGACAGCGATTCCTTCCACATTCCGGTGGGATTGTGGGAGCTTTTGCCGGTGTGGCTGCGCGGCGCCCATTCGCATCCAGGCCAGATTCCGTTGCCGGCGATCGGTCCGCTGCAACTGACACGTTTTATGGTGCTGGAGGTGGCAGCGGGGGTGTTGATGCTGGGAGTGTTTGTGCCGTTGGCCCGACGGATGGCCGCCGGCGGCCCGCCCCGGGGACTCCTGTGGAATCTGTGGGAGAGTATGTTGGTGTTTATTCGAGATCGGGTGGCCCGGCCAGCCATCGGACAACAGGCCGACCGTTTCCTCCCCTATTTGTGGACCGCTTTCTTCTTTATCCTATTTTGTAACCTTCTAGGATTGGTTCCCTGGGCTGGCTCGCCGACCGGGGCTTTGGCGGTCACGGGAGTCCTGGCGGGAATGAGTTTCGCCATGGTCTTACTGGCTGGGATTGTCACGCATGGCCTGAAAGGTTACTTCGCCCACATGATCCCACGCATGGACATTCCCACCGGTATCGCAGTCCTGTTAAAACCGGGCATGTTGGCCGTGGAACTCTTAGGACTGGTTATCCGCCATGCCGTCTTGGCGATGCGACTGTTGGCCAATATGTTTGCCGGGCACATGGTGCTGGCTGTCATGATCAGTTTTATTGCCGCCGCGGCGAAAACCGCGTTGTGGTTGTGGTTCGGCGTATCGGTCGCCAGTATTCTTGGATCGGCTGCTTTATCCCTTTTGGAGTTGTTTGTGGCTTTTTTGCAAGCATATATTTTTACTTTTTTGTCGGCGATCTTTATCGGCATGTCCATCCACGGACATTAAAAGGAATTCCATTTCATCCAGACGGCAAAGGACTTTGAGACGATGGAAAAATCCCAGATGGTTGAAAGTCGGAAGGGTAGAATCTGTTTTGGACTCGTTAGAAAGGAGACGATTTCCGTGAACATGGGTTGGAAATGTTTTTTGGTGATCATGGTGGGACTCATGACGGCCTGTACGGTTTGGGCAGAAGAGAGCATTCCCGCATCGAAAGAGTCGGCAACGGCAGCAGGACCGACTGCGGCGGTTTCTGCGCCGACCGTGTCTATGGAACAAACTCCCCATTGGTCGATTATCTACTTGGGAGCGGCTGCTAGCTCCGGGGTGATCATTTTGGGCGCCGCCTATGGTATTTCTAAAATCGGCGCCTCTGCGGTAGAAAGTATGGCCCGACAACCGGAGGCAGCCAATTCCATCAACACGGCCATGGTCGTCTCGGCCGCCTTGATCGAAGGGGTAACCTTCTTAGCTCTGATTGTGTGCCTCTTGAGCATGTTTTTTAAGTAGCTGCGGCGGTGGAATGGGCTTGGTTTCGAGGAGAGATCCGATCGGCTCGAAAAGGTTGTAGAAATTGTACCAAATGTCTGGGTGGGCGAAACGATTACAGATCGGCACTGCCTGGCTTGGACGGGCAGAGGGGCGGCCTACGTTCAGGGACTGCTTTCCTAGCAAACCTCGCAGGCGGAAGGACTCCGGCGTCGGTAGGTTCCTTTGGGGACCGATACGCTGGCGGCTTTCCCGACGGACGGCCGTCCTGTTCGGTCTGCTCGTCGTCCTTTGGGGCGGAGTGGCCCAGGCCGCCTCGGAGTCCCCACCGGTCGAAGGCCTCAATCCGCTGCAAAGTTGGCGGGCGGATTTGGCCCTTTGGACCGCCGTGGTCTTTTTGGTGTTGCTGGGGGTGTTGTGGAAGTATGCGTGGGGGCCGATTGTCCGAACCTTGCAACAGCGGGAACAGACCATCGCCGACCAGATCGCCCAAGCCCAACGCCAGCAGCAGGAAGCCCAGCAGTTGCTCGTTCAATACCAGCAGAAATTGGCCCAAAGCCAACACGAAGCCCAGCAGATACTCGAACAGGCCCGGCGCCAGGCGGAGCAAACCGGTCGGCAAATCGTGCAACAAGCCCACCAACAAGCCGAGCAGGACCGAGAAAAAATGCTCCATGACATGGAGCGGGCTAAGCAGCAGGCCCTTCGAGACCTTTCCGCACAGGCGGGTGCATTGGCTGTCCAATTGGCCGGCAAAATCCTTCAGGCCGAACTCCAGCCCGAACGCCATCGCCAGCTCATTCGGCAGACGCTGGTCCAGTGGGAGGCCGTTGTCCCTGCCCGAGGGGCGGACGTTTCGGCCGGTCAGAACGATCCGAGCTCTTCTGGTAGGGAGGACCCTGGCCGATGACACCGTCCGCCTCCCTTCCGGAACATCTGCGTCGGGCCGCCGCCTGGCAAGAAGATGTTACCGTCGAACACCTTGCCGATGTCTATGCCCAAGCCATCTTGGCGGCCGCCGAGTCCGAAGGCATGTCCCAAACGGTTCTGGAAGAGTTCGACTCCCTGGTCGAAGACCTCCTGGAACGATTCCCGGAGTGGGAACAGATTCTGGCCTCTCCGCGGATTTTCAGCGAAGAAAAAACTGCCCTGCTTCAGCGGGTCTTTCAGGGGCGTAGTTCGGCGGTGTTTCTGGAGTCGCTGAAGGTGCTGGCCCGCCGAGGCCGATTGGACCTGCTGCGCGCCATCCGACAAAGGCTCCACGTCCATTGGGAGCGGCGGAAGCATCAGGTCCGGGTGCAGGTTCGGTCGGCTCTGCCGTTGACTCCATCGGAACTGGACCAAATCCGCCGCGTTCTCCGATCCAAACTCGCCCAGGAACCTATTCTCCAGACCGAAGTCGATCCCCAATTGATCGGCGGCCTGGTGATTCGCTTGGGTGATGTCATCTACGACGGTTCGCTCGCCAATCAATTGGAACGGATTCGGCAACGGATGATCCAAAGAAGCGCCCGTCAGTTTCGCCATCATCGGACCGATGTTTAACCCTTCCCCATCTTTCGATTCATCCCGATCCCTGGAAAATTCCTGAGGAGCACCGATGCGCCTGAATCCTGATGAAATTCTCTCCGTCATCCAGCAAGAGATTGAGCAGTATCGCAGCCGGATCGATGTCCGGCATGTGGGCCGAGTGCTGGAGGTGGGCGACGGCATTGCCCGCGTCTATGGCCTGGCCGATGTCATGGCCGGAGAAATGGTCCGTTTTGCCAACGGGGTGGATGGCCTGGCCTTTAATCTGGAAGAAAATTCTGTCGGCGTGATCATCCTGGGCGACTATCTTTCGATTCGGGCCGGCGACGAGGTCCAAGGCGTCGGCCAATTGCTCAGCGTGCCAGTGGGCGAGGCCGTCCTAGGTCGGGTCATTGATCCGTTGGGCAATCCCCTGGATGATCGAGGGCCGCTCCAGACCACCGAGCGTCGGCCCATCGAACGGATCGCTCCCGGGGTGGCCCAACGCCAGCCAGTCAAAGAACCCTTGCAAACCGGCGTCAAAGCCATTGACGCCATGACCCCCATCGGTCGCGGCCAACGAGAACTCATCATCGGCGACCGCAAAACCGGAAAAACCGCCCTGTGCGTCGATACGATCCTCAACCAAAAAGAAACCGGCGTGAAATGCTTTTACGTGGCTATCGGGCAGAAAGAATCCACCGTGGCCGGGGTGATCGACATGCTTCGTCGGCATGGGGCTATGGAATATACCACGGTGATTGTGGCCGGCGTGAGCGATCCGGCCGCCCTGGAATATATCGCTCCTTACGCCGGCTGCACCATGGCCGAGTATTTCATGGATCGCGGGGAACATGCGCTGATCATTTATGATGATTTGACGCGGCATGCCCAATCGTATCGGCAACTGTCGCTTCTGATGCGGCGGCCGCCTGGACGGGAAGCCTATCCCGGCGACATCTTCTATACCCACAGTCGGCTGCTGGAACGGGCCGCCAAACTCAGCGATGAACTGGGCGGCGGTTCGCTCACCGCCCTGCCCATCGTGGAAACCCTCGAAGGCGAAATCTCCGCGTACATCCCGACAAATGTCATTTCGATCACCGATGGTCAGATTTATCTACAACCGGAACTTTTCTTCGCCGGTCAACGACCGGCCATCAACGTGGGCATTTCCGTCTCGCGGGTAGGCGGCCATGCACAGATACCGGCCATGAAGAAAGTGGCCGCCGGACTCCGATTGCAACTGGCCGCCTATCGAGAACTGGAAGCCTTCGCCCAATTGGGCACCGAACTGGACTCGGCCACCCAAGCCCGTCTGGACCGGGGCGCCCGCATGGTCGAACTGCTCAAACAACCTCAATACCAACCTATGCATATAACCGATCAGGTGATCAGTCTCTATGCGGGGACCCGGGGCTACCTGGACCCCATTCCGGTGGAAGAAGTTTCGGCCTGGGAACGGGCTATGCTCGAATATGTCCATACCCATGCCCAGCCGCTCTGGCAACGGATCACCGAGCAGCGGGACTTGCCTTTGGACGCCCAGGGCCGAAACGCCGAACTGGACGCCCTGTTGGATCAGTTCCAGCAGGCCTACCAACAGCAAAAATCGTCTCCGAACGCCACTACTGCTTTGGTCTAATTCTTCCCAAGAAATGACTTTCCCGAGGACGTGATAATCGGTATATTACTATGACCAGAGCCAGGACGTTAGAAAAACGCCGCAAGGCAATCCAGAATATCCAAAAGATCACCGGGACCATGGAACTCATCGCCACGGCTCGGTTTAAGAAGGCCTGGGACCGCGCTCAAGCCGCCGCGGAATATGCAGGAGGCCTTTTCCACCTGATTCAGACCCTTGCCCGACTAGGTTGGGCGGAAGCCCATCCGCTTTGGACGCTTCGGCCCCATCCGCATCGAGTGCTTCTGCTCGTCTTGAGTTCCAACCGGGGGCTGTGCGGCGGATACAATGCGGCGGTAGTTCGGCAAACCATGCAGACGTTGGACCAGATGCGTTCGGAAGGGGATCAGACGCTGGTGGAAGTGTCGGGAAAGCGGGGCGCATCGGCCCTGCGATTTCGACACGCCCCGATCCAAACTGTCCATACCCATTTGGCCGACCATCCCCGATGGGAACCCATAGAACTTTTGGCCCAGCGGTATATTCAGGAACTGTGCACGGACCGATGGGATCGACTGGAAGTGATCTACACCAGCTCGGAAACCGTAGCCCGACAACGTCTGAAGCGGGAAGTCCTGCTTCCCTTGCCTCAGCCGGAAAAAATCGAAGCCAATATCCCACCGCCGGACGCCGCCGCTTATGATCTTTATCCCTCGGCCCGGGTCATTTTGGACGAGCTGCTTCCTCGCTTCTTTAAGGTGCAACTGTTCCAGTGTTTTTTACAAGCGGCGGTGAGCGAACAAATTGCCCGAATGTTTGCGATGAAAAACGCTACGGAGAATACCGAGAAGATGCTGCATCGGCTGGCTTTAGCCCACCATCGGGCCCGCCAAACTCAGATCACTTCCGAGATGTTGGAAGTGCTTTCCGGTTCAGAAGCCCTCCAACAACGGTAATCCACTTCTTTGTTTCGGGATCCATCGGCATGAGCGACAAGCACCCTCAACCACCTGAAAAACCTTCTCCGATCCGTCCGTCTGCGGCGTCCTCCGGTGCTTCGACCGGAGAAAAAACTGCCGCGAAAAACATGGGTCGGATCATTCAGGTCTTCGGCGCTACCTTCGACGCCCTGTTTCCGGAAGACCGGATTCCGCCCATTTACCACGCCATTCGGGTTCAAGGCGAAGTCAAAGGACTCCGCATCGATCTGACCGGCGAAGTGCAACAGCATTTGGGCGGAGGCCGGGTCCGTTGTGTGGCCCTCGGGCCGACCGAAGGTCTCGTCCGAGGCTTGGAGTG
>Ga0272448_1001486_pt1 | contig 31386 bp, 27 predicted proteins | sample YNPCB0191_FD_202220 | JGI IMG/M metagenome (GOLD analysis project Ga0272448, IMG submission 202220) | Hot spring sediment microbial communities from Yellowstone National Park, WY, United States - YNP-CB-019-1 | ecosystem: Environmental > Aquatic > Thermal springs > Hot (42-90C) > Sediment...
CCGCATCGTTAATATAATCCAGAATTCTCTCCCCTGGATTTATATGAATTACGCCTTTCACAGAAGAGCCATCCTGACAGATAATGCTAACCCTGTGTTTTTCTTTCTCTACCTTCATCGACCCTTCTCCTTTCTATATTTGATCCAATTCATTAGGCCTCCATACCTTACAATGTCTTGCAGAAATTCAGGAAAGGGCTGCGTTTTATAAGTCTTTACCTTCCTTAAATCTTTTATTATACCACTGGATAAATCTATTTCCAACAAATCCCCTTCGTCGAAATCTATAGTATTTTCCATTTCTAAAAAAGGTAGCCCTATATTAATTGCATTCCTGAAAAATATCCCTGCAAAACTCTCTGCTACTACCGCCGCGATACCGCAGCCTTTTATAGCAAGGGGGGCGTGTTCCCGTGATGAACCACAACCAAAGTTTTTCCCTGCTATTATAATGTCACCAGGGGTTACCTTCTGGTTAAACCCCGGGACAATATTCTCCATACAATGTTTACCAAGTTCTTTTTCATCTGTGGTAACGAGATATTTTGCAGGTATAATATCGTCTGTATTTATATTATCCCCAAATTTATGAACTCTGCCTTTAATAATCATTAGCGGATAGCGATTAGCGGATAGCGATTAGTTATTACTCTCCTATTCGCTAAATGCCTTCTATTGCTTCATTACACATTACACTTTACACATTACACAGAATTATTAAATGACTTTCTCAGGATGCGTAATCCTTCCCGTAACTGCTGAAGCCGCAGCTACTGCAGGGCTTGCCAGATAAACCTCAGAAGCAGGGCTACCCATTCTGCCAATAAAATTACGGTTAGTTGTGGCTAAACATCTTTCGCCTTCAGTCAATATCCCCATATGCCCGCCAAGGCAAGGTCCGCAGGTAGGAGTAGAAAATACCCCGCCTGCCTTAACGAAAATTTCTGCCAGACCCATTTTTACAGCATCTAAGTATATCTTCTGGGTTGCCGGAATAACAATTAATCTTAATCCTGGTTTAATTTTTTTGCCTCTTAATATCTTTGCGGCAATCACTAAATCATTAATCCTGCCATTAGTGCAGGAACCAATCACTACCTGGTCAATACGAATATTTTTTAGAGAGCCTGCAGGCTTTACATTGCTGGGTAGATGCGGACAGGCTACCTGCGGTTCCAATTTAGATATATCATACTCATAGACCTTTTCATAAACTGCATCTTTATCGCTAAATAAATATTTATTTTTGACTTTTGACTTTTGACTTTTGACTTTTGTCCTAATATATTCAAATGTAATTTCATCGGGCGCAATAATCCCAGCCCTTGCGCCAGCCTCAATTGCCATATTACACATAGCAAATCTATCATCCATAGCCATGCCCTCTATCACAGGACCGCAAAATTCCATTACCTTATACAAGGCGCCATCCACTCCTATCTTGCCGATTGTGTAAAGAATAATATCTTTGCCACCTATCCATTTATCTGGTTTGCCTTTATAGACGAATTTAACTGTTGCTGGCACCTTAAACCAGCATCTGCCATCTACAAATGCCCGCCCCAGATCTGTTGACCCAACCCCTGTAGCATAAGACCCCAATGCGCCGTATGTACAGGTATGTGAATCTGCGCCAATAACCAAATCCCCTGGCAAAACCAGGCCTATCTCAGGCAATAGGGCATGCTCTATTCCCATACACCCTATTTCAAAATAGTTCTTAATCTTATAGTCTTTAGCGAAATCAGCCAGGATTTTACATTGATTAGCGCTTTTTAAATCCTTGGCTGGTGTAAAATGGTCAGGGACAAGCGCTATTTTATTTTTATTAAATACCCTGCGAAAGCCTGCTTTTTTAAATTCCTCTATTGCCAGGGGCGCTGTAATATCATTGCCTAAGGCAAGGTCTATTTTTGCTTCAATAAATTCTCCTGGTCTAATGTCTTTCTTATCTGTATGCGCCAGCAATATTTTTTCAGATATGGTATAGCCCATTTTAAATATCTAGAACGTCTTAGCGTTTAGCGGATAGCGTATAGCGTTTAGGTTTTGCTATACGCTTAACTCTTAAACTTCTTTACAATAAGTGTCGCATTGTGGCCACCAAAACCTAAGGAATTTGACAGGCACACATCAATCTCTGTCTCGCGGGCAAAGTTAGGCACATAATCAAGGTCGCATTCCGGGTCAGGGTATTCATAGTTTATGGTAGGCGGAGCCACATTATCCTTTATGGCTAAGCAACAGGCTATAAACTCTACGCCGCCTGCTGCCCCTAAGAGATGGCCTGTCATAGATTTTGTTGAAGAAACCATAACCTTCTTAGAATATTCTCCTAAGGCCTTTTTTATAGCGAGGGTTTCTACTTTGTCATTGAGTTTAGTGGATGTGCCATGGGCATTGATATAGTCAACGTCTTGGGGATTAAGTTTGGCATCCTCTAAAGCCCTCTTCATAGCCAGGGCTGCTCCATAGCCATCAGGGTCAGGCGCTGTAATATGATAAGCGTCGCAGGACATGCCAAAACCTACTAATTCAGCGTATATATGGGCTTTTCTCTTTCTGGCATGCTCAAGCGATTCCAAAACAACAATCCCGCATCCCTCAGCAATAACAAACCCGTCGCGCTGGGCATCGAATGGACGACTTGCCTTTTGAGGTTCATCATTTCTGGTGGAAAGCGCCTTTAGCGCACAAAATCCACCTACGCCTAAAGACGTAATACAACTTTCTGTCCCGCCTGTAATCATTATCTGGGCCTCGTTTCTCTGGATAATCCGCATAGCATCGCCAATGGCATGACTGCCTGATGCGCAGGCAGTGGTTATGCAAAGATTAGGACCTTTTAGCCCGAAGGTGATACCGATTTGCCCGGCTGCCTCGTTAACAATAAGCATAGGTATTAAAAATGGGGTAATCCTGGAAGGACCGCTTTTTAATACAAGGCTATGCTCTTCTTCAATAATCCTCAAACTGCCTATCCCAGAACCAACTACAACACCTATGCGTTCTTTATCCTCTTTCTCTAAATCCAAACCAGAGTCTTTTATTGCCTGCCGAGAACAAGCCACGGCATATTGCACAAACTTTTCAGTCCTGTTTATATCTTTCTTAGTAAAACCATAAGCAAGTGGGTCAAAACCCTTTACCTCACCAGCAATCTGGCTGTCATAATTAGAGGCATCAAAAGTAGTAAGTTTATCTATGCCTGATTTACCTTCTTTTAACGCATTCCAAAAAGAAGAGACATCATTGCCCACAGGAGAAACTACGCCCAATCCCGTAACTACAACCCTATTTTCCATATTTAACCTATTATCGTCCGCTTATAATAAATATCAGACTGCGTAACTTATGTGCTCATTTAAAATTTACCCCGCCAGATTAAAAAAGGCGGGGTATTTATATTTATATATATTAAGGTATTATTTATTGGCTGTCTTCTCCTTAATATAGTTAACTGCGTCACCAACAGTGGCAATCTTCTCGGCATCTTCATCCGGTATCTCTATGCCAAATTCTTCCTCTAAGGCCATAACCAGTTCCACTGTATCCAGCGAATCAGCCCCTAAATCATCGACAAACGATGCCTCAGGAGTAACTTCTTCTGGTTTTACCCCTAACTGTTCAGCAATTATTGACTTCACCTTATCTTCTACTGCCATTCTCCTTCCTCCTTTGCATATTCAGTTACGCGGCTACGCCATTACCATACCGCCGTCCACTACAATGACCTGGCCAGTAATATAGGCGGCTTCATCTGAAGCCAGAAATAAACATACATTTGCCACATCAACTGCCGCCCCAAATCTCCCAAGGGGTATTGCTGAAAGCATCTTTTGCTTTAACTCCTCAGGAAGCCCTAATGTCATATCTGTCTGAATAAAACCAGGCGCTACGGCATTTACATTGATATTGCGACTGGCTAACTCTTTAGCAGCAGTCTTAGTCAGGGCAATTATACCTGCCTTGGATGCAGAATAATTTGCCTGGCCGACATTTCCGATTATTCCAATAATGGAGGCAATATTGATAATCCTGCCGCTACGCTGCTTTATCATCGCCCTGGATACAACCTTTATACAATTAAAAGTTCCTTTAAGGTTTACGGCGATGACCCTATCCCAATCCGCTTCATTCATACGCAGCAGAAGATTATCCTTGGTAATGCCTGCGTTGTTAACTAATATATCAATCTTTCCAAATTTGTCAAGAATTTTATTTAAGCAGGTTTCTACTTCTGAAAGCGCGGTAACATCCATCTTTAAAGCCAGGGGCTTACTGCCTACTGCCTCAATCTCCTGGCTTGTTTTAACTGCCTTTTCATAATTTACATCGCATATAACTACATTTGCCCCTTCGCGGGCAAAAACCAAGGCAATCTCTCTGCCAATACCCTGGGCAGAACCAGTTACTAATGCTGTCTTGTCTTTAAGCCTCATTTCACTCACCCAGCCCTTCTATTTTTGCTGTGCCGCATTAAATCTACGACAGATTAAGAATATCCTCTTTTTTTCCGATATTTATTACTTGCGCATTAGGCTCTATGCGCCGCATTAAGCCTCTTAAGACCTTTCCTGGTCCGAATTCAAAAAATTTAGTTATACCTTGTGATAACATAAAACGCATAGACTCTTCCCATTTTACAGCAGAATGTATCTGAGAAACCAAATTTTTTCGTATCTGCGAGACTTCATATTGAGGCTCAGCAGTATAATTACTTACTACAGGAACTAAAGGAGGTAGAATAGAAACATTGTCAAGTAAAACCTTTAAATACCCTGCTGCCTCAGACATAAGCGAAGAATGAAATCCTCCGCTTACCTCCAAATCAATAGCCCTACTAGAGGCATTAGCCAGACATAGATTTTTAGCCATATCCACAGCCTTAACCTCACCTGAGATAACAATCTGCCCAGGGGCATTAATATTGGCTATCTCTGCCCCGCTTTTAAAACAAATTTCTTTTATTTTATCAAAAGGTAAATCTAAAATAGCGCACATCTTACCAGGATGTTTTAGTGAAGCCTCTTCCATTATCTGGGCCCTCTTTCTCACCAATCTCAGGCCTTCTTCAAAAGATAAACTCCCTGCTGCTACCAAAGCGGTATACTCGCCTAAACTTAATCCAGCCATATAAGCAGGTTTTATTTCTATTCTTTTCTTAAACGCCTCTAAGGCTGCAATACTTACAGTAAGAATTGCTGGCTGGGATATTATAGTTAACTTAAGAAGATCCTCTGGCCCCTCAAAACAGCGTCTTTTTAACTCAAAACCCAATATTTTTTCTGCCTGGTCAAAAATTGCCCTGCTTTCAGGAAAGGAATCATATAAATCCTTGCCCATACCCACATACTGCGCCCCCTGACCGGCAAAAAGAAATCCATACATATATTTCTTATTAAATTTAACCCCTTGTAATTATTAATTATAAATTTATTCTGTCAACATACCTGACTACAATTTTATCAAGCAGGCGCCCCATACAAGCCCTGCCCCAAAAGCGTCTAAAAGAATAATATCACCCTTTTTTGCCCTTCCCTCTTTAATCGCCTCGCATAAGGCAACTGCAGTAGATGCTGAAGACATATTGCCATATCTTTCAATATTTAGAAAAATCTTGTCTGGGCTTAATCCTATCTTTTTGGCTACAGCAAAAATAATTCGGGTATTAGCCTGATGAGGTATTATCAAATCTACATCAGAAAATTTTAAACCCGCCTTATCTAATACGCGCAATGCCGCCTCAGTCATAGTGTTCACTGCAACTTTAAATAGTTCATTGCCGCGCATCTTGATATAATGGAGCCGGTTATCTACTGTTTTGTGCGTAGATGGAAACCTGGAGCCGCCAGCAGGGACCATAAGCAAATCTGCATCAGCGCCATTAGCACCCATATAAGTTGCAAGTACCCCTCCTGATTTTACTTCTGATAATACCACTGCGCCTGCCCCATCGCCGAATAAAACGCAGGTACTCCTGTCCTGCCAGTCAGTTATTGAAGATAAAACCTCTGCCCCAACCACAAGGGCATTCTTATAACCACCATTGACTATAAATACCCTGGCTGTCTCAAGGGCATATACAAAACCTGCGCAGGCAGCGCAGACATCAAAACAAACTGCGTTTTTTGCACCAAGGGCATTTTGCAATATACAGGCAACAGAAGGAAATTGCATATCAGGGGTAATAGTAGCCACGATTATTAAATCAATGTCCTGGGGTTTAACCCCTGCATCCCTCAATGCATCTCTACTGGCTTCTCTTGCAAGGTCAGAAGTAGCCTCTCCTTCAGCAACCAACCTTCTTTCTTTTATCCCGGTGCGGGTAGTAATCCACTCATCTGAAGTATCTACCATTTTCTCTAAGTCTAAATTAGTAAGCACCTTTTTTGGCAAATACTTGCCTACACCAATTATACCAACTTTTCTCATAACTAGATTTTTGCTATTGCCTCAAGAATACTTTCGTTAAACTTACGCTCTACTTCCTCTTTTGCTACCCTTATAGCATTTTTTATAGCCTTAACGTTTGACCTGCCATGGCCAATAATTACAATGCCATTAACGCCCAATAAAGGCGCTCCGCCATATTCTGAGTAATCAGTTTCTTTTTTAAAATGCTCAAAACTGCTTTTTAAAAAAAGCAATCCAAGGCTACCCAATGGATTACCTTTAAGGTGTTTTTTTAAAAAGGCCTGCAGGGCCTCCGCAAGGCTTTCGGAAACCTTCAATGCTACATTGCCCACAAATCCATCGCAAACTATAACATCTACCTTGCCTGAAAAAATATCTTTGCCTTCCACATTGCCTACAAAATTCAAGGCGCTCTTAGAAAGCAATTCATGGGTCTGCCTGACAAACTCTGTGCCCTTTGTCTCTTCCTCGCCAATATTAAGGAGGCCAACGCTTGGATTTGGCCTGTTTAATATATGGCGTAGATATGCCTCGCCCATAATGCCGTATTGTAAAAGTTGTGTTGGTTTAGGGTCAATATTGGCGCCTACGTCTATGATTAAAGATATGCCTTTTAATGTAGGCACAACAATGGCTATTCCAGGCCGCTCTATGCCTGGCAGAAGCCCCAAAGACAAGGTAGATGCGCAAACAACCGCCCCTGTATTGCCTGCGCTAAAAAAGGCGTTGCCATAGCCATCCTTAACTAAATTTAAACCCACAATTATGGAGGAATCCCTTTTTCTGCGCACGCTTGAAGCCGCAGATTCTTGCATTTCAATAACCTCTGAGGCAGGATATACACTTATACGGCTATCAGTGCCTCTGTGTTTCTTAAGGAATAACTTTATCTTATCTATATCTCCGACAAGAACCACCTCTGTGTTATATTCCCTGACAGCTGCTATTGCGCCCTCTATAACTACCTCAGGGGCATAATCTCCGCCCATAGCATCAACTACTATCTTCATTAGTCCTTCCTTATACTAATAAGTTTATAAAGTTAGCGCGTTTTTAATCACGGATTAACACGGATTTAAAAGACACGGATTAAACGGATTAAAAAGCCACACGGATTTACACGGATTCACATAAGACAATCCGTGGTAATCCGTTTAGAAATCCGTTAAATCCGTGATTATAATCCAGAGGCACCTTAGATAACGCAAAAGGCAAAACTAAAGAATGATTACAGTGTTTTAATCACGGATTAACACGGATTAAAATACACGGATTAATCGGATTTAAAAGCCACACGGATTAAACGGATTCACATAAGACAATCCGTGGTAATCCGTTTAGAAATCCGTTAAATCCGTGATTATAATCCACAGGCACCTTAGATAACTTAAAAACGCAAAGAGCAAAACGCAAAAGTAAAGAAAGTTAGCGAGTTAACGAGTTAGCGCGTTTATTGCGTTGGCGCGTTCTGGTTTCTTAAAAGGCCTATGACTTTTTTTTCTTTTCTTTTACCTTAATTTCTATAATCTGCTTGCCGTCGTAATACCCGCATACCTTACAAATCCTATGAGGCAACTTCGGCTGTTTACACTGCGGACAGATAGAAAGATTAGGCCTTGCCACCTTCCAGTGTGTGCGGCGTTTTTTCCCGCGCTGTTTAGAATGTCTTCTCTTAGGCAGTGCCACAGTTACATACTCCTTCGTTTAAATTAATTCCACATTTAGGACAAAGTCCCTTGCAATCCATATGGCAGAGAGGTTTTATGGGGTAATCCAGAATTATCTCCTCCCTTATATCCGGCTCCAAATCAATCTCCAGGTCAAGCCTATTGACAGGGTAGTTAAGTTCTAAATTCTTTTTTAATTCTACATCAAAGGTATTCAAACAGCGGCTACAGCGCATACGCATCAATCCGCTTAAAAATACCCTTGCAGAAACTAAATTGGTAACTTTAAACAAATCCGCATTAACCGCTACCATACCAATAAACTCTATTGTGTCAGTATTTAGTTGCAGTTCAACTGGAGAAATTTCCTCTTTAAGGCTTAACCCCTCTGGTGGAATACGATGTATATTTATCTTCATAGCCTAGCAAAAATTAACGGGATTTGGTTAATTTCTTCTTCAAGGCCTTCTCTACATAATCCGGGACAAAACAGGATAGGTCTGCGCCTAAAGAAGCGGCCTCCTTAAGAAGCCTTGAGGAAATATAACTGTAGGATTCCTGTGGCATTAAGAAAATTGTCTCTATATCAGGGGCTAACTTCCTGTTAGTCAGGGCCATCTGGAATTCGTATTCAAAATCAGAAATCATCCTTAACCCCCGCACTAAAACCTTGGCTTTATGTTTGCGCGCATAATCAATTACCAAACCATCAAAATCATCTACGCTAACGCCTTTAAAATCCTGCGTAGCCTTTTTAATCATATCCAATCTTTCCTTTACGCTAAATAACGGCTTTTTATGCGGATTATGGGCAACCGCTACAATCAACTCCCCAAATATCTCCTGCGCCCTTTTGATAAGGTCAATATGGCCGTAGGTAACAGGGTCAAAACTTCCTGGATATATGGCTATCTGACACATAATTCTTCGCTTAGTTCCTCATAAATCCCAATTTCCAATACTACAAATAAATACCAAAATTTGAGATTTGGTATTTATTGTGATTTGGAATTTACTTTCCTATAAAAGGAAAGTACGGTATCTCCGTAGTGCGCCTGCTTAAATAAAACTAAGCCCCCTTGAACCCCTGGAAGACTCTCTTTTTTAAAATGTTGCACAATTATAAAACCATTGGGCGCTAATATATCATAAGCCCCTAAGATTTTCAAGGTTTTTTTTGCCAAGTCCTTATAATACGGCGGATCTAGAAAAATAATATTAAATTTATCGTTTTGTTGGCTTATTCGCTTTATCGCCTCAAGCGTATCTAACCCTATAACCCTATAACCCAAGTAACCCAATAACATAAGGTTATCTTTAATCGCCTGAATACATTTTTTATCCTTCTCTATGAATACGACCTCCTTAGCCCCACGGGATAATGCCTCTATGCCTATTGCGCCTGAGCCTGCAAAAACCTCTAAAAATGATAACCCAGAGATATCGCCTAAAATATCAAACAGCGCCTTTCGCACTTTTTCCTGGGTTGGCCGGATATCTTTAGGCATATTAATCCTTCTACCTTTATATATACCTGTAGTTATGCGCATATCAAGCCACCAGCATCAATTTTTCGTATTCAGGAAACCTCTGTAATAACTTCTCTTTTAACATAATATTCTGACGCGCATTAAGATGCGGATCTATTGATAGAAGCCTTCCTGCCTCCTCTCTTGCCTTCTTAAGCAACTGCATTTGAGTTAATGGGTTGGCTATCTTTAACTCGCAAAGCCCGTGTTGCCGGCTGCCAAAGAACTCTCCAGGTCCCCTTATCTTAAGGTCAGCCTCAGCAATACGAAAGCCATCGTTATATTCAACCATAGCAGAAAGCCTTGCTATGCCTTCTGGGGTATTTGTATCTGAGACCAGGATGCAGGTTGAATCATAAATCCCCCTGCCTATGCGGCCGCGCAACTGATGCAGTTGCGATAAGCCAAATCTCTCGGCATGCTCAATCACCATCACAGAAACATTATCCACATCAATGCCTACTTCCAAAACAGTAGTCGCAACTAAAACCTGGATTTCGCCTTTTTTAAAAGATGACATTATCCTATCCTGCTCAGATTCCTTTAACCTGCCATGTATCAACTCTACCTTAAACTCCTTGAATACATTCTCTTTTAACTCTCTATACATCTGCCGGGCACTAAGCAGATCCAAATTATAAGACTCTTCTATAATGGGATAGACTATATAAACCTGCCTGCCTTTAAGGATATTCTCCTTTATAAAGCCGTAGAGCCACTCCCTTTTATCCGATGTAATCCATTTAGTGGTAATTGGCTTACGCCCTGGCGGCATCTCTTTTATAACAGAGATATCTAAATCTCCGTATAAGGTTATGGCTAAGGTCCGTGGTATAGGCGTGGCTGTCATAATCAGGATATCCGGATTTTTTCCTTTTTGGGGAAGCAGGGCGCGCTGACCAACTCCAAACTTATGCTGTTCATCAATAACCACCAAACCTAAATTCTTAAATTCAACCGTCTCCTCTAATAAGGCGTGTGTTCCGATCACCAGATTCACTGTTCCATCCTTTATATCTTGATAGAGTTTACCTTTGGTTTTTTTATCAAGGCTACTTGTAAGCAGCCCTAACCTTATCCTTCTCTTTTCATCTCCCATATTAGATAACCAATAACCAATTTTTTCATAATGCTGCTTTGCCAAAATCTCAGTAGGGACCAATATGGCAGCCTGATAACCTCCCTGAATTGCAATTAAAACAGCAATGGCTGCCACTACTGTTTTCCCGGAACCCACATCCCCCTCAAGAAGCCTTTGCATACACTTAGGGCTTGCCATATCTTGTTTTATCTCAGCAAGAACAGCCAATTGGCTATAAGTTAATTTAAATGGAAGTCCCTTAATAAAACTACTCACCAATTCCCCTTCCACCTGATGTATCAGGCCTTTTTTCTCTTTAATCTTTGATTTCCTCAATAGAAGCGGTAACTGAAACACAAAAAATTCCTCAAAGGAAAGCCTGCGGTGAGCATCCTTTTGGATCTCTAAGTCATCAGGAAAGTGTATATTTAAAAGGCTCCTTGGAAGATTCAAGAGATTATTCCTTGCCCTTATATCATAAGGAAGAAAGTCATTTAGATACGGCAAATACCTATCCAGGGCATCCTTGATAATCTTACGCATAGTCCTCTGGGTTATCCCCTGGGGAAGGGTATAAATGCCGACTATTCTTCCCCATTGAAGAGACGCCTCTTCTTCATTTTGAATAAGTTCAAACTCTGGTGAAGACATCTGTAGGCGTCCAGCGTAGCGCTCTACCTTGCCATATAAAATTAACTTTTGCCCAATCTTAAAATAGTCCTTTAAATACCTTTGATTAAACCAAACACAAAATATCTTATCTGTATTATCAGATACCACTATTTCAACTATACTCATACCCCGAGAGCGCTTAGATTGCCTACTACCCCTGACTATTACCTCGCCCTTAATACTATAAAACTCTCCTTCCTTTAAATTCGCTATTGGAGTGAAATTCTTACGGTCTTCGTATCTCCTGGGAAAATAGTAAAACAAATCCTCAACAGTTTTTATACCAATACTACCAAGTAGTTTCGCTTTTTTAGGGCCAACGCCCTTTAGATATTGAACAGGGGTATTTAATGCGTAATCTCGTAACATAGTTAATAATTACTCTGATAAAAGAAATGATGACAGTGATTAATGAGTAATCACGGATTTAACGGATTTTTAAACGGATTACCACGGATTGTCTTATGTAAATCCGTTTAATCCGTGTCTCTTTTAATCCGTGTTAATCCGTGATTAAATCACTGTAATCATTCTTTACTTCTGCGTTTTACGTTATCTAAGGTGTCCCTAATTATTACAACGACTAAATTCTGTAATAACTGAAAGCATATCCTCTGGGGTTTTACTGCGATAGGCCTTCTCTTTTAAGCGCCTTGTTTTATTTATACCTCTTACGTACCAACTGAAAAATTTATGGAATATCTTAACAGCTGTTTTTGGGCCGTAAAACTCTATACAGGAATCCAGGTGCTCGCGCATAACCTCAGCAATCTCTTGTCTATCGCGCCTTTTAGGAAAAGTTCCATTTTCTAAAAATTCTATTATCTCATTGAATATCCAGGGATGTCCTAAAGCCCCTCTTGCAATCATTATACCATCGCAACCTGTCTCTTCAAACATCTTTTGGGCAAGGGTTGGCGTAAGAATATCACCGCTTGCAATAACCGGGATTTTTAATGCGCCTTTTACTTCGGCTATGGCAGAATAATCTACTGTTCCTTTATAACCCTGTCTCCTTGTCCTGCCGTGAATAAACAAAGCAGAAACCCCTGCATCCTGGGCAGATACGGCTATTTCTTTACTATTCTGCGACGTCTCATCCCAACCCGTGCGTATCTTGACTGTAACGCTAACAGATACATTTCTTACTATCAACCTTAAAATTTTGTTTAATTTATCCGGCTCCTTAAGCAAACTTGCGCCCTCTCCTCTACGCGTTACCTTCTTAACAGGGCAAGCAGCGTTAAAATCCAGGATATCATAACTGTAATCTTTAAGAATATCCAGGGCCCTTAAAATATATTCCCTTTCAGCCCCTAAAATCTGAACTCCCAAAGGCCTATCAATTGAACTTGTACAAAGCATCTGCTTGGTCTTTGCGCTCTTATAACCTAAGGACCTGACATTAAGCATTTCTACAAAAGCCAGTTCTGCCCCGAACTTACGATTAAGCAGGCGAAATGGAAGGTCGCTTATACCTGACATAGGCGCCAGGATTAAAGGGTGATTTAATGTTAGCCTGCCTATTTTAAGGACTTTAAGAAAATTTTTTTCGCCTGACTTGAATTCCATCGCTTAATATTTGTTATCTTACATATTTTCTTTTGGCAATACATTTATTGTTCTATATTACTGGGTGCGGCTAACGCCTTAATCTGCTCTTCAATCTGAGTTTTATATTGCAACAACTGCTTGTCATATTCATCTAAACGGCTGTTCTGCTGTGACAGTTGTTTTTTGTATTCGGCTAACTGCCTTTCATATTCAAATAACTGTTGGCTGTATTCTTGTAACTTCCTGGTCAGGGAATCTCTCATGTCTTTAATTAGTTGGAGTTGTTGCTGCTTCTGCTCATCTAAGCCCTTCTGATATTCTATCAGTTTAGCCTCATAATCAGAAAGTTTATCAGACTGCTTCTCCATTTGACTCTTATACTCCGTCAATAACCCTTCATACTCTAATTGTTTTTGATTATACTCCTGGAGTTGACTATCGTATTCTTTGAACCTCATCTCCAGCATATCTTTAAATTCCCTTTCGCTCTCAAGGCGCTGGAGGAATTCCCTTTCTCTCCTTTTAATATCAAGTTCCTGCTTAATGCCTTCTTCTGTTTTTATGCGGTCTTCAATCTGTTTCATAATAGACTCTTTTAGCCGCATCTCGTAATCACCAAGCAGTTTATTGTGATAAAAAATTATAGCGGCGCCGAATATACCAAAGCAGACAAGTATCAATATCAATGTATTTCTCATTGCTACCTCTTGCTATAAAAAAGCCTGCTACCTAATATTTAGATAGCAGGCAAGGTTGATTTTTTAAGGAGCATCGACCTACTCTCACATAGCCTTACGACTACACTACCATCGGCCCTGAGGGGCTTAACTACCGTATTCGGAATGGGAACGGGTGTAACCCCCTCGGCATGGACGCTCCAAATGAATATCAAATAATATATTGGTCTATAGTCGATGGTCAATAGCCTATGGATTAAAACTATTGACCATCGATAATCGACCCCTGTGTTTCTGGTCTAAATCTCTAACAACTTCATACAAGGTAAAACTACATTATAAAGACTCTTTTTAGCGCTTAGCGAATGCGTATAGTGAATAGTCGAAACTATCCGCTATACGCTATCCGCTATACGCTAATAAAAAGGTCAAGCCGCTTGGCTGATTAGTGCGCATTAGCTTAAATCCTTACGGATCTTACACCTTGCGCCTATCAAGGTCGTAGTCTACGACCAGCCTTCATCCCCTTACGGGGAAGGGATACCTATTCTTGAGGGGGGCTTAGCACTTAGATGCTTTCAGCGCTTATCCCTTCCGGACATAGCTACCCGGCCTTTGCCCTTGGCAGGACAACCGGAACACCAGAGGTCCGTCTTTCTAGGTCCTCTCGTACTGAAGAAAGCTCCTCTTCAGGTATCCTCGCGCCCACATCAGATAGAGACCGAACTGTCTCACGACGTTCTGAACCCAGCTCGCGTACCCTTTTAACCGGCGAACAGCCGGACCCTTGGGACCTTATACAGCCCCAGGATAGGATGCATATTTATCCATTGTTACCAATGGTATAGACTATACCACCATCCTTGAATTATCAAGGAGCTCGGCGTCTGATAATCCCTAAAATTAGAAGATTATCTCAAGCTTTCGCTATCAGTCGTTACGGGGTTAAAGAAGTTTATGCCTAAAACTAGGTAATATGTAAGGTTCGACTAGACTGCAAAACTTTGCAGCCTCGCCTTTGGGTATATAAATGTTATACCACTTACCCTTTTTATGGACTTGACTTTTTATTTTGAAATTCCCGCGCAAGCATTCGATCAACAACAACTGCTCATTATAACTGAAAGCATCAGTATTTAATCTAATTGCTGCACAATCATTTCTTTTATAGCCATCATCCATTAACCATATCGCCAGAGATATCGCTGAATTCAGTTTAGTTTGAATGGTTTTGGGAACTACTTTCTTCCTATCGGAATAAAAGTAATCCTGCCATTCTTGGAATTCAGCATTTGAATAAGTGGAAAAATGCAAGCGCCGGTAAATTTTAAGCGTGCGCTTATCTTTTTCCTCTATAATTACAGGCTGGCTAGGCACTAAGTCTTTAAGTTCGTTATATAACCAGTTGACGTAGTCGATATGGTTTAATGCTTGGTCGACTTTCAACCTTACATAACGCCCATTTAGTTTCTAGGTGCCCATCACCAAGTAAAAGACCTGTAACTATCTCATTCTGACGATTAGTCATCGGCATATTTCTCAACTTCCCACGGTATTGTCCGTATTATTATATCACGGAGTCCACCGTTATTAGCCGAATTTTCTTCAGCAGTTACCCGCTGAAGGGCCAATCCTTGAATTAGCCGACATCGAGGTGCCAAACCGGGCTGTCGATGTGACATCCATTATTGCTAATGGGATAGACTATACCATTATCTCTTTCGAGATAGCGACGTGTTATGGAAGAATAATATTTGCTTCCATCTCTCCGTTAGAAGGATTAGTCGTTACGGGGGTAATTTATATAGCATGCTGGGTATAATATATGGTTTTATTTGAGCAATTAAATCTTCCATACTTTCCTCAATAATGCGAATTCGTACCATACCTTTATCTCTATTTAGTACCGACTTTATACCCAGTTTAGCTGATAGAAACTTTTGCAACTGTATATTTTCTTCTATTGAGAAACAATGTGAATTTATACGCAGTTGATTTCCACACTTAGTACCGTCATCCATAATCCACACTGCAAGCATAAAAGGTGTAAAATTTTCCTCCACCAAACTGCTTGGTAATATTTTTTTGCCATCGGAATAGAACTGCCGATGCAAATATGTAAAATAAGGATGCGATACCGTGCGGAAATAATAGCACTTACCAGATGATTTAGGTGAAGAGTTAACCAGGTTTTTAAGGAGGCTGTATTTCCAGTCAACATATACTTTCTGCCTAATGGAATGATTAACCCGAAATGCAAACCCCTTAGTTGTTTTTACAAGATAACCATCACCTAAGAGCGAACCAATGACTAACTCTCGTTGTTGTCGAGATAATGTTACGCCCCTCATCTGTTTTATGCTTAGGGTCTCTACCATAAATACCTTCCCTCGGTATTGCCCTAGTTTAGGGTTCCACCGATATGAGCCGCTTTTTATCCTATAAGGTCACCCTCATAGGGAGCTCACTATTATGAACTCTCGAGCCCGATAAGCCTGTTCACTTCCTTAATTAATTAAGGAGTAGACTATATCTTCATCCTGATTATCCCTATCAGGAGTACGGCGTATTGCGCTGGCATACTGTTACAAACCAACGCCCCAAGCAATTGCTTTGAAGTCGTTACGGGGTTAAGAGAGATTTGTATCTTAAAGAAGGGATAATGTAAGGTTGAATTATATTTAGCAATCTCTTCGTATGATTGGCACCGATAGTAGGAATATGTTTTCTTCCAGATAGGGTTAAATCTTTTTATAAACACAGGCTTGGATTGCATAATATTCTTGAGCATTTCATACTTCCAGAAGATATAATCTTTCTGCTTAATAGAATGCTCTAATCTAAGCCTGGCATTGGACCTTCCCGTCTTCTGCAATAAACCATCTCCCATCAAAATACCAATCAGCAGCAAGCGTTGAAAATTATTCAACCTCATTTATCTCTCCAACTTCCCACGGTATTTCCCTTTTATCTATTATTTATACACAGATAAAATCGGGATCCACCGTTATAAGCCGTAAACTAGTCTCGACGTTACCGCCGAGACGGGACAACCCCTTAACATCTTTGATGTCAAGGGTTTTATCCCCAGAGTACCTATTATCCGTTGAGCGATGGCGATTCCACGTTCAACCACCGGATCACTAGCCCCTACTTTCGTATCTGCTCGTCCTGCCGGACTCGCAGTCAAGCTGGCATATGCGCTTACACTCCACGGGCGATTGCCGAACGCCCTGAGCCAACCTTTGGGCCCTTTCGTTATCTTTTAGAAAGGAACCGCCCCAGTCAAACTGCCCGCCTGTCACTGTCCCTCCGCCGGATTCACGGCAAGTGGTTAGAAACTTAGTGCAATAAGGGTGGTATTTCACATTGCGGCTCTGCCCTAGCTAGCGCCAGGGCTTCAAAGCCTCCCACCTATGCTACACATATTGAACCAAATTTCAATAGCAGGTTGCAGTAAAGGTTCTGGGGTCTTTTCGTCTTGATGCGGGTAGACGGCATCTTCACCGCCACTACAATTTCGCCGAGTCTCTCGTTGAGACAGCGCCCAAGTTGTTACACCATTCGTGCGCGTGGGAACTTACCCCACAAGGAATTTCGCTCTAGTCTGTTACTTTATGACCTATTTTGGTAGGTGGACTAGTTATTTCTACTAGTCTCTCCATATCGCTATGGAGTACGGACTGTATCTTATCCTAATTTATTAGGACCTTGGCGTACAGTCTCTGGGGATACCAAGATTCTGGCGGGTTTCTTTCCACCCCACAAATCTTAGTCTTTCCTGCTGGTTATCTGCACTCATATATTTTTACTCTTGAATATTTATTATATTATTGAGCAAATAAATAATCAAGTAGTAATACGAGATACTCAGACTTTCCAGCATATAGCCAGGTTTTACTAAGGCGACAAATTTCACCTTAGGACCGTTATAGTTACGGCCGCCGTTTACTGGGGCTTCGGTTCAGAGCTTCACAAATCTTGCGACTCGTTAACTCATCCCCTTAACCTTCCAGCACCGGGCAGGTGTCACACCCTATACTTCCTCTTTCGAGTTTGCAGAGTGCTGTGTTTTTGCTAAACAGTCACCCGGGCCACTTTACTGAGCCCGCCATTATTCATGACGGGACCTCTTGTTGCGAACTTACGAGGCTATTTTGCCGAGTTCCTTAACGAGAGTTATCTCGAGCACCTTACCATTCTCTGGAGGTCTACCTGTGTCGGATTACGGTACGAACAACTAGACGACTCCCTTTTGTACTTTTCTTGGCAGCATGTTTTAAGACACTTCCCCCTCACTTGCGCTCAGGGTCCCCTCTTCGCCTTGCGACGAAAAGAACTGAGACTTCCAACACTCAGCAGCCTTAAACACACCACGCGTCATACAAAAAGTTTTAACGCCGACTAGCTGGTATCCGAATATTAACGGATTATCCATCACCTACGCCATCCGGCCTCGGCTTAGGCTCGACTAACCCTGGGCGGATTAACCTTCCCCAGGAAACCTTGGACTTTCGGTGCCAGGGTTTCTCGCCCTGGTTTTCGCTACTCATTCCGACATAATCACTGGTTTGACATCCAATGCTCCTTACGGTACATCTTCACTTGTCAAACCACGCTCCCCTACCTCCGCCAAAAAAAATTTGGCGAACCACAGCTTCGGTAACCCGCCAAAAAACTTTGGCGGGCCCGCCACGTATTGTGACGGATAGACTTAAGCCCCGATCATCTTTGGCGCGAGATCGCTCGACCAGTGAGCTGTTACGCACTCTTTAAATGATGGCTGCCTCTGAGCCAACATCCTGGTTGTCAAAGCGAAATCACATCCTTTACCACTTAGTCTATGTTTAGGGACCTTAGCTGGCGGTCTGGGCTGATACCCTTTAGACGCTGGAGCTTAGCCCCCAGCGTCTTACTCCCGGGATAAAAATCCCGCCAAAAAGATTGGCGGGTCCGCCACGTATTGTGACGGAAGTGGTATTCGGAGTTTGGTTGGGCTCAGCAACCTGGTAAGGTCCCGTAGCCCATTCAGCACTCTACCCCCACTATTTAATAACCCGAGGCTATCCCTAGAAATATTTCGGGGAGAACCAGCAATTTCTGAGTTTGTTTAGTCTTTCGCTCCGACCCACAGCTCATCCCACAGTTTTTCAACACTGACGGGTTCGAGCCTCCATCCCGCTTTCGCGGGACTTCACTCTGGCTATGGGTAGATCACTCAGCTTCGGGTCTACTATACGGTACTTCCGCCACGTATTGTGGCGGAAAGCGCCCGATTAGGACTCGCTTTCGCTACGCTTACAACGTATTGCTACGCCTTAAGCTCGCACCGCATAGTAACTCGTCGGACCATTATGCAAAAGGTACGCAGTCAGGCATTTCCGCCACATAATATGGCGGACATAGCCCTTCTACCGCTTGTAGGTCTATGATTTCAGGTTCTATTTCACTCCCCTCACCGGGGTTCTTTTCAACTTTCCCTCACGGTACTTCTGCACTATCGGTCTAGATGTAGTGTTTAGCCTTAGACCGTGGTCGGCCCAGATTCCTACAGGATTTCCCGTGTCCCGTAGTACTTGGGATACCCCTAGGGTGCTTCAAGGTTTTGTTTACGAGGCTTTCACTCTCTTTGGCGCATCTTTCCATATGCTTCTACTACCCATCCACAATCCCACATCGAGGTCCCACAACCTCCGCCAAATTGCTTTGGCGGATTTAGGCTCTTCCCTTTTCGCTCGCCGCTACTGGGGGAATCTCATGAAGATTTCTTTTCCTCAGGGTACTTAGATGTTTCAATTCCCCTGGTATCGCCTCCCGCGGACTATGAATTCATCTGCGGGATAACACTATATAACTAGTGTTAGGTTGCCCCATTCGGAATCTCTCGGATCAAAGCCTGTTTGCGACTACCCGAGACATATCGGTGCTTACCCCGTCCTTCATCGCCTCATCTAACCAAGTCATCCGTGCATAGACCCTTTGTAGCTTGACCAAAATTTAGTTTATAGTTCATAGTAAAATATACTATGAACTATAAACTATGAACTAACTGATTCTCTCGGTTTAATTGTAGTTTTACCTCACAAGATCAAATTGACCTTGTTACTTGTATGTTCCGCCACAAATCGTGGCGGATCCGCCTTATGAGGGCGGAAGTTGTCAAAGAGCGTAATTCCGCGGACTAAACCAACGGAATAAATTTACGCTGTTTATTTATGGAGCTGAGGGGGATCGAACCCCTGACCTCATGCTTGCAAAGCACGCGCTCTCCCAGCTGAGCTACAGCCCCCATTCGTTCGTAGTCATGCTCGCCTATCGGCTCGCTTTAGTTAGTTCGTAGTTCATATATTTTTACTACGAACTATGAACTATTAACTATGAACTGAAATGGGCCCAAGTGGATTCGAACCACTGACCCCAGTCTTATCAGGGCTGTGCTCTAACCAACTGAGCTATGGGCCCAATTTATGTGTAATGTTTAATGTGTAATGTGTAATGCCCTGATTCATTACACCTTTACATCACACTATACACAATAAATCAGGAGCCATAAACTCAAGGTTGATTTACCATAACAAGAGCTCCCAATTTTAAAAAATTAAATAGCCAAGCATGCAAATTTTGTAAAAACAAAATTTGCAGTTTGTAGTTAATAGTTCCTGGTTCTATTTTTTACTACGAACTATGAACTATTAACTATGAACTCTAAAAATTTTCCTGCAGAAAATTTTTAGAAAGGAGGTGATCCAGCCGCACCTTCCGGTACGGCTACCTTGTTACGACTTAGCGCCAGTCACCGGTTTTACCCTTGGTCCGCCTAGGGCGGAACTTCAGGTACCCCCAGCTCCCATCGCTTGACGGGCGGTGTGTACAAGGCCCGGGAACGTATTCACGGCGGCGTAGCTGATCCGCCATTACTAGCGATTCCGTCTTCATGGAGTCGAATTGCAGACTCCAATCTGAACTGAGCCCACTTTTTTGCGATTAGCTCCACCTCGCGGTTTAGCAACGCTTTGTAGTGGGCATTGTAACACGTGTGTAGCCCAGGGCATATAGGCCGTACTGACTTGACGTCATCTCCACCTTCCTCCCGCTTATCGCGGGCAGTCTCCTTAGAGTGCCTCCCTAAGCCTTGCGGCTTCGGAAGTAGCAACTAAGGATGATGGTTGCGCTCGTTACGGGACTTAACCCAACGCCTCACGGTACGAGCTGACGACAGCCATGCAACACCTGTGCAGGTTCCTGACTTGACAGGTCGTTTGCCTTTCGGGTCACTACTTCCTGCATGTCAAGCCCTGGTGAGGTTCTACGCGTAGCGTCGAATTGAACCACATGTTCCACCGCTTGTGCGGGCCCCCGTCAATTCCTTTGAGTTTTAGCCTTGCGGCCGTAGTCCCCAGGTGGAGCACTTAACGAGTTGTCTTGCGGCGCTGAAGGTTGCCCCCCAACACCTAGTGCTCATCGTTTACGGCTAGGACTACCAGGGTATCTAATCCTGTTTGCTCCCCTAGCTTTCACAGTTCAGCGTCAGAGCTGGACCAGAGAACCGCTTTCGCCACAGGTGTTCCTCCCGATATCTACAGATTTCACCCTTACACCGGGAATTCCGTTCTCCTCTCCCAGCCTCAAGCCATGCAGTTTTGAAGGCAGTTCTTTGGTTGAGCCAAAGGATTTCACCCTCAACTTGCATAGCCGCCTACCTGTCCTTTACACCCAATAAATCCGAGTAACGCTCGCCACCCCCGTATTACCGCGGCTGCTGGCACGGAGTTGGCCGTGGCTTCTTCTCTGGGTACCGTCACTCCTTTGCCGTATTCTTGCAAAAGATTTCTTCCCCATTGAAAGAGGTTTACGATTCGAAAACCTTCATCCCTCACGCGGCGTCGCATAGTCAGGCTTTCGCCCATTGCTAAAGATTCTCGACTGCAGCCTCCCGTAGGAGTTGGGGCAGTGTCTCAGTCCCCATGTGGCTGACCACCCTCTCAGGCCAGCTACCCGTCAATAGCCTTGGTAGGCCATTACCCTACCAACTAGCTGATAGGACGCGAGCTCATCTCTAAACAGCAGCTCATTACTGAGCCACCTTTACCTTTTAACGCTTATGCATCAAAAGACACATCGGGTATTACCTCCACTTTCGCGAAGCTATCCCCGATTTAGAGGTAGATTACTCACGCGTTACTCACCAGTCTGCCGCTATGGATTTTTTCAGGGACAGTCCCCTTACGGGGACAGTCCCCTCAAAAATTCATCGCTCGACTTGCATGCCTAATCCACGCCGCCAGCGTTCACTCTGAGCCAGGATCAAACTCTCCGAAAATCTAGAGTTTGTATAAAGGCTCTTAATGACTCTTTTTAAAACTCATTTGCTTGGCTATTCAATTATCAAAAGAGCAAATCCCTCACTCATTCACCTTACTGACTCACCCGGGATTATTTCTTCTGCGCCTTAAGCGCCGAAGAAATAAAAAAGGCGTCCCGACCAAAATCAGGACGCCTGAATCTCTAGCGTCATGTTCCGGGACTAATTAACTATCCAAATTTGTCAATACCGCTAATTTTTTTATTCACAATTAGTTGGTATTATTACTACTTTTACCTTTAAGGTAATATTTAAGTATAACAAAAAAAATATTTTTGTCAAGGTATTTTTTGTTTTTTTGTAAACGCAAATTAAAAATGTCAGGTTTTTAGAAATTTTTTATATATTTGCAAGATTAGCAAAATCACGCAGGCTTAATTCTTCTGGTCGGACATCGCAACCGATGCTGTATTTTCTAAAGAATGCATCTAACTTAGTGGGGGCAATAATACCCTTTAGGCTATTCCTTAAGGTTTTTCTGCGTTTATTAAAACCCGCTCTTATAATTTTAAAGAATAGGTCTTCATCTTTTACTATAACAAAAGGCGTATCGCGCATATCCAGCCTTAAAAAGGAAGAATCCACTTTTGGGACAGGTCTAAAACACGTCCTCTTGATAGAAAATAAAATCTCAGGCTTTGTATAATACTGGATGAAACAACTAAATGACCCGTAATCCGCTGAACCGCTATTTGCAACAACTCTTCTGGCAAACTCCTTTTGGACAGTAAGAAATATAGTCTTAATTATTCTGCGGTATTTTATAAGGTGTTCAATAATTGGCGTTGTAATATAATAAGGGATATTCCCTATAACCTTAATCTTATCATTTAATTCTTTAATACCTCCTTCAAGGTCAAATTTCAAGATGTCTTCGTTTATTATGCGGATATTTTTATATTTCTTAAAATCTTCTTTTAAGGCAGCGCATAGGTCAGGGTCTATCTCTAAGGCGTATACCATACCAGCAGATTCAGAAATAAGCCTTGTGAGCGCCCCCTCGCCCGAGCCTATCTCTAACACCACATCTGACTCTTTAAATGAACAGGCGTGTATAATCTTACGCTGGATATTTTTATCTATAAGAAAATTCTGGCCTAAACTTTTTTTAGGTTTAGCGTGCATTTAACCGCCAGTTTTATTGCCGCTATTAAAGATGCGGGGTCAGCCTTATTTTCTTTAGCAATATCAAATGCTGTTCCGTGTAGGGGCGACGTCCTTATAAATGATAGACCCAGCGTCATATTAACCCCTGTATACCCCCCTGATAGTTTAAGAGGAATTAATGCCTGGTCATGATACATAGAAATTGCGCAGTCATATTCTCTATTCTTAATTTTTAGCATAGCGATGTCAGCTGGCAATGGGCCATCCAGATACTTTATCTTATCCTTTAATGCCATTAATGCAGGTTTAATGATTTTATTCTCTTCATCTCCTATAACGCCGTTGTCAGAGGCATGGGGATTTAAACCGCAAACCACGATGCGCGGCTTGGGAAGCAAAAACAATTCTCTAAGGCTCTTGTAGGTTAACATAATAGCCCTGATTATTCTGTCCTTTCTTAATTCCGCAGAAACCCTCTTTAAAGGGATGTGCCTGGTCAACAAAACTGTCTTGATATTCTTATTTAACAACATCATCTCTATATCTTTCACCATTGTCTTTTCTATTAAATATTCTGTATGACCCATCCAGGTAAACCCTGCCAAGTTTATTGCCTCTTTAGATATAGGGGCTGTAACTAAGCAGTCTATTTCTTTTTGTTTAATCAGGTTTAATGCCTCATCAAGGTATTCTATGGATGCCCTGCCATATTCAGGCTTTATCCTGCCAAAACTAAATCCCCTGCGGCATACATTATTAAGGTCAATAAATTTAACATCTTTAGAACCAAATGAAGTGCCTTTTGACAACGAAACCCCGTAGCGTTTTAAATTATCAAACACCCATTTATCCCCTATAATGACAAATCTAACCGCCATATTAAGTTTATTTAGTGCCTTAGCGATTATCTGAGGGCCAATACCAGAAGGGTCGCCCATAGTAATGCCAACCCTAATCCTGGGATATTTTAATGTATGACCTTGACTTAAGTTCATCTATCCACTCCGTTAATTTTTTCTGCATCTTAAGATTAAATAGCAGGTTATAAATCTTATCGCGGGCCTCATCTAATGTTTGCACTTTAGAAGGGATTATATTTATCAGTTTAAAAATATAATACAGGTTCTCTATTTTTATGGGACCGGTTACTTCTAGGATATTGAGTTTAAAAACCGCCTGTTCAATGTCATCCCTTAGCTGCCCCTTTGCTACAGTAATTTTCTGAAACTTTAAAGAATTGGCGTCTGCTAATGCCTTTAAATCCTGGCCTTTAGAGGCGCTATGAAAAATCTCCTTTGCCTTTTCTTCGTCCTCCGTAGCAACTGACTGAAGTTCTAATTGTTGGGGTATGGTAAACTCTGCTGTGTTTTTCTGATAATAATCCGTCACCTCGTTGGGATTTACTATAATCTTATTTCTTATTTTTTCATTTATAATATTGTAGGCCAATAACTGCTCCCTGATTCTGGATTCAATGTCTGCCTGGACTAAACCCTGCCGTTTCAAGGCTGCCTGAAATTCAGCATCCTGCCCATAACGGCTCTTTATATTTTGAATCCTTGCCTTTACGAGGGATTCATCTACCTTAATGTTGCTTTTCTTGGCCTCCTGTAATATAAGACGGTCTTCAATCAACTTTTCCAGTAAATCAGATTTCATAGAGCCTATCTTATTTTCAACCTCTTCTGGTTCATATTCTGAGGTCAACTGCATGCGCATAAAATTAACAAAATCATTTAAATCCTTTTGCGTAATTACGTCATTATTAACGATGGCAATTATTCTATCCTGGGCAAATACTGCTAAGTGAAAAATCCTGGGATGAAAATAGAAAAATAATGCCAAGACGCAGATAACAAAAGGAAAAAAATTAAACCCTCGCTGCTTTTTAGTACCTCCTTTAAAATCCGCCTCTAACTTTGTGTCTTTCTGGAATTGTGTCTTCATTTTTTTCATCCGCCATCACCTTCTTTAAAGTGCTGATTGATTCCCTTAACAATCTGCAATATAGGTCAAACCCTACAGCAGAAATAAAACCGTGTTGCTGTACGCCCAATAGATTGCCTGCACCCCTCATTTCCAGGTCTTCCATAGCAATCTTAAAACCGGAACCCAGATGGGCGTATTCCTGAATAGCAGATAATCTTTTTCTTGCCGGCTCATCAATTATCTCATTTTTAGGAATAATGAAATAGGCATATGCAGGCCTATCAAATCTGCCTACCCTTCCGCGCAGTTGGTGTAAATCAGACAATCCAAAGGTATGGGCGTTATTAACAATAATAGTATTGGCATTAGGCACATCTATGCCTGCCTCTATAATCATTGTGCAAAGCAAGACATCTATTTTTCCTTTTAAAAAATCAAGCATTACAGATTCAAGGACCTTTGCAGGCATCTGGCCGTGGGCGACAACTACCTTAACAGTAGAAGGTAGTATTTTAATAAGCCTATCTCTTACCTTATCTATATTCTGCACGCGGTTATGCAGAAAATATACCTGGCCCTTTCTCTTTATTTCCCGCAAGACTGCCTGTCTGATTAAATCTTCATCATATTCTACCACAATAGTGCTTATAGGCAACCGATTTCCAGGAGGGGTATTTATAATTGATAAATCGCGCGCCCCCATTAGACTCATATATAATGTACGCGGGATAGGGGTTGCGGTAAGGGTAAGCACATCGGTGTTAAGTCTTAAGGTTTTTAGTTTCTCTTTTGCCTTTACCCCGAAGCGCTGTTCTTCATCAATAATAACCAATCCTAAGTCCTTAAATACAACATCATCGGATAATAAACGGTGTGTGCCAATTACTATGTCTACCTTGCCTGTGGCAATGCCTTTTATAATTTCGTTTTGTTCGGATGGCGACTTAAATCGTGAAAGCATCTGGACATTTATTGGGAAATTAGACAGGCGGCTTAAAAAATTCTGGTAATGCTGCTGTGCCAGGACAGTTGTTGGAACCAGATAAGCAACCTGTTTATTATCCATCACTGCCTTAAATGCGGCACGCATTGCCACCTCAGTCTTACCGTATCCGACGTCGCCACAAAGGAGCCTGTCCATAGGCCTATTAGACTCCATATCGCTCTTTACCTTTAGGGTTGCCTCAATCTGCCCCTCAGTCTCTGGGTAAGGAAATGTTTTTTCAAATTGCCTTTGCCACTCGTTATCCGGAGAATACCTGAATCCGGATACAGTCTGCCGCATTGCCTGCAGGGACAAAAGTTCCCAGGCAAATTTCTGGATTTCCCTTCTAACCCTATTCTTTGTCCTTACCCATTCGCTGCTACCCAATCGGTAAAGTTTAGGCCTCCTTGTCTGAAATGCTATATATTTCTGCACCAAATGCATTGCATCAGTTGGCACATATAATTTTTCCTGGCGGTCATATTCTATAATGAGGTGGTCTTTCATTTTCCCGCCGACTTTAATTTTGCCTAATCCTAAAAACCTGCCTATACCATGCTGCGTATGCACAACATAATCCCCGATTTTTAAATCCAAGAAATTCTCTATGGGGAATTCTTCTTTAAAATGGGTTGTCCTTAAGGCAGTTGTCTTTTTTATCGGCAGAATGATTACCATCTGATGTTCCCAGAGCAATTCCCCTGTTGTCGGGTTAAATGTCCTTATGGATAGGATTTTATCTATGTCCAACTCTATACGTATAGGCAATTCAAATGTGAATGGAAAGATATCTATAATTGCCCCCCGGCGGCTAAAATCCCCTTCTTCATGGCAGTTCTCCTGCCTTTTATATCCAAAATCAGATAATGTAACGGAAATAGTATCTAAATCCAGCGTGGCAGATGTGTATAATTTTAGCGATTTAAACATATAACCTTGTTTATCTTATAAAATGATTAGTTTTGATTTGAATTTATCTTAAACTTTTACGACTCCAGGCAAGAACTAAAGGTGAGGCAATATAAATAGTGGAATAAACCCCTGATATAAACCCTATAAGAAGTGTAAAAGCAAAATTCTCTAAAACCTCACCGCCATAGAAAAGAATTGCAATTACTACTAACAGAGTGACTAAAGAGGTAAGAATGGTCCTTGAAAGCGTTTGATTAACGCTTAGGTTAATAAGTTCTCTAAGGCTTGCCCGACGGATTAGACGGCTATTTTCCCTTACCCTGTCATAGATGACAATAGTATCGTTAATAGAATAGCCTGCTATCGTCAATAATGCTGTAATGATTAAGAGGTCTATTTGTCTGTTTGTAATTACTAAAAAGCCCAGCGCAACCAATACGTCATGAAAAAGGGCAATCACGCCGGCAACAGCAAAATTAAGGTGTTTGAATCTAAAGGCCACATAAACTAAAATTCCCAACAATGACCATACCAAAGCGTAAATCGCCTTGGCTTTTAGATGCCTGCCTGCCACAGGCCCGACATGTTCAATCCTTAGTATCTGGATATCTTCATCTGGAAACGCCTCGTTTAGTTTGCCTGTTAAGTCCTGGCTTTTATCTTCTGAGGTCCTGATAAGTATTGCATTTGGGTTGTCCTTAAATTGCTGGATTGAGGCATCTTTTAGGCCCAATTCTTTTAAAATCCCGCGCACCTTATCTATTGATGGTGGATTTTTAAAACTGTATTCCTGTAATTGCCCGCCGGCAAAATCTATCCCATAAACACTTTGACCTTTTTTAAAGAAAAGGATTAAACCTGTAATAATTATAATTAGCGATATGCAGTAAAATATCCTTCTCTTACTTATAAAATCAAATTTTGTCTCGCCTATCATTTTAAGCATCGGAACAGATTTTAACCACCCTAAATTTATAAGAATCTCAAATATAGTGCGCGTAACTATAATTGCTGTGAACATGCTGGCTATAAGACCTATGGTCAGGGTTACCGCAAAACCCCTTATTGGTCCTGTGCCAAACTGAAATAATAAAAATGCCGCAATTAATGTGGTTATATTAGAATCAAAAATAGCGCTGAATGCGCGGCTGTAGCCATTGGCAATAGCTGCGCGCAGGGTCCTACCTTGAGATAATTCCTCCCTGATGCGTTCATTTATAAGCACATTTGCATCCACTGCCATACCAAGGGATAGGATAATACCGGCTATACCAGGCAGGGTAAGGGTTGCGGAAACACCAGGAAATAAATGCGGCAATAAACCCAGGCCTCCTAAAATCATCAGTAGGTTTAAGGCAAGGGCAATATCGGCTATTATACCTGCAAAGAGATAATAAACTGCCATAAAAATAAAGACGCATACCCCTCCGATAATGCTTGCCTTTATACCTTTATTTATGGAATCCTGGCCCAAAAGCGGGCCAACTGTCCTTTCTTCTTCTACATACATAGGCGCTGGAAGAGCGCCAACCCTTAATACCAGGGCTAAATCCTGCGCCTCTTCTGTATCAAAACGGCCTGTAATTACCGCTTCCCCGGAAGGTATGCTTGTTTTAATCACAGGGGCGGTCTGCACCTTACCATCTAAAAGAATAGCCAGGCGCCTGCCAATATTATTCTTTGTTATCTCAGCGAATTCCTTAGCACCCTGGCTGTTAAACTCTAAAGATACCTCAGGTTCATTAAAATTACCTGGATTAAAACGCACAAAGGCATTGGATAATGCATCTCCTGTTAAAACCGCCTTCTTTTCTAAAAGCAGGGGTTCCTTGTTTTCCTGCGTATACTTTAATTCATAACCTTCAGGGATATTTCCTTCTATGGCTTGCCGTAATTTTTCAGGTTCAGACGCAACAAGTTTAAACTCAAGCAAGGCAGTCTTACCTATTAGCTCAATAGCGCGCTGTCTATCCGTAACCCCAGGCAACTGCACCACTATTTCATCCGCCCCCTGCCTCTGGATAGAAGGTTCCCTGACACCAAATGCGTCTATCCTGTTTCTGATAACCTCTACTGCCCTGTCGCCTGCGTCTTCCTTAGCCTTATCAGAAAGATGACTTGTATCCACTTTAAGCAAAAGGTGCATACCGCCTTTTAAATCCAGACCTAAGTTAATCCTTTTATCTAATGGGAATGAAAAATATGTGCAAACCCCTAAAATAACCAGAATAAATATCGTCTTATAGAGAAGTTTTCTTTCCATATCCTTTAATTTGTTTTTGCGGTTTTTACATAAACTATACAATTTTTTTCAATTTCAATCTTTACGTTTTCATCTATCCTTAAGATAACGGTTTTATCTTTAACATTGACTACAACGCCGTGAATGCCCCCGGAGGTAATCACCTCATCGTTCTTTGCGAGGCCGCTAAGCATCTTCTGATGCTCCTTCTCCTTGTTTTTCTGAGGCCTGATAATTAAAAAATAAAAAATAAAAAAAATAAAAAATAGTGGCAATAAATTAATTAACGGGCTGACTGCTTGAGTCTGAGGCATTGACTTACTCCTTTCCGGATTTCTTGATTATCCGTTTTACCTGTTCTGAGGCCTGCGCGCCATTTTGCAACCAATAAAAGAGTCTTTGATTATTCAATTTCACAGCACCACTTATGGGATTATAGAATCCTAATTCTTCTATAAAACGGGAATCTCGGCCGCGGGTCTCATCAAAAACCGCAATACGGAAATGCGGTCTTTTTTTAGGATTTTTGCCTATTCTTTTTAAACGTATACGCACTGCCATAACCTTGCTCCTTTCAGTTATTTATTCTTCCTATCTAACAATTGCTTCAATCAATGCCTTTGCCTTATTGACTGTCTCAAGATATTCTTTTCTTGGTATAGAATCCGCAACAATACCAGCCCCTGCCTGAACATAGGCATAGTCGCCTTTAACAACTATTGTCCTGATGGTGATGCAGGTATCAAGATTGTGCGAAAAACTAAAATACCCAACGCAACCTGCATATGGACCGCGCTTAACAGTTTCTAATTCATCAATAATTTCCATAGCGCGAATCTTTGGACTTCCGCTTACAGTGCCTGCAGGAAAACAAGCCCTTAATACATCAAAAATATCGTATCTGGTATTTAACAGGCCTTTTATCTCAGTTACCATATGCATTACGTGGGAGTATTTTTCTACTACCATAAACTCTCCAACTTCTATTTTCCCTGTTCTACAAACCCTGCCTAAGTCATTCCTGCCTAAGTCAACAAGCATAATATGTTCTGCCTTTTCTTTTTTGTCGTTAAGGAGTTGCTGCATAAGTTTTTTATCTTCCTCCTCTGTCCTGCCGCGCGGCCGCGTCCCGGCAATAGGCCTTGTCTGAACAAGCCCTGACTCGCAACGCACAAGCATCTCCGGAGAAGCGCCAATTAGGGTAATGTCTTTTAATCTCAAGAAAAACATATAAGGAGAAGGATTAAGACTTCTTAAATTCCTGTAAATGTCAAAATGTCCCTTGTTAATCCTTGTCTTAAATCTCTGCGACAAAACTACCTGGATGATATCTCCCTTTCTTATATAAACCTTTGCCTTATTCACTATATCCTGGAATTGGGATTTTGTAAAGTTTGAGGTTATGTTTATCTTGCGAACTTTCTCTATCGTAAATATTTTTTTATCCTTAAGTGGACGCTTAAAATCATTCTGAATCTGCGTAATCCTTAAAAGGGCATTACGATAGTAAACTATCTTATTAGCGGTATTAATACCTTTGGGTAATATAATATTAGTAACTATTTTTATGGTATGATTTACATGGTCAAAAATGAGTATTGTGTCTGTAAGAATGAAAATTGAATCCGGCAATTTCAAATCATCAGGATTTTTATCAGGTATTTTTTCAAAAAACCGCACCACATCATAACCCATATACCCAACAAATCCACCGTAAAAACGCGGAAGACCTTTTACAGATACAGGTCTAAAATCCTGCATAAGTGTTTTAATCTCATTTAAGGGACCGGATGTAGTCTTAAATCTACGAATAGATTTATTGCGCATATCTATAATCTCTATATTATTGGATTTACTTTTAAACACAAGGGCGGGGTTGCTGCCTAAAAACGAATACCTCGCAATTTTTTCCTGCCCCTCTACAGACTCCAGTAAAAATGCGTATTCATTCTTTTTTATTTTTAGAAATGCTGATGCAGGCGTATCCAAATCAGCGTTAATCTCTTTATAAACAGGAATAACATTGCCCTGTTTGGATAAAATCAAAAATTCTTTTAAGGAAGGACAGTACATATTTTTTATTTTTTAATATAAGATAAATACAAATAAATACCAATATTACCAATAAATACCAAACAGACGGGTATCAAAAAAATAAATACCAATATTACCAATAAATACCAAACAGACGGGTATCAAAAAAATAAATACCAATAAATACCAATATTACCAATAAATACCAAACAGACGAG
>Ga0272448_1001490_pt1 | contig 31243 bp, 24 predicted proteins | sample YNPCB0191_FD_202220 | JGI IMG/M metagenome (GOLD analysis project Ga0272448, IMG submission 202220) | Hot spring sediment microbial communities from Yellowstone National Park, WY, United States - YNP-CB-019-1 | ecosystem: Environmental > Aquatic > Thermal springs > Hot (42-90C) > Sediment...
CGAAAGAACGACGCCACGCCCTAGGCGGGGCACGCGTGTATACCCGCCGACCGATTTCAGATCGGCGGATGAAGCAACTGCTCGCTTGTGGGAGCGGCTGTTGTCATGACAAATGACCCACTAGTTCGCTTTCGCTGTCGTATATCCTTCCGGGACGACAGGAAAAGAATACTCAAATCTTCACGCGCAATGCGTCCTCCACCTGCGCCCGGATCGCTTCCGGCTGCAGGTGCTGTCCGATGCACACCAGCAGGGCGCCGGCGTTCGGGGCGGGGCCGAAGAGCGGGGTGATATCGAAGGCGTCGTAGACGCGATGGAGGACGTGCCAGCCTTCGCCGTCGAGATGGGCAAACCCCTTGGCGCGGATGACGTTGGCGGGGAGGTCGCACAGCAGGCGTTCCAGCGCCGCCCGCGCCACCATCGCCGGCAGCGGCAGTGCAACGGTGCAGAACGAGGCGGGCAAGGCATGCGTGTGCTCATGTCCGTGGCCGTGATGGTGCGCATGGGCATGGTCGTGCGCTTCCCCGCAGGAGCAACGCACTGGTGCCGGCGCGAACAGTGCATCGAGCGCCGGTTCGCCGATATCGCCGTAACTCGTCCAGTGGCGGATGGCATGCGGGTTAAGGTTGTTGACCAGCGCTTCCAGCGGTGCGCGGCTCGCGGGGTCGAGGCGGTCAATCTTATTGAGGATGAGCACATCGGCGGCGGCCACCTGCGCCTTCGCCGGCTCTGCCACCTGCAGCACCTTGTCCGCGCGGGGGCTGTCCAGCAGGCAGACGATGTGCGTCACGGCAATCTCGCGCAGCAGTGCCGGCGCGCTCAACACGCTCAGCACATCCATCGGATTGGACAATCCGCTGCATTCGATGATGATGGCATCGCCCGCCTGCCGCTCCAGCACGTCGAAGATGGTGCTGTTGAGCTGGCTCTGCAGCGTGCAGCAGACACACCCGCCTACCAGGCGCACCTGCTCGGAGTAGAGATCGGCAAGCAGTTCCCCATCGACATCCACGTCGCCCACTTCGTTGATGATCAGCGCAGGCCGCACGCCCTGCACGCCGCACCGCGGCAACAGGTGGCGCAGAAAGGTCGTCTTTCCGCAGCCCAGAAAACCGGTGACAATAAGAACGGGTATAGCCATGACGCTGAAGATAGTAGAGGATTTTCGTGGGGAAGGCAATGGGGCCAGGGGTTAAAGTCCAAGGTTCAAAGTCATTGCTCTATGAGTCGATGCCAGAGTTCGCTCTAGAGCAATGCGTACCGCTGTACTGGCACAAACTACTGAACGGGATAAATTATCTCACGATTTTGTGGCTGATGTGTGTGACTTATAAGACAGCACCCTTCCACATTGACATGACCGATGTTACAGCATTGATGGCAGCGTTCACATTGATATGACGGCGAATCCTCCATGGAAGGGAGAAAGGTCATGGCTGACTGGCGACGATTACGATCTCGCGTCATGCGCGCAGAGAATGGCGTCGTGCTGGCATTGCTGTTTCTGGCGGCAGTGCTGGTGGTGCTGGCATTGCATGCCTTCGCGCCTTCTTCCGCGCAGACGGCCGGCAATGAACTCGCACGGCGTATCCGCATTGTCGAGCGCCGTGCGCGGATGGAAGGGCACATTTATACCTTCCAGTTCACCCCTGCCTCCGGCGAAGTCGTGGTGATGCGCTGGTCCGCGGAGAATCATGGGAAAACGCTGAAAGCCGAGCGGATGCTTCCCTATACGGCGAACCTGCTGACAGGAACCGTCGTGGAAAACACGACCCTCAGGGATCACACCTACACGGTGAGCGAACACGGCTTCGCGCTGACTAAGGGCCGCGTTGAATTAAGCGCGCCGGACGGGTCGCACTACGCCCTGGATATCGGGGAGTAGCGCATCTGTTGTTCCCCTCACCCCAGCCCCTCTCCCCGAGGCGAGGGGAGTACCTGAAATGAGATTCGGCGCTTACTTACGTATTTCTACAAGCCATCCCCTCGCCTCGGGGAGAGGGGCTGGGGGTGAGGGGAATCGTCGGTAATCACTTGACATTCGAGGCAGAATCCTTCACAGTTGTCTGGTATGACTACGATCAATGAGACCCCCTCCGGCTCCCGTTTGCATATCAGCATTTTCGGGCGACGGAATGCGGGGAAGTCGAGTTTGATAAATGCGCTGACGAGTCAGCACGCGGCGATCGTCTCCGAGGTGCCGGGCACGACGACCGACCCGGTGGCGAAGGCGATGGAGATTTTGCCCATCGGGCCGGTGATGATCACCGACACGGCGGGGATTGACGACACCGGCGAACTGGGCGCGCTGCGCGTGGAAAAGACATTGCGCGTGATTGACCGCACCGATCTGGCCGTGCTGGTGCTCGACCCCACGCAGGGGCCGGATCAGTATGAAGAAGACTTGCTGGCGCGCCTGCGGGAACGGCAGCGTCCCGTGGTGGCGGCGGTGAACAAGGCGGATCTCGCTGAGGACACCGCGGTTGCGCTCCGCTGGGCGGCAGAGCATCATTTGCCGGTCGCACAGGTGAGTACGGTCACGCGCCATGGCATCGAAGAATTGAAACGTCTGCTCATCAACACCGCGCCGGCGGATTTCCTGCAGCCGGCGGTGCTGGAGGGCCTGGTGCATCCGGGCGACTGCGTGGTGCTGGTGGTGCCCATCGACAAGGCCGCGCCGAAAGGCCGCCTCATCCTGCCGCAGGTAATGACGATTCGCGACGCGCTGGACCACGATGCCTACACGTTGGTGGTGAAAGAGCGCGAATTGAAGCACGCCCTTGCCAACCTGAAGGCGAAGCCGAAGCTGGTGGTCACCGATTCACAGGCGGTGCTCAAGGCATCGGCGGACACGCCGGAGGACATCCCATTCACCACCTTCTCCATCCTGATGGCGCGGTTGAAAGGCGACCTGGAACAACTGGTGCGCGGGGTGAAAGCGGTGGAGCGGCTGCAGCCGGGGGCGCGAGTGCTCATCGCGGAAGCGTGCACGCATCACCGCCAGGCGGACGACATCGGCAAGGTGCAGATCCCGCGCTGGCTGCGGCAGGTGGTGGGCGGCGACATCGACTTCCACTTCAGCAGCGGCCCCGATTTCCCGCCGGACCTCGCCAACTACAACCTGGTCATCCACTGTGGCGGCTGCATGATCAACCGCCAGGAAATGCTCTCACGCGGGCTGCAGGCGGCAGAGGCCGACGTGCCAATGGTGAATTACGGCGTCTTCCTCTCCTACGTCCACGGCGTCATCGAACGTGCTTTGCGCCCGTTCCCCTCGGCGTATCTGGCGTATATGGAAGAATGACCGCATGGTTGCCAGCATACTTCACATGAGACGGTGTGCGTCATTTAGCGATGACGCACACCGTCTCTCTACGAATTGCTCCTGTCGCTTACTCGACGCTGACCGTGCCCCAATGGGCGGGTTCCATACGCGTTTCGCTGGGGACATCATAAATAATCGCCGTCAGCGGGCTGGAGTTCCAGACGTAGGCACGCTGGGCGACGACGTTGCCGGTCTCATTGCCAAAGCGATAACCAAGGTCCAGGCGTACCGGGGTTGCCGGAGTCAGCGCCAGGCCAATCGCCTCCCGCGGGATGCGCACTACCGCGATAAAGCCGGATTTCGTTCTCTGGTAGTCCATGGTCACCGGAATAGTCGTGATCGTATCGAAGGTTTCCTTGCCGGTGGGCGATTGCAGCGTCACCGGCTCTCCCCGGAATCCGGCCACCTTCTTGCAGTAGGCCACGCAGACCGGCTGTCCCTGCAGGCGAGTGATGAGCAGGCGTATATCACCGAGGCCGGCCTCTGTGCGTGTGGCATCCGCGGCGGGATTGGTCTGCAACTCGATATCCAGGCAGTTGCCGCCTTTGAAGAGCAACTGCTGCTCGGTGATCGCGTTGGTCAGTTCGTTCGGCGATGTCACCTCATAGCGGACGACCAGATCGTTTTCATCGTAGGCCAGTGCGGCGCGGAAAGCGCGCTGCTCGTCCACCTCGCGCTTCACAGTGGTGGCGGTGGCCCAGTCCAATCCGGCCAGGCGATGGATGGTCAGTTCCTGAGCATGGGCCTGCTGCGCGGCAAATTCGTCGCGTGCCTGCTTTGCCTGTGCCACTTCCTCTGCGCTCAGTGTGCAGGTGCCGGTGAAACGCTTGATGGTATCGAGGCCGAGGATCTCATTGACGCGTCCATCCGTATCGCCCGCCAGCATGAGATAGCGCCCGTCTTTCGTCTTCAGGAACTCCCCGGAGAAGAATTCGGCGAAGATCACGTCGTTGCCCATCTTGCCCAGTCGCTGATCCTGGTAGATCTTATCCACGTAGAGGCCATCGGTGGTGAGCAGGTCGATGGTGCCGAAGTAGCACTGCGCGGCGATGATGTCGCCGCCTTTGCCGCAGAGGAGCTGCTCACCGAACATATCCCCCTTCTTCGGGATGGGCTTACACAATGCCCAGTGCATGGCGGTCCAGCAATTCCAATAGCCCCAGAGATGCTTGCCGTTGCCGGCGTATTTGTTGAAGCCAGGATAGAGCATTTTCCCATCGGGAGCGCGCGCCAGCCCACCGAGCATGTAGACGGCGTCCTCATCCGCGTAGCCGGCGGTGGTGATCACCTGGGTATCGCCGCCCATTGGGCCGGGGCCAAAGCTCTCCACTTTGCTCACATCGTACACCGGCACGCCGTTGGAAAGGATCTTCGCCGGCTTCAGGCGATACGCGGTAACGCTGCCGTATTCCGTGCCGCCGTAGAGCGTCAGGTTCGCATCGATGGTGCTCCCCCAGTAAAATCCGCCCAGCACATTGGGGAAGAGTTCGTCCGGCTGCACCTGCATGTCGCCATTGAGATCACTCCAGAAGACCCCACTCCCACTTGCAGTCGGATAGCGCTTCTGACGCGCCGCGACGGCGGTTGGCTCATTCCACGCCTTCTGCCAAGCGGCAAACCAGGGTTTATCTTTAAGCGTATCAAGCTCGAGAATGCCGGCGACCAGCACAAACTGATCGCCGTGTCGCATCAGCACGCCGCTGCGCCAGACGTAGGCGTATTGGTGGCCATCGGGCCGGGTGAATGGGTGGCGCGGCACCGCTGCCGCTTCACGCATCACGATGGCCTCCGGCTTCCAGGTACCGGTGTTCAGATTCACCTTCCACTGCACGCCATGGCAATAGACGCGGGTGGGGTCGGCGGGATCCATGGAGACATAGGTGCTGTAGTGTGAACCGCCGAAGAATTCCGTCAGCAACTTGCCGGAGCGGGTGTCCCACACGCTGAAGCGCTTGGGATTCCAATCCATCTCAGCCACCCACAACCGCTGCTGTGCATCCACCGCGATGCCGATGGGATTATAGACACCACGCCCATCCCATTTCCCGAGAATGGGGTGGCCTCCCGGCTTACCGATCGTGCGCTGATAGCGCCCGTTTGCATCAAAGACGGTGACATCCTGCAGCTTGCCGGCGTTGGCGATATAGAGGCGTCCCCAGGCATCGACAGCCAGCGCCTGCGGCGTATCGATCTTCGCGGTGACAAAATCGCGCACCTCACTGTCCACCAGGCGCACGACTACCACCTTGTTGCCGAGGATGGCATAGACTTCATCGGCGTTGCGTGTGGCGATGGCGCCGAGTTGCGGCTGGCCTTTCGCCGCGTCACCGGGCAGCATTACCACGCGCTGCAACTTGCCGGTTTGCTTATCAAAGAGTACCAGGCGATTTACGGGCGGTGCGGCACTCCGGTTTGGCGCACTTTCGCCGGATGGCGCCGCCCAGCCGGGGAAGGCGGCGATGAGGGTGTTACCGCTCACTGCCAGCCCGACAGCACCGGTGACGATCTCCCCCGGAATCTCCGCCCGCGGCACATCGCCGACGAATTTCGTGTGCATGCCGGTGTCCAGCCGGGCGCGTATCAGCCCGGTCTGCCCGTTCACGCCGCCGTACAAATACGCCCATTCACCATCGGACACCAGGCAGTGCGCGCGGATATCATAACGCTGCCCCCAGCGCTTGCGCCCGGTCATGTCAGTGCCGATGACCCCCCAGCCGGCTTCGCAGCCGTCCCACCCGAGCAGCATCTGCGTTCCGGCGAATGCCACGGCGCTGGGCGCCCCGTGGTCGGCGCCCCAACTGCCTGAACCATCGGCGGTGGGATAGGGTGGGGTGCCCGAGTTATGTACGGAGAGCAGGTGCTTCACGCGCAGCGGATCGTGCACCAACGCTTTCCAGTGATAGGTGCCGGGAGGCAGCGGTTGCCCATTATCGCCCAAGCCGTCCCACTGCTCGGTCACTTGCCCGTGTGTGCGCGGCTGTGCAATGACGACATGGCGCACCGGCGCCCCTGTCTCATCCACCAGCGCTACTGTCACGACTCCGTCGTGTGGAAGCTGATAGGTGAACTTCAGTGGCGTCGGCGGCGCCAGCGTCTCGCTCGTTTGTGCCGAAGCCAGGTGACCGCGCGGGGAGAAGATCAGCTTCCCCCAGCATCCTGTCTCCTGGAAGGCAAAACCCGCGCGGCTCATCAGCGCCGTGGCCACGCCGCCCGGCTCGATGGCCGAGCCATCCGGCGTGGCCCAGTGCACCTGCATGGTGGCGGCGGTGAGATCGCCGGATTTCGGCTGGTAGGTGGTGCTGAAGACGCTCCACGGGATACGGTACGTGAAACGATATCCGCTGTGATCCGGCCGCACCAGATACGCCGCCTGGTAACGGTTGGCCGGCACAATGCCATCGCGCCAGTCAGGGTGCAGGTTGGTATATTTCATCCCGTAGGAGAGTTGCAGCACCGGTTTCTTCTCCGCGCTGTAGTACCAGCAGAGGAGATGCACGATCTGGTCAGTGGGGTCATGCGATGTATCGAAAGAACTGTCATTGGCGGGGAAGGTCGGCTTCAAGTAGATGCGGAATTGCAGCGCATCGCCGTTCCAGCCGCGCTCCGCGTCGGTCACCGGGTCGTGCGCATTGATCATCGGGGTGGCATCGGTCACATCCGCTGCCAGGTAGAACGCATCGGCGTCATACATCACGTAGACGCGAGCCGAGTGTGTTGCTTTTGTCTCCGGCGTGCTGTATACCTCGATGCCCCCGCTGGTGTCCCAGCGCGACAGGTCGCCGTCGATCGTCAGTCCGGCGGGCGCCGGCACGGCATACATGCGCGTTGCCCGCGGGGCATCCTCCGCCTGCACGGAGAGCGCCAATCCCATCACCAGGAGCAACAACGCGGCTCCCAGCGATCGGGTGAAGCGTAATAACATGGAAAGGCCTCCTTATTTATCGTCCCGAGTTCCAAGTTCAAGGTTCCAGGCTCAAGTCTACGGTTGCTGCCCGGTTGCTTCAGCAATGGCATGATGGAGGGGCAGTCGTCGATCGTTTGATACATTCTACCGGCAAGGTGATCGTAACATCGGCATCCGGCATGCCCGTGATCTGCTCGATAATCAGCCGGGCAGCCTGCAGGCCCACTTCATACAGGGGCGCGCGCACGGTGGTGAGCAGATTCGCCCCATTGCTGCCGGCGATGGCGTGGGTATCTTCAAAACCGGTGAGACTGATATCCTCCGGAATGCGCAGTCCGGCGCTCCGCAGCAAGTGATACAGTCTCACCGCGGCATAATCATGCTGGGCGACCACGGCAGTGATCTCCGGGTGGTAACGCAGCGTATCGAGGACAGCCGCCCCCTGCGCCGGATCCTCCATCGACGAATAGTAAACAAAGTGCAGATACACGTCGGGGTCGAGCGCAAACTCTTCATACGCACGCCGCATGCCGGCCAACCGCTCATCGGCGATTGCATAGGCACCAGCGGGATAGTGGTGGAGTAGATGGCGGTGCCCGAGTGCGAGCAGGTGGCGTGTCACCGCAAACGCGCCGGCTGTATTATCCAACTGCACGGTGGCGCATCCCGGACTGGGGGAAAGCAGGGAGACGAGAGGGCGTTGTTGAAACCATGGCGCCTCGTGCAGGTGGCGGGCCAGTTCCGGGTGGGTGCAGTAGATGATCGCGCCATCGACATCCCCGCGTTCAAAGGCGAGCGGAAGATCAGTCCGAGTGCCAAGGAGAACGCCGTCGGAATTGCAAACGAGCAAGGCAAAGCGGTCAGCAAGCAGCGTCTGCTGGATGCCGCGGAAAAGTGGGCCGAAGTGCGGACCGTCATAATCATCAGCGGCGAGAAAGAGCGCAACCACATGATTGATCACCTTCCGCTGCGTGCCTTGCATGCGCAGGCGGCGCGCGGCATGCTGTTGCGCCGGGTTATAGCCCATTTCCCGCGCAATGGCCTGGATGCGCGCCCGTGTCGAAGCGCTGACATGTCCGGTATCCGGGCGCAATGCATACGATACCGTAATCTTGGCCACCCCACAACGTTCCGCAACATCCTGCAAGGTGACTGTACGCCGTGTGGTATCGCCTATTTCTCCCTGTTTGCCCATCAATTTTCCATTCCATCAGACAGATTCTTGTTTTACAGGTGTAACGATACACAGACGTTTACAGTATACGTGTCAATTCCTTTATGGTCAATCCATCGCTCACTTGTTTGTCTACAGAAGGAAACACGCTATCGAGTGAAGAACAGGAGTGCGAATCCATTCGCAGATCCCAGGGAGTTACAATGCACGGAGAATTCGCCACCCTTTTGCTGTCCTGTTCCGTCATCGCCTTGACGGCTGTGAGCATTGCCGAGAGCCCGAAAAGTACGCCGAAAGCACAGAACCTGTTGCCGCGGTATGACATTCCCCGGCTGCGGAATATCGTGATCGATGGCCAGGGGGATGACTGGGGGGACGCAGCATTTTGTGTTGATCTACTGACGCCGGTGGACGGGAAAATATGGCCGGCTGACGAGCATCATGCCAGCTTGCGCCTGGGGTGGGATGAGCGTGGGCTGCTGCTGTTGATCGACGTGGCAGATAAGGACTGGTCGGAGAGTCCGGACAATAACCAGCTCTGGATGCGCGACTCCCTTGAGCTCTACCTTGCACCGTTCCGCGGGGCGAGTGATTCCTGCCAGTGGGTGATCAGCCCGGGCATGGCCGCAGACCAGCCCGAGGCGCGCAGCCAGTTTTATGATAATCGGCAGCGAAAATTGCGGTCGGCGAACAGCATGGTCTTCGCGCGGAGCAAGGAGGGCAACCGGTGCCGGCTGGAGGTATTGCTGCCCTGGTCGATGATCGGCATTGAACCACACGTCGGGCGCGAGGTTGCCTTTCAAATCAACACCAATGACACCGCGACCGGCGGCACGGATCTGTATCACCTCTCCTGGTATCCCGCGCTGGGAGCCGCCTTCACCAGCATGAAGATGCACCGCCTGCGCCTGGCGGAGACGGCCGGCACACCGCTCATTGCGCGGCTCAACCTGATCGCCGACCAGGCACCGGAAGGCAAGAGGTTCCGCGCGCTTGCACCCACGGCGCTTGCCGGCAAAGCCGTCGCACTGGTCTCCGGGGAGCAGACGCTCGCCCACGGCACCCTGCAGGCCGATGCCAGCGGATATGCGCAGGCGATGTTCACCGTGCCGAACCCCGTAAACGGGCAAGCGTACGACAGCGTGGCGCTGCTGGTGGAGAATACCCCCGTTGATCGCGTGGTGCTGCTGCCGGGGCAGGATGATTTCCCCGCACGTGCCCAGGCGCTGGAGGCCGTCGTCACCACCCAGCACTCCGCGCCCGGCATCACACTCACCTGGCCGCTGGATGCTGATGATACGGGCAAAACGGTCATCTCGCGCAGTGCCCCCGGCACCCCGGCGAGGAAGGTCACCCGGACGGTGACCGGCAACAGCTACACCGATACCAGCGCGCGTGCGGGCCAACTCTATGAGTATGCCATCCGCCACGATGGCGCCACGTGGCCGGCCACCAGCTACCTGTATGCCGGCCACGAAGTGCCGCTGGAGGAGCAGCACGGCGCGGTGGTACTCATCGTCGAACAGGGCATCGCGGTCGGGCTGAAGGAAGAGATCGCCCGGCTGATGCGTGATCTGGTGGGTGACGGCTGGCAGGTAATTCGCCATGATGTCGCCCGTGATGCCGCAGTGACCGAGGTGAAGGCGCTGATCATGCAGGATTGTAAGGCAACGCCCTCCGTGGATACCATTTTCCTGCTGGGCCATGTGCCAGTGCCATATTCCGGGAAGATCAATCCTGACGGGCACGACGATCATCGCGGCTCCTGGCCCGCTGACGTCTACTACGGCGATCTCGACGGCCAATGGACGGATACGCAGAACCTGACGCCGAAAGCCGACGGGCGCATGAAGAACGTCGCCGGGGATGGTAAATTCGATCAGAGCAAGATTCCTGCGGATGTGAAGTTAGCGGTCGGTCGCGTGGACCTGTCGGATATGCCGGCATTCGCGCAGAGCGAGGAAGCGCTGCTGCGGCAGTATCTCGACCGTGATCACGCCTACCGGCACAAGCGGCTCACCGTCGAGCCGAACGCGCTGATTGCCGACAGTTTCAAGGAACGCTCGGAAGGCTTCTCCTATGGCGGCTGGCAGGCATTCACCACGCTGCTGAGATCAGATCATGTGTCTGAGGGCGAATGGTTCGCACAGGGGCAGAAGAGTTACCTGCTGATGTATGCCTGTGGCCCCGGCGGTTACACCGGTGGCGGCGGGCTGGGCAGCACGGAGGACCTGGTGACAAAACCGGTCAACGGCATCTTCACGCCGATCTTCGGCAGCTATTTCGTCGACTGGGACACGCAGAATAATCTCATGCGCGCTTTGCTCTGCAATGCCGGATCGCCGCTGGCGACCTTCTGGAGTGGCCGTCCGCACTGGTATCTCCATCCGCTGGGTATGGGCAAAACCATTGGCTATTGTGCGCGCCTCACGCAGAATAATCGCGGTGAGTACGCACCGACCGGCGACGGCGCACGCGGTGTGCATATCGCCTTGCTCGGTGATCCCACCCTCCGCCTGCACATCGTGGCGCCGCCGGCCAATCTGGCGGTAGATTCAACCCGCCATGGCGCCCACCTGACCTGGAAGCCGTCCCCTGACTCGGTGTGCGGATACCTGGTGTATCATGCCCGTGAGGAATTCGGCCCATACCAGCGCATCACGGATAAACCGGTGCCTTCCGCCACCTTCACGGACCCGCATGGCGCCCCCGGTGAATGGTACATGGTGCGCGCGCTGACACTGCAGCAGACGCCGACTGGATCGTACTATAACGCGAGCCAGGGCGTGTTTGGACAACTAGCGAAGTAGATGCAGCCCGGGAGGGCGACGGTCCCCCGGAGCCAGATGAGAGCACGGGTTGCATAATCTGGCTCCGCGGGAGCGTCGTCCTCCCGACCCAGGTCTATACTCACACAGTCGACCATGCCGTCATTCCTCTACCAGCACCATCGCCACTGCGTAATCTCCCGCGTGCGACAGGCTGACGCGTACGGTACGTCCGGCGAGGTGGGCGGCGGCGGCGCCAGAGGTGTGCAGGGTGGGGGGGCCGTCTTCTTCGCGGCGGATCTCCACTTCCTGCCAGGAGAGGGAGACGCCCAGCGCCTTGGCGAAGGCTTCTTTGGCACAGAAGCGGGCGGTGTAGTGCTGCGCGGGGCGCGGCTTGCTCTCGCAATAGGCGCGCTCGGCCGGGGTGAAGAGGCGCGAGGCCAGTCGCGGTGTGCGCGCCAGCGCTTGCTCGATGCGCGAAATCTGCTCGATATCGGTGCCGATTTGGGACATGGACAACCTCGGAATAGACGAAAGCGTATCGCCGTTGACGGATAAGTCGCATCGGACTTATCTTCACTGACACGTGTAGTATAGGATAATATTGGCAGCGTGGGAACCGGCATAGCCCCGAATATTCCTGCTCAGACATGCTCAATATTGTGGTTCAGTATGCAGGACTCAACCCGTGCCCGCAAGCGTGAGCATTTCATCGCGGAGTTTGCGGCTTTGCGCGAGAAAACACACAAGATCATGCCATCGGTCACGTCGCCGGAACCTTGCATCCTGAATCGTTCTCTTCGAGCATGCGCATGAGTAAGCGCATGCGCATGAAATAATTCGTGGTAAGAGGGTGATTTTCGGGTAATCTGCTCTATGGCGGGTATATACACCATACTTGTCCTGGTAAGATACCCAACAGCAATGTCGGGAACGTGCTGCGTCTTTCCTTGACACTCTGTACGTAGCAAGTTATGCTCAGCACGGTTCCCTTGAAAGAAATGCCAATGACAGAACAGATTCTCAACGATCGCTACGCCCTGGAGCAGAAGGTCGGCGAGGGGGGGATGGCGGTGACGTATCGCGCCCGCGACCTTCTCCTCAGCCGCGTCGTCGCCGTCAAACTCATGCGCGAGCAATTCACCTCGGACCCGCAATTCGTGGAGCGTTTCCGCCGCGAAGCGCAGGCCGCCGCGCGCATATCGCATGAGAATATTGCCGGCGTCTACGATACCGGACGCGCCAACGGCACGTATTACATTGTGATGGAATACGTGGAAGGCACCGACCTCAAACAGCGCCTGCGCCGTGACGGCCCCATGCCGTTGCTGACCGGGCTGGAGATTGGCCGGCAAATCGCCGCCGCGCTGGAAGCCGCTCATCGCAACGGGCTGGTCCACCGCGATATCAAGCCGCACAACATCCTGCTGAACAAAGACGGCAAGGTGAAAGTGACCGACTTCGGCATCGCGAAGATCGCCTCCGATGGCGACGATACCGGCGTGATCATCGGCTCCGTGCACTACCTCTCCCCGGAGCAGGCGCGTGGCGAAATGACCACGCCCGGCTCGGATATCTACTCGTTCGGCGCGGTGCTTTTCGAGATCTTCACCGGGCGCACGGTGTTCGAAGGCGAAAATGCCATGGCAGTGGCGCATAAGCAGATTTACGAGCAGCCGCCCATGCCGCGCACGCTGCGTCCGGATATCCCGCCCGCAGTGGAAGCGGTGATCATGCGCTGCCTGGAGAAAGATGTCCGCGCGCGCTACCAGTCCGCCGCGGAAGTGAAAGCGGTGCTGACGCAGCTCATCAACCAGCTCGCGCAGGAAGAGACTGTGGTCGTGCCCATGCCGACGGCACCGTCGATGGATACCACCATGGTCTACCGCAAGCCGGCGGATATGACCAGCCCGCCGCCCGCGCCACCGTCAAAGCAAACCGTCTACCAGGCCGAGACGGCCGAACCCAAGCGCGGCAGCAGCACTGGATGGATTATTGCCATCCTCTTCATCATGCTGGCCGGCGCGGTGTCGTATGGCGCGTTTTCGATGTTCCGACCTGTCGGTGGCCTTCGCCATGATGACAATACGATCCAGCCGCAATCACTCACGGTTCCCGATCTTTCCGGACTGACGAAAGATGAAGCGCTGGACTTGCTGAAACGCAAAGGATTGACCGGGCAAGCCAACCACGAAGCCAGCGATATGCCGGAAGGGAAGGTCTGCCGGCAGGACCCGGCGGCGGATACGCCCATCTCGACACAGACGCCGGTGCTCTTCTGGATCAGCGAAGGGACGGCCACCTTCACCATGCCTGAGGATGTAAGCGGCATGTCGCTTGAGGCGGCAAAGCGCGAAATTCGCAGCGCCGGCTTCAAAGGGCAGTTTACCATCGAGACCCAACCATCGGACACCGTGCCCGCGCAAACCGTCATCAGTTCGGACCCGGCAAAAGATGGCACCGTGGATCGGACGAGAGGCAAGGTCAAGCTGATCCTGTCCTCCGGCGTGGAAACGATGGTGCATGAAACATACAAACCTGGGAAAGTGCCCGATATCGACGGCTCGCCTACCGTGTATATTCGCATTGAGATGGAGCGGCCCGTCGGCAGTGCGCCGGTCAATCTGGTGGATGGCCAGTTCAACAAGGGAGATTCGATTCCGGACCAAACGCTGGATCGCAAAGCCAGCGAGCAGGTGAAGATCACGCTCTGGGCGGGGAAAGACGAAAACTCCCTGCAGCAACAGGAAGTGCAGCTCTTCCCGCCGAGTATGCCGACCACGAAGCCGACAACCGGTACGACGCCGCCGGCGACGGGCAACACCACACCGACAAGGCCAACACCCGGCCACGGCAGAGCGGGCACCACGCCGCATGCGCCCAGGCCGGCGCCGGCGCCGAATACGACAGCAACTCCAGGTGGAGGCGGGTTATAACCGTTATCTGTCTATCGTGTAAACGCCGGTGCGGAAAACCGCACCGGCGTTTTGTATGCTACCGTAACTTGCTCGTACAACCGCACAGAATTTCCACCGCACGCACCAGAAAAAATATGCTATGCTAGCCGCGTGTTGCCATTTCGCGATTACAACCCAAGCCGTACCTTTCCGTTGGTCACGATATCCATTATCGTGCTCAATATCCTGGTATTTCTGTATTCGCTCTATATCCTGGCTGATGGCGGGCAGACGGCCTATGAGCATTTCATCGATCAGGAAGCCGTGATCCCCAAGCTCTTCACGCACCCTGTGAACGGCGAAATCCCCTGGTGGACCATTTTCACTGCCATGTTCATGCATGCGGGGCTGCTGCACATTGGCGGCAATATGCTCTACCTGTGGATATTCGGCAACAATGTGGAAGATATAATGGGGCCGGTACGGTACCTGATCTTTTATCTCATTTGCGGAGTCGTCGCCACGTTGACGCACATCTTCATCAATCCGGACTCGGCGATTCCGACCCTTGGCGCCAGTGGAGCGATTGCCGGGGTACTGGGGGCGTATCTGGTCCGCTTCCCGCGTGCGCAAGTTGATTCCTGTCTATTCCTCTTTGTGTTTGTGACGGTGGTGCGATTGCCGGCCATCGTTGTGCTGCTCTTCTGGTTTGTGCTGCAATTATTCAACGGAGTCGCTTCGTTGACGAGTCATACCCAACAAGCCAGCACTGGCGTGGCGTTCTGGGCGCACATCGGGGGTTTTTTAAGTGGAATGATTTTAGTCAACCTATTTGCGAAACGCAGCCGTTCCGATTATAATTACTAAACGCGCTGGGGGTTGCTTGTGCAACTTCTTACCGTTTTCCGTGTCAAGGTGATTGAGAATCGCGTCAATGCCGTCTCTACCGTCGCCATTGTTTTACGATAGTCTCACCGGCCTCCCGACAGTGCTCGGGTGGATAAATGAACTCGACAATCACGCCTTTCCCGAATCCGGCGGCCTCATTGCGTTCAATATCTCCAATGTCCCCATTGTCAACCAGACCTTCGGGCATACCGCCGGCGATGTCTTGCTTCGCCAGGTGATCGTTCGCGCGCACCAGGCACTGCCGGAGAGCGCGGTGCCCATCCGCGGTGCCGGCAATCGGTTTTTTATCTGGCTCCCCGCGGCAACTGATACATCGACTGCGACCGCCGTGGATCACCTGCGCGAGATTGTTTGCGCCAACCCGGTCACCTTGCCGGAGCAAAAAACCATTTATCCCAAGCTCACCCTGGTGCAACGTCTGGTGACGCACGGCACAGCGGTCTGTGAGATTTTACCCCTGCTTGAGCAGCAATTAGCGCGGCAACCGGAAGCCCAACCGCTCACCCTGGGGGGTGATCCCCAAGCGGCAGCACAGGAAGAATTGGAACGACAATTACAATCATTGCGGCTGTTTGGTCGGGAGAAGATTGCGCAACAGATTATGCTGGCGCTAAGGTTGCCGGCCATCCAACCACGCACCGTGTTGCTGGTGGCTCCGCCGGAGGCCGATAAGGCGCAGTTATTGACCAGCATCAGCACAATACTGGGCAATCAACAGATGCCCGTGGCGGAAGTCTTTTGTCGTCCCAGCGATCAGATGGTGCCGTTCTCGTTGCTCTCGGCGTTGCTCGAGCGATTTCTCGCTGGTTTTCCCGGTTCGCAGATGCGCCAGCGCATGCATGGCATCTGTCTCTCGCACCCCTGGATTGCCGGTCTGTTCCCCTCCCTGCATGGAGACGAGGTGCAGACACCGTTACCCGAGCGAAGTTCGGTGATCCGCGACGGCCTGGTCGCGGTGTTACTGGAACTGGCGCGCTCTATCCCGCATATAGCCCTCATTCACAGCATCCACCTGGCGGATACGGACTCCCTGCTTGCCCTTGCCGAAGTGCAGAAAATTGCGCAACAGGGGTTGCGCATCGTCGCCGGCACGGACCCGGCACCGCAAAGTACGGCAATTCCGTCACGCTTACACCCGCTGAGTCACGAGCAAACAACCACGCTCTCGATTCCGCCATTGACGCAGGAAGAGGTGGCGGCCTATCTCAGGGCGATTACCGGGGAAGGGGTTGAACCGTGTATTGCAGAAACGGCGTTGCTACTGAGCGGTGGATGGCCATTGGCCATCAATCAATTGCTGCGTTCTTGGGTTGTAAATCGTTCGCTGGCGTATCAGCATAACCGCTGGTTCTTCTCTGTGGCGGTCGCTTCGCCCTCCCCACATTACTCCGAATTGGATAAGGAAACCCTGCTGCATTTTGCGGAAGTGGCAGTGGCAACACCGGTCACCGCTGGCACGCTGGCATCGGTGTGGCAGATGCCGGAAGGTGAAGTCCGTGGCTTCGTTGACCGGGCGCGTACCCTGGGGTATCTGCACCCGGTCGAAGGCCAGGACCCCGAAGTACTGCGGTTTACCAATGAAGAGCATGTGTTGGCCCTGATCGGGTTCCTGTCGCCGGAACAGCGGGCGGCGGTCTGTCAGGCGGTCGCACAGATGCACCACGCGGAGTCCGTTGCATCGGTAGTGAAAGCGCCACCCACGCCGTCACCGGCCGCTTCCGCTCCGGTGGTGCCTGCCTGGGAAGAACCGGTGACGATCCTGTCCGACCCGCGGTTTCTCCCGGAACTCACCCAATGTGCGACCTTGCTGCGCATCGCCGGTGTGCAGGCGGCGTTATATCCCGCGGAGAGCAAAACGGTGCGAGAGGCTGTGCAGGCGGCGTTGACGCCGTTGCTGGCACTCATCTCGCGTGCATCACGCCTCGCCCTAATGGTGAAAGGGACAGGAGTATTCTTCGGTGGCCAGCGCCTGCTGGAACGCGAGATCGCGATCATCATCAAAGACCTGCATACCTGGATGACTCAGCAGGAGTTGCGCGCCATTGAGTTCACCGCCGGCCTGGATGCGCCCGAGCTCACGCGGTTCCTGCAGTTCTGGTGCCTGCCTCCACCCACGGAAAAGCTGGCGCCGCTGGGCGAGCGGCTGGAACCATGCCAGCTCACCTCGATTCATGTGATACCCGCACATGCGATACTCCTCGCGGAGCGCAGCGGCCCGGAAGCGCCCCTTGCGGAAAGCCCGACTCCGGAACACGGCATACCGCCTGTCGAGGGAGACGTTTTTACGATAGACTCGCATCAGTACCCGAGGTTTTTCCGTGAGATACTGGGGAGCGAATACTTCGTGCAACTCACGACCTCCTTTGTCTCGGAATCGGCGATGTGGGCACGGTTGCGCAAGGCGCTGGAAGAAGCGCAACTGGAGGTGCGACAGCCATTTTTCATCAATCTCAGCCGCTGGTTAAGCGATCACCAGGCCGCGATGCCCTCGGATACGCTGGAGATGATCGACCTGCTGCTGATCGAGTTTATGCAGCACGAGGATGATCCGCGTATCATACAGGGGATCATCCTGAACATGGAAGTGCGCCTGCTTGACCGCATGAAAGCATTAGATGGGAGAGGTGCCCTCGTGTTCTTTGAGGCGATGGATCGCTATGTGAAGAAAGATCCCAACACAGGCGGCGCACATCACATCGCGGAATTCTTTGATCGTATCGGCCCCAGTACGCCGTTATTCGAATTCATCGATCAATCCGCCAGTCAGCCGGGTGGATTAGCCAGTGCACACCGGGTGGTGGAAATCCTGGGGGAGCGCGTGCTGCGCCCGCTGCTGATGTCGTTGAAGAAAAATGAGGTGATGCAGGAGCGTATTCGCGCCATGCAGTTGCTGCGCGAATTCGGCGATATCAACCGCCCGCTGCTGATCCATGAACTACGCGAATCCAACCCCTGGTATGTCGCGCGGAATCTGCTGTTGGTGCTGTCGGAGATCGGCACGGAAGAGGCGCTGGGCGCAGTCAGTGATAAGATCCGTCACGAGGACCCCCGCGTGCGCGCTGAGGCCGTGACCGCCGCCGTCCGCATCGCGCGCCAGAATGCCGTGCCCTACCTGATGTTGGGATTGGAGGATGAGAATGCCGAGGTGCGCGCCCGCTCAGCCGCCGTGGCCGGACTGTGCCAGCAAGCACGTGTAGAAGAACTGCTCCGGGGATTGCTGCAACGGAAGGATGAGCCGGAGAACGTACAACTCTCCGCGTGCCTGGCATTGGGCCAATTCCTGACCGATTCCTCACGCGAGGCATTGGTACGTGTCCTGCATCCCCAACTGCTCGACTCGTTCCGCAAGAAAAGCGACGAGGTTCGCAGTACCGCCATCGTCGCGCTGGCCAAGCATTTCGAGCATCCGAGCGCGCAAGGAGCAATTCAACAGGCCCTGCGTGACCGCAGCCTCATCGTGAGCCAGACCGCGCATCGCATCTGGCATCAGCAGAAGCCCCATTAATTCCTGCCAGACCATGTGATCTTCCGCTATAATTCGGGTACAATAGGATTGCTGAGAGCGCAGGCGTTTACCCGTCATGCATGGCCGCAGCGATTGTTTCCACGTCGTATTTTTATCACAGGATAACCACATCAATGAAGCTCGGAATACATGCTTATTCTTTCATGCTGGCCGGGGGATTGCGCGAGTATCAGCCTGTCGGTCGCGGCATTATGACTGCCACGCAGTTGCTGGAGAAAACGGCGCAACTGAAATTCTCCGCCGTCCAACTCGCCCAGCAAAATATCCCGGGCTTTCCGAATTGGGATATGGTGACGCTGGTCAATCTGCGCCAGCAGGCCGAAGAGTTGGGGCTGACCGTTCATCTCTCCACCAGTGTATTGCAGGGGGAACATTTGGCAGCGATGATTCGTGCAGCGTTCACGCTGGGCGCCCCGCAGGTGATGGTGGGCATCTCGCACCTGCGCGGCAATGTGCAGCAGCGCCAGAAGACGCTGGAGGGGCTCCTGAGCGAACTGGATGTGGCGATCAAAACCGCGGAACGCTATAAAGTGATGCTGGCCATCGAAAATGGGCGCCACACGGCCTCGGCTGACCTGGCGGCATTCATTCAGGCTGCGCAGAGCGAGTGGGTCGGCGTCTGTTTCGATATCGGCAATCCACTCACTGTGCCGGAGACCCCGGTGGAAAGCGCTGAGACGCTGGCGCCATATTGCAAAAGCGTGCATATGAAGGACTGGCAGATCTTGCGCACGGTCGATGGGGCGATGCTGGTGAACTGCCCGATCGGTGAAGGCGTGATCTCGGAAATTGCCGATGTGCTGCGCACTCTCAAACAGCGCCAGTCCGGCATTCCGGTCTTTCTCCAGACCGTCGCCGAACGGGTGCCGGTGCCTGTGCTGGATGACAAATTCCTGCAGCAATATCCACGGATCACCGCGCGTTCACTCGCCGGCCTGCTGCGCCGCGGCACACTCATCTACCAGGATGAGGAAATGCGCTTCCCCCATGAACGGAAAGCCTCCGAGCGCGAAGTGCTGAAGTGGGAGGAAGACCGCCTCAAGCGCAGCCTGAAACAAGCGCAAAAGTTGATGGGCACGGAAAGCCTGACACTGCCGATGGGATGAGCAGCGGTTCTCCATTCCCCCTCCAGAGGTAGAGGGGGAATAGGCACTTTACACGGTCGCCTGTACCAGCTATCTATACATCTCCCCTCTATCCTCTGGGAGAGGGGGCAGGGGGTGAGGGAAATCCCCTCGTCCGCATCTTCCGGCGAGATAATCTCCTCCCTGCAGTTCCACCATGACAGACGGCTGCTTTGACCTCGGTTTCCGTACGGTATACTTCTCATATCCACGAACCCGCATGCAGGAGGAAAGGAGGTCTGTGGATGTCTGCACAACCAACATTGCGCGTTGAATCACGCACACAACGCGGCTCCGGCTCTGCCGGGCGTTTTCGACGACAGGGACGCATTCCCGCAATCATCTACGGGCGCGGCGAGTCGCTGCCGGTCACCATTGATTCGACGGAATTTCGCCACCAAGTATCCGCAGAGCAATATGGCTCTCAGATCGTGCATTTATTCATCGATGGGGCGGAGGGCGGCACAGCCCTGGTGAAGGCCGTACAGGTGAATACGCTGAAGCAAGCCGTCCTGAATGTCGACTTACAGCGCGTCAGCCAGCAGGAACGTGTGAATGTCGCGCTGGCCGTCGTTCTGGAAGGTGAACCCACGGCCGTGCGCCATGGTGGTATATTGGAGCAGCTCATACGCACGGTGAATGTGAAGTGCCGCGTCTCGGAAATGCCTCAGCAGTTGACGTATGACGTGTCTGAGCTGGAGGTCGGCGAGGTGGTGCATGCCGGACAGCTTGCCCTCCCTGGTGACTGTGAATTGCTCGACAAGCCTGATGACGTCATCGCGGTCATCGGGGCGCCGGCAGTCCCGATCACGGAAGAGCAGGTGGAAGTGGAGCCAGGCGTCTCCGGGCCGGAATTGGATGGGGGGAAACAGAAAGACGATTTCCCGCCAGAGCGTTAACTTTTCGGTGCTCCCTCATCCCCGGTCTTGCGACGGGCTGGGGGTGAGGGGCGAAGTCCATGGAGGATCGTGATGCCATCGCAGCATGTGCTGGTCATGCCCAAAGTCCATGCGCCGGATCTCGACGAGGCATTCCTGTCGCCCGAGCGCTGGCAAGCCATCCCGAGTATCCCCCTGGTCCGTGCCGAGGATGGTGAGCCGGCCACGCTCCCGACCGATGTACAGGCTGCCTGGAGTGCGCGGGGGGTGCATATCCTCTTTTGCTGCACCGATCCGGTGCCGTTCAGCGGTGACACCGCACGGCAGGCACATATCACCGGCAAGGAAATGGTGGCGGTCCTGCTCGATCCGGTTGGCAACCGAACGCAATATATGGCCATTTTCGCCGATCCATCCGGGCGTGTGGAGGATCTGCGGATTGAAGAGCCGTTGCGGCATCGCATCGGCAGCGAAATGGACCCGAGCTGGGACTGCCCGGGGCTTCGTGTTCGAAGTTGGAGCCAACAAGCCCGGTGGGCCGTGGAGATGTGCATCCCGTTTGACGGTATCACACCGGTCATCGCCCCGCCCAATCCCGGTGATCGCTGGACCGGCAATTTCTACCGCATCGAGCGTATCCCCGTCAGGGAAATCACCGCCTGGCGCCCCACCTTCGCCTCCCCGCCGGACCTGTATGCCTCGGGATGCTTCGGGGTGCTGGAATTTGGTGGACTGACCAAGTGATTAATGATAAGTAATAAGTGGTTAGTACTTGGCCGTCGACTAACCAGACTTATCACTAATCACTCAATATCCTCTTCCGGCGACGGCGGTTGCCGACCATCCAGGGGAAGCAGCACGCGGGTGATGCGGTCGATCTCTGACCAGTTCCCCATCTGGGCGCGGACGAAAATGTCGCGGCCCGGTTGCAGATCCTGTATCGTGCCGGGCAGTTGTTTACTGAACAGATGCTGGGTGGTCGGATTTGGCAATATTTCCACGTTGCGGTCATCGATGCGCAAGGTGAGCGGCGTCACATTCACCACTTCGCCGACCAGTTCGAAGAAGGTATTGCGCAGTCGTGCTGGCTGCGGCAAGCGTTTATATTGATCCTTGACATGTGCGCCGACTTGCGTCAGGTTACTGTTCAGCGTTAAACGCTCCGGTATTTGATTGTCCTGCACCGCTCCTTCGGCGAAAGCGGACAGGCGAACGCGAATGCCGAGGGGAACGGCGGAGAGGGGCAACCGCTGGATACCGATGATCGGGATATTCGCGGTGGCGGTCAGGTTATATTCGATCTCACGCCAGCGCTGTAATTCATCCGCCTGCTCGCGCAATTGTTGCACCAGACGCGGCGATTTTCTCCGGCGTTCCAGCTCATTGGCTTGTGCGATCAGACGTGCGGCTTGCTGGGCGAGCTCATCAGGCACCTTGCCGGACGCATCGGCGCTGGGCGCATGCACATAGAGCATCAAGCGGACATTCTGCCGGCGCACATCCACTACTTTCCCTTTCAGCGTGGAGATGCGGCCCGCTCCGGCGCGCTGTGCGAAGGCGGGAAGGGCCAGTAGACCACACATCAAACCGAGCAAAAGCACAAACCGTAGCTGTTTCATGACCAGAACCTCAACATTATCCCTGTTCGGAAGATCCGTCCGTCGCCGTATCATCATCAGTATTCAGCGCCTCATCAGCAAGTCGTCCCAGCGCATCGCTGGAGGCCAGGAGGGCATCCGTCGTCGGCACTGCCGCATAAGAGGCCTGGTATGCTGAGTAGGCCGCGTGCAGGTCGCCGGCCGCATGAGCGGTTGAACCGGCATCATACAACGCCGCGGCAACTTTGGCAACATCATGCGGCGCTTCAGCGACCGCAGGGGTTTTCGGTTGCGGCGGTACAGGTTGCCATGCCGGTGCCGGCTGTTCCGGTTCATCGAGATTGATGGCAGCCTGAGCGGTATCTGAATTGTCAGCGGTTGCTGGCGTCTCGCCTGCGACGAACTGCGGGAGATGGGCAATAACCATCGGATGTTTCGTCGCCCCTTTCGCTGCTTCGTTGCGCAGTTGTGCGATCAATCGCTGATCCTGTGTATGCCATCCCGACGGCAACCGGACCATCCAGATGGCGAGGGCGACGACCAGCATGGCCGTGGCAGACGCGGCAGCGGTCCAGGCAAATGGCGCCCAGACTGCGGGTCGGCGTGTGGGTTTCACGTGGGTGGCCAGCACCATGCGCATCACCCGTTCGGTGCGCCCGGGGGCATCCGCCAGTGCGGGATCATTGGCAAACGTCTCTTGCAATACGGCGGATAAGGCCGGATCACGTAACTCTTCTTCGTAGCGATTAATGCGTCGTTTCATATTGCTCCGCCCTCCTCTCCGATGGGCAGTGGCAGGTCCTCGCCGAATTCGGCGAGCATCAGTTCTTTCAACCGGTGCCGGGCGCGATGCACGCGGCTCTTGGCGCCGGCCAGCCCGCAGCCCAGCACGTGGGCGATCTCATCCAGTGGCCGCTCTTCCAGATAGAACATCAGCACGGCCGTGCGTTCTTTCGGCGAGAGTTTGTCCAGGCATTTTCGCATCACTTCCCGCCGGCTTTCGGCAATCATCTCTTCTTCGGGCGTCGCCGTATCCGCCGGCAACTCGTGGATCTCGTCCAGTTCCACCGCCGGACGCGTGCTGCGCTTGCGCAACACCGAGATACTCAAATTGTTCGCCACGCGTAATAACCAGTACACAATCGACGGGTCGGCGCGCAGCGAGCCCAGATTCTGAAAGGCGCGCAAAAACGTTTCCGCACACAGGTCTTCCGCTTCTGCCGCGTTACCGAGCAGGCGGTAGCAATGCGAATAGACGCGTTGCTGATGCATTTTCACCAGCAGCTCAAAGGCATACATGTCGCCGCGTTTTGCGCGATCCAGCAGTCGCCCTTCTTCAGAACCGAACACCGTCTGCCATCCTTTTCTACACCATTATACGCACGAGGGGGTGGCAAGTTGCATTTGTGGGGATTTATTCGAAAATAATTCTAGCCGATTTGTCATGTGATACCCCATATGGAGAGTTGTCATACGCTTTCTCCAGCGTTGGGGTATGGGAGTGCGGAAGTGTGGGAGTTGATAGTGCTGAATCACCCCCCAATTCTTACGTGTTCGCTTACTCGAAAAACGCACACAAGCATCCTGTCTATTCGCTGGTCACCTTTCGAATAGGCATACGGAAGTAAGAGAAAGAAACTACAAGAGCTAACCAACTCCCATACCCCACACCAACTTCATCCCCAATATCCCGGAATCGGGCCAAGCGCGGCGATGATGCGATCCATCGCGGCCAGATCATCCGGGGAGATGACCGCGTTGCCGCCGGGGGCAATGTCCGCGGCCTGTCCCGGGTTGCGCACGCCGACTAATGCGCTGGTCACCCCGGGGCGGCTGATGGTCCAGGCAATGGTCAATTGTGTTTGGTTCATTCCATACTTCTGCCGAAATGGGGCAAATTGTTCCAGCATGGCGTGGATGCGGGTGAGGAAGTCAGGGCTGAAACGCGGATTCCCGGCGCGCATATCGTCGGGGGGAAAACGGCGTTCCGGTGTGATGGTGCCGGTGAGCAGCCCGCGCTCCAGCGAGGAGTAGGTGAGCACGGCAAGCTGGTGGGCACGACAGAAAGGCAGCACCTCCTGCTCGATCTCCCGGTCCAGCATATTATAGAGCGGTTGATTGCTGTCGAGCTGGCCCACGGCCAGATAGGCTTCCATCTGCGCAATATCGACATTGCTGGCGCCGATAGCGCGAATTTTCCCTTCCGCTTTTAAGCGCAGCAGTTCACCCATCGTCTCGGCAATGGGCGTGGTGGGGTCCGGCCAGTGCGTCTGATACAGGTCGATATACTCCACCTGCAGACGGCGCAGGCTCTGCTCGATTTCATAACGGATGCTGGAGGGGCGCAGATTGCGATAGACGCGTGTGCCGTTCGCTTCAAAAAAGAAGGTGCCTTCTTCCACATGCCATGCCAGCCCCACTTTCGTGGCCAGCACAATATCCTCACGCCGGCGGCCTTTGATGGCCTTACCGATGAACTCTTCCGCCAGCCCGAGGCCGTAGCCCGGCGCGGTATCGATCAGGTTAATGCCTGCATCGAGCCCCCGATGCAACGCGGCAATCGAATCCGCCTCATCCGTCCCGCCCCAGGCACTGCCCCCAATGGCCCAGGTGCCCATGCCAACGACCGAGACCCGAATCCCGGATTTCCCAAGCTCACGATATAGCATAATCCGTCCCTCCCACATAGTTCGCTGGTTGATCCTGGCTATTATGCCCCTTTCCGAGCGTACTGCCTAGTATTCGTACCCTTTCGCTTACTCCAAATACAAACAACATTACTGCCGGCATGCTGATCTGCCAGTAGTACGCAGGTGTATCATCATTGAGTAAGAGCAAGAGAAAGAGCATGAGATGTTCGAGAACCCCCACACCCCCATACGCCGAAACTCCCATTCACCCCCGTGCGTCTACTGGACGTGTCTCCCCCTCTTTCGTTATACTTACCTGGAGTAAATTGTGCTGGGCCGGCGGCGTCGGCCTGGAGTGTAAAGAGACGCATGGTTACGGAAAAATCAGCAGGCGCAGTGGTGTATCGGGTGACGGAGGATGGCAATATCCTCTATTTGTTGTTGCAGGCGGCGCCTGGAAAACCGTGGGGATTTCCCAAGGGGAAAGTAGATGAAGGGGAAACCGAGGCGATGGCCGCACACCGGGAGATCGCCGAGGAGGCCGGGCTGCGGCATGTCGAGTTCGATCCCGCCTTCCGCCACGTCGTCCACTATGTCTATCGCCGCGGGCGCTCGCTGGTCAACAAGGAAGTGGTCTATTTCCTCGCCCGTGCCAACACCGCCGATGTGGCCCTCTCCTGGGAGCACGTCGCCTTCCGCTGGGCCACCATGGAAGATGCCCTGCTCCTCGTCTTCTACGAAAACGCCCGCGACACCCTCCTCGACGCCCACCAGGCGCTATGTAAATTGCTCAGCCTGTCTTCGGAATAAATTTTTTCACCGCGGAGACGCAGAGACGCAGAGGGGTCGCAGAGGAGAGTGGAGATGCACCAGTTTTGGGGACTGACATCGAAACTCCAGTATGCGGGTATATTACCGGTTCCCAATAATAGTACCGATTGAGCGTGACAGGGAGTTTCGGTGTCTGTCCCCAAAACGCAATTATAATTCCCGGCTGCATAAACGACCGTATTTCGGGGACAGACACCGAGACTCCCTCTAGTAGATGCGCTTTATCAGGTTAGGCGACGGTCCGTAAAACAATGGCTGGAGTTTCGATGTCAGTCCCCGAAATACTACCGGCTCCCTTGTTATCTCCTAAAACTCTCTGCGTTCCTCTGCGCCTCCGCGACTCTGCGGTGAACAATTCGTTTTTTTCCCACCCCGGAATATGAGCAGCGGCACGATCATTTCGTCCGGGGAGAGACCGCCGTGGCGGCCGACCATGCTGGTGCGCGGCTTGGGGGGGTGGTATTCATAGATGACGCGGCGGGAGCCGTGCGGCAGCAGGATGAGGTCACCGATGCTGGCCTCCAGCCCGGGGCGCGGGGGGGCATCACCGAGCAGGCGCAGGGCGATGAACTCCTCCTTGCCGAGGATGGTGAGGCCCAGGTATTCCTCCAGCCGGTGCCGCACCTGTTCCACCTTGTTCGGCAGCACAAAGAGATGCATGGCGCGGCCTTCGCCCGCCGGCGGGGCGCGCAGCAGCGAATCCACTACCGGCATGTCCATCAGGTTCATCGCTTCGTTGTCATCGCCGTCGATATGCCCGTGGTCGGCGGTGAGCACCAGTGCCGTCTCCGCGTCCAGGTGCGGCAGCATCTGATCGCGCAGCACCGCCAGCCACATCGCCAGTTCATCGGCATAGGCGGCGGACGCGGCGCCGTAGTTATGCGCCAGCGTGTCCAGTGTCGACCAGTAGAGAAACTGCAGTTGCGTCAGCGGGGAGTTGGCCTGGCTCATCGCCTGCGCGATCAAGTCGCCCAGCGCATAGTAGGGGTTCGGGCTGGCGTCGTGATAGACCATGCGCGAAAGGCCGCTGTCGACATACGCATGGAAGGTGTACGCGCCTGCCAGCAACTGCTGCGCGGTGAGGCAGTGCAGGATGGTCGGGTGCCCCAGGTAGCTCTCCGGTTTGAAGCCGAAAGAGAGCAAGTCCAGATGCTGCTCGTCCGGGGTGGTGAAGTTGAGCATGTTGAAGACGTGATGGTATTGCGGGAAATACATCAGGTAGCCGATCACCCCGTGCCGCGCAGGCGCGACGCCGGTGGCCAGACTGGAGATGGCCGCGCTGGTGGTGGAGGGGAAGACGGTGGTGAGCGGCCGGCACCACGCCGACGCCAGCACCTCGCGGATGAGCGGCCGCCGCCCATGCGCGCGCTCGATGTTGAACCACCCCATGCCGTCAAAGACCATGAGAATGATCTTCCGCACCCCGCGCAGCGCCGCCATAAACTCCTGGTGAAACGCCAGCGGCGCCCCCGTATGCTCCACGCCGAAGTACGCCAGCAGCGAGTTCACCAGGTTCACCGTGCTCCCCCCCGCATACGCCGGCATCACCCACTCCGGATGCTCCGGAATCCGGTGCCCCTCGATCAACTCCGTCACATGATCACCCACAACAATTCCCCTCTGCCGCTATTATTGCCGGGTGAGAAGGTGGGGAAAGCTGGTGTTTGTTGCGAAGTAGAGGGAAAAGCGGCGCAGGCTGCTGAATGGGCCCGCGCCGCTCTCGATCATCAGGCGAAGTTATGGTTTTGTGCGCAGATCGGACGTAGGGACAAAATCGTCACCAGTTGGCGCCGAATAATGTGATATATTGACACTGCCTGAATTGCCTGACTTCACATTTGTATAATTCTGTGGAGTTCCGCGCATCCGTATGACCCGTGAAACGAACGCCCAATAATTACTATCCATATCTGGGAAAGTAGCTTGAAGTCTCTTTTTCATTAATTCGGTTTTTGCTTTGATGACCGGATGGAGTTTGCCTCGTGCTTCCAGATAATCCGGGTCGGTCATGAGGAGAGTGAAAATATTCGTCTTATCCATATCCGGACAGCAATAACTGCTTTGCGCTACTAATACTGAATCGTTCTCTTCACTCTGGGATGAATGTTGAATTTGATTCTCATGATCAGAGAGACCGACATTACCATGCTCGTAAGTCTCGGTTGGTACATGAGTTTCACAGAAATACTTAAAACCTGGTGGGTTTAATTTTCCCCACTCTGAATCATCTACCGGAAAATACCCAAGACTCTCCATACTGGCATAGATCATCGCATGCAATGCGACACGCTGCATATTCTTACTATACGTCTCGACATTTGGAATATCAGCTCGTTGCGGCGGTGCCCAGGAATCCGGTACTTCAAAACCATATAGAAATACGTCGAAGGTCGAGATTTGTTTATCTGTCGGCAGTGGCTTATGTCTGTATATACGAAGATAATTAATCTCGTTGTAGGTTGGTGCTTGCATGAAATCCAGATATTTGGGAATATGCGGTGGTGGTACTCTGTCTATGTAGTGGTAATGAGAGTACCATAACACCTCGGGCGCAGTATTATCTTCGTTGTAGTCGCTAATATAATCACCGGCATCTGTGTGACTATGGAGCAGGATAATCCTGTTCCAGATCGATGGGGCGCCTCGTTTAATGCTTCGGCGCAGCATGTACGGTTTGTATAAGCTGAATTCTGGCAACAGATTGGCCAATTGGGCTTTAATCCAGCTCTGGCGATAGTCTTCACCTTTTATACATCGGAGCGGATGCGCCAGGAGTTGAATACCGAATTGCGTGTATAGATCGTCGATATTCGCAATCGGCTCGCCGATGTAATGGAGATCGTCCGTATTAAGATTATTATGCGTGACATGCCCATCGAGATAACTACCTATTACTGTCCGATCATGTCGTCGGTCTAAATCGTTTTCCAGCATCGCAATGTTCTTCTCGGCCTTCGCATCAGCGGTAAGCAGTACGTCCTTCGGATCGATAAATATGCTCAATGCCTTTCCGGCAATAAGTCCATTATAGGCATAGCCGTTATCCAGTTTCCGCCGTGAAGGACAGATGAGGACCTTTGGCCCCAGCTTCAATGTGCTCCACACATTGGCGTCTGGCAGCATTTCATGATTATCCTGGACTTTTATGAGTATCGCTTGCGCAATTTGCCTTTGGTTATTCAGGCATGTCGTCTGGTTGGCCTTGTCGAACGCCTTCATCATGACAGGCAGCAGCAATGCGGCCAGCACAACAATGATGAGCATTACCACCAGCATTTCAATCAGGGTAAAACCGGTCCTTTGATTTCGAAACATGTTATCCTCCTACTGTGGTTTACTCGGCGCTCCAACTAATGTCACCGCTTCAGCGGTGACTTGCCGCATCATCCCCTGTGTGCTGCTCATGGATTTCTTGGCATTTGTATCCCCAGGATCACGCTGAGCCCCGGAAAAGCGCTTGATTTCCTGACCATTGTTGAAGAAAATCACACTGGGAGCGAGCGTACGGTCAATGCCAAGGCGCTCTGCAATGAGTGACGCCGATTGTGCCACCACCACTTTCAATCTGCCGCGGAATAGAATCGGCATATCATGAGAAATAAAATCGCTTTCAAACCAGTAGTAGCTGTTTGTAGAATTATCACGATAACCCAATACCGCATCATCCTCGAGATAGCAAAACAGCACCGGGTATGCTGAGTGCAATACTTCTGGCTCAAACTCCGACAAGTTCACAATATTGATCAGCCAATATGGTTTGCATTCACGTTGAATCTCGACATGCCCATCGCAAAAACTGGCGATGAATTGATCAGCGTGTCGATAATCAAAATCTGTTGGCAATTTAATGGTATTATTGTAATTCGGATCCTGGTTGGCAATCGGAGCCGTCTCATCGGTGGTATGATAAGAGGAATCCTGTATGCCTGTGTATAGAAAGTCAGCCGACAGCATCTCGATAGTCGGCTCCCGCACCGCCGATGCCTCTGTGCCGGCGACAAAGCTGCTATAGCCGTAATCAATAGGCTTTGCCTTGTCATTACTCTTCCCACGAAGTAAATCCACGCGCTGTGTCGGACACGACAGCGTTTCTGCCGGCAGATGCAATTCACTCCACACCGTATCGGCGTTCGGATACATCGAGTCATGGTCGATCATCCAGGTATGGATGGCCATGGCGATCTGGCGCTGGTTGTTCAGGCATTTCGTCTGATATGCCTTCTCGCGCGCCGCGCTGTACGCGGGGAAAATTAACGCCGCGAGCGTGGCGATGATGGCGACGACGACCAGTAGTTCAAGTAGCGTAAAACCCGGTCGTTTATCCATATATAGACTTCCTTTCTTCACGTCAAGTAAATAGCCAAAAGTAAAAGTCCAAAGGTTTCCATTTGTCGTCAGGCGTTGATTAATTCCCCTGCGGCGCCGGCATGTTCGGGTTCGCGTTGGGCAGCAGCGGAGGCAATTTCGGCTCCTCGTCCAGCGGAATGGGCACCGGTTTCACGTGTGTCGGGCGGTGGTGCCATTTCCACGGGGCGTTATTGATCACCAGGGTCAGGATAATCACGATGATGGCGACGATGATGATCAGGCGCATCCGCTGCGGGGTGAGGAAATCGTTGTGCAGCAGCGACTCCTCTTCGTCGTACACCGGCAGTGGCGGGCGCTCGGGGGCACCCGCCACCGTCACCGTAGCGGGCATGGGCATGTCGCCAGCCGTGCCGGCGGGCGGGTCGGCTACGGCCACCGGCATGGTATTCGTCACCGGGAAGAGCGGTGTTGGTGCGGGCGGGCTCTCCGGTTGTGCCGGGCCTTGCGCCGCGGGAGTATTCGTCACCGGGAAGAGCGGCACCAGCGGCGGGAGCGCCGGGGCGTTGTCCTGCGCCACCGGCAGCAGCGAGGCCGGCTCCGGCGGGGCCTCGGGCGGGGGAGGTTCTGCCTTCTGCATTGCCAGCAGATCGATGGCCTCATCCAGCTTGCGCCGAACCTCCTCGACTTGCTTGGGCTTCAGCGCGATGGCCTCCCGATAGGCGTCGATGGCCTCTGCATAGCGCTCCTGGCCCACGCGGATATCGCCCATGGTGATATGCGCATGCGCGCTCTCCGGCGCCAACGTGATCAACTGCTGACAGGCATCCGCTGCCTCGTCATACCGCTGAGCGGCTATCAATTCGGAAATAGTCCTGAGTAGTTTTGGTAAATCCACAGTTAATACGAACCTCCTGGCAGTTGAGATTTCGCAGGCAGGAGTACCTGCGAGTCGTCGCATTGCCACAGGTGAAACAATACGCAGACAGGTGGAGTGAGAATCCGTAGTGTCATTATACTACGCACGCTCAGAATTGTAACGGCTGCCTTCTCGGATGATCGATCAGCCCTGCACTCGCCACATCACCTTCTGCATGGCTACCCGATCAAGCGGGAAAAACAGGAAACCGCCGATGAATGCGTGTGCGTGATAGAGTAGCTACACTATAGTCGATGTGACGGAGGAGAACATAACAGGGAAGAAGGAGAAAAACGTACTTTTTTGCAAATATTTTCCGGATTGGCTTCCCCTGAAGTTTAGCTATTTTCAGACGCAGTAGTGCCCTGGTCTGACGGTGATTTCGCCTCGTCACCGTCTCTTTAGGCCCGCGTGGCCATCACCAGCGCTTCGGGGGTGATCCGCACCCCGTACGG
>Ga0272448_1001492_pt1 | contig 31224 bp, 31 predicted proteins | sample YNPCB0191_FD_202220 | JGI IMG/M metagenome (GOLD analysis project Ga0272448, IMG submission 202220) | Hot spring sediment microbial communities from Yellowstone National Park, WY, United States - YNP-CB-019-1 | ecosystem: Environmental > Aquatic > Thermal springs > Hot (42-90C) > Sediment...
AATGCATACCTTTACTTCTATTGCGTGCACGATATCCATCTGGGGTGATCTCCTTTTGGTTTGTCACCAGTGAGATCATCCCATCAGGGATTATCTTAGCCGATCTTTGGACAGGATCAATTTTTTTACCTTTCCGGGTTGATAGGGATGGAATCATGTATGTCAGACCCAACTCCCATCCTCTTCCGGAAGATATCTCCGTGACAGAGGACGTGGCAGACTATATCGAAAGGAGAGGTTGTGATTTCCGGGTTTGCACCTCCTGCGGAGGCCCCATCCTCCTGCCCGTGAGCATGAAGCCCCCCAAGCCCACCGATATCCCGGTACGGACACGTGGGCACACAATTTTTGTCTCGATCCACCAGGCCCGGTATCTCCAGTCGATCCACAGGGGAATGCTCCCCCAGTTCCTGGATATCCCGGAGGAAAGTCCCCCGGACCATGACCTTTTGGGAACTTGAACATACTGCCGATGTAAAGGTAAGGGTCGTGGCAGCCTCGCTGGAAGAACTGTACTCCGAGGCTGCACGGGCCCTGATGTCCGTGATCTACGGGCGACCAGGGGATAACGGGGTTGCCCGGGAGATCGTCGTCCTGGCCCATGACGCCGAGTCACTCGTGCATACATTCCTGTCCGAGCTTTTGTATATCACCGATGTCGAAGGGCTCGTCATCTCGCGGGCCGATCTCTCTATCACCGAGAACGAGCTCAGAGGTACACTCTTTGGTGAACCGTTCTCTCCCGCGAAACACTCCGGAGGGCGGGAGGTCAAGGGCATCTCGTATTCCGGGCTCTCGCTCCGGCATGAGCATGGTTCTTATATCCTCGATGTCATCTTTGATGTGTGAGTGCCCATGATCGCCGGAATACAGAGCATCGGTCCGAATGAATGGCAGGTTCCCATCGGGTACGTCCCTGGCATGAGAGTCCCCGGTATCTTCTTCCTCTCCCCTTCCCTCTCGGAGACTCTCGAGGAGGGGGCAGTCAGGCAACTTGCCAATGTCGCCACCATGCCCGGGATCGTGAAATACTCCCTTGCCATGCCGGATATCCACTGGGGGTACGGTTTTCCCATCGGCGGGGTCGCTGCATTTACCCTCGAAGGAGGCGTCATCTCCCCCGGCGGCGTTGGGTTTGACATCAACTGCGGCGTCCGGCTCCTCTCGACTCCCCTCCGGGAAAAGGACCTGTCGAACCGGCGTGAACTCATCGAGAGGCTCTTTCGCGAGATCCCGACGGGAGTCGGGGGGAAGAGCGGCATGCGCCTCTCCGGCCGGGAACTCACCGAGATCCTCACGGATGGGGCTGCCTGGGCAGTCAGGCAGGGATACGGTCTTGCCGTGGACACGGTCTTTTGCGAGGAGGAGGGCTGCATGGCAGGTGCTGACCCTGCAACCGTCTCGGAGAAGGCCCGGGCACGCGGGGTTCCCCAGAGCGGGACGCTCGGTTCAGGGAACCACTTTCTCGAGGTCCAGGTGGTACGGGAGGTCTATGACGATCAATCTGCGAAGGTCTTTGGCGTCTCTCCCGGCCAGGTCTGTATCATGATCCACTGCGGTTCCCGCGGGCTTGGGCACCAGGTCTGCACCGACCACCTCCGCGTGCTCGAGGCTGCAACCAGGCGGTACGGGATCTCCCTCCCTGACCGGCAGCTCGCCTGTGCACCCCTTGACTCTCCCGAGGGGCGGGCTTACTTTGGGGCAATGGCAGCATCCGCAAATTATGCCTGGGCGAACAGGCAGATAATCACGCACGCGACCCGAAAAGTCATCGAGAGCCTCTATGGCGTCCCCTACAGCGAGATGCGCCTCGTTTACGATGTCGCCCACAACGTTGCCAAGATGGAGGAGCACGTCGTCGATGGAAAACGGACAAGGGTCTGCGTCCACCGGAAGGGCGCAACGCGGGCCTTTGGCCCCGCATCTCCCGGCATCCCCTCCCCGTATTCTTCCACCGGCCAACCCGTGATAATCCCGGGCAGCATGGGCACTCCCTCCTTCCTGCTGCGGGGGACGGATATTGCAATGGAAAAGACATTCGGGAGCACGTGCCACGGTGCCGGGAGGGTCATGAGCCGCACCCAGGCCAAGAGAAAGATCACGGGGAAGGAGATCAGGGAAAGCCTGGGAAAGGCAGGTATCCTCGTCCGGGCCCCGAGCGATGCATCCATCGCAGATGAAGCCCCTGACGTCTACAAGCCCAGTGCCGAAGTCGTGAAGGTCGTCCACGATGTCGGCCTCTCGCGGCTTGTCGCACGGCTCGAACCCCTGGCGGTGATCAAGGGGTGAGCGCCGTCACCTGCCTCCTGTGGGATGAAAAGACGATGTTCTCCCGTTTCGTCGAGGAGTGCGGTGTCACCTGCGAGCAAGTCACACCCCAGCTCCTGGCAACGCCCTTTTTCCGGGGCCGGTACGGTGTCCTCATCATCCCGACCGGATTTGCAAATCCTTCCTACTCGCGGCTGCTCCCCGCTCTCCGGGCATCTTCCTCGCGCATCAGGAAGTTCCTCGAGAACGGGGGTCGGATTCTCGTGTTTGGCCCGGGTATCGACCGGAAAGATGCCTATGACTGGCTCCCCTTCCGGGTCACGTATACCCACCGGAAACAGGAGGGGGGTATCGAGTGCTCCCGGTCCCACAGGTGTGCCCTGCTCTTCTCGGAATTCAATCTCTCTGAGATCGAGTGCGACGGCTTTTTCCCCGAACACGAGGGGGAGGTCGTTGCAAGGACACGTGATGGTGCAGTCCTTGTTTACAAGGCAACAGGGAAGGGCGAGGCGGTCATAACCACCATCCACGAGTACCCCTCTCGCGCGTTTCTCACGGAATTCTGTTCCGGCACGTCGGAAATATTATTGTGACGAAAAACCAGGGATTGAGTAAGGATCAGCCCATGAACCGCTACATTATCTCCGTCGACTCGGGCCCGGACGATCTTGAACCACTCGGAATGGCCATCCACGAGATCCTGAACCGGCTCCCCGTCACCGCCCGTTCTGCCCGCCAGCCCGGGATACGGATAGAGAACGGGTACGTCGTCGACAGGAACTACACCGGTCCCGTCCTCGAACAGGCCATCCGGGAAAACCGGTTGCTCAAGACCACCCCTGGACACGGTGCCTATCGGGGAGTGCCGGTCGTCGTCGCACCCATCAGGGACTCGTCCGGCGAGGCCCTTGGTGCCCTGGGTGTCGTGGACATCACGGGTATTTTTGACCTGGCCACACTCATGGAGCACCAGTCAGAGATCCTGCGGCAGGTCTGCGGCAAGGACCCCTGCCCGCTTCCCTCCGAACAATCAGGCTCCAAAAGGTAATCCCGATGTACGAGGCAGCGTTCCGTGTCCTGGAGGTGCTCGAGAAGAGCGATGGCCCCGTGTCAGGCGAGAAGATAAGCACGACCCTTGGGATTTCCCGGTCGGCTGTATGGAAGCATATCAAGGAACTGATCACCATGGGCTACGAGATACAGGCCTCGCACCGGGAGGGCTACCGGCTCAGGAAGAGCAGTAACCGGCTGCTCCCCTACGAGATCCACAAGAAACTCCGGACGAACGTGATCGGCAGGCAGATGCGGTACTTCGAGAGTACTGTCTCGACAAACTGGGTCGCAAAGCAGATGGCACGGGAACAGGACCCCGCCACCCTCCATGGGATGGTCATTGTCGCGGAGCAACAGACCGGCGGGATGGGGAGGCTCGGGCGGTCATGGGTATCTCCCCGGGGTGGTATCTGGACAACAGTGGTCCTCGTGCCCACCATTCCCATCGACAGGGTTTTCATGATCACCATGGCAGGGTCGATCGCGATAGCCCGGGCCCTGCGCAAGGAATTCGACCTCGGTGCCCTCATCAAGTGGCCAAACGACATCTACATCGGGGACAACAAGGTCGCAGGTCTCCTCCTCGAGCTCTCGGCCGAGGCGGACGTCATCCACTATGCCCTCCTCGGGATGGGAATCGATGTCAACATATCACCCCAGGACCTCGCCCACGTGCCCCACTCGGTAACCTCCGTGAGTATCGAGGTGGGCCATGACGTCGACCGGGCCGCACTCCTCGCCCGCATCCTGAAGGAATTCGAGAACCGTTACTCGCTGCTCGAGGCAGGGGAATACGAGTCCATCGTCCGGGAATGGAAGAGTCTCTCCTGCACGCTGGAACGCCGCGTCCAGATAAGCACGCTGAAATCGAGTTTCGAGGGCGAGGCCATTGACATCGACGAGTTCGGGGCCCTGCTGGTCAGGAAAGACAGCGGTAAGGTCGAGCGCGTTATCGCCGGGGACTGTATCCAGCGGTAGGTATATTTCGTCAACCCGGAACAATAATAGGGTTGACAATGCTTCCGGGAAGGGCACGGGCACTCTTCATCACCCACACGGGCACTTTTGCCGCTCTCCTTGCGGCAGGCTCGTGGATCTCGATACCTTTTTTCCCCGTCCCCCTCACCCTGCAGACGCTCTTCCTCTTCCTGGCCGCGGGGTTCATGGGGAGGTTCGCGATTGCCCCCGTCTGCCTCTACCTCCTGCTCGGTGCCCTCAATTTCCCGGTCTTCCATAACGGGGCAGCCGGGATCGGAGTGTTCCTCGGGCCGACGGGAGGGTATCTCGCGGGGTTCGTGCCGGCTGTGCTTGTCAGCGGTCTCTGCTATGAAAAGCAGGGCTGGCAGGTGCGGTGTGCGGGGATGGTGGCCGGCATCGTTCTTATCTATGCATCCGGTATCGCCTGGCTCTCCTCCTCGACCGGCCTTGCTCTCCCCGCGGCTGTCCTCCTGGGAGCCGTGCCGTTCATCCCGGGCGATCTGCTCAAGGCTGCCGCCGCGTATGCCGTGGTCGGGAGGGTGACAGGGGCCCGTGTATCCAACGGCAAAAGGGGTGAGGGGGAAGGAACCGGGCCATGATCAGGATTGAAGGGCTCCGGCACAGGATCCTGGATATTCCCGCCCTCTCCATTCCCCCCGGGTTTTCGGTCATTGCGGGGCCGAGCGGCAGTGGAAAGACAACGCTCCTTAGGCTCCTTGCGGGCCTCGAGGAACCACGGGAGGGTATCATCCACTCGTGCGGAAGGGATCCGTCCCGCCTGGACAGGGGCTACGTGCACGAGTTCCCGGGCAGGAACGGTCTTTTTACCCTGGTCTCCCAGGAGATTGCGTCCCCCCTCTGGTTCCGCCACGTCCCGTGCGACGAGGTCGAAAGGCGCGTGCGGGACGTGGCCCGGTCACTGGGGATAGGGGATCTCCTCTCACGGGAGGTCTCCACCCTCTCCGGTGGTGAGCAGGTGCTCTGTGCACTTGCAACGGCACTCGTCCCGGGACCAGAGCTCCTCCTCCTGGACGAGTTTGACTCGCACCTTGATGCCCGGACCACGGCCCTTGTCGGGGACCGTGTCCGGTCGGCGGGGGTTCCCGTCACCGTCATGTGCACCCAGGACATGGACATCGCGGCAACGGCAGATACCCTGGTCTTCCTCGAGGGGGGGAGAGTGAAGCATGCGGGCGTTCCATCTGCTGTCTTTTCCGATCTCGGGGGGTCGTGCTGGTATCCCCCGTCATGGCGGTGCAAAGAATGGAACTCATCCTTGACCGGGTCTGCGTGAAGCGCGGATCGACGTGCATCCGGCTCTCCGGGAATTTCCACCCCGGTGTCCACCTCGTGAACGGAAGCGTCGGCTCCGGCAAGTCGACCCTTGCCCTGGTTGCGGCAGGACTGCTCACCCCCTCGGAAGGCTCTGTCACGAGGACGGGAATAGGAAGTGCGATGCTCCTCTTCCAGTTTCCCGAATGGCACATAACGGGCAGGACTGTGGAAGAGGAGGCCTCCTCTTTTTTCGTGCCTTCCAAAAAAGTGCTCGTACGGGCGGGGCTGTCCGGGAGGTGCGACGACGACCCCTTCACCCTTTCCCGAGGTGAACTGAAACGGCTCCTCCTCGCCTGCGTGCTTGAACGACAGGATGACCTGCTGGTCCTGGACGAACCATTCGGGGCCCTTGACTGCAGGGGCAAAGAGTGGGCACGCAGGGAGATCGGGAAAAGGAGAAGGGAGGGAATCGTCATCCTCTGCACCCATGAACAGCATTTCCTCCCCCCGGTTGACTGGATATGGGAATTTTCCGGACACACCCTCGCGTGCCGGGGAAGGGTCCCCCAAGCCCTCGCTTCCTGGACGAATGCGCCGGATGTTGTCCGGAAGCTGGTCGAAAAGGGGAGTCCTCCCCGGAACGTGACACCAGAGGACATACGGGAGGCCGCATGCAGGACCCCCGCCTGAGGCTTCTCTCTGTCGCTGCGCTCTCCCTTGCTGCTTTCCTGGCGGTGCAGGGTGCGGTCCTTGCATTCGCCTGGTGGCTCCTGACACGGCAGGGGCCGGTGCGGATCGTGCGGTCGAAGTGGCCCCTGGTGGCGTTCCTGCCCCTCGCCCTGGTGACAATCGTGCTTTTTCTCACGGGGACGGGATGGTTCTCCTACAGCGCACGCCTCGCCGTCGTCTTCCTCATCGCGGTCTATGCGTACCAGGACCAGGGACCCGGGGAGTTCCTCGGGGTCTGTACATGGCTTTTTGGCAAAAAGACAGGTTTTGAGATCGGGCTTGCGGGAGAGCTGGGCCTTCGCAGCCTCCGCTTCCTCGAAGAAGAGACAGAGAGGGCACGGCAGGCCTTTCTCCTCAAGGGCATCCCCTGGGGAGTAAAGAGTATCATTCCCGTCTCGGTAAACCTCCTCTTTGGTGTTCTCCACCGGGCTTCTGACCAAGCCGACCTCCTCGTTGCACGGGGGTTTTCGCGGGGAGGTTCCTCCTGTGTCCGTTTTTCCCCGGCGGGCGGGGATATCCTCCTCACGATTGCCGCGGTTGCGGCTGCAATCGCAGCATTTGTGCCACTCGGAGAATTTTTTATACTAATACAATGAAGGATTTAGAGGTTTAGCTGTTGCCTCCCGCTCGAGCTGCCGCCAAGCCCGGAGGATCCCGATGCATGTTTCCCGTTCCGGAAAGGTCTCGATTACAGATACCACGTTGAGAGATGCTCACCAGTCCCTGATAGCCACGCGCATGAGGACTGATGACATGCTCACCCTCGCACGGAAGATCGATGGAGTCGGGTTTTATTCGGTCGAGGCCTGGGGTGGTGCGACCTTTGACGCAAGCATCCGTTTCCTCGTCGAGGACCCGTGGGAGAGGCTCCGGTTGCTCAAGGGGGTGCTGAAGCGGACCCCGATCCAGATGCTCCTCCGGGGCCAGAACCTCGTTGGCTACCGGCATTACCCTGACGACGTGGTCGACCGTTTCGTGGACATGGCCCATAAAAACGGCGTGGATATCTTCCGCGTCTTTGACGCCCTCAACGATATCAGGAACATGACGCGGGCGATGAAGCGGGTGAAGGAGACGGGTGCCCACCTGCAGGGGACCATCTGTTACACGACAAGCCCGGTCCACTCGAACGAGAAGTTCGCAGGCATGGCAGAGGAACTCCATGCCCTCGGTTGCGATTCCATCTGCATCAAGGACATGGCGGGCTTAATCATGCCGGCTGCGGCGTATGACCTGGTCTCGCGGATCAAGGACAAGACAGACCTCCCTGTCGACCTCCACTGCCACTGCACGAGCGGGATCGCTCCCATGAGCTACCAGGCAGCCATCGAGGCCGGCGTCGATATCCTCGACACCGCGATGTCGCCCTTTGCCATGGGGACCTCTCAGCCCCCGACCGAGAGCATTGTCGCTGCCCTGCAGGGAACTCTGCGGGACACCGGGATTGACCTGCGTGCCCTGAGGGCCGTGCGGGACGAGTGCATGAAGATCCGCGAGAAGTACGCGGGTATCCTCGACCCCATATCCGAGAGGGTCGATAGTGACGTGCTCCTCTACCAGCTCCCCGGCGGCATGATCTCAAACCTCGTCTCCCAGCTCAAGGAGCAGGACGCCCTGGACAAGCTCAACGCTGTCTTCGAAGAGATCCCCCGGGTCCGGAGGGACCTTGGCTACCCGCCGCTCGTCACGCCCACGTCCCAGATCGTCGGCACGCAGGCCGTCTTCAACGTCCTCCTCGGAGGAGAACGCTACAGGAACGTGACGAACGAGGTCAAGGACTACGTCCGGGGGCTCTACGGGAAACCGCCCGGTGAGATCCCTGATGACATCCGGAAGCTGATAATCGGCGACGAACCGGTCATCACTGTCCGGCCCGCGGACCTCCTCGAGCCGGTGTACGAGAAGATGAAGGCCCAGGCGATGGCCGAGGGGCTGATCAGGAAGGAGGAGGACGTCCTGACCTACATCCTGTACCCCGCAATCGCCCCCTCGTTCCTGAAGGGCGAGAGAAAATCAGAGGACCTTCCCGCAAAGAAGGCAGCAGTCCCCGAGGTCCCTGCAATACCCCATGCCATGGAGGTGGAGGTGGACGGCGAGGTCTTCTCGGTCCGGATTATCTCGGTCGGGGGAAGCTCGGTCGTCCAGGCATCACCGGTCCAGGAGAAGATTCCCCGCGGGGATATCCCGGGCGGTATCAAGGCCCACATGCAGGGCATGGTCCTCAAGATCCTCACCAGCCGCGGTGCCCAGGTGAAGAAGGGTGACCTCCTCCTCGTACTGGAGGCGATGAAGATGGAAAACCCCATCCACAGCCCGGTTGACGGGAGGGTGGAAGACATCTTTGTCGATACCGGGGACACGGTGCAGAGCGGTGACGTGCTCCTGGTGGTGAAATGACCTACTTCGAGAAGGTCCTTGTCGCAAACCGGGGGGAGATCGCGATCCGCGTGATGCGTGCCTGCCGGGAGCTCGACATCGAGACGGTCGCCATCTATTCAACCGCGGACTCCGACGCTCTCCACGTGAAATACGCGGACGAGGCCTTCCTTGTCGGCGAGGCCCCCCCAGCAAAGAGCTACCTCAACATGGAGAGGATCCTCGATATCGCGAAGAAGTCGGGGGCCGAGGCCATTCACCCCGGTTACGGGTTCCTCGCAGAGAACTACCGGTTTGCAAAACTCTGCCAGGAGGAGGGGGTCGTCTTCATCGGCCCGTCATGGAAGACGATTCAGGCCATGGGCTCGAAGGTCGAGTCAAAGCGGATGATGCGGGAAGCAAATGTCCCCGTCCTGCCCGGGACCGAGGGGGGCATTGATGACCCGGACGAAGCCTGCGAGGTTGCCGCCAGGATCGGGTACCCGGTGATCGTGAAGGCAAGTGCCGGCGGGGGCGGGATCGGGATGCACATCGTCCACGACGAAGCCCATCTCAGGGCGGCCATCGAGGCCGGCCAGCGTATTGCCAAGTCGGCGTTCGGAGACGCAACGGTCTTCATCGAGAAATACCTGGAAAAGCCCCGTCACATCGAGTTCCAGGTCCTCGCCGACGAGCACGGTCACGTCGTCCACCTCTACGACCGCGAATGCTCCATCCAGAGACGCCACCAGAAGCTGGTGGAGGAGGCGCCCTGTCCCATCATGACACCCGAGCTCCGCGAGAAGATGGCAGCCTCCGCGATTGCGGTCGCGCGGGCTTCGGATTATACAAACGCCGGGACGGTCGAGTTCCTGTACTCCGACGGGGACTATTACTTCATGGAGATGAACACGCGCCTCCAGGTCGAGCACACGGTCACCGAACTCATTACCGGCCGGGACATCGTCAAGAAACAGATCGCGATTGCCGCCGGCGAGGCTCTCCCGTTTGACCAGGAGGACGTGACCATCCGGGGCCATGCTATTGAATGCCGGATCAACGCCGAGGACCCGCTCAACAACTTTGCCGCAGACCCGGGCAAGATCCTCCGGTACAGGTCCCCGGGAGGGCCGGGGATACGGGTCGATTCCGGGATCCACATGGGGTATACCATTCCCCCGACCTACGACTCGATGATCGCCAAGCTCTGCGCCTGGGGTGCCGACCGGAGGGAGGCGATAGCCCGGATGAGGAGGGCAATCTACGAGTACATCATCATCGGGGTCAGGACGACGCTCCCCCTCCATCTCGCCGTCATGCACAACCCGCACTTCATCGAGGGTGATACCCACACCCACTTCCTCGAGGAGGAACACATGGCAAAGACGCTCGCCCGACACGTCCGCGAGGAGGATGCCCGGATGCAGACGCTCGCGGCATCTCTCCGGCAGGGCAAGCAGATCGCGGCCATTACAGGGGCGGTCGGTATCTACCTCCAGAGCCAGCGGAAGGAATGAGGAGAAAACCCCTTCTGCCCCCTTTTACTCCAAAACAGAACCTTTAAGAGCGTATACTGCGTCTTTAATATGCACTCTTGTGCGCTGCGGTGGCCTAGCTGGTTAGGGCGCCAGACTCATAGGGTTTTGAGCAGGAAACGAAGCGCCCATCATCTGAGATATCTGGAGGTCGTGGGTTCGGATCCCACCCGCAGCATTCGAACACCGTTGTTTACGTGCTCAAGGCTCCCCCTTTATCTAGGGAGGCCTGAAACTCTCTTTTATATGCCTTACACAACTCCTGACAGCTGAGAGGTTCGGTTGTATCAAGTCTGAATATGCTGATACCGCCATCAACCGGGGCTCACGACCGGACAGATCAACAAGAGAGACCTGCAGCTCATCAGAGAACACCTTGCCGAAAAGCGGGTGACCGCAGGCATACGCATCACCCGCTGCAACAAAATCACCTGCACACTCATCAGTTGGCTACGTTTTATCCCACCCTTCCAGGACCTCCCCACAGGCTCGATTTACTCCGGCATCGAATCGCTCCGGTCCGGCCATAGCATACGAGGAAGGCCGACTGATCGGTAGTGTAAGGATCTTACTGTAAAAACAAAACTCCGATCCTACACAGTCACCCTACACTCCCCATAGGAATAATCAACCGAATTATATCAATCAGCTTAAGCACTATTTTTAGTGGAACTTTCAGACACGAATCCCTCACAACAAGATCTTCGGCAGTCATTGCGTACAGTCACTGAACCGCCGCGGGGGCGCCCCGTCGGGGGCGGCGGGGGTATCCTCCTGTGGGGGTGTGGGGGCGAGGGAGCCCCCACTTTTGGTTCCCATCCACCCGCTCATCGGCGAAGAGGGACGGGAGAAACTTAAAAAAGCCCGCATCCTCATTGCCAGGGCCGGGGGCTCGGTTCGGCGATCGCGACATATCTTACCGCTGCGGGTGTCGGGTATATCCGAATTGTCTTGACTCGACAACCTGCCGGCAGGATCTGGTGAAGGACTTTCTGGCCTACTGCAGGGCACGGCTGAAACAATAAACCCCTCCGGTGCCACTCACATGGATGGAGAGCTTCGGTTTTCCCCTTCTTCGGGAAGAGCCTGCGGATTGCCAATCTCCAGCATACCGGGGTAATATTCGACGAACATACATATCCGGAAAAAGACTGCTGCCATTACGCCCTGCAGAAGCGACAAAGAGAAGGAGAAAGTTGGAGAACTGGAAAAGGACCCAGGACGACTTCTCCCCGAAACCCCCTGTAACAATACAAATCAGGGATCTTCTGATTCGAATACACGCTATCCTTTTTTCCGGCCAAGCCGGGCCACGCTCTCCACATTACCTTCGGACCGACTGGGAAGCGGCACTTCCCCCGGACGCTTCCATTGCCGCCACCAGGTCTTGGGATGCAGCAGTATGCAGCAGTAAAACGCCCCATGAAATCCGGGAAACTTCACCTCACCGTTCGAGCAGTATCTTTCCCCGGGAAAGAGCTTTTTGCACAAGGGGATTGTCCACTTCGTCAGCGGTATAGGGGAAGACGTCGACCGCAATCCCGATATGAGCAAATGTATCGAGATACTGCTGGATCCGATCGATGAACCGGCGCGGGTCGCACTTCAGTATGATGAGGATATCGATATCACTGCCCGGCACGGCCCGTCCCTCTGCAAAGGATCCGAAGAGGACGACTTTCTGCACATTCGGGTCGGCCCGGAGGGTATCAATTGCCCTTTCCAGTTGCCGGGCGATATACTCCCGGTCAAGCCAGAATGTCTTCACAGAACCGTAGGATCTCTCCCGCACTGCGGATCGCGCCATCTGCATCCTCCAGATCGAAATGATCGGCAGGTGTTCCTTCAACCATCCCATCAGGGTATCGCGATACGATATAATAACCGTCCAGTTTCTTTGCGGCTTTCCGAATCCCTTCAGGAACAAAAAACCCTTGATCCTTCAGGCCGCGCAGCAGGGCACCGATGCCATGACCGATGGCAGATCCGCCCTTTGCCTGGAATACTGCCTTGACCGCTTTTTCCGCTGCCTGCTGCGAGATGAAACATGCCCATTCAAAGAAGCCGGACTCGCGGGCTGTTCCTGCCATCTCCATGTCCCGCTTTGCCTGTTTCATCCAATCAGCACTGCGTTCTGCCATTGTAATCAGTTCGGGATATCTTCCCGGTATCCGATTGTATCGTTAAGTAAAAGATATAACCTGTTGAGTATCTTCATCGTTTCCCCCCTTTAAGGTGCCCTGTCAACCCGAATGGTCTCAGTGAACTGGAGCGAAACCTGTCCCTCCAGCCCTTAACGGGTAAAAAAATTCACAGGAGGGGATGGTTCCCTCGATTAATTCCGGTTCCAACCGATCCGCCCGCTCTCTTCCTTCAGGGCCCACAGGACGAATTCATCAACCGAGGAAAACGATCTTCCGGCAATGACGCGGGGGGACTCCTCCCTCGTATCCAGGTGCCTAACCTCCGATCCGTTCCCAGGCTGGTATGTGTACCTGACCTCGTAGACTGGTTCCGGTACCCTGATCGTCGGGTGATGGCTTCCTGCCCTTCCAGACATCCCTGCCCCGCTCTGTGAGATCGGGTGGCAGGTCTGCCAGCTCGAATGGATACGGTGCAAAGAAGGTCTGATCCATGAGACTTGGCTCCTGGAACCGTATCACCCATGACCGGAGCAGGTCCCGGGGTTCGGCAAGGGTGGCATGGCCGTTTTTATACCGATCGATCAACCTGAGGCAATACTCTTTTTCCTCGGTCGTCACACGACTGCGAAAATGCCCGAATGCATGCTGGAGGACAGTGATGTTGTTGGTATAGCGCGGGACGCGGGAGAGTGCAGCGCAGAGCATCTCACGGTAGTGCCTAAACAATGTTTCCGGATCCGTCCTCACATGGTTTGCAACCCATCGGCCCATCTCGTGCATGAGCCGCTGGTGACAGGCCATCAGGAGGAGCTTGTTGGCCGCATGGAACCGTTCGAGGGCTTTGGGGTCCCGTGTTCCCTCTATCTCCCGGAATCCTGCAAGGGTAAAGATACTGGTGAGAAAATGGTCCCGGATCCGCGGATTATTCAATCGGAGTTCATCTTCAATCGGCAGGTAAGAAAACCGCTTCAGCACTTCGCGGGCAAAAAAGCCGGCAGACCGTTCAATCGCCATCGACTTTTCTGCCGATGGATACACCTTGACGTTGCTCGTCCCGGATGTGGGTGAACCACCCTTCAGGATAAAACCATCAACGGGCGGAAGGCTGTCGAGAAACCGGGTGGAGAAGCGGATCATATCATCTGTCACATCCCGACCGGTCGCAGGCTGGATGAGGTGGTCGACCCCCTCGATCCGAACGATCCTGACCGTTGCCCGCGGGATACCGAGACCTATCTCAACCTCCGGACAGACGGGGATGAAGTCGGCAAACGATTTCAGGTGTGCAACGGTTGGGGAAGGGATCTTTGAACCATCGTACCGGCAGGGATCAAACTCGATACACCTGCTGACGACCACCCTTGGGCGTGGAAAATGTCGAACCATACGGTATCGCTCACCTTTCTGTTTCAGCAAGATCCTTATGAACTCTCCCCATCGGTCAGTATTATCACCCTGCGGGGAAGAATACACCGGGAGGGATCATGAAATGTCCGATCTCGTGAAAATTCCAAAGATGACGAAAGCGGAGTATGACTCCCTGATCAAACGCCAGCACGTGTCGAGGATCGCCTTTGGGGCCGGTGAACACCCCTACTGTGCCCCGTTCATGTACGTGTTTGACGGAAAATACATCTACTTCCTTTCAACGAAATATGGCAGAAAAGTCGAATATTTTAAAAAAGATCCAAAGGTCTCTGTCGAGATAGACGAATATGCTCCCGACCTCTCGTGCTTCACGTTTGTCAGCCTCCAGGGCTTTCTGGAGGAGGTCAGGGATCCTTCCCAGAAGAAAAAAGTGCGTGAACTCTTTGTGGACATGATCAGGAATAAGGGCCTGTCACCCCGGGTTCTGAGTGCTCTTGGGCATTCTCCCGGCGAGCCACTCGAAGTCCTCGAGAGGGAGGAACGTTCGATGGTATGGAAACTGGTCGGAGTCAGGGATATCGTGGCGCTGAAAAACGGGTAAAATATCACCGCAGGATGAGCTCCCCGGTCTATCCAGGTTCCCAATGGCCGCATGAATTTTCATGAGCGGGACAAGACTGGGGTATGCCGTCCTTACCGGTCCAGGAAAAGGGCCAGGACATTCGTCAACAAAAATCCTGCTGTATCGGGCGTTCGATCAACAGGAAAGAGCAGGGTGATCAAAGAGGATAACCTTTCTGCCGGAGGAGCGATGGGCCAGATAGATATTCGTGCCGGTGACACATACCCGGGTGAGGGAATAAGTCGGGGCCTGGCACGTGGCCTCCAGGTCACCTACCAGGATTGCAACCTGACCGGCGAAGGCATGGGGATCGGAAGCATTGCCCTGAGAGATCACGCTTTTACCTATTTTTCCCGCTCCTTCACGGATTCTGTTGAACACGGCAGGGTCACACGCACCTTTTCCATCGACACACGGATGATGTGGGGCATCCATGGCAAACCTTCATCGCTGCTCACGCGGCTCATAGAATATGCAACACGGTTTTACATGCGGATTCCGCGTGCCCAGGTGTTGCTGATGCTGCCGGTATTCCCTCTGCGGACACTTTTTGGCATCCACCCGACCTTTGAACCCGTATCTCCCCGTGGAAAAGTCACATTTTCTTACCTGGTCAAGGGAAATACGATAGAGGTGCAGGTCAGCAAAGGAGAACCCCTGGAAAAACAAGAAAAGCTGTTTCTCTTGAACGAACTGAGTGCCAGGTGGTTTGTTGCCGGGTGGCGGCATGGACGAAGGACAGCACCACCTCCCGGGTGGGAAAGGATCAGCCAGGATGACCTGCCCGTTTCGTTCCATGATCCCGTTCATGGGATACGGTTCTTTTTGGACGGTGTATCAGTTCCTCCCGCCATCCCCTTCGCGATATTTCAAGGCAGGGAATATGGGAAAGACCTCGCCTGGGCTGGTTTCTGTATTCAGATTGGCCCGGCAGATACAATCCAAAACCTCTCCCCAATCACGTACAGGATTGGTCTTTCCAAGGGGTGGTCGTCATGAAACCTCCTCGTTTATCAGGTGTTACCTTAATCTACCCCTATTTCTTGAGCAGGGATCCCGTCCAGAAACTCTTTCCCCCTCTGGGGATTGCCTATCTGGCCAGCCAGTTAGCCTCAATGAAAATCCCCGTCATGGTCGTGGACTGCACTTTTGAAGACCCCGATGAGGTCATCGATCGGATTGCTGAATCCAGGCCGGCAATCATCGGGATTTCCATCATGGTCACGATGAGCAGGAATGCCTTCGAACTAGTGGGAAAACTCCGGGAACGGTTACCAGATACCCTGTATATTGCAGGGGGCCCGTTGCCGACGGTGCACCCTTCCCTTTTTCTCAAAAAATTTGACATGGTATTCCGTGGAGAGGGGGATGTGACATTCCCCCGGTTCTGCCATGATTACCTGGTATCAGGAAGCTCTCCCGGAAAACTTACTCTCGATCTTTCTTCCTACCCGGGACTCTGCTCTATCAGGGACGGTGTGGTATGGGCAAATCCTCCCGTCCACAACCCACAGGAGGTCCTCGATAGTCTTCCCCTCCCGGACCGCTCTTCCTTCAACCATCTCCGGTATCAGGATGCGATGGAGAGGAATACCGGACAAAAGCAGACTAGCCTGATCATCACCCGTGGCTGCCCGTACTCGTGCGATTTTTGTTCAAAACCAATATGGGGCAACTATTTCCGGAAGCCACTGCTTGAGAAGGTCTTTTCTGAGATTGAAGAGATCGCGGGACTCGGGTATACGAATCTATGGATTGCAGACGACTGCTTCACCCTTGACCAGGAGTACCTTTGTGCATTCTGCCGGGAGATGATTCGGAGGGGGGTGCCAGTCACCTGGACCTGTCTCTCCCGGGTTGACAGGCTGACCCCGGAACTCGTCGATCTGATGAAACGGGCCGGGTGCACACGGGTCTTCCTTGGACTTGAATCGGGGAGCGACGAGACGCTCCGCCTTATGAACAAGCATGTCACAGTGGAACAAGGTATTCGGGCAGTCAGTCTCTTCTCCAAAGCAGGAATCGGTACTGCCGGGTTTTTCATAGTCGGTTATCCCGGTGAGACCAGGGAGTCCATTGAAAAGACCTTTTCCCTTGTCCTGGCACTCCCTCTCGATGAGGCCTGGTTTACGATACCTCTCCCCCTACCCGGGACACCCCTCTTCAACCGTGTTGCGAATCTCGCGACATGGGAGGACTGGGAAGTCTCAAACCAGGTAAAATTTGTCTACCCATCCGAATTTGATGAGCGTTGGCTCGAGCAACGGATCAGAGAAACGATGGATGCATTTCAGGAGAAAAAGAAACGTGGCATCCCGAAGTAAAAGGATAGGTGGAGGTTGACCCTTCGATCGATTCTCCTCATCGCCAAATTAACTTGTCATCCGGTATGGTTGCACCACCGGTACTATTGCCATTTTTTGCATCAATATCTTTTAATATAATCTTGATGATATGCACGTCTGGTGAGCAAAAATGGTCTCATTCAAATGAAAGGACATAGGTATGGACTGTAAATTCGAGGCAATTGCACCAAATGTCCAGGATCTGGATGAAAAGATTGCCAAGCATGCCAGGGAGGCACACAATATCCCCAACCTTGATAAGGAAATGTGGATCAAAATTCACCGGGCTGAGAAGTGAGTCACATTTTTTCCAATCATTCATAAAAAGTCCCGCATCACTTTTCACTGATTCTCCTGATTATTACCGCACAATCACGTTCCCTCTTCCCGCCGGAATGAAGGGATCTCCCACGAGAGAACTGGGAGGAGCCCCCTCATTGAACAGGTTCGACGACTCTCCCCCCTTTCAATGACACCAACCGGGCGATGGTGTTTCCATGTTTCCTTTTATCAGAGAAATTATAGAATTTTCTCATAAACAATATATTTAATCGTAGAGAATATAGAGTTACTTGGGCGTGCCGGTTATTTTCCCCTTACGCGTATCGAGTTCCAACACTCCCTCCATGTCCGGATGATTCCGAAAAAAAGCAAATCGCCGGCCATTCGCTGGTGTGTAGGGGTCGATGGGAACCGATGGTAATAGGCTATTTTCCCCTCCTTACCCCGAAGTGTCGAGGCTCCGGCTCATCGGTCCTCATTTCCAAGAAAAACTGCGTGATTCTCTCCGGGATACGAGAATACAAAAATCGCGGGGTCATTCTTCACAGGAAAAAGAGTGCGCCTCTCACATTACCCCAAAGTCACCGTACGGTGTATCAAACCCCTCCGCAATGACGGCTGCTCCATCCAGGGGGGCATCACCAGACAGCGTGGACAGGACCATCTCCGGAACCTCGAGGTACCTGTCCACCTCGCCTGCCAGGGGTTCGAGCAGGAACTCCGGGTTTTCACGCATGACGGACCCATCAAAGACGATTAACGCGGGGTCGTAGGCAACGATGATATCAGAGACTCCGCGGGCATTGATGCGGACAAGATCCCCGATGAACCGGAGGACGTCATCGTCCCCCTCCCGTGCAGAGGTAAATATCTCCCGTGCATTGTCCGGGCCCCAGTGTGGCCTGCCATGGTAGTGGCACCACTGGGCAAAAAACCAGGGGAGGAACCTGCCGGAAGAGTATCCTTCCCAGTGTCCCCGGTGACCGCACCCGCAGGGGAGATCATAGGTATCGTCCACGTGGAGGTGGCCGATCTCGACTGCGTTTCCTGCCCGGCCAAGAAGGATCCTGCCATTTGCGTAGACGGCACCCCCGATGCCGGTCGAGATGGTGATGTAGACCACGTTATCCCTGCCCCGGGCAAAACCCGCCTCAAGCTCCCCGATGAGGCCGGCATGGCAGTCGTTGACCATCCGGACCGGGACACCGAACTCCCGGGAGAGGGCATCGCAGAGGGGGACGTCCCTGAATGCCATGTTGGGGGGGTTTTTGAGGATCCCCTGGGCAATATCCACCGGGCCGGCCACCGAAAGGCCGATCGCTTTGATCTTCCCGCGGGGAGTGCGGGATACTTTCCTGACCATGCCAGAGAGGAACGATATCAAAATGGACGGGTCGGATGATCCCGCTGGTGTCTTCTCCTCGAGCTTTTCTCCCTTCCGGACACCGCCTTCATATACCGCTGCCCGCGTCCGCGTCGCCCCGAGGTCGACGGCAACCACTAGCCCCATGGATCCGGTGTTTTCTCCCCGGGATGATGAATGTATGCAGGTTTGCCGTTCCCCGGAGGGGCCCTCTTCTCCGGGGGGAAAACCCGGTGACTATAAGGCAGAGGCAAACCCCTATTCTTGATACAGATCCTGGACGGTTACCCCCTTGTCTGCATCGGGAATGTCACACAGCCTGATAGGCGACTACCTCACGCTCTTTGCCGCCACGGAGATCTTCATCTTCGTCTTCATGGAGATTGTCACGAAGATCAGGCCCATCAGAAACGTCATTTTTAAAACTGCGAGGTTGCAGGACTACGTTGTCTTTGTGGGTCTATTCGGCGCATTCTCCATATTCGGGACGTACATCGGGATCCAGGGGGTATACGGTACGATTACAAACATCCGCGACCTTGCCCCCATCGTCGCGGGGCTGGTTGCCGGTCCCACCGCCGGGCTTGCGGTCGGCTTCATCGGTGGTCTCCACCGCATGACCCTCGGGGGAGACTCTTGCATCGCCTGTTCCCTTGCCACGGTCCTTTCCGGGCTGATTGGTGGCCTCGTGTTCCGGTTCAGCCGGGGAAAAATCATTGGCATTGTCCCTGCAATCGGCTTCGGTGTCCTCATGGAAGGACTCCACGGTCTGCTTGTCCTCGCACTTGTCCAGCCATTTTCCGAGGCAGTGGAGATCGCTGTGGCTTCTATCCCCCAGATGATGATCGCCGTCTCACTCGGCGTCGGGATCGCGATCATCATCGTCCACACCATCATCAGGGAAGAGGAGATGGCATGTGCCCGCCTGGGAGAAAATCACAAGTGAACCCTCCCGTGACACGGAGTAAAAGAGAAAAATAACCAAAGCATTTCCCATCGAGAGAGGGGTCACTCCCCGGGGGAGAAGATCTCCCCCTCCTCTTGCCCTCCGTTCTTTCGTTCCAGTCTTCCCACTGGGGGGGAAAATAGGACACCCCGGCACCAAAGGCAGGGTTACCGGGGGGGCAGAGAACGTGCTCCCGCTGTTAAGCCCTCTCCTGCCTGCGGGAGAGAAGGGCCTCGTACACGTCGGCAACCCACGGGTCCCGCGTCGTCTGCCAGGGATCCTGCTGTTCATCCGGGTCTTCAAGGCGGCGTGCTATCTCCGTCCACGTATCGTCAGCCATTCTGCTCCTCCCGTTTGGAAAGGGTATGTCTTCCCCCGTGTTTATCCCATTCGTTTCCCGGATGACTCCTGCACCCGGACGACTCTTTGGTATTCAGAAGGTCCCCGACCATCTCCTGGAGACCCGAGAAAACGGAACGGAGAGTTCCCGCTGCTTCCGGTGTCCACCCTAGGTCTGTCCAGTCCTTTCGCATCAGTTCCTCGAGGGTGATGGCGATTGTGGCAAGGTCAGCACGGACGGCCTGCGATGCCGGCAGAGCACCCGCATGGGGAGAGAGTCCCACCCGGTCCATCTCTTCCACGAGCCGGTCCCGGAGAGATTGGACCCCCTCCTTCAGCCTCTCTCGCTCCTTTGCCGGGATATCGGGGATATACTGATAAAAAGCACGGTTACGGGGAGAGGGGTTCTCGAGCGCGTCCTCGATAGTGCCAAGCAGGCTATCGATGTACCGGAACGAGACAGCAAGAGAACGCTGCCCGGCCTCCCTTCGCATGTCTTTTCCCTGGTCACTACCGGAAAACACGGCCCCTTTCCCCGCCGTCACACCCAATCACCTGCAATCCGCCGGTGCAGGGCAAGCCTCACCGGACAAATGCCTTCCTTCCCGCATAGCGTGCACTCCCCCCCATCTCCTCCTCGATGCGGAGGAGCTGGTTGTACTTCTCGACCCGCTCCCCCCGTGCCGGTGCACCCGTCTTGAGGTGTCCCGTGCCCATCGCGACCGTGAAGTCCGCGATGAACGTGTCAGTCGTCTCACCGCTCCGGTGGGAGACCATCGCCCCCCAGCCACTGGAATGAGCGATCTCGACCGCAGCAATGGTCTCGGTCACCGTCCCGATCTGGTTCGGCTTGATGAGGACGGCGTTTGCCACCCCCTCGCGTATGCCCTTCCGGATACGGGAGACGTTCGTCACGAAGATGTCGTCTCCGACGAGCTCGACCTTCTCACCGAGCCGGCGTGTCAGCTCCTTCCACCCGGGCCAGTCGTCCTCTGCAAGGCCATCCTCGATCACGACGATGGGGTACCGCGAGACGAGCGACTCGTAGTAGTCGACCATCCCGCGTGACGAGAGCTGCCGGCCCTCTGTCCTGAGGATGTACTGTCCCCCTTCGAAAAACCCGCTCGAGGCAGGGTCCAGGGCAAAACCGATCTCCCGCCCCGGCGTATACCCTGCGGCCTCGATCGCCTCTGTCATGAGCAAAAGTGGTTCTTCGTTTGACCTGACCGCCGGCGCAAAACCACCCTCATCGCCGACTCCGGTACTGTAGCCTTTTTCTTTCAGGATCTCCTTGAGCGCGTGGTAGGTCTCGCTCCCGTAGCGGAGGGCCTCCGAGAAACTTGGGGCCCCAAAGGGTACAATCATGTACTCCTGGAAGTCGGACCCCTGCCAGTTGGCATGGACACCGCCGTTCATGATGTTCATCATCGGGACGGGCATCATGACACGTCCCGGCCGCTCCAGGTATCTCCAGAGGCCCAGGCCCCCGGCCGCTGCCGCGGCCCGTGCTACCGCCATCGAGACGGCGAGGATCGCGTTTGCGCCGAGTGTTGCCTTGTTCTCGGTCCCGTCAAGCGCGATCATTTTCCTGTCAACGGCCTCCTGGTCGGTCGCGTCCATGCCGGCAAGTGCCGGGGCGATCTTGCCGTTGACCCCCTCGACTGCTTTCCTCACCCCTTTCCCGCGGTACCGGTCCTTTGCACCGTCGCGGAGCTCGACGGCCTCGTGGGTCCCGGTCGATGCCCCCGAGGGGCTCGCTGCCCTGCCCCTCGCACCACACGCGAGCACGACGTCCGCCTCTATGGTCGGGTTCCCGCGGGAATCAAGGATCTCCCGGGCATAGACCTTCCGTATCGCTGTCGTATCCATTGTCATCTTCTCTCACATGTACGGCGCGGGGAAAGGATAATCCCTCCTGCCACCCGGGAAGCCGGCAAGGATGGCAAGGGATTCAACGGCCCTGGCAGTAAATTCCAGTGTCGGCGAGCCACCAAAGACAGACCGGACAAAGCCGCCGGACGGGTGGGCGCACCGCTGGACAAAAACCCGGCAGGCACTGATGTTGCGGGGCGCCACCCCGAGGAGGAGGGAGAGGCGAAGACCCGCATGCACCTGCTCGAGGAACGCGGGTTTGCTTCCCGGCCTTCCCAGGAACCCGAATTCAGGGTCCCCGCACGCCTCCACGAACGGGACTGTCTCATGGAGGTCACACCCCTGCCCGAGGAACGAGAGGATCTCTGCTGCCATCCGGGTGTCCTGCAGGGTGGGATTCGGTGCGCCAAAACCCCCCGTCCCCGACCGGAAGGAGAGGACAGTGGCCGTGACCTCCTCCCGTACTGCATGTGTCAGTTCTACTCCATACAGGTCAGCGAGCGCAGCCCATGCACGGAGGGGTTCAAAGGGGGAGAGGGAATCGACGACCTGCGTCTGGGGGTCAGGACGGGGAAGGGACCGGATGATGTACCCGGAGGGGTCACGGAGCGGTTCTGCACCGAGCATCAAAAGCCCCCATCCTGCAAAGAGTGCACAGGACAGGGATGCGTAGGACCCATCCGGGTACTGGAGTCCCTGGAGGAACCGGACGGTCTTTTCATCGGCGTCTGTTTCCCCCAGGAGAGAGAGGACCCCCAGTGCAAAGCAGGTATCCCCCGCATTCGGCTCGTCCAGCCTGTAGAAACAATATCCTCCCGACGGGCACCTGCGACTCCTGACGTATTCCACCGTCCCGGCCAAAAAAGCAAGACCCCGGGCCAGGACTGGTCCTGCAGTATGACACGTCATGCTCGTCCGGGTGAATCACTCAGGGCGGCAATGAGTCCCTCGAGGGTCCGGGATGCCTCTCCCAGAAACCGGACCCTCTCCGCGATCTCTTCTGCCCGCTCCTTTCTCTGCCTGTAGGCTGCAGCGATGGCGCCGTGGGTCGCGTCGATCGTTCGGGTGAGTTCCTCGTCGATCTCGCGGGAGAAGACCCTGAACGCAGCATCAACGTTCTGCAGGGTCGCCCACCGGAGGTTCTCGACGTTCTGCACGACGAGGGAGTGGATCTCGCGTGCAATCCGTCCCCGGAGCCGCTGCTCCCGCATGGCACGGGGGAGTGCCTTGTCGACGAGGTCCGGCGATATCATGCCGAGCATGCCTGACCAGGTCCTCCGCGAGACCCAGTAGGGTTCACGGGCAAGGACGAGCGGTCCTGCGGGCGATGGCGTGTGGTGCGGTATCTCAAAGATGGTGGATGCCGCAGCCCTGACCGACTCGCTCAGGGCCTCAGCCTTCTCGCGGTGGGCAGACAGCACTGCAATCATCTCGCGGTCGAACCTCTCGGTCACTTCCCCGAGCGTGTGCTCGAAGTAGGCCGGGATCTCCCGGGCGATCGCGTCCTCGACGTTCCGGGGGTCAGGGTCCCCGCCGGCCGGCATGGCACGCGACGCAATATCCTGCAGGTGCACCTCTGCCTGTTCCCTGATCCCGGCGCACACCTCCTCGAGGAGGGCGACCACGCGCCTGTGGTCGCCGGAGAGGACGTCCTGCGTCTGCTGGCGCTGGCGCTCTGCCTCGTCCACTTTCTTCTGAAAGAGACCCAGCCGTTCCTCGAGGTCTGCAATCGGCATCTCGAGGGACTTCCTCTCAAGGCTGACTCGGAGCGATGCGTCGTGCAGCACGTCAAGTGCCTTCCTCCGGATCGCCTCCGAAAGGACCCGCGTCTTCTCACGGGCAAGGAAGTCGAGTAGGTGTTCCGTGATGGCCGAGATCCCGCTCGAGGCCAGGAGCGCCCCGTCTCCCGTCATCCTGGCAAGAAGCGCCTGCTTTGCCGAGACCGGGAATATCTTTCCTTCCGGGGCTATCCCTGCCTTCTCGGAGAGGACCTTCCCGAGGAATGCAATGACCTTCTCCCTCTCCGGCAGGGTCAGGTAGTCGACCTTGTTCTGGACGAAGAAGATACAGGCGACCTTCTCCCGGACGTGCCGGAGGAAATCGACCTCGACTTCCGTGATGGGAGGGTCGGCCGAGACGAGGAAGAGGGCAGCATCGCACTGCGGCAGGAAATTGAGGGTCATCTCGGTGTTGTGCCGGTGCGTAGAGCCTATCCCGGGCGTATCGATGAGAACGACGCCTTCGAGGATGGGGGACGGGTGGGTGATCTCCACGGAAGTGACATTCTTCCTGTTCTTCGGGTTGGCCTCCTCGGAGACGTAGTCGAGCAGGGCCCGGTTCATCTCCTCGGGCGAGTGGCAGGGGATAGTCAGCTCTCTCCCCTGTTCCTGGAAATGAATATGGACGGTCCGCTCCTGCCCGTGCCGGATAAAGGTGGGAAGTGCGGTCAGGGGGATCACGGAACTCGGGAGGATATCTTCCCCGAGGAGGGCGTTGAGCAGCGTGCTCTTTCCCCGCTTGAACTGCCCGAGGACTGCGAGCTGGAACCGTCCCTCCGAGAGGCGGTCCCGGAGGCTGGAAAGTGCCCTCTCCTGCGGTTCCATGGCAGGGCCAAGCTCATGGAGGACAGATATGCCCCTTTCCAGGAGATGGGGGAGATCTCTTCCGGAACGGGACGGAAAAGAAGCCGGTCGGTCAGTGCCGGGGGAGATGGGGGAGGTATGGTCAGGTGCTGGTTCGTGCATGATACTCCTCTTTGTCATGGTGACTGGCGGTTTGGACATCGGGAGTTGTAGGAGTTATCAGCAGGACCTGCGGTTATACGGTGAACTCCATCACCATCGCGTAGCTTTTATTTCTCCTGCGAGACACCATAAAATTTCTGCCGGGCTGCAACCTCAACCCCCCTCGATTCCGCCGCAACCATTTCCCAAACACGGCAGGGGTCCCTGCCGGGGGCCACCTTTCTCCCGGTCTTTCTTCCCGTTTCAGGGCACAACCTTTATCCCGGTGAGGGGGGACTACTGGGTTGGAGAAAGGGGGGCTTTCATGGGGGTTTTGTCACTGAGTGCCATTGCAAGAAGTGGTTTCTTCGGGCTTTTTGACACGTGACCGGCTCCCATCCTCCCGGGGAATCTCCCCCCTCCTGCGGGTCGTCCCACGTGTCCCGGTCCTCCAACAGGAAAAGCAGAAAGAGGGAAGTCAGCGGAGTCTCACATGAAAGGGCCAAAAGAACAGAGCAGGAAGGGGATATCCCCTTCGTATTCATTCTTCCACCACCTCCTCCTCTGGATGGTCGTCCTCATCCTCGTGCTTGCCATCGGTATCACCACCTTTGACTACAGGCAGGCAGAGGAGACCTACCAGAAAAATGCCCGTGCCATGCAGGAACAGACGGAGGCCGACATCGCCAAGACGATCACTGTAATCGACTCCGCGTACGATATGTACGACAGCTCGCTCAACAACGAGATGAAAAACGCATTTTCCCAATTGATGAAGGAGTACGGGCAATCAGGCAACGACCCGGCGAAGATGGACCTCAATGCCCTGAAAGAAACGCTCGGGAACGAGATGGACATCTACATCATCAACGAGTCCATTATGGTCGAATACACCACGGATCCTTCTGATCTTGGCCTCGACTTCAGCAAGTGGCCCTATTCGTACAACTACCTGCAGGACCTCTTGAAAAGGGATGGTTTTTTCCCTGACCGGATCGTTCACCACGTGAGTTCAGGTAAGCTTGTAAAATACGCCTACATGCCGACCCCAGACCACAAGTATATCCTCGAACTCGGGCTTTCGGGTAAAGTGCTTGAAGAGAGGCCCCATGTAAAATACCAGGAATCGCTCAAGGCCATTGCCCTCAACAACCCGAATGTCGTCAGTTACAGGGCTTACGATACCATGGGGCGGGTTATCGGGGCTATAAACTCGTCCGCGGAAAGTGCTCCACCCATTGTCCGGCAGGTCATCCGCGAAAGGAAGTCGCTCGAGATCGTGGACCAGGAAAACAACACCCTGACGCGGTACCTTTTTGTCGACCTCTCGGGCCACAGCTATGTTTCGGATGTGAGCTGGATCATCGAGCTTGTGTACGACCAGTCGGAACTAAAGGACCAGCTTACGGCTCTTCTCCTCAACCATGCCCTGGTCGCTCTCCTTGCCATAGGACTCACGATTATTCTGGCAATAGTCCTCTCCCGCCGTCTCACGCGCCCCCTTGCCCGGATGGTCCATGACATTGACACCATCTCCCGCGGGGACCTCGAGTACCCCATCACCCCGGTTAAAACGGCCGAATTCGAAAAGATTAGCCAGAGTGTCACATCCCTTGTGACATCACTGCGGGGGATGATCGAGCAGCTCCAGCAGAGCAGGCTCGAACTCAAGAAGAGCGAGGACGACTACCGGGCAGTTGTCGAGAACCAGACGGAACTGATTGCCCGGTTCCTCCCGGACGGGACTCATGTCTTTGCAAACGAAGCATACTGCCGGTACTTCGGACTCCCCTGGCCTGATATCCTCGGGCACAAGGCCTGGCCCAAGGTGCCCCGGGAAGACCGGGAACGCCTCCGTCTCCACTTCTCCTCCCTTTCACCCGGAAACCCGGTGGCATCGATCGAGCACCGCATCATAACCCCGGACGGCCAGGAGCGCTGGCTCCAGTGGAACGACCACGCGACATTTGGGCCTGACGGGAATGTCCTCGAGTACCAGTCGGTGGGCAGGGACATCACCGAGAAGAAGGTCGTGGAATTCGACCTGGTCGAGAGTGAGAAAAAGTTCCGTGACCTTGCAAAACTCCTCCCCCAGGTCATCTTTGAAACGGGGCCTAACGGGGAGATACATTACGTGAACGAGTCCGCACACCAGATGTTTGGCTACTTGCCCGAGGAGGTCGGTGCTGGCATGAATATTTTTGATGTCATCCACCCGGAGGACCGGGAACGTGCTGCCAGTAACTTTTTCCTCTCCCTGGAGGGAGAGAAAATTGACGGTGCCGAGTACCGCATGCTCCGCAGGGACGGCACTGAAATGGTCTGCATGGTTTACTCCTCTCCCATCGAGAAGGATGAAAAGAAAATCGGCATCCGCGGGATTCTTGTTGATATAACCCATCTGAAGGAGGTCGAGCGTGACCTCCGGCACCTCAACGAGGAACTGGAGCGCCGCGTCCGGGAGAGGACACGCGACCTTGAGTCCGCGAACCGTGAACTGGAAGCTTTTTCCTACTCCGTTTCCCACGATCTCCGGGCGCCTTTGCGGGCAATAGACGGTTTTTCTTCTATCCTCCTTTCCCGCTATGCCGGGGTCCTTGACCCCGGGGGAAAAGATCTCCTCGAGAAAGTCAGGACAAACGCCCAGAAAATGGGGGACCTCATCGACTCCATCCTGAACTTCTCCCGCATGTCCCGCCAGCCCCTCTCACGTCAGACGATCTTCCCGGCCCGGATTGTTGCCGAACAGCTCGCCCAGCTCCATGGGATGCAGGACGGGCGGGACGTCACGGTACGCATCGGGGATCTCCCCCCCTGCGAGGGGGACCCGGTACTCATAGCCCAGGTATTCCACAACCTCCTCTCCAACGCATTCAAGTTCACCCGGTCCCGGGAACATGCAGAGATAGAAGTGGGTTCCGAGAAGAAGGACGGAAAAACCGTTTTCTATGTCAGGGATAACGGGATTGGTTTTGACATGAAGTACGCATCCAAGCTCTTCACAGTCTTCCAGCGGCTGGTCGACGAGAAAGAGTATGAGGGGACCGGGATCGGCCTTGCCATTGTCCAGAGGATCATCCAGAGACACGGGGGGACGGTCTGGGCAACGGGGGAGGTCGGGAAGGGAGCAACGTTTTTCTTCACGCTCGGGTAGGGCCCGGACACGCGGGGTGGGGGACGGGAAAATCTCATCACCTCCCCCTCCCCACTTTCATTACGGCGATGAAGTCCGCCGACAGAAATGCGTTTTTCGCTGATGACTTCTCTCCTTTCCCCGGGACCTGGTTGCTCATGGTGACGCAGGGGAGAGGAAACCGTGCCTAATAATTAAAAACGTGATTTTCCCTGGTAGAAGGGAGAATAAATGGTGCTTACGAGGGAGTAAAAAGCCCATCCGGGTGGGATGAAGAAGTATGGTCCGTACAGATACCAGTATCAGGTTAATGGGCCTGCTGCTTGACGGAAAACCCGTCACCGACAGGCAGCTGGCAGACGCGATCGGGTTTAAAAACCCACGGAATATTGCCAAACACCTTGAGTCATTCCAGTCATCGGGTTACATCAGGGTATTGCCGCTCACCGGGAGTGGAAAGAGTCCGTTATACCAGCTCACCGATAAAAAAGACGGACTCCTCAATCTCTACCAGTCACGGTTCTACCGGGCCCTGCGCCCCCGCATCCGGGAGATTGACTGGTTCATCGACCAGGTGGCGGCGGGCTTTTCTCCCCTTCCGGAAGATCTTTTTGACCTCATCCGGATGATGATGAAGAAGTCCCATACCTTTTTTTCCCTGATTGCACGCCACACCGGCCATGACCACCTCCTCTCCTCCTACTCGCTCTACCTCTTCCCCTGCCGACTGGTGAATTGCGACGCCCCCCTCTTCCAGGCCTATTCACTCTATGCCCAGCTCTACGCTGAAGCAATCACGCGCGATATTAGGGAGGGTGGGCTCTCTGAAGGGTTCCTGGAACCGCTCGATGCGATTCAAAATGCCATCCTGCAGATGGTGCAAAAAGAGGTTCGAGTCACGCCAGGCTCCCGTCGCAGGATCAAGGGTGATTTGTGCGAGGATCATCCTGAATGAGGCTTTTTGCGTACTTCCTGACCAGAGGGGACGGGTGACGGGATAGGGACGCAATAATAGCCATACATTCAGGTCCGCCAATTTGGTAAAGCGCCCGCATTGCTTCCCGGACGATGTAATAGTCGTTTTCTGTCTCTATTATTTTTACAATTGCCGGGACTGCGCCCTGGTACCCACGTCTCCCGAGCACTTCAATCGCAATCATCCGGTGTTCCCTGACGGGATGGGTGAGGGCAGAGATCAACCGTTCTTCATACGGCAGCATCCCGTCCGAAGCAAGATCGTACCCACAGTGCGGACATATCCGGAATGCCCTCGTATCCTGGTACCAGCAGCGGGGGCAAAAGGAAGTCGTCACAATGGTTCAAACCCCGCGGGATCCCATCTTTTTGCCCGGCATTCCGGCACAACCGGGTTGACCTGTCACCAAATCAGGGACTCTCCTTCCAAACCACGGAGCTGAATCTGCCGTTTTGAGAGTGCTTTCAGATAGGCTGAAACGCGTACCAACCCCGGAGCGCGAATGGAAACCCCAGCCTGGGCTAATGGGGAAAAAGAGTCCATATCGCCCGGATTTCGAAACGGGGAAGATCTCACTCCTCAGTAGGATCCCCGTCACTCTTCGTCCCCCGACGCCAGGAATAGTACCGCCGGGATGGTACATTCCATCAAAACCCTTCACTTCTCCCATATCATTATCCCGGTTGTCTCATCCCTTCATTACCCCCATGGAAAGATGCGGTCCGGGTGAGAATGACATCGGTCATCTCCTTCCTGACCGTTTTACTCACTCCAGGGATCTCCTGGAAGGTCACGCAGCGATGGGAAACCACTATACCTTTCTGTCTCACGGAAATCCCCCCGACCCTGCCGTCTTGTGGAGCCACAGGAAAGCGGCAAGGGCAGCAAGCTGCGTGATGACGGAGAAGAGGATGAGCAGGCCGAGGTTTATCTCATAGAGTGCCCCGAGGATCACACTGCCGGCAAACCAGGCACCACCGTAGAGCGTATTGAAAATACCATAAGCTGTACCCCTCTTGCCAACGGACGTCAGGTCTGCCAGCGCAGCCCTGAGAACGGTCTCCTGCCCACCCATGGAGAGGCCCCAGAGAACGGATGCTGCAAGTGCACCGGTGTATCCTCCCATGAACGCGAGGGCTGCGATAGGGATGTTGATGACCGGCACAGCGCCAAGGACGACCAGTCCGGCCCGATCGTACACCCTGCCCATGACGAGGGCAAAGAGGGCATCGGCAGCCATGGCGATTGCATAGAAAACCGGTATCTGGACCTCCGGGACGATGGATGAGGCATGGAAATGGTAAGCCATGAGGGGAAAGACTGCAAAACCTGCCATGGTCAGCACGGTAAATGTCCCGTACGGGAGCATAACCCGGGACAACTGCACCGGTCTTTCCCCGGGGATCACGCGGGTATCGCCCTCGAACACCACGGGGTCCGGTGCCAAGAATCGTGCCGAGAGGAGAGCTGCCACGAGGAGGACGAAGGGGATGGCAAGGAGGGCAAATCCCGTTTCATACCTCCCTGAAATTGCTATCGAGACGGCAAAGAGCACCGGCCCGATGACGGCGCCGACCTGGTCGAGGGCCTCGTGGATGCCAAAGCCCCAGCCGCGGCCCACCTGTTTTGAGGCGTGGGAGAGAATTGCGTCCCTGGCCGGGGACCGGAGTCCCTTCCCCAGGCGCTCGACGAGGATGAAGATGGCGGCGACTTCCCAGGACCCTGCCAATACGAGGAGGGGGACGGCGCCGACCATCAGGTAGCCGACGATGGTCAGGGTCCAGTACATCCCCGTCCTGTCGGACACGTACCCCGAGAGGAGACGGACACCATAACCCAGGAATTCTCCAAGGCCCGAGACGATTGCGACCGTGAAGGCTGATGCACCCAGGAGGAGGAGGAACGGGCCCGTGACACTCCTCCCTCCCTCGTAGATGATGTCCCCAAGCAGGCTCACGACACCAAGAACGAGGATGAGCCGGAGGGCGACAGACCTGCTGGTGAATGCCTGTGAACTCATGGTAACACTTTACTTTTGGAGGTGGGCTGGCTGGCCTTACCGGTACAGGATGAGGGATGAACGGTGATATACCTTCCCCCGTGACAGGGGAATGAGGGACCATGGAATGGTAGCCTGAGCTCCCGTTTTTTAGGTGAATAGCCCGATACGATGCACGGATCTTCCCGGGTACAACTGTTTTCCCGACAGGAAACAGGCAATACCATATCCCTGCCTGAATGAAATCCCCTTCCCAAAAAAAGGACGAGTTGGGGGGTTAGGGGGACACGAGAGGAGGGGTATGGTTCAGGACGAGACCTCTTTTGCGGCCAGTTCTATGTCCTCTTCCTTGATCGTCTTCCTCCCGGCATGCATCGCAAACTTGTTGGCCTTGCTGACAAGAGACGCAATGTATTCTTCAGACTTTGCAACGAGTGCAGCAGCGGCATCACTGCCAACTCTCTCTGCACCACTCTTCTTGGCAATCCGAACGACTGCTGCAAGAGGTAAATCTGCCACCTTGATCACCTCACATGAATAAAGTTTTATAAAGTATTTATATATTACTGTTAAATTGACCAAAAACGGGGACCCTTGCTGTTCACTGGGGTACCTGGGAAGATTTTTCAGAAAAGGAGGGTGTTTGCTTCAACCTTCAGGGAGACGGTTCGACCTCTATCATTCCCTCCCTTGTCGTTGAATTACTCTCCATCACCCCCCGTTTGGTATCCATCCTCTTGACCGTCAGGCTCACGTTGTACGTCCCCGGCCGCGTGTACGTGTGCACCGGGTTTGCACTCAATCCCCGGAACCCGTCCCCGAAGTCGTAGAGGTACATCGCCGGGTCGCCTGTCGACCGGTCCTCGTACCGGACTTCCAGGGGTACCATCCCTGTCCGGGGGGATGCCGTGAAGTTTGC
>Ga0272448_1001493_pt1 | contig 31217 bp, 22 predicted proteins | sample YNPCB0191_FD_202220 | JGI IMG/M metagenome (GOLD analysis project Ga0272448, IMG submission 202220) | Hot spring sediment microbial communities from Yellowstone National Park, WY, United States - YNP-CB-019-1 | ecosystem: Environmental > Aquatic > Thermal springs > Hot (42-90C) > Sediment...
GGATTGAAGCGGCGCTGGACCCGGCGCGCGACGCCTCGTTGGTCATCACGCGGGAAGACGGTCGCGCGACGCTGAAGGTTGATCCTGTTGCCGGCGCGAACTTGTCGGAGGCCAAACCATGAAAATCTAAATCATTCAGGGCGACATCACGACGTTGGCGGTGGACGCCATCGTCAACGCGGCGAACCGTTATCTGAGGCACGGCGGCGGCGTGGCGCTGGCCATTTCGCGCAAGGGCGGGCCGCGCATTCAGGCCGAGTCGGCCGCCTGGGTGGCGAAACACGGGCCGCTGGCCACCGGCGACGCCGTCATCACCAGCGGCGGCAATCTGCCGGCGAAGTTTGTGATCCACACGCCCGGCCCGGTCTGGGGCGAACAGAACGAGGAGGAATCCGACGCCCTGTTGCGGCGCTCGATACGGAACTGTCTTGCGCTGGCTGAGGAGAAAGGGCTGAAGTCCATCGCCTTCCCCGCGATCAGCACCGGCATTTACGGATTCCCCGTCGAGCGCGCCGCCCGCGTGATGTTGGCGGAAGCGAAATCGTATTCGCGCGGCCCGACGAAGTTGGAGCGCGCGATTTTCTGTCTGTATGACGCGGCGACCTTCCGTGTGTTCACGGCGGCATGGGCCGAGGTGAGCGGCGCGAGCTGAAAGTCAGCGCGGGGCGACCGCAAGCGTTGCGCCTTGCTGCACGGCGTAGAGGGCGCGAGAGGAACAAACAAAGAGCGTGCGGTTGGCGGTGATCGGGGAACTCGGCGAGCCGATGGGGATTTCGGCCAGAAGGTTTTTCTCTTTGGAGTGGGCAAACACCAGCAGCCGTTTGTTGGTTTTGACGAAGACTTTGCCGTCGGCGATCAACGGCGTGGCCCAGGTTTCGGCGTTGGCCTCGTGAAGCCAATGCGGCTTGCCGGTCTTGACATCCAGACAGTGGACCCGGCCCGGCAAGTCCACCGCATACAGTAATCCGTCGGCAATCGCCACGCTGGCGACGGTGCGTTCAATCGCGTCGTACCTCCAGACGCAGCCGCTCTGGGTGATGTCGCCACTCTTCGTTGCATCAATGCAGTGCAGCAGGCCTCGTCCGCGTCCGTGCATCGGGTCCTGGCCGATGGTGACGAAGACCTGTCCCTTGTAGAAGACCGGCGCGGAAAGGATTTCACTGGGACCGACAAAGGTGCCGTCGTTTTTGTTGGTGGAGTATTTCTTGCGGCGGTCGCCGATGTAATAATCGAACGGTTTGCCCTCGGGTTCGCGGTAATGCGGCGGCACGCAGTCGTATTGCCACACTTTCTTGAAGGGAACGGGTTTTTCGGGCACGGCTGTCAACGCTTCATACGCGTAACAGATGCCGTCAGGACCGCCGAAGAACACGAGTTTTCTGCCATTCACCACTCCGAGAGACGGCGGCGCCCATGCGCAATGCCACATGCGATGACCGATACCTTCGGTGTCGGTCGCCAGCAGCCGGCCGGTCTCGGTGTCGAGCGCGATGAACGTGGGGGCATCGGGTCGCAAACATTTTTTGTGAGGCTGGTCCACGCCGTTGCTCGTTTCGATGTAGAGGAAGCGGCCATCCACCAGCGGCGAGCAACTGGTCACGTCGTGAGGGCAGATATCGAGTTGATCAATGAGATCGAATTTCCAGACGATGTCGGCATCCTCCGGTCCGAGCGTGAGCGGCGCGCGGGCCGATGCTGCCATGTAGGCGGCTTCGTCGGTGAACGGCCCGTCGTTGCCGTCGGCCTGACCGTTGAGATCAAGGCAAAGGATTTCGGCGGCGCAGGTCATGACAAACGCGCGTTTCCCGACAATTGCCGCCGAGGAACAGATGCCGAGGTGTTGCTGGCCGTAGTGCGCGCCTTCGGGCAGACGATCTTTGGGACGCGGCGGAACGATCAGCCGCCACAGCACTTTTCCCGTCGCTTCGTCAAGGCACCACACGATCCCGCCGCGGTTGCGTCGGAAGCGCGGGTCATCCCGCAGCAGATCATCGTCACTGCCGACCAGGACTCGTCCGCCGCTGACCGTGGGATTGCCGTAGATGTAGGTGCCCAGCGGTGTCATCCAGCGGACATTCTCCAAGGTCTCCTCCTTGATGGAAAAGGTGGACGGCAAACCTTTCTCCGTGGAAACCATGTTTCGCCCCGGATCATTCCCGCCCCATTGCGGCCAGTCGGCAGCAATGCCCGGCAGCGAACCGCACAACAACAGTGCAACAACAGGAATACCGCGTGTCATCATTGGCCCAGTCTATCGCAAGAAAGGACTATTGCAACTGTTGGTGCTGTGTTAGAGTCTCGAAGCGTATGAAACATCTTTGGTTGTTTATCGTCGCTTTCGGCGCCCTCCAAGCCGCGCCGCTGGAGCGCGCACGAATTTTGCGGCTGCAAACCCCCGACGACGTGGGGCTGGTCGCCGCCTATTACCCCGCGGGCAGCGCCGAAGCGCCCGCGCCTGCGGTGGTATTGCTGCACTCCTTGGGCGAGAGCCGCGACCAATGGGGGACCTTCCCTCTGCTACTCCAGCAAAACGGCATCGCCGTGGTGAATTTCGACTTTCGCGGTCACGGCGAAAGCACGCGACGGATCACCGCCGCCGGGCCGCAACTGGTGGATTACCGCGGATTCGAGCCTCACGACTTCCCGAAGTTGTTGGTGGACGTGAACACCGTGGTCAGTTGGTTGGAAGGACAACCGGGCGTTGACAAGGATCGCCTCGCGCTGATCGGCTCCAGCCTCGGCGCCAATCTCGCCGTCCATTACGCCAAGGAACACGAGAAACTGGCGGCACTTGTTCTGCTCAGTCCGGGGCTGACGTACAAGGACATCCGCATTGACGAAATCTTCCCCCAATTGCCGCGAATCCCCCTGCGCGTGGTCGTGTCCGTGCGCGACACCTTCTCTTATGAATCGGCGAAACAACTCCTGGAGGCGCGCCGACAAAATGGCCGCGCCCGCGATTTCCACGAGTTGATCGCCTGTAGCGGCGAACAACACGGCGCCGACCAACTGCGCGCCGTCAAAGAACTGCCCGGCGCTCTGATTCGTTGGTTGCGCGACGTGTTTTTCGCGGAGACGCCGAAAGAACTGCCGCCGCTGCCTCCACCGCCCCCCACCAATCCGCCGCCAGCCCGCACCCAGCGAAGCTCCAAACCCGTTCGTCCGCTACCGTGACGCCACGCTGGCGCGTCCGGCGCGGCCCGTTCGCAGGGCGTTGAGCAGGACGACCAGCGCCAGCACCCACAGAATCAAACTGAGCACGCCCACAAAGACGCTGCCCTGACGCAACAGGTTCTGATACACCAACTGCGTCAACGCGATCAGCGTGGTGATGAACATGAAAATCATCGGCACAAAAATGTACACCGCCCTGCGCCCTTCGTGCCGCAACCACGTGTGCACCACCAGCAGCGCAAACGCCGCCAGCAACTGGTTGGTCGCGCCAAACGCCGGCCAGATCGCTTTCCAGGCGGGAATCGGTTGTCCTTGCGGTCCGGGAATCACCACAAACACCATCACCGCTGGCAACGCCAACGTCGCGGCCGTGCCGAGGAACCGGCCCGCCGCGCCCCGCAGGCCTGTGAGTTCCTCGAAGATAAAACGGGCCAGCCGCGTGCAAGTGTCCAGCGTCGTCAACAAAAACGTGCTCACCGCCAGCAGCCCAAACGTCGTTCCCACCGACGGGCTGAGACCCAACACCGACACGAAGCGGCCCACTCCCTCGGCAAAAATGTCCACCGGGGTGCGACCGGCGGCCGGTTTCTGCGCCAGCACCACCACCGTCGCCAGCGACACGACCGCCAGCAGTCCCTCCGTCAACATCGCGCCGTAGGCGACCGGAAGCGCGGACCGCTCGCTGTCAACCTGTTTGGAGGTGGTTCCCGAAGCCACCATGCTGTGGAATCCGCTGACCGCACCGCAAGCCACCGTGATGAACAACGACGGATAGATCAACCCCAGGTGCGCGTCGGACCAGCCCCGAAACGCCGGATACTGGATGGTCGCCTGACCTCCCAGACTCGACACCACGGCACCGAGCGCGCCGCCCGCCAGACTGGCAAACAACAGATACGCGGAAAGATAATCGCGGGGCTGTAACAACAACCAGACCGGCAACACCGACGCCGCAAAGCAGTAAATCAACAACAGCACGCTCCAGGTGTTCTTGGCCGAGCCGGCCAACGCCGGCACGCAGTCGGTCGTCAACGGCAGCTTCAGCCCGACCCACAACGCCACAAAGACCAGCGGCACGAAAATCAACGAGCCTTTCGGGAGGGAAAATTTCCAGCGGTACACCGACAACCCGAACAACAGCGCCAGCCCGATGTAGAGCATCGAGGCCGTGGCCACCGCGCCGCCCTGCTGCCTCAATTCCGTTTCCGCCGGCGCAAAACTCGAAGCCGTCAGGTCCAGAAACACAATGATGACATAGACCATCGCGATCCACGTGAAAATCAACAGCGAATGGTAACTGCCACGACTCAGATACTGGCGGCAAACCTCGCCAATCGAACGCGCCCGATGCCGGAGGCTGGCCATCAGGGCCGCGTAATCATGGACGCCGCCAATGAACACCGATCCGAGGAGCACCCACAACAATGCCGGCACCCAGCCGAACGCCAATCCGGCGATGATCGGTCCGACAATCGGTCCGGCCCCCGCGATGGAACTGAAATGGTGTCCGAACAGGATCAACGGTTTTGTGGGCACATAGTCCACTCCGTCGCACTCGGTGTGCGCGGGCGTGGGGCGTTGCGGATCGGCGCCCATCTTCTGTTCGATCCAGCGGCCATACCAACGGTAGGCGGCTGCGAAAACCGCCACGGCAACAACGATCAGCAATGTCAGGCTCATAAAACACTCCTCCTATACACGGCCACGGCGACGATGCCAAGCTCCAGCAACACAAACGCCAGCACGAACGGGACTCCGCCGGTGCCGAAACCGTAGGCGTGCAGTCCCTTGCCGAGGATGAAGTTGACGCCGTACCACGCCATCAGCACCGAGAGGAAACAAAGCACGCTGGCCACCGCCAATCCGAATCCGCGCAACCAGCCGATCAACCGTCCGTGCAACGGGATGACGTAACACAACAGCGAGATCAGCGCCCAGGTCTCCTTCGGGTCCCATCCCCAGAATCGCCCCCACGCATAATGCGCCCAGATGCCGCCCAGAATCGTGCCGGCCGCCAGCAACAACACGCCCAGTTGCATCGCCCGATAAATGTAATGCTCCAGCCTCTGAATCGTTTCGCGCTTCTGCGGCTTGAAGCTGTAACAGGCCAACGCAATGTGTCCCAGCGCCATCGCCACCGCAAACGCGGAATAACCGAGCGTCACCGCCGGCACATGCACCGCCAGCCAGAAATTGCTCCGCAACACCGGCACCAGCGGTCCAATGCTCGGATCCAGCACCGCCGGGAACATGTCGGCCAGCACCAACATCACCACGGCCATCGGCACCACGGCGGCCAGAAAGAAGCGGGGACGGAAAATCATCTCCAACACCAGGGCAAACAGCGCCGCGCCAAAACTGACCCAGACCACCGATTCGTACATGTTGGTAACGGGCGGCCGGCCGGAAATCATCGTGCGCAGAAAAACCCCGTATCCGTGCATCGCCACACCGGCGGTGAACACTGCCACCGCCATCCAGTAACCGGCGCGACGCTGCATCGGCCAGGTGGCCAGCAGCAGCACCCACGCCGCCCCGTAGAGCCACTCCGCTTTACGGAACGGATGAAACTCGTTGTAGTGGACTTCGCGCGCCAGGCTCTCGCGGCTCGGATACACGGTGGGGCTTGCGGCCCGCAGCTCCCGCTCCAGTTCGCGCGACGCTGCCAGCAGCGCCGCTGCGTCGCGGCGCGCAAATGCCGTGCGCACGGCATCGAGCCGTTCCCGAAGCGGGCCGCTGGTCGGGATCGGTTCCCATGCGCCTTTGGGATCGCTCGGATGCGGCACCAGCAAGAGCGAGTCGGGCGCGGCCAGCGCGGCGAGCAGGCGGAGCCGTTGCTCCAACGCAACGGCCTCGCGTTCCACATCGGTTTGGGCGTGCGACTCCTTCTGCGCCGCGCGCTCCGTGATCGCTTCCAGCGCCGGGCTGGCGAGCTGCTGAACGGAAAACAGCTTTTGTTCCAGGGGCAATCCAAGCTGTTGTTTCAGGTCCCGATGCGTCAAGGCGATCACGGGCATCGTCCGCCAATCGCAGGTTTGAAGCCAGACGGAGAGCAACAGTTCCATCCCGTCCTGCGGACGAATGCCGAGTCGCAGCGCGGTCTCCCGAGCAACGGTGTCGAGCGGCTTCTTCCGTCCGTCCTTCTGAACGGCGAGGATTCGCAGGGCGCTGTAATCCAGCGGTTCTGCTCCAGCCAGTGCGCTCCACCCCATGAACAAGATCAAAGCTCCTCGGATCATGCTCGCAGCCATCCTCGCGCATAAAACATCAGGCCGATGCCCACAATCGTCAGAGCCGAACCGCTCCAGGTCAACGCAATCACCCAGAGCGGGTCTTTTTTCACCTGGAGCACACTGTACTTGAGGTCCTGCGGGTCCCAAGAGGCCTGCGAGAATTTGTAGCCGCTGAAAACGGCGGGATGATTCATCCAGATGTCGGCCCGCTGCTCGACGCCGGAGACGGGATTGGTGAAACGCACCTTGCTGGTCCAGCCGGCCACGTGGTCGCCGCCCTCATCGCGTTCGACGACAAAATCCTCCAGCGTCACCCAGAAGGGTAATTGTAACGTGTCCCAGCCAAACATCAGACGGATCGGTTGGCCCGAGGAACGTAATTCCACCGCACGACCCAAGAGCAGCCATTCGGTGCAGGAAGCATTGCCGCTGCGCACGGTGACCCGCAGCGCCGGCTGCGGCTGCTCCGCGTCGTCAGGCAGGCGTGCCACCTCGCAAGCGACGACGGCGTTGGTCAGAAACCGCTCGACGGTCACCTGCCAATCCATCCAGCCGGGCCGGATCGGTTGTCCGACGCGCACGGCGTCGCTGGTAGCGCCCGCACGGGAACTGGCCACGTATCGCAAGGAATGGTTCGGCAGCGCCACCACGCGCAACGCCAGTCCTTGCAACGAGGAGGTGTCGGCCCATTCCTGCGCTTCCGCCTCATTTCGGGCGGCACGGAACTCCAGAAGAGCCGGCCCCCAGCGGACGCGGTCCGCTTCGGGGTCGTTGGCCACGAGCCATTGGCGCAAACTCTGGCGCATAGTGGCGCTTGTGAGTGACAGCTCGACGGCGGGATTCCAATCGGCGCCGCCGTCGCGCACGGTTCGTTGCGCGCGTGCGTTTGGCCAGAATTCGTCCAGCGACAGTTGGAGGCCGCCGGGCAGGGCGACGGTTTTCGGATGCACGGCGCCGTGGCGGTCCACGCGCAATGTTGTGCGGGTCCGCTCCGGCGACATCACGATCAGGGCACGCTCTTCCAGTTGCACGGTGTTGCTCGGCGGGTCGCCGACGCGTAGGCCCATAAGTCCTTCCGTGCCGAAATGAAACGAGGCGCTGCAACCGCCGAGAATCAGGATCAATCCGGCGTGGGTGACGACGAATCCGACGTGACGTTGTTTCCACGGCCAGCGCAGCGCGGCAGCGACGGCGAGATTAACGGCGAGGGCGCCCAGCAGCGCATTGAACCACCAACTGCGATAGACCTGAGCGGTGACGGCGGCGGTCGAGGTGCGCGACTCGTAAAAGGTGGCTGCGATGAGCACCGTCGTCGCCAGCGCCAGCAGGACGACCGCGAGTTTCAGCGAGCCGAGGAACTCGACTGTTTGTCGGAAGCGCATCACGTTGAAAGGGCACCGTGCCACAATCGCTGCGCAGCGTCAATCGCAACCGCAGCGGCTTGCCAAGCGACACCAGTTGGAGTAGGAAAGAAGCCCTTATGCAATACCGGCCCTTTGGCAAAACCGGCTGGCGCGTGAGCCTGGTGGGAGTCGGTTGCTGGCAGTTTGGCGGCGCCATCACTCTCAACGGGAAGCCCGACGGGTGGACCGGCGTCTCCGACGAGCTTTCGACGGCCGCCATCCAACGCGCGCTGGACCTCGGAGTGAATTTTTTTGACACCGCCGACATGTACGGCTGGGGACACAGCGAGGAACTGCTCGGCCGGACACTGAAGGAAATCGGCTGCCGTCACCGCGTGTATGTTGCCACCAAGGTCGGTTTCTGGCACGACGCGGAAGGACGCCGCACCCTCAACGAATCGCGGGACTACATCGTGCGCGCCTGCGAGGCCAGCCTGCGGCGGCTGCAAACCGATTGGATTGACCTTTACCAGTGTCACCTGTGGCGCACCACCCGCTGGATGGAGTTTCTGGACGCTTTTGAAACGCTTCAGCGGCAGGGCAAGATTCGGTTCTTCGGGGTTTCCACCAACGACATGGACATGGTGGACAGTTTCAATTCGCGCGGCAATCTGGCTGCGGTGCAGTCCACGTACAATCTGCTCGACCGCGATGCCGAGCGGGAGATTCTCCCCTACTGCCGGGCGCGGGGCGTTGCCTTTTTGGCGCGCAGCCCGCTGGCGCGCGGCCTGTTGTCGGGGAAATACGACGCCAGCACTCGGTTTGATCCCAACGACATTCGCAGCAACTGGTTGTCGCCGGATCGTCGCGCAGAGTTCGACCGCAGAATGGCGCTGGTGCAGCGTCTGAAACCGGTCGCGGAACGCCACGGTTTTCGGTTGTCGCAACTGGCCATCAAATTTGTTCTTCATCACGTCGGGGTTTCGGCGGCGCTGGTGGGAACAAAAACGCCCACCCAAATCGAGGAAAACGTTTCGGCCACCTACCTCGCGCCGATCACTCAGGAGGAACTGGCCGAAATCGAATCGGCGCTGGTTTCGAGCGACGCCGACACCGCTGCGCCGTCACTTTGATCGGGCGGACTCACCGACCGCGAGGCAGACGAGGTCGCCGGGGATGTTCTTGCAGTAGAGGCGGCCATTGGCAAGCACGGGCATGCTCCAGCAGTGGCCTTCAAGCACTTTGGCGCGGGCGACTTCCTTGTAGGCGGCGGGAGTGGCTTCGACGATGACGAGGTCGCCCTTGTCGCCGAGGATGATGAGATGGCCGTCGGCCATCATGAGAGATCCCTTGCCGAGGAACCTGCCCACGGCCCATTGGGGTTGGCCGGTGGACAGTTCCAAACAGGTGAGAGTGTCTTCGTTGAAGCCATAGAGGTGTCCCTGCCAGAGGATGGAAGTGGCCAGTTGGTTGCGCATGTTTTTGTTTTCCCACAACACCGTGAGCCGTCCGTCGGCATACTGCAACAACGTCCCGCCCCGGTTGTAGCCGGAGGAGATGAAGATTTTGTCGCCGTCAACAATCGGCGTGGCGGCGTTGACATTGTAACGGGTTTTCCACGGATGATGAGCGAGGAGTTTGCCGGTGGCCACATCGCGGAGACTGAGGCCGTCGGCGTGGAAGCTGAGAACCACGTTGGTGAAAGCGATGATGGGCGAACTGTAGGCCGCAGGTTCATCGGCTTTCCAGAGCAGAGTGCCCGTGGTCTTGCTGAGAGCCAGACCGTTGAGCAACAGTTTGTCGCCGTGAACGAGCGCCGAGCCGGCGTGTCCCCAGCCTTCCTGGCCGTCCCACTTGGGTGTCTGGACGCCGAAATCGGTGTGGAGGTTTTTCGACCAGACAACGGCACCGGTGTCGGCACGAAGGCAGAAGAGTTTGCCCGATTTGCTGAGCGCAAAAACGCGGTCGCCGTCCACTGTCGGCGTCGAGTTGACGCCGCCTTCGTAGAGTCCCGCCGCGAGAGGTTCGGGATATTCGTGACGCCAAAGTTCCTTGCCGGTGGCGGCATCCAGACACCAGATGATGTCGGTATCGCGGCGGTTACCGGCCGCGTAGAGCCGACCGCTGGCGATGGACACCGTGGCGCAGCCGGTGCCGACATTGGTTTTCCACACGACTCGAGGACCGCCGGCTGGCCACGGCGGGCGCGCAAGCCGCTCCTCGGAGATGCCGTTTCGGTGCGGGCCACGCCATGCGGGCCAGTCGGCAGCAAACGTCCACGGGACGGCAACGAGTAGGAGCCAAAGGGTGCGTTTCATGCGATTCACCATTCGGTTTCGGGATGACCATTGACAGTGGCGCCCGCGCGCCGTGCGGCGGGCAGATAGGCTTCTTCGAGATAGTCGCGCACCATGCGAGCGGTGGAAAAACGGGGCAGCACGGTGGCGATGGAGGCTTTCATGCGTTTGATCCACTCGCGGGGCAGCCCGTCGGCGTCGCGCTGGTAGTAGAGAACGGCGATTTGGTTTTCGAGGATGTCGTAGAGCGACTGGCTGTCGAGCTGGTCCTGTTGGTCGGGATTGTCCACGGTCTGATGATTGCCGATGGTCCAGCCGGCTTCGGGATTTTGGACTTCGCACCACCAACCGTCGGCGACGGAGAAATTGATGGCACCGTTGACGGGGGCTTTCATGCCGGAGGTGCCGCTGGCTTCCTGGGGTCGGCGCGGCGTGTTGAGCCAAACGTCCACGCCCTGCACCAGCAAACGGGCGATGCGCATGTTGTAGTTTTCGATGAACACGATGTAACCGCGCAGGTCGCTGTAACGGGAGATTTCGAAGATGCGCCGCACCAGCTCCTGGCCGGGTTTGTCGGCGGGATGCGCTTTGCCGGCGAAAAGGATTTGGATGGGACGCTTCGGATTTTTGAGGATGGCGCGGAGGCGGTCGAAGTCGCGGAACAACAGGTCGGCGCGTTTGTAGGTGGCGAATCGTCGCGCGAAACCGATGGTCAGCCAGTCCGGGTTCAACAGCGTGTCGAGTTCGCGCAATTCGTCGGGCGAGCAGCCGTGTCGGGCAAGTTGCGTGCGCACGCGGGCGCGGACGGCGCGGATGAGATTGTCTTTTTGCAGGCAATGCACCTCCCAAAGTTCGGCGTCGGGGATGTTGGCGACGCCGCGTTTCCAGAAGATTTCGTCCATGAGGTTGTGCCGCCAGGCCGGAGTCAGGTAGCGGTCGTACAGGTCGCTCATTTGCCAGCCGAGCCAGGTCTGGGTGTGGACGCCATTGGTGATGGCTTTGATCGGTTCTTCGTTCGGTTTGGCATCGGGGAAAATATGGCGCCACATCTGGTTGGACACCTTGCCGTGGAGTTGGCTGACGGCGTTCCGATACGAGGACAAACGAAGGGCGAGCACCGTGAGACTGAACGGTTCGTTTTTCGAGCCGGGATGCGACAGGCCGAGTTCGATCAGTTGGTTGATGTCGGCGCCGGTCTCCTCGCAACAGGGCTGGAGATATTTGCGAACCAGCGAAACATCAAACACTTCGTTGCCGGCTGGAACCGGGGTGTGCGTGGTGAAGACGGAGTTCTTGGCGATTTCCTTGCAGGCGGCGTCGAAACTGAGGCCGGCTTGAAGGAGGCCGCGGAGGCGTTCGACGCAAAGGAAGGCGCAGTGACCCTCGTTGAGGTGCCAGCAGGCCGGCTCAATGTGGAGGGCTTGAAGCACGCGCACGCCGCCCATGCCGACGAGGATTTCCTGGCAGATGCGCATTTCGCGGCCGCCGACGTAGAGTTGCCCGGTGATGGGGCGGTCGGCCGGATCGTTTTTCGGCAGATCACTGTCCAGTAGCAGCACCGGAATGCGCCCCACTTGCGCGAGCCAGACCTGGACGTAAACGTCCCGACCGGGAAACGGGACGCTGACCACCAGTTGATGACCGTTGTCGCCCAACAAACGCATGATCGGCAGTCGAGCGAAGTCGTAGGCGGGATAAAAATGTTGTTGCCGGCCGTCGGGTTCGACCTCCTGCTCGAAGTAGCCGTGTTTGTAGAGCGGGCCGATGGCGATGAACGGCAGACCGAGGTCGCTGGCGGATTTACAATGGTCGCCGGAGAGGATGCCGAGGCCGCCCGAATAGGTGTGGAGCGACTCGTGCCAACCGAACTCGGTGGAGAAATAAACGAACGGGCCGCCGCTGTAGCGGGGATAGTTCTGGCTGAACCACGTGCCGCCGGCCGGTTTCATGTAGGCGTCGAACTCGCGCAGCACGCTCCGATACATCGTCAGAAAAATCTCGTCTTCGAGGAGCTGTTCCCAATGATGAGGTTCGATGTTGATGAGCAGTTCGACGGGGTTGCGATACATCGCCCACAAGCCGGGCTGAATGTGGCTGAACATGCGGCGGGCGTGCGGATTCCAGGTCCACCAGAGATTGTAGGCCAGTTCGCGCAGACGGGCGACTTCCTTCGGCAGGACGATGTCGGCCAGTTGCGCGGAGCGAAAGCGGAGCAGCGTCGGGTTCATGGAATCACGGGTTGGCGATGATTTCATCCACGTTGACGCCGCGCAGCGCAAACAGCCGGCGCACCGTGTCATCAATGAGGTTGTTCGGACAGGAGGCGCCGGCGGTGATGCCGATGGAGACGGGACCGTCGGGCAGCCAGTTTTCCGTTTGGACCTCCTGTTGTTTGTGCAGGTCGAAATGGCGGATGGTCTTGGCCGAAAGAATCTCGCCGGCGTTCTTGATGAAAAACGTGCGGACTCGGGCTTCGCTCAGTTCGGCCAGATGCGAGGTGTTGGAGGAATTGTAGCCGCCGACCACAATCATCATGTCGAGCGGTTCTTTCAGCAACTCGATGAGCGCGTCCTGCCGCTCTTGCGTCGCGCCGCAGATGGTGTCGAACCGGCGGAAATGCTTGTCAACTTCGGCCTCGCCGTAACGGTCGGCCATGGCCTGGCGGAGCCGGCGCTGGATTTCCTCCGTCTCGCTGCGCAGCATCGTGGTCTGATTGGCCACGCCGATGGACACCAGGTGCCGGTCGGGATCGAACCCCGGAGAATGCGCCCCGGCGAAGCGGCGCAGAAACTCCTGCTTGTCGCCGCCGTGACGAATGTAGTCGCAAACCCAATCCACTTCCTTCACGTCCAACACCACCAGATAATGGCCGCCTTCGCTGGCAATGGTACGGGAACTGGTCGCCAGCGTCTCCTCGTGTTTGGACTTGCCGTGAATGATGGAGGTGACTCCTTCGCGCGCGTTTTGCGTCACGCGTTTCCACACGCTCATCACGTCGCCGCAGGTCGTGTCCACCAACTGACAGCCTTTGGCCTTGAGCTTGTTCATCACTTCCACCTGCGCGCCAAACGCCGGGATGATCACCACATCCTCAGCGGTCAGCCGATCAATATCGGCGGTCTTGTGCGCGCCGCTCAGAAATTTGATCCCCATGGCGCGGAGCTGATCGTTGACTTCGGGGTTGTGGATGATCTCGCCGAGAATGTAAATGTCGCGGTCGTGGAAAAACTTCCGGGCCGCATACGCCAGGTCAATCGCCCGCTCCACGCCGTAACAGAATCCGAACGCCTTGGCCAGACGCACCGTCAGGCCAGCCGCCTCCAGGACGCTGCCGCGCTGACGCAGTTTCTCGACGATCTGGCTGCGATAATGCTGTTCGACCTCCTTGCGCACCGCTTCCATGATGTCGGGCCGGCGGAGGTTGACGCGGGCCGGTTTGTTTGTCGCATCGGGAGTCATCAACGGATGCATATCTACTCCAACTCCGCCAAGCGTTCAACCGGCAATCGCGTCCGTCCGTTCTGCGCCTCCGGCCAAGGCGGGGCACGCTCAGCGCCGACAGCGCGCGAAACTGTGTTGTAATTCCTCCGTCGAGCAGGTGGCGGTGCCCACCTTGCCAACCACCACGCCCGCCGCATGATTGGCAATCTCCGCCGCTTCCACCGCCGTGGCGCCCGCCGCCAACGCCAGCGTCAACGTCGCAATCGCCGTATCGCCGGCACCCGACACATCGAAGACTTCCTGCGCCACCGTCGGGATGTGGTGCGGCGCTTTGCCGGCGCGGAACAGGCACATCCCCTGTTCGCCGAGAGTGATCAGCAGGTTGTCCGGTTGCCATCTTTTCAACAATCTTTCGCCCACCCGCAGCAGTGGCGCGTCGTTCAACACCTCCGGCGCCGGCTCTGTCGGCGCCAAGCCAGCGGCGGCAAACGCTTCCGCGCGGTTGGGAGTAATGGCCGTCAGATGCCGGTATCGCAACAAATGGCGCGCGTTCGGGTCGGCAGCGGTAATCTTGCCCCGCCGCCGCGCCAGCCGATGAAGCCGATCCAGCAGCTCCTGCGAAAGCACCCCCTTCGCGTAGTCTTCAAAAATGACCGCCGACGCCGTCTCCAACGCCCGTTCGTAGTGCCGCAGAAGCCATCTCGAAAGCTCCGGCGACATCGGCCCGGTCTTTTCGCGGTCGAATCGGACCACCTGTTGATGGTGGGCGATGACGCGCGTTTTCAGCGTGGTGGGACGCTGTTCATCCACCAGCAGGCCGCTGGTATCCACGCCGCCTTCTTGAAGCAGGCTGCGCAACGTCTCGCCCGCAGGGTCATCCCCGACCACGCCCATCACACTCGCCGACGCGCCGAGCGCCCGCAAATTGCGCGCCACGTTGGCCGCGCCGCCGGGAAAGTAGGACTCGCGTTGAATCTCCACCACCGGCACGGGCGCTTCGGGCGAGATGCGGCTGACCTTGCCCCAGAGAAACTGGTCCAGCATCACGTCGCCGACCACCAGAATGTGTTGCTTCAGGAATCGGCGCAGAAGAGTTTGGAAACGTTGTGCATTCATTTCAATTCTTCCAACACGGCGGCCGCCCACAACGGCACGAGCAGTTCGTGGTGCCCCACGATGTAGTAACCGCGGCCGCCTTTGGCCGTGGGGCGATGCACGACATTCTCGGCGGGACGATACTGGCGGTTCATGTCAAAGACGGCTGCGGTGAAATGCTCCACCGCGTGGCCGAGGTTGCGCGCAATGGTCAACGCCTTCAGAAACACCTCCGGCAGGATGACCGCGCTGCCAATGTTCAGCACCACACCGCCCTCCAGTTGCGCCACCACCGCCGCCAGCTTCTGAAAATCCAGATACGTCGCCTCCCCCAGCACCGCCCCGTCAGCCGTCGGATGCTGGTGAATAATGTCGGTGCCAATCGCAATGTGCACGGTGACGGGAATATTCGCCAGCACTCCCGCATGAAGAAGACTGAGCGCCTTGTGCGGAAAACCGCCTTTGACGATGGCCTCGCCCAGCGCGCGCCCGGCGCCGATGCCCTGCGCCACGCCGTCAGAGAGCGCCCGATTCATCAGCCGACCCGTGTCATCGTTCATCCCGAAACTGCCGTCGTCCAGACCGCGCTGAACGTCCTCGCTGGTCTCTCCGATCAGCGCCAGTTCAAAATCGTGGATGGCCGCGGCGCCGTTGACCGCCAGCGCGCTGATGACCCCGCGCGAGATGAGATCCACCAGCACCGGATTCAGTCCGCACTTGATCGGATGAGCGCCCATCATCACCAGCACGGGACGCCCGTTGCGAACCGCCGTCGCAGTCACCGCCACCAGCGCGCGAAAATCTTCGCCCACCAAAATCCGCGGCAACGATTCCACGAACGCCGCGAACGTGCCGCCGGGCAGCCACGGACGAGCCAGCGCGTCGCGGCGCACCTTGTTGTCGCGTTCGCGGAGCGGATAGGTGCGGAGACGGCGGAAATCGAGCGGGGGAAAGTTCATGTCAGTCGGAAGAAACCACCCGAAGACGCTGGGTGAGGACGGGGTCGGCCGTTTGGATTTCGCTGAGCTGGAACCGCGCGCAGCCGATGGCCAGTTGGGAAATGACCACGAGGGGCAATTTCTGCGCGTCATCGCTGACCCAAATCCACATTCGCCCTTTGTGGGCAGCCACGACGGACAGCGTGGGATTCGGCTCGACGCGAAGCGCGGGCACGCGACCCAGCGGGCGGGTGGCAATGGTCCTGCGTTCGTCGGGCACGATGCGCACCTGCCGGTTGCAGTCGCCCGCGTTGACCGTGAGGGTCAGAGGCTGATGAAGTCGGAGCGGTTGCGTGCGGACGTAATACACCGCCGAGAGCAGGTCGTGCAACGGCTCCTCCAGCGGGAAGCTGCGATACGCGCCATCCAGAAAATTCGTGATGCTGTAGCAACGATTCGCATAATCGTAGCGGGACTCCGAGCGACGAGTCTGTTTGCCTTCGACACGATGTTGCCGAGAGCGGAGCGTGCGCAGCTCGCGGATGTCCAGCCAGCTTTCCAGCGTGTTGTCCACATGAAACAGCAGGTCAATCAACCCCGTCGTTCGCGCCCGACAGATCAGATGATAACAATCCCGACCCTCCACCGTCTCCTGAGCCGCCACCTCCAGCGAAGCGTCCCCGGCCACAAACGGTCCCCAGTAAATTTGGTAGCTCAGCTTCTCGCCCACCTGAAAAGGAAACTCCTCGCCGAGCGCAGCGAGCGCCGGCAACAGGACAAGAACGATGGCGCGCATTTTCATTCCAAGCCACGGCCAGTATAATCACTTTGACGCGAATGACAGCAAAAAAGCGTGCCGCTCCCGCCACGGTGGTCACGGGTGCAGAGCGGTGGATGTCGCCAGCTTCGACTCACGCCGCCGAACGGGCTCGCGCCGTCGGCGCCCCTGTCCTGTTTCACATCTCTGCCGCGAGGGGCACGAACCAGCCGGGGCTACTTCGGCAGTTGGGCGACGCACTTCCTCATGTAGGCGATGCTTTCGCGGGCCAGCCGTTCGGGACCGGGTGAATAATCGAAAACTTCCACCGAGACCCAGCCACGATAATGAATGTCGCGCAGCGCCTGGAAAATCGGCACGAAATCAATCGCGCCAAAGCCCGGTCCCTGGGAGTTGGCGTCGTTGGCGTGGAAATGATGCAGCAGGTCACGATGCTTGCGGATCAGATCGGGAATCGGCGTGGATTCCGTGGACATCGCCCGACAATCCAGATGCAACCGGCAACGGGGCGACTTCACCATGTGGATCAGCTCCACCGCTTCGGCAGCGGTGGTCAGAAACGTGGTCGTCTTCGGCGACAGCGGTTCCAGCGCCATGGTCACGTCGGTGGACTCCAACGCCGGCAACGTCATTTGGAGCGTGTCGGCGGCATATTTCATCGCTTCCTCGCGGGCGACACCGGGCAACAGGTCCCGCTGTTGCGGTGAACCGAGCACGAGAATCTTGCCGCCCAACTCGGCGGAAAACCGGGCCAGATCGCCAAAATAATCGGCGGTTTTGCGGCGCACGGCCCGCTCCGGCGAGGTGAGGTAGTAACCCTCGGTCTTGGCCAGCAGCCAGTGCAGGCCGATGATTTCCAGGTGGTTGCTCTCGGCGAGTCGGCGAATTTCAGCGCGTTGGGCCGCAGTGATGTCACGAACGTTGTAGGCGAAAGTGAACGGCGCTAGTTCCAGTCCCTGATAACCGCACTCGGCGGCGAACGCGAACGCCTTCTCGTGTGGCCAATCTTTGAACGTCTCATTGCAAATGGCAAACTTCCACGGGCTGGCAGCGGCGGAAGCGCAACCGGATTTCAGTGGCACGGCCAGGGTCATGCCGAGCGTTGCGCCGAGCGCGCTCTTCAAAAAATCGCGTCGTGATTGCGGTCTCATAATGGCAGAGCATACACTGGCTCCGTCCTCGGTCAACGACAGATTGCTCCGAGCGGCCACCATTACACAATTTTGAAACGATCGTCTCAAAATTGTGTACCGCGCGGCTGTGTGGTGCTGCGAGGGTTCGTTATGGTATCCTCACTGTCGTGACTCTTGTCTGGTTCCGACTTGATTTGCGACTGGCCGACAACCCGGCGCTGGCCGCCGCCGCCGCGCGCGGTGCGGTGACGCCGGTGTTTGTGTGGGCGCCCGAAGAAGAAGGCCACTGGCCGCCGGGCGCCGCCAGCCGCTGGTGGTTGCAACAGTCGTTGCGCGCGCTCGACGCCTCGCTGCGGCGGCGCGGATCAGGCCTCGTGCTTCGTCGCGGCCCTTCGCTTCAGGCTCTCCGAGAACTCATCCGCGAAACCGGCGCGAACGCGGTTTTCTGGAATCGCCGATACGAACCCGCGTTGCGCGAACGCGACGCCGCCGTTCAACAGGCTCTGATCGCCGACGGAGTGCGCGTAGAAACGTTCAACTCCGCCCTGCTGTTTGAGCCGTGGGAAATCAAAACTCAAACCGGCGGACCGTTTCGGGTGTTCACGCCGTTTTCACGCGCCTGCCTCAGAAAAACGCCGGTTCGCCGCCCGTCGCAAACGATTCCGCCGCTGATCTCCCCGCGCCGGCGACCCCGGTCCGTCGCGTTGAATCTGGCATCGCGGTGGGATGAGGCCACGGAACTGCACAACACCTGGCAGCCGGGCGAGACCGGCGCGGAGCAGCAACTGGCCCGATTCCTGAGGCGCGCGGCGGGCTACGAGACGACACGAGACCGGCCGGACCTTGAGGGAACCTCGCGGTTGTCGCCTCATTTGCATTTTGGCGAGATTTCGCCGTGGGCGGTGTGGCACGCCGTGAAGCTGGAGGCGTTTCGTCGGCAACTGCTGTGGCGGGAGTTCGCGCATCATTTGCTGTGGCATTTCCCGGCTGCGACGGAGGCACCGTTGCGGGCGGAGTTTGCGCGGCTGCACTGGCGGCGTGATCCTTCGGCGCTGCGCGCATGGCAACACGGCCGAACGGGGTTTGCGATGGTGGACGCGGGGATGCGCGAGTTGTGGTGCACGGGCTGGATGCACAATCGGGCGCGGATGGTGACCGGTTCGTTTTTGGTGAAAGACCTGCTCGCGCCGTGGCAGGAGGGCGCTCGTTGGTTCTGGGAGCGGTTGGTGGACGCCGATCTGGCCAACAACACGCTCGGCTGGCAATGGATCGCCGGTTGCGGCGCCGATGCCGCGCCGTTCTTCCGCATTTTCAACCCGACAGCGCAATCAGAAAAATTCGATCCACACGGCGACTATGCCCGACGTTGGATCGGCGAGCGATCGGCGCCGATTCTGAACCACGACGAAGCGCGTCAACAAGCCCTGGCTGCCTACCGCGCGGCCCGCCGCCGATGATTGAAAACCGGCCATCGCCTGCTTAGATTTCAGCTCATGCGCTATCAACGTTTGGGACGCACCGATCTGACCGTGTCCGTCCTCTGCCAGGGAACATGGTCCGTGGCCACGAGGGACGTTTTCTGGGACGGCCAGGAGCGCGCCGATTCGCTTCGCGCGATTTGGGCAGGACTCGATGCCGGAGTGAACTTTTTCGACACCGCCCCGGCCTACGGCGACGGCGAAGCCGAGGCGATTCTCGGCGAGGCGTTGGGCAGGCATCGGCAGGAGGTGGTGGTGGCCACGAAGGTTGCGCCGACTGAGCTGGAGCCGGACAAACTGCGTCGGAGTTGCGAGCGAAGCCTGCGCGCGCTGCGAACCGACTACATTGACCTCTACCAGATTCACTGGCCGAGCAAGACACTGCCGCTGGAGCCGGCGTGGCAAACCCTGGAGACGCTGCGGCACGAAGGAAAAATCCGCTACTTCGCTGTCTCCAACTTCGGCATCAGCTTTCTTCAGGACGCCTTGCGGCTTGGCCGGGTGGAGAGCAACCAACTGCCCTACAGTCTGTTGTGGCGCGCCGTGGAGTTCGAGATTCAACCGCTGTGCGTCGCCCACCAGATCAGCATCCTCTGTTACAGCCCGCTCGCGCAGGGGCTGTTGACCGGTAAATTTGCGACGGCCGACGAAGTGCCGGTAAAACGGGCGCGAACCCGCTTGTTTTCTTCCGCGCGCCCCATGACTCGTCACGGCGAACCGGGGTGCGAGACGGAAACGTTTGCCGCGCTGGCGCAGATTCGCGCGCTGGCCAAACAACACAAGCTCCCGATGGGCCACATGGCGCTGGCGTGGTTGTTGCGACAGCCGGGGGTGACCTCGGTGGTCGCGGGCGCACGGAACGCGGCTCAGGCCGCCGACAACGCCCGGGCGAGCGACCTGCAGCTCGATGAGGAGCTGGTGGCGCGTCTTGCGGAGATCACCGAAGCGGTGAAACAAATCATCGGCCGCAACGCCGACCCGTGGGAACGCGTTTCGCGCATGGAGAAAGAATGAAAATTCACGTTCTGATTTTCTGCATCGCCTCCATCGCCGGCGCCGAAGAATGGTTCGCGCCCTTTCGACGGGTCAGCGACTACCGGCCGAAAGGACCGACGCATTGTTTCCGACAGTTCAATTATGACTGGAGCTGGATTGCTCTTCGTCCGGAGCAAATCCGCGAGTTTCTCAGCGACGCCGATCCGGCGGCGCTGGCGGAGTTGTGCCAACAGACGCACGTGGACGGCACCGTCGTCATGGCCGTGCCGCATCACGGCTATTGCACCTATCCCACGCGGGTCGGGACGAAGTTTCCCGGCATGAAAGGTGACTGGTTTGGCCGAACCATCGAGGAACTGCACAAACGGCGGATCGCCGCTTTCGGCTACGTCACGCTGAACTGGAACTGGAAATTCATCCGCGAAAATCTGGGACGCGATTTCATTCATGGCCAACCTGATGCCGAGGGCATTTGCGGGTCGCGTTGCACGATTTGCCTGAATGCGCCGGGTTATCTTGAGCTGGTCGAGGCCTATACACGCGAGGTGCTGGAGAGCTATCCCGTGGACGGAATGCGCTGGGACATCCTCAAGACGGCAGAAGGTTGCCGCTGCGAGGGATGTAAACAATTCTACCGGGAACTTTATGGCGAGGAGTTGACCGATTGGAATCAGGCTCCGCCGAATCGGATGTATGATTTTTATCTGGCCACGACCAGCCGGGCAGTTCGGAGGTTGCGCGCTCTCTGCAAAGCCATCAAACCCTCCGTCGAAATCTGGCAGAACTCCATCCAGAGTTATCATCCCAACCATCTCGATCTCGCGCGCGAGATGGACATCGCTTACAACGAATACGGCGACCCGTTCCGGCTGCAGTTCATCCGGGGAGTGGCCAACAAGACTGCGGCCATCAATGGCCTGATGAACAAAACACCGACCGACCCGCCCGCGCCGTTGGACCGACGCGAGTGGCGGAGCTGTCTTGCGCTGGGCGGGCGTTGTTACTCCTACTACGGTCACAAGCACACCAATCACCGCACGTTGCTGCCCGACGAAATGATGCTCAAGTGGCATCGCGAACAACTGGCTCCGTTTTACCAGATGGTGAGCGAGATCGAGCCCTGGCTTGAAGATGCCCAGCCGCTGTCGCACATCGGCATCGTGTTCTCGGAGCGAACCCGATTTCAGTTCCCGAAATACGATCGCTCTGCCTATGTCCGGATGATGGAGCCGATTGCCGAGCTTTGTCTTCGGCGCAGCTTGCCCGTGGAGTTCGTCAATGCTCTCGACCTTGACCAGCCGCTGGCGCGTTTCAAGCTCCTGATCGCGCCGCTCACCTCCGGCCTCAACGCCTCCGAGCTGGAGCATCTGCGGCGTTTCGTTCGTGCGGGCGGGAACCTGCTCGTCGGAGGCGACGCGCCTCCTCCCTTCGCGGCCGAGGGCAGGGGGAACGTGGTTCATCGGGCAAAGCTCGACGCGCCGGAAGTGATTGAGCGGTTGGCCGGACCGGCGCCGGTCGTGGTGCAACCGGCGGACTGTCGCGTGATCCTCACGCGACAAGCGCGGCATCATCGTTGGGTGCTGCATCTGCTCGACGATGGCCCGTGCACCGTCGAGATTCGCCGCGAGTTCGCCTCTCCGAGCCGGATTGCGCATCAATATCCGGCGCGCGGCTGGACGAGCGTCGCGGAAACAACCACGTCGGGCCTCCGAATTCGCGCCAGTGGCCCGGCGGGCGACCGGCTCCTGGTGCTGGAGTAGTGCGCGACCTCCTGCGCGTGGTGTCGCGGAGCAGTGGTTCGTTCTTCCTTGCGCCCGCCGAGCGTTTGTGCGACAAGCAATCCCATGAAGCTGCCGTTTCTTTTTGCCTCGCTTTTGGTGTTGTCTCTTTGGAGCCGGGCCGAGGATTGGCCGACCTACCGCCACGACATCGCCCGCAGCGGCATCACCCCGGAAAAGCTCACCACGCCGTTGCACGAGGCGTGGGTGTTTCGGTCGCAGCACCTGCCGTCGCCGGCTTGGGAACCGCCGCGCGCCGTGCCGGTGGAGGGATACCTCGAATTGCCGCGCATCCGATTCGATGACGCTTATCATGTGGTGGTGGCCGGAGGACTGGCGTTTTTCGGTTCCTCGTCGGATCACAAGGTCTATTGTCTGGACGCCTTCACGGGCAAGGTGCGCTGGACGTTTTTCACCGGCGGCCCGGTGCGATTGGCGCCGACGGTCGCCGAGGGCCGCGTGTATTTCGGATCCGATGACGGTCGGGTGTATTGCCTGGCGGCGGCGGACGGATCAGTCTTCTGGCAACGCCGTGTCGGTCCCACGGACGAACGGCTGCTCGGCCACGGCAAAATGATTTCGCGCTGGCCGATTCGCACCGGGGTGCTGGTGGATCAGGGAACTGCCTACTTCGGCGCGGGATTGTTTCCCTCCGAAGGAGTCTATCTGGAAGCGGTGCGAGCCGACACCGGCCAGTTGGTCTGGCGCAACGACACCGGCGGCGAATCCGTCGGCAGCCGGGTCTCGCCGCAAGGTTATCTGCTGGCGTCCAGCGACAGGCTGATTGTGCCGCAGGGACGCGCCACGCCCGCGCTGTTTGATCGGCGCGACGGAAAAGCCATCACGCAACCGCTTTTGGGCAAGAGCATCGGCGGCACGGATGCGCTGCTGGCCGGCGAGGAGCTTTACACCGGCACCGAGGAAATCATGGGCTACGACGCGGCGACGCGCGCAAAGGTCGCCTGGTTTGCCGCACGCAAAGTGATCATCACGCCCGACACGGCTTACGTTGTCAGCACCAACGCGATGCTGGCGCTGGACCGCAGCGCCTATCCTGCGTTGGCCAGAGCGTGGCTGCGGCTGCGCGATGAAGAATCGAAGTTGACCCGCGCCGTGGCGACGAGCGCAACGGAACGGAAGCGTTTGGCAGCAGCCATCGCGCAGGATCGGGCCGCACTGGCCGCGCTGACCGATCCGGAAGCGCGCGCCAAAGCCGAAAAGGAACTGCAATCCGCAGAAACCAAGCTCGCGACCGTGGAGCAACAACTGGACGCCACCCGACAACGCCTCGCCCAGCTTCACAAGAAACTTCAAGAGGCCCGCGCCGAGATGTCGCAGTGCATCCGATGGCAACTGCAGTGCGAATGTCCCGATTCGTTGATCTTGGCGGGCGACGTGCTTTTTGCCGGCGGGCAAGACCATGTGATTGCCGTCGCGGCCGCCACTGGCGCCAAGCTGTGGGAAGCCACCGTCTTCGGCAAAGCCAAAGGACTCGCCGTTGCCAACGGTCATCTTTACGCCAGCACCGACAACGGCATGATTTACTGTTTCAGTTCCACGCCGGTAACCTCACGCGGGCGCGTGACCGAATCACCGGGAATACCGGGGTATCCGCGCGACAAATACACCGCGCTGTACATGGCCGCTGCCGACGCGATCGTCCGCGAGTCCGGCGTCCGACGCGGCTATTGTTTGGTGCTGGGTTGCGAGACCGGTCGGCTGGCGCTGGAGTTGGCGCGTCGCACCGAGCTGCAAATCATCGGTGTGGAACCCGACGCCGAGAAAGTGGTGGCCGCCCGCCGGGCGCTGGATGCCGCCGGCGTGTACGGCGTGCGGATCGTGGTGGATCACGGACCGCTGGATCGGCTGCCGTATGCGCCGTTTTTCGCCAATCTGGTGGTCTCCGACACCGGCTTGTTCAAGGAACTTCCCGACCTGCGCGGCGAGGTGGAGCGCGTGCTCAAACCCATCGGCGGCGTGGCCATGATTGGCCCGCTCGCGCATCTGAAACAATGCAAGGTCGTCCGCGGCCCGTTGCCCGGTGCCGGCTCTTGGACGCATCTTTACGGCAACGCCGCCAACACCGCCGGCGGCGACGAGAAGTTTCTGAAATGTCCGCTCGGCCTGTTGTGGTTTGGCGATCCCGGTCCGCTGGAAATGCCCAGCCGCCATCGTCGGGCCGCCGGACCGTTGGCGGTGGGGGGCGTGCTGGTGGTTCCCGCCGAACACGCCGTGCATGCGTACGACGCCTACAACGGCGTGAAATTGTGGAGCCATACCGCCAGCAACGTGTTGCGCACGGTCATTTCGCAGGACTCCAGCAATTTCGCCGCCGACACCAACCACGTCTATGTCGCCCACACCAACACCTGCCTGCGTCTGGACCTGCAAACCGGCGCGCTGAAAACCATCTACGCGCTGCCCCAACCCCCAGAACCGGCGAACTGCTCGTCGCAGCGTTGGGGACATCTCGCCGTCGCCGAAGGACGGCTGGTCGGCAGTGTCGCTGACGGCACCAATCGCACTTCTCATCTGTTGTTCGCTTACGACACCGGCAACGATCAACTGGTCTGGACCCATCGCGCCACTCGGATTTTGCACACCTCCATCTCCGTCGGCGAAGGCCGGGTCTTCTTCGTGGAACGGCCCGCCGCCAGCACCAAACGCTCCAAAACCACCGACAACATTTATCCGGTCACGGCGTTGTCGCTTGCCGACGGCAGGGTACTTTGGAAACAATCGTTGGATTTGACCGGCTGCGTGGACGGCAAATACTGGGGCGCTCTCGGCAGCATGGTTCACGACGGCGTGCTGGTGTTGTTTGGCGTCTATACCGACGGACACTACTGGAAAGAGTTTTTCGCCGACCAGTTCCAATCGCGCCGCGTGCTCGCCCTCAATGCCAAAGACGGTTCAACCCTCTGGTCCAAGAACATCGCCTATCGCGTCCGGCCGCTGATTCTGGGCGACACGTTGCACGCCGAGCCGTGGGCGTTTGATCTGCACACCGGCGCGCAACGTCAGCGCACCAACCCCATTACCGGCCACGTCGAGCCGTGGCAGTTCGCCCGACCCGGTCACCATTGCGGCGCGCCCGTGGCCGCTCCCAACGTCATGTTTTTCCGCTCCTACTACCTCGGTTACTACGATTTGGTGGGCGACTACGGCACCATGACCTTTGGCGGCCAGCGGCCCGGTTGCTGGATCAACTTCATTCCGGCCAACGGTCTGGCCCTGATGCCCGAAGCCAGCTCCGGTTGCATGTGTCCTTTTCCCATCATGTGCACGGTTGTCCTTGCGCCCCGCACAGAAAACCGGGCCTGGGCACAATACAGCATCAACGGCGACATCAAACCCGTGCAGCATCTGGCTCTGCACCTCGGCGCACCCGGCGACCGCCGCGACGAGAGCGGCACGCTCTGGCTGGCTTATCCCCGGCCCAAAGGCAGCCTGGTCCTCGATTTCAAACTGGACCTCCAACTGACCAAAGACGGCGGTTATTTCGCCCACAGCGCCGACTTCCTCAAGATTGACGGCACGGCCAGTCCCTGGCTCTACACCTTCGGCGCCAGCGGCCTGCAACGATGCGAGATCCCGCTGCTCGAACCCGGCAGCGATCGGGCGCGCTACACCGTGCGACTCGGTTTTGCCGAAATCGAAGACCGCAAACCCGGCGAGCGCATCTTCGACATCGCGCTGCAAGGCCAACCCGTGCAGAAGAATTTCGACATTGCGCGGCTGGCTGGCGGCGCCCGCAAAGCGTTGATCAAGGAATTCAACGGCGTGGAGGTTACCGACAATCTCGTGATCGAACTGACGCCCGCGCCATCGTCCCACCCACCCATCCTTCAGACCATCGAAATCATCAAGGAGCGGACGCGGAAGTAAACCGCGCGACATTTTCGCGGGTCACAAGCTGGAACGGAATGAAAAGCTCTTTCTGGAACGGTTCTTTCCTCACGATTTTCACCGCCACCTCGACGGCGCCGCTGCCCTGCCCGCGCGCATCCTGAAACACGGTGGCATCGAGCCGACCGTCCCGCACGGCTTGCAGCGCATCGGAAATGGCGTCCACGCCGGCGACGACGACCTTGTCTTTCATCTTGGCCTGCTCCAACGCCAGCAGCGCGCCCATCGCCATCTCGTCGTTCTGCGCAAACACCGCGTGAATCTTCGGGCCGAGCGACTGAATCCAATTTTCCATCAGGCTCATCGCTTTCGCCCGATCCCACTCGGCGCTCTGCTCGGCGATCAACTTCAGGCCGGAATACTTCGCCAAAATCTCTTTCGCGCCCCGGTCGCGCTTGATCTGCGCCGCCTGTCCCAGAAACCCGTGCATCATCACCACGTTGCCCTGTCCGTGGAGCCGCCGGGCGATGTACTCCAGCGCTATCCGCGCTGATTCCTCGTCGCGCGAACCGACAAACGCCGTCGGCGCGCTCCGCGTCTCGGAATTCACATTCACAATCGGGATGCCGGCGGCCAGCGCCTTGTCCACCGCGGGCGAACTGGCCTCCACCTCGCACGGATTGAGAATGATCGCGTCCACGCGCTGGGCAATGAAGTTTTCCACCTGCTGGACCTGCCGCTCGGCGCTGCGCTGCGCGTCGTTGACGATGAGCCGCACGCCGAGTTCCTTCGCCTTTGTTTCCATCGCCTGATGCAGCATGACGATGAACTCGTTGGACAGGTTCAACAGCGAAACGCCTATCGTGATCCGTTTCAGCTCGCCGCCGGGCCGACCACAACCGCACAACGCCATCACGACGAGCAGTGCCACCATCCGTTTCATGGATTCTCCTTGCGCCGATCCAGCCACACCGCGCCAACAATGATGATGCCTTTCACAATGGCCTGATAATAGGAGGAGACATTGAGCAAATCGAGGCCGTTGTTGATCACCCCCATCAGGAGCGCGCCGAGAATCGTGCCGCCAACACCCCCGACGCCGCCCGACAAACTCGTGCCGCCGATCACCACCGCCGCGATGGCGTCCAGTTCGTAGCCGACGCCCGCATTGGGCTGCCCGGTGGTAATGCGCGCCGCCAGTACCACGCCCGCCAATCCCGCCAGCGCGCCACAAACGGTGTAGGCAAACCATTTCACCCCATCCACGTTGATGCCGGAGGCGCGAGCCGCCTTCTCATTGCCGCCGACGGCGTACAGATAACGACCCAGCCGAAAATTGCCCAGAAACAGCGCCGAGCACAACGTCACCACCACCAGAAGAACCACCGGAATCGGCACCCCGAAGCAGTCGCCTCCCAGTCGCGTGAACTCCCGACTCAGATTCGAGACCGGTTTGCCGTCGCTGATGACCAACGCCAGCCCGCGGGCCACCGTCATCATCCCCAGCGTCGCTATGAACGGCGCCACTCGACCTTGCGTGACGACCCAACCGTTCACTCCGCCGCACACGGCGCCGGCCAACACACCGAGCAGCACGGGCACAACGACGGGAAAATCTCCCGGATGCGCAAACGAAGCGGCGACCACGCCGGTGAGCGCCACCAACGAGCCGAGCGAAAGGTCCACGCCGCCGGTCAACAACACGAAAGTGACGCCAACAGCCAGGATGCCATTGATGGAAATCTGTCGGACGACATTGATGAGGTTGGGCACCGTCAGAAACACTGGTTTCACCGTTGCCAGCGCCGCGCCCGCCACCACCAGCGCCACGAGAAGGCCGAATCGGGACAACCATGATTTCACGGAATTCATGAGAAGATGGCGGCATAATAACGACCGCAGCCTGAAATGGTCAATCCAAGCCGGCGGCTTGCGGCAGGATTTGGTACCTTGCCGCCGTGAACACAACCCTGTCACTGCGACGGCTCGCCGAAAAACGGCGCTGGTGGCAGCCCGTGGAAACGACTCTGGCCGGTCCATTGCAGCTCGCCTGCCGGGTCATGGCTCTGGGCACATGCGAGGATGGGTTGCAGGTGCGGGCAGAGCTGGGAGACGATCTGTTTCGACGCGCGTTGCAGCCGGCGCCCCCGGGCCTGTTCGAGGTTCGTTCCTGGAACGACTGGCTCCTCCTCTTCGAGATCGCTCCGGGCCCGCCGCTGCCCCAAAGGCAGTTGCCATGCACCCCGACATCCTGCCGCCCGCCCCGCGCGCCTGCGTGACGCCGACATGGTATGGCGCGCAGTGCCACGACGGTCGGAGAAGCTGATTTCACAGGCCGTCAATCGGGCATGGCGTGCCGGAGAATCTCTTCCTGTGTGGCGCGGCTCGGATCGAGTTCGGCTCTCAGAACGCCCTCGCGCATCACCAGCAATCGGTCGCTCAGGGCCAACAGTTCAGGCAACTCCGAGGAAATCAGCAGCACCGCTTTGCCGTTGCGGGCCAGCGTGCGAATGAAAGCGTGCATTTCGGTTTTCGCGCCGATGTCAATGCCGCGCGTCGGTTCATCCAGAATCAAGATGGTCGGCTGGCACAACAGCGTCTTGGCGAGCACAACCTTTTGCTGATTGCCGCCGCTGAGGGTGCTGACGGATTGGTTGCGGTCGCGCGTCTTGATCGAGAAAGCGCGTATCTGCTCGTCGGCAACCGCGTCCTCGGTGCGGTGATCAATGAGCAGGTCGTGTAAATTGGACAACGTGAGATTGTGTTTGACCGACATCGTCGGGACCAGCCCGAACTGGAGGCGGTCTTCCGTTACCAAGCCGATGCCGAGCGCCATCGCATCGCGAGGACGGCGGATACGGACCGATTTCCCACCGACTCGAATCTCGCCGGTGTCGGCCGGCGCCAGACCAAACAGGGCGTTGGCCAGATCGGTGCGGCCCGCTCCCATCAGTCCGGCCAGACCGACAATCTCTCCGCAGCGCAACTGGAAACTGACGTTGCGGAACTTGCTGCGCTTGGTGAGATCACGAACTTCCAGCGCGACTTCTCTGCCGTCCGGGACGGGCGCCGCTACACCCAATGGAATGGCCGCCGTCACGCCAGATCGAGCGGCCGCCGTCCCGGCGGCGCGGGAAAACTCGCGTCCGACCATCAGCGCGATCAACTTCGCCTCGTCCAGTTCGCCGATCGGCCGGGTGGTCACGTGCCGCCCGTCGCGCAACACGGTGACGGTGTCGGCGATGCGGAAGATTTCGTCAATCTTGTGCGAGATGTAGATGACGGTCACACCCCGCGCTTTCAGGTCGCGGATGATCCCGAACAACGCCTCGACTTCATGCTCGGAGATGGCGGAGGTCGGCTCATCCATGATGAGCAGCTCGGCGCGACGCGCCAGTGCTCTTGCGATTTCCACCGTTTGCATCTGGGCCACGGTCAGCTCGCGCATTCGGCGCGAAGGCGACAGCTTCATGCCGAGTTGTTCCAGCAGGCGTTGAGCTTCGCGGCGCATCGCTGGTTGGTCGAGCCAGCCCCAGCGGCGTGTCGGTTCCTGTCCCATGAAAATGTTTTCCGCCACCGTCAGATCGCGAAACGGCATCAATTCCTGATGAATCATCGCCACGCGTCCCGCGCAGCGCACCTCGCCGGAATCGGCGGTCTCCAGTCCGCTGACGATGCGCATCAACGTGGACTTGCCCGCGCCGTTCTCGCCCATGAGCGCGTGAACGCTCCCAGCGGCGACCTCGAAGGTGACGTGGTCGAGCGCCCGCACGCCGGAGAACGATTTCGAGACGTTTCGGATTTGCAGCACGCGCATCAGTTACCACAGCGGCACGGTGACTGCCAGAAATTGTGGCACCTTGCCAATCCCGTTTCAAAGCTTGAACGATTCCCCCTTCGTTGGGATACTGCACGACGCGAAAGAACCTATGGGAACTTATCGCGGGGCTGTAGCGGGGGCTGGTCCAGCAAAATCTCTCGAAAAACCTCACTTTGTTTGCGCTTGGAATGGATAGTGGCTTTCCACCTTGGGTTGGCCGTTTTCTCTGGGCATGATGCTCACGGACCGACCCTTCCGTGAACTCAACCTCTGGCAGCACATCTTTGCCGAACACTGCGAACCCTTCCTCCGGGCTTGGGAAACACAGCACCACCGCTGCCTTTCATCGCGCGGGGAGGGCAACGTCCAAAAGAGGCTCTCCTGTGGCGACATCCGCCAAGGCGATGGCGAATCCCTCTGCCCCCACTGCCAAACCACTCGCACAGTGGGTTTCACCTGCAAGAGCCGGCTCTGCCTCCGCTGTTTCAACGCCGCTGTGGACGGCGGGTCCGAGACGTCTCGCCAAGTGCTCTTTGAGGGCGTGGTGCATCGGCAGGTGGTGCGGACGGGGCGCAAGGTGTTTCGCCAGCTCTTGCGGGCGTTGCCGAAGTTGCTGAAAGCGTTCGCTGACGCCGAGGCGCGGGCGGTCCAGCCGTGGGTGGCACCGTGGCGTCGTTTGTATTCTGGCATGGTGGCGTTCGTGTCGTTCTTGCTTGTGCACGGACTTGCGCGGTTCTGCCTTCCGCAACGGCTCTGCGTTGGCAGCGAGATCGGCGCGGGCCTGCGGCGGCTCGCGTATGGGTTGCGCGGCGCCGGCACGCTGAAAGGGCGCAGGGTCGCGTTGGTCTTCGCTTGAGCGGCGTTGGTAAAGGGGCGTTGGGCGTCTCGCGGCGCCGTTTGGTGCTTGGCCGTTTTGCGGCTCGCCTTCTGGTTACGCTGCTGCGGTGGCGTTGGGCACGCGTTGGCTGTTTGCGGTCCGACGACGACGCCGTTCTGCTTCCGTCGCAAGGTCGGCTGTCGCCAGCAACGCGCGTTTGGGCGCAGCGTCTGGTATCACGGGGAACGGGTGCCGTTCGGTTTGGACGGTCTCAGGCGCGCGACGTTGGTGTGGACGCTGTCGTCGTCGCCATGCAACGGGCGGTTGTGCCTGCTGTTGACGGCGACCGACGCGCGGAGGTTGCGGGCCTGCGGCTTGGTGGCGAGCGCGTTGGGTCTCAAGCGGCAGGCTCTGGCGGCTGTCGCGTTCGTGGCGTTGGCTCCTGTGGCGTTGTAGGCGCGCGAGGGGGCAGGGCGACGGTGTGCGCGGCAGCGGGGCGCGGCGGCAGCGAGAGCGGCAGCGAGCCATGCGCCAAGGTTTGGGGGCGTGGCGGCGCGTTGGCCGCGTTGCGTGGCGGTGTTGGTCTGGGTGCGGGTGTGGTGCGCCGGTGCCGGGGTGCTCTACGGCCTGTGGGCGGAGGAGAATGTGACAGCCGCCAGGGTCGTTCGGCCATCAGAGACTGAAGTCGAAGAACCGCCATTGTTCCGGCAATGGGTCTTTGCCTTTGCGAGAGGATGATGTTGACCAAGCGCATGGTGGTTGGATAGTCTGCGCACCGTCTGAAGAGGACAACTGATGATGAACGCGGTAATATCGGGCAACACTCGCTCCTCCGCACCTTCTTCAGCAACCGAGCGGATCGAGGTTACCCTTGATATTCAACCTGTCAAGGGTAGGGAGTTGACCCCTTAGTCGCTTAGCCCAAGTTCGTCAGTGAAGGGTAAAATGGGGAAAAGTTTGGCAGGGGAAGCAGCGTAAGTGTCTGGTACGCTGGTGGCGGATCACGGAAAGGCCCGTGTAGTGCAGAACAGCCCCTTGCGGACACTG
>Ga0272448_1001494_pt1 | contig 31216 bp, 32 predicted proteins | sample YNPCB0191_FD_202220 | JGI IMG/M metagenome (GOLD analysis project Ga0272448, IMG submission 202220) | Hot spring sediment microbial communities from Yellowstone National Park, WY, United States - YNP-CB-019-1 | ecosystem: Environmental > Aquatic > Thermal springs > Hot (42-90C) > Sediment...
CGGTGGGGTAAGATGGCCGCCGGGAGGGGACTCCAGGTGGAGCGGGAACGGGTGACGGCCCTCATACCGGCGGGGAACGAGGCCCACCAGATCGCCGAAGCCGTGGCCTCGGTCTCCTGGGCCGACGAGGTCTACGTCGTGGTGGACGCCGCCTCCACCGACGGGACCGCCGAAGCCGCCGCCGCCCTGCCGGGAGTCCGGGTGGAGGTCCACGAGTACGGCTACTCGGCGGCCCAGAAGAACTGGGCCATTCCCCGGGCCACCTACCCCTGGGTCTTCCTGCTGGACGCCGACGAGCGGTGCACGGAGAAGCTCCGGGAGGAGATCGTAAGGCTCCTCGCCTCCGGTCCGGCCCACGACGCCTACTGGGTCCGGCGGCGGAACCTCTTCTTCGGGCGCGTGATGCGCTTTGGGGGCTGGCAGACCGACTCGGTCATCCGCCTCTTTCGCCGCCAATGCCGGTACCAGGACCGGCGCGTCCACGCGGAGATCGAGGGCTTCCGCTCGGCCGGCCGCCTGAATGGATTCCTCCTCCACGACACCTTCCGCTCCTGGGAGCAGTACCTCGCCAAGCTGGACCGGTACACCACCTGGGGAGCCGAGCAGGACCTGAAGGACGGCAGGCGGGCCGGCTTCGTCAACGTGGCCCTCCGGCCCGCCTTCCGCTTCGTCAAGCAGTACATCCTCCGCCTGGGTTTTCTCGACGGCATTCCGGGCGTCATCGCCGTCTACCTGGCGGTCTACGGCGTCTTCCTCAAGTACGCCAAGCTGTGGGACCTCCGCCGCCGGGCGGCGGGAGGTTGAGCGGGCTCCCTGCCTCTCCGCCATGCCTCGAAAAAACCCCGGGACCGGCGCCGTCCCCTGGGGGATGAGGTGTTTCGGGGTGAAGACGCGATGAGGAGATGAGGGGAAAAAACCAAAGCCTTGAACAGGGAGGTCAGGGAGATCGGGGAGGGTTCTTTTCACTCTTCACTCTTCACTCTTCACTTTTCTTCCCCCTGCTCGCGGCTTTCCTTTTTCGGGCGAGAGGCGAGAGAAAACCTCCCCCGTGGATCTTGGACGGCCCCAAGGGGGGCCCGGCCCTCCTTTCGCCTCGCCATTCCGTTGACAGCCCTTCGGAGAGGGCCGATACTACGAAGAGAGGAGAATCCGTGGCGATGAGGGATCTTCGGGCGGCGGCGGTGGCGGTTCTTCTCGGGGCCCTTCTCCCGGGCGGGGTCCGGAGCGCCGACGTGGTGCGGCTCCGCCTCGAGGGGCCCATCCACGCCGTGACCGCCGAGTATTTGAAGAAGGGCATCGAGGAGGCTCCCCGTACCGGCGCCCAGGCGGTTCTGCTGGTCATCGACACGCCGGGGGGCTTCGTGAGCGCCGTGGAGGAGATCCAGCGGGCCATCCTCCTCTCTCCCCTCCCGGTGGTGGCCTACGTGAGCCCCGTCAACGCCCGGGCCGCTTCGGGAGGGGCGCTGGTCGCCCTCTCCGCCGACTTCATCGCCATGGCCCCGGGGACCACCATCGGATCCGCCCACCCGGTAAGCGCCCTCCCTTTTAATTTCCCTGCGGCGCCGGAGAAGCCCGGGGAACCGGAAAAGAAGGAAACTCCCCAACGGCCGGCCTCCTCCGACCAGGAGGTCATGCTCGAAAAGATCCTCAACGACCTCTCGGCCCACGCCCGCACGCTGGCGGAGCACCGGGGCCGCGACGGCGCCGTCTACGAGCGAATGCTCCGGGAGAGCGTCTCCCTCACCGAAAAGGAGGCCCTCAACCAGCGGGCCATCGAGCTCGTGGCGGCGAACGAGGCGGAGATCTGGACCTTCCTTTCGGGACGCCCCCTCCGGCGTTTCGACGGCCGGGAGGTGGACCTCCGGCTCGGCCCCTCCCCCGAAACGGTGGAGGTGAACCCCACCCTGCGCCAGCGCCTCCTCTCCGGCCTGGCCAACCCCAACCTCACGCTGGTCCTTCTCCTCGTGGGGGTGGTGGGCCTCTACGCGGAGTTCAAGGCGCCGGGCCTCATCCTGCCGGGAGTCCTGGGGGGGATCTGCATCCTCCTCTTCGCCCTCTCCACCCAGCTCCTGCCCATCAACGCCGTGGGCCTCCTTTTGATCCTGCTGGGGATCGCCTTCCTCCTGTTGGAGCTCAAGGTCGCTTCCTATGGTATCTTGGGAACGGGCGGCGTGGTGTCGCTCTTGATCGGGAGCCTGCTCCTCTACCGGAACAGCCCCGTACCGGAGCTGCACGTGTCTCTACTCTTCGTCCTTCCGGTGGTGCTCGCCTTCGCGGCGATCCTCTTCTTCCTGGTGGCCCTGGCGGTGAAGGCCCACCGCAACCCCGTCGCCACCGGCGAGGAGAGCCTCGTGGGCATGTCGGGAGAGGTGCGGGAGGCCATCCGGCCTCCGGCTCCGGGAAAGGTCTTTCTCTTCGGCGAGTACTGGAACGCCGTATCGGACCGGCCCATCGAGGCCGGTACCCGGGTGAAGGTCCTGGGCCGGGACGGCATGGTGCTGAAGGTCGCCCCCGCGGGCGAGGGAGGGTAGGATGCCGCCGCTCAGTTTCCCCGTGATCGCCGTTGTCTTCCTCGTATTCAGCTGGCTCTTCTCCTGCATCAACATCCTGCGGGAGTACGAACGGGGGGTCATCTTCCGCCTGGGCCGGGTCCTTCCCCAGCCCAAGGGGCCCGGGCTCATCTTCGTCTTCAAGCCCTTCGACACCATCGTGCGGATTTCCCTGAGGACCATCGTCTTGGACGTCCCCCCCCAGGACATCATCACCCGCGACAACGTCTCCGTGAAGGTCAACGCGGTGGTTTACTTCCGCGTCTTCAGTCCCCTCCACGCCGTCCTCCAGGTGGAGAACTACGTCTACGCCACCTCCCAGTTGGCCCAGACCACCCTCCGTTCGATCCTGGGCCAGGTTCAGCTGGACGACCTCCTCTCCGAGCGGGAGAAGCTGAACCAGGAGCTGCAGAGCGTCCTTGACCAGCACACCGATCCCTGGGGGATCAAGGTTTCCCTGGTGGAGATCAAGCAGGTGGACCTTCCCCAGGACATGCAGCGGGCCATGGCCCTCCAGGCCCAGGCCGAGCGGGAGAAGCGGGCCAAGATCATCAACGCCGACGGCGAGTTCCAGGCGGCCCAGACCCTGGCCAACGCCGCGCAGATCATGGCGCAGAACCCCATCACCATGCAGCTGCGGTACCTCCAAACCCTGACCCAGATCAGCGCGGAAAACGCCTCCACCATCGTCTTCCCGGTGCCGGTGGAGTTCCTGGGCAGCTTCCTCAAGTCCGTCCGGGAGTGAGGCCGCGGCAAGGAGGGACCATGACCGGGAGGGACCGGATGATGCCCCCACCGGGCGGCGGCAAGACGGAGCTTCGCCGAAGGAGCCTACCGTGAAGGCCCTCCGGAGGCTTCCGCCCGGCCTGGAGCTGGACCTCTACCGGGACCTCGCCCGGACCTTCCGGTCCTTCGAACTCCAGACGGTGGCGGAGGAGATCCTCAACTCCCTCCTCCACCACCTGGCCGCCGACTACGGCATCCTCATGCTCCTGGGGGAAAAGGGCCACTACGTAGAGCGGATCTTCCGGGCGGGATTCCCGGGCACCCGGACCCCCGCCGACCGCTTCGGCCTCTCCCGTTCCGAGGTGGAGGCGCTGGTCCGGGACATGATCCCCAAGTTCAAGGTGTACGGCCCGGCGAGCTCGGACCGGCCCGCCGCCCCCGAGGAGGGGGCCCTCGTGGGTTCCGCCGCCTTCTTTCCCCTCCAGCTCGTCTACGACTACGCCGGGCTCCTCGCCCTCACCGTGAAGGAGGAGAACCTTTCCTCCACCCTCCTCCACGCCGAGGGTTTCCGCCTGCTGGAGAGGGTCCTGCCCGACTTCTCCTTCGCCCTGAAGAACGCCCTCACCGCCCGGCGGATGAACGAGCTCATCACCAAGGACGACCTCACCCTGGCCTTCAACCGGCGCTTCTTCGAAGATTACCTGGCGGAGGAGATGGAGCGGGCGCGGCGGTACAACAACCCCCTGAGCCTGATCTTCCTGGACCTCGACGGGCTGCGGGAGGTCAACACCCGCTTCGGCCACGCCATGGGCTCCCGCACCCTCCAGGAGGCGGCGGCCCGCATCATGAACGCCGTCCGCTCCATTGACAAGGTGGTTCGGTACGGCGGTGACGAGTTCTGCATCGTCCTTCCCGAGACCTCCTGGGAGGGCGCCCTGGAAGTGGCGGAGCGCATCCGCCAGCGTTTGGCCAGCACCCCCTTCCTCCTGGAGGAGACGGGGGGGATCGAGATCACCGGCTCCTTCGGCCTGGCCAGCTACCCCGCCCACGCCCTCACCAAGGAGGACCTCATCAAGCGGGCCGACGAGGCCATGTACCGGATCAAGAGCCAGACCAAGAACGACATCCAGGTGGCCCGGCCCCTGAAGCGCTTCCCCTGAGGATGGGATGAGCCCCGACGTCACCCTCGCCGGTAACCTCTCCGACATCCGCCTTCCGACGCTCCTCATGTCCCTCCACCGGGAGCGGGAGACGGGCATCCTCACCCTCTCCGACGGGGCGGTGAACCGGGCCCTGTACGTCAGCGAGGGGACCGTCGTCTACGCCTCCTCCTCCGACCCCGACGACGGCCTCCTGGAGGGCCTCTTCCGCCGGGGACTTCTCAGCTTGAACCACTACCTGGAGGCCCAGGAAGCCGCCCACGGCGGTCGGAGCGTCCACCAGGTTTTGGTGGACCTTGGGGCCCTGAGCCCGGAGGAGGTGGTGGAGGGGGTCACGCAGAACCTCTACGACATCGCCTTCTCCCTCTTCAGCATCCGCCACGGCTCCTACCGGCTCCACCTGGCTCCCTTCTCCACCCTGGAGATGGTCACCCTGTCGCTGGACATCCCGGTACTTCTCTTCCGGGGCCTGGAGCGGGTGGAAACCTGGAGCCAGATCTACGCGGACGTGGGCCCCCCCTCCACCCGGCTGAGGCGCTTGAGGGACCTTCCCTCCTTCGTGGCGGAGCTGGACCTCGGCTCCGACGCGGAGCACGTCCTTTCCCTCACCCGGAATGGCATGTCCGTCGCCTCCATCGTGGAAGCCTCGTACCTCACCGCCTTCCAGACCTACCGGCTCCTCTGGATCTTCAAGATCCTCGGCTTGGTGGAGCGGGAGGAAGGCGCCCGGGAGCCGTCGGCCGCCTCCCCCGAGGAGATGGAGGCCCTCCTCGATCGGTACAACGACCTCTACGCCTACGTTCACCGGCACCTCGAAGGCCACCCCGAAGCGGAGGAGATCTTCGGTGCCCTCCTGAGGGACCTGCAGGCGAGCCATCCGGAGCTGGCGGAGGGGCAGACGGACCTCGGCCGGTTCGGAAAGCTGGACGTGGACCTGGTCCTCTGGAACCTCCGGCGCTTTCCCGAGGGGGAGCGGGAGCGGCGTCTCCTGGCCTTCCTGGAGGAGACCCTCTACGCCCTGGTCCTTGCGTCCCAACAGCGCCTTTCCGCGGAGGATCACGGCCGAATCCTAGCGTACGTGCGGAACCACGCCGCGGCGGGAGGTGAGCGTTGAAGCCGATGAAAAGCCTCCCCATCACGGGGCGCCAGATCCTCTGGGTCGCCGCCGGCTCGCTGGCCCTGGCCTTCCTGGTGGCGGCCGCATCCTGGCTCTTCTCCCCCCGGCCCCGGCCGGTGGAGGATGCCGGCCGGCCGGCGGTTCCCGAGGCCCAGGTGGAACGCCGTCCCTTCCAGCCCGAGAGTCCGGCGGCCCTTCCCCCGCCGGTCGCGGAGGTCCCGCCGGCGGAATCCCCCAAGGGTGATAGCCCCAAAAGCCCGCCTCCCGAGGCGCCGGCCGCCCCCACCCGTCCCGCGCCGGAACCACCCCCGGCCCCCACCTCCCGTCCCGCCGTGGCCCCCCCGGCCGCCCGAGGGGCCTTCGCCGTCCAGCTCGGCGCCTTTGCCACCCTGGCCAACGCACGGGAACTCCAGGGCCGCGTGAAGACTTTGGGATACCAAGCGGCGGTGGTTTCCAAAGGGGGACGCCACAAGGTGCTCGTTCCGGGATTCCGGGACCGGGCCGCCGCCGACCGGGCCCTCCAGGACCTCCGCAAAGCCGGCTTCTCCGGGGCCTTCGTGGTCCCGGCGGAGTGACCATGGCCAGGAAGACCGCCGCCCGGGATTTCGAAGGCCGCCTCCGCGAGCTGGAGGAGCTGGTCCGCCGCCTGGAGGACGGCAGCCTCCCCCTGGAGGAGAGCCTGGCCCTCTTCGAACGGGGCCTCACCCTCGCCCGGGACCTCCAGAAGTCTCTCGCCGAGGCCTCCCTTCGGGTGACCCGCCTGCTGGAGGGGGAAACGCCGGCGGAGGCCCCCCTGGAGACGGCCCCGGGGGACTCCCCTCCGGACGACCCGCACCCATGATCCCCCCGGTCCTCGAACGCTTCCAGGGCGCCATCGAGGAGACCCTGGACCGCCTCCTGCCCTCCCCCGACGTGGAGCCGGCGGAACTCCACGCCGCCATGCGCCACAGCGTCCTGGCCGGCGGCAAGCGGATCCGCCCCGTGCTGGCCCTGGCGGCCTACGAGGCCTGTGGCGGCCGGGAGACCGGCGCCGTCCTGCCGGCCGCCTGCGCCCTGGAGCTTCTCCACACCTACAGCCTCATCCACGACGACCTTCCGGCCATGGACGACGACACCCTGCGCCGGGGGCGCCCCACCTGCCACGTGGTCTTCGGCGAGGCAACGGCCATCCTCGCCGGGGACGCTCTCCAGACGCTGGGGGCCTATCTGCTGGCCGCCGAACCCCGTGGGGCCCGGTGGGCCGTCCGGCGGAACCGGGTCTCCCGGGAAGTGCTGGACGCGCTGGGCACGGCGGGAATGGCCGGCGGGCAGGCCCTGGACCTTCGTCTCACGGGAACGGGGGAGGCGGTGGACGGACCCCTCCTCGAACGGCTTCACCGCATGAAGACCGGCCGCTTCCTCGAGGCCTGCCTCCTCGCCGGGGCCCACTGGGCGGGGGCTCCCGCCGCACGCCGGAAGGCCCTGAAGCGCTACGGGGAGGCCCTGGGACTCGCCTTCCAGGTGGTGGACGACATCCTCGACGCCACGGGCACCGACGCCTCCCTGGGAAAGACCGCCGGGAAGGACGCCGCCCAGAAGAAGGCCACCTTCGTGGCCCTGTGGGGCCTGGAGGGGGCCCGGCGGACCGCCCGGGACCTTTTGTCGGGGGCCCTCCGAGCCCTGGACGGCTTCGGCCCCGAATGCCAGGACCTGAGGGAGCTGGCCCGCTACGTGGTGGGGCGCAGCCGTTGAGCGAACGGGCGGACCTCCTCCTGGTCCGGAAGGGACTGGCCCCGTCGCGGGAGAAGGCCCAGGCCCTGATCCTGGCGGGATTGGTCTACTCGGGGGAGCGGCGGATCGAGAAGGCCGGCCAGAAGGTGGACGAGGAAGCTCCCCTGGAGGTCCGGGGGCGGGCCTGCCCCTACGTGAGCCGCGGGGGGCTGAAGCTGGAGGGGGCCCTCGACGCCCTCTCCCTGCCCGTGGAGGGTCTCGTCTGCGCCGACGTCGGGGCCTCCACCGGAGGCTTCACCCACTGCCTCCTCTCCCGGGGGGCCCGAAGGGTTTACGCCGTGGACGTGGGCAAGGGCCAGCTCCACGAACGCTTGCGCCGCGATCCGAGGGTCGTTTCCCGGGAAGGGGTCAACGCCCGGTACCTTTCCGAGGACTTCTTCCCGGAGCCGGTGGACCTGGTGGTGGTGGACGCCTCCTTCATCTCTCTCCGCCTCCTGCTCCCCGCCATCCGCCGGGCCGCCCCGTCCGCCGCCGTCCTCGCCCTCGTCAAGCCCCAGTTCGAGGCGGGGCGCCGGGCGGTGGGAAAGGGGGGGGTGGTGCGGGACGACGCCGTCCGGTGGGGCGCCGTCCGGGCGGTGGTGGAGGCGGCGGAGGTCCTCGGCTATACTGCACAGGCCGCCGTGGAGTCGCCCGTGAAGGGACCCAAGGGAAACGCCGAAATCTTTCTCTTCTTGAAAGCGGGGGGCGCCTCGCCATGACCCAAAGGGTCCGGACCGTCGGGATCGTCGCCAAGCCCCAGGCCGCCGGCCGCCTGCCGCTCCTGGAGCACCTTCTGGAACTGCTCCAGGCCCGCGGCGCGGGGGTGGCCCTGGACGGCGAGGCGGCCCGGCTGGCCAGGCGCCCCGCCCTCCCCGTGCTTTCCCGGGCGGAGATGCCGCGGAAGGTGGACCTTCTCGTCGTGTTGGGGGGCGACGGCACCCTCCTTTCGGTGGCCCGCCATTCGGGGCCCGGCTCCGCTCCCATCCTGGGCGTCAACCTGGGGAACCTGGGCTTCCTGACGGAGGTGAGCGCCTCCGAGATGGAGCGGGCGGTCCTCTCCTGCCTGAAGGGGCCCGTTCCCGTCGAGCGCCGGATGATGCTGAGGGTCCGCCTGTCGCGGAACGGGAAGGTCCTGGCCTCCTTTGCCGGTCTTAACGACGCGGTGGTGGCCAAGACGACACTGGCACGCATGATCGAAGTCCGGGTGGAGGTGGGGGGAGACCTCCTCACCACCATGCGGGGCGACGGCGTCATCGTCGCCACCCCAACCGGCTCCACCGCCTACAACCTATCGGCCGGCGGGCCCATCGTAACGCCGGGAATCGGAGCCCTCCTGGTGACGCCCCTCTGCCCCCACACGCTGACCATGCGGCCCCTCCTGGTGGACGCCCGCTCGCCGGTGGAGATCACGCTCCTGGAAGAATCGGGCGCGGTCTTCCTCACGGTGGACGGTCAGCAGGGCCACGCCGTGGAGAAGGGAGACCGGGTGCGGGTGGGCCGGGCCCGGGCCACGGTGCCCCTGGTGGTCCCCCCCGGACGGTCCCACTTCGCCCTGCTCCGCGAAAAGCTGGGGTGGGGCTCCCGGCCCCCCGCCCGAAACCCCAAATTCCGCGATGGATTGGTCTTGCCTTCGGTGAAGTAGGTGCTACACGAGGGAAAATCTTTATCTCTCCAACGGGGAGGGGCTTCTCCCCCGCGTTCCGCTGGTAAGGCCAGTCGGAACGCTCGGCCTGCCCTTCGGGGTCCCTCCCCGCCTTCGGCTCGAATGCCCCCAATCCCTTGGCAGGTGATGGGGTTATTCTTGGAACCTGCAAGGTTATCAAGGATTTGCACCGCCTGTTCAGTTCCCATCGCGGGATTGGGGGAAACCCCGGCCCTTGAAGAAAAGGGGCCGCGGGAGTACACTGCAAAGGTCTTCGAGGAGGTACGCCCCATGAACAGGAAGGTCCGATGGTTCCTCGCTCCCCTTCTTCTGCTCGCCCTGCCCCTGGTCCTGCCCGCGGCCCCGGGTGATCCGGCCTCCACCCAGGCGCCACCGGCCGAAACCCAGAAGGCCAAGACCCCCCCCATGCCGCCGGAGGTGAAGCCGGGCCAAGAGGCCCCCGCCGGCGACCTGCCCGAGGCCGTGGTGGCGGAGATGGTCTTCGACGCCGGAACGGTCAACAAGGGGGACGTCATCGCCCACGACTTCGTGATCGAGAACAAGGGGAAAGGTACCCTGGAGATCCTCCGCGTCCAGGCGAGTTGCGGGTGCACCGCCACCGGCTACGACCAGAAGATCGAGCCGGGGAAGACGGGCAAGGTCTCCGCCAAGGTGAACACCTCGGGCTTCTCCGGTCCCATCCACAAAACCATCAACGTCTCCACCAACGACCCCAAGATGGCCACCTTCCAGCTGGCCATCCAGGCCACGGTCAAGGCCATCGTGGACGTCCAACCCTCAGAGAACCAACAGCTCGGCCTCGTCTACCAGGGCCAGGCCCAGGAGCGGACCTTCACCATCACCGCCACCGACGGCACCCCCTTTGAGATCAAGTCGGTCCAGGCCGAAGACCCCGCCCTCCCGTGGGACCTTCAGGTCGCTCCCGACAAGAAGTCCGCCACGCTGAAGGTCCAGGTACCGGCGGACCACGCCCCCGGCCCAATCAACGGGCGCTTCGTCCTGGCCACCACCCACCCCAAGGCCGAGACCCTCACCCTGAACCTCTTCGGCACCATCCGGCCGCCCCTTTCGGTCTATCCCCCCCAGGTGACCTACGCGGGGCTCAACGCCTCCTACGTCAACGAGCACCCCGACGACATCAACCTCAACAAGACCCTTACCGTGGCCTACGAGATGGGTCCGGAGCTGGAAATCAAGGAGGTCAAGTCCTCCCTCAAGAACCTCACCACCGAGGTGACGCCCATCACCCCCAACCAGCGTTACTCCATCAAGCTGAAGCTGAACCCGCCGCTGAAGGCCGGCGACTTTGAGGGCAAGGTCCGCATCGAGACCTCCAAGGGCCTTCTGGAGGTTCCGGTGCGGGGAAAGGTCTTCTAACCGTAGACCTCGAAGGGCGAAGAAAAGGGCCGGGGATCGCTCCCCGGCCCTTTCCCTTCCGGTGGCCTTGGGCTAGCCGACCTTCTCCCGGTAGCTGCCGTCCCGCGTGTCCACGACGATCTTGTCGCCAACGTTGAGGTGGAAGGGGACGTTCACCACGGCGCCGGTGTTGCACTTGGCGGGCTTCCCTCCGGAGACGGTGTCTCCCTTGAAGCCCGGCTCCGTATCCACGATGGTGAGGGTGACGAAGTTGGGGAGCTCCACCCCCAGGGGCTCGCCGTCGTGCAGGAGAACGCTGACCTCCAGGTTCTCGGCGAGGTAGTTCACGGCGTCGCCCAGAACCTCCTCCGGGATGGTGATCTGCTCGAAGGTGTTCTGGTCCATGAAGTGGTAGTGGTTCCCCTCCTTGTAGAGGAACTGCATCCGCGATTCCTGGGTCTCGGCGGTTTCCACCTTGTCCCCGGCCTTGACGGTCTTCTCGAGGACCTGGCCGGTCTTGAGGTTCCGTACCCTCGCCCGGGCGAAGGCGGAACCCTTTCCCGGCTTCACGTGGTCCACGTCCACCACTTCGTAGGCGTCGCCGTCAATGAGCAGTTTGACGCCTTTCCGGATCTGGTTGCTGGTGATCACGCCCATGGGGGTTCCCTCCGAACCGTTATTGTAAGGCTTCCAGGAAGCGGTGCGCAAGCCGCTGGACGTGGTACCGCGCCAGGCCCGACGGCGTTCCCTCCCCCGCCACCAGGAGCACCGACAGCCCTTCCTGCAGGGGGCACAGGACGAGGGTCTCGGCGTCGGTCCGGATGACGAGGTCCCGGGGAAGGCCCAGGGAGATCTCTTCCCGGAGCCGCTTCAACGTTTTCAGGAGGCCGCTCATCTCGGCGCTGAGGACCTCTTGGGGCAGCTCCTCGAAGCGCCTTCCGTCCACCTCGATGCCGTCGTCGCCAACGACGGAGACGGCCTTGAGCCCCGGCACCGACCTGTGGAGTTCTTCGAACAGGGCGCTAAACATGGGAGCCCTCCCTCACGCGGCGGAGCCACCCTTCCAGGACCTCGATGCGCCGTTGGCGGAGCGCCTTCCGAACGTCCTCCTGCTCTGCGGCCGGGGCTTCCGGGGCCTCTCCCGCCATGCGCCGCAGCAGGACCCGGACCTTCTCCCGCACCTCGGCGTTGTCCGGCTCCCTGAGGAGGATCCGCTGGTAGACCTCCACGGCCTTTTCGGGGTAGCCCTGGGATTCGTAGAGCTGGGCGAGGGTGACGGTGTTGAAGACGGGGGCCGGCGGCTCCAGCTCCTCTCCGCCCACCCCGGAAGCCGGGGGCTCTTCCAACTCCAGCACCGCCTCCTGGGTGTCGTCGAAGGCGAGCAAGGCCTCATCCTTTTCCGTGTCCTCGAGAAGGGAGGCTTCGCTCGCCGGTTCGCCGGCGGGCACTTCCCCTCCTTCGCCCTCGGTCTCGAGCAGGTCCAGGAAGGAGGCCTCCTCGCGGACCGGCTCCCCGGCTCCTCCGCCCGCTTGGGTATCGGTAAGAGGCGCTTCAGGCGCGGCCTGAGGGAGGGCTTGGGACTCCGGCTCGGCAAGGACCACCTGGGTGGAGGGCTCGGCTGCCCGCTCGGGCGGGGATTCCGGCGCGGCTTCGGGAAAGAGATCCGCTTCCGAAGGTTCGGCGGAGAGGACCTCCGCCGCCTCCCCTGCCGCCTCCGCCGGAAAGACCTCCTCGGGGGCGGGCGCTTCGGCGGCCTCCGGCGCCGCCGCCCCGGCCAGCGCCTCCGCCGCGGAAGCCTCCGCGGGAGGGGGCGGAACCTCCCCGTTCCCCTCCAGCTCCCTCAGGCGTTCCGCCACGTTGGCCCGGCCTGGGTCAAAGAGGTCCACCACCTTGTAGTGGCGGAGGGCCCGCTCCCGGTCCCCCAGGGCGTAGTAGAGGTCGGCGGCCAGGTGGTTGGCGGGGATGTTGTCGGGGAGGGCCAGGAGAACCTTCTCCACCTGGACCCGGGCTTCGTCAAAACGGCCCCTGGCCAGGTAGATCTGGGCCAGCAGGTTTCGGGCCTGCCACTGGTTGGGATTGAGGGCGAGGCCCTTCTCGCAAAGGGCCGCCGCCTCGTCCATCTGTCCCAGCCGCTGGTATTCCCGGGCGAGCTCGTGGAAGCGGCGCATCCGGGGGTCGCGCCGTACCTCCTGCTCGAGTCCGCCCAGATCCTGGACCATCAGTAGTTCCCGATGTTGAAGAAGTACGACGCCAGCACCACCTTGGGGGCCCCGTCCTTGTTCCGGTGGGCGTGGAAGGTGAGACGCAGCTTGAGCCGTGCGGTGTCCGACGTGCCGACGAAGTCCTGGGCCTTCTCCAGCAGGTAGGTGTCGCTCACGATGTTGACCGGGATCCGGGCGGTGTTTCCCGGGCTGACCTTGATTTTCAAATTCTGCGTGTCGTCCTCCGGGAGGGCCGAGAGGTGCCGCCCGGGGTCGCTGACAAGGACGTAGTGCTTCTCCACCCGGTCCACGGTCCAGGCGTCGCTCCCCACCATGGAGAGGTTGGGGTCGTTCAGCTTCACGTCGAAGAGAAAGTAGGCGAGGTGGTTAAGGGGCGGATTCACCCCCACGTTGGCCGTGGAGGGATCCGCCCCTCGATAGATCAGATCGGCTTCAGGGTTGAGGTTCTTGTCGCTCCCGCACCCCCAGAGGGCCAGGGCGGTGAGGATCACGAGGAGGACGGCGCCGTGCGGGACCCCTTTTTTTTTCATGGACTCCTACCTGACGATCTTGGGCGTGAGGAAGATCAACAGCTCGTCGTTGGTCTTGGTCTTGGTCCGGTTCTTGAAGAGCCAGCCGAGGACCGGGATCTTGGAGAAGAAGGGGAGGCCGTTCTGGGAGATGCCCTCGTTGGTCACGAAGACGCCGCCGATGACCGCCGTCTGGCCATCCCGCACCTTGAGGACCGTCTTGGCCTCCTTCTTGATGATGGGAGGCGGGTTCCCCGGTTCGGCGTTGGCGAAGTCCACCGAGTCGTTGGTGATGTCCACCGTCATGTTGACGTTCCCGTCGGCGGAGATCTGGGGCGTGACGTCCAGCTTCAGGGTGGCGTTGACGAAGATCACGGAGATCTTGTCGGTGGTGGCCACGCGGATGGGGATCTGCCGGCCCGACTCGATGCTGGCCTTTTCGTTGTCCTGGGTGACGACGCGGGGGGCCGAGAGGACCCGGGCCCGGCCGGTGTTCTCCAGGGCCGCCAGCCGCACGTCCAGGAAGAAGGAACCGGTGACGTTGCCCAGCACGAGGTCAATGAAGCCGTTGCTGGCGGTGGGCGGCAGGCTGACGGCGAAGTCTCCCGTGCCGAAGTTGGGGAAGCCCGTCTGGTTCCTAAAGTTGTGGAGCGAATACTCGCCGGCGGGGCCCGAACCGGTGGTGCCGCCCCGGGTGGTGATGACCTTGCCGGAATTGTCCATGCCGGTGTACCAGTTGCCGCTCCACGTGATGCCGAAGGACTGGGTCCAGGTGATGTTGGACTCCACGATGCGGGCCTCGATGAGGACCTGCGGCGTGGCCGTGTCGAGGGACTCGATGAGCTTGAGCAGGCCGGCCTTCTTGGAGGGGACCTCCTGGATGATGAGGGTGTTGGTCCGCTCGTCCACGATGATGGAGCCCCGCTCGCTGAGGAACTTCTGGGCGATGGTCTCCATCCGCTGGGCCTTGGCGTAGGAGAGGCGCTTGGTGAAGGTCACCGGCTCCTCCGCCAGCAGCTTCTCCTTCTGCATCCGCTGCTGTTCGGCGAACTTCCGGGCGATCTCGCCGGCCTGCGCCACCCAGATCACGTTGTTCTCGTACACGTAGTCCAGGCCGTTGTTCTTGAGGACGATGTCCATGGCCTGGTCCCACGGGACGTTTTCGAGGTCTACCGTGACCTTCCCCGAGACCTGGGGATGGACCACGATGTTCAGCTTGGAGATGTCGTGGAAGACCCGGAGGACGTCCTTGATGTCGGCGTCCTTGAGGCTCATGGAGATGGGTTCGCCGGTGTACTTGGCGCCGCCGCCGCTGATGGTCTTCTCCTTGAAGGAAAGGGGGACACCACCGGCGACGAGGGTCTTGCCTTCCGCCGCGGGGGCCGTGGTGTCCTCGGCCACGAAAAGGTCCTCGTAGCCCTTGAACTCGCGGCTTCCGCCAGGGGAGAGGGGCGAGAGGTCCACCTTCACGTTGTCAAGGCTCTCGGCCGCGTTGGGAGCCGGCGGAGCGGGGGCCGCTTGGGCCTGCTCCTGGGGGGCGGGGGCCGCTTGGGCCTGCTCCTGAGGGGCCGGCGCCGGCGCCTCGGTGGGGGCGGGAAGGGCCTGCGCCTGTTCGGGGGCGGCGGGCGCCGAGGCCTTATCCGGGGCGGCCGGCGCGGGTTCCGGCTCCCGGGCCGCCTCCAGGGGCGTCTCGTTGAGGACCACCCGGAGCTGGGTGCCCTCGGCCAGAACCGAGGCGGGCTTCAGGGGTTTCTTGAGGTCCAGGACCACCCGGGTGACCAGGGGCTGGTTCTGGAGCAGGGCCACCCGCACCTTCTCCACCTCGCCGGCGCCGGAAACCACCGAGGGGACCTTTCCCTTCTGGATGCCGTAGAGGTCCACCACGATGCGGTCGGGGCCGCCCATGGTGAAGTACTTGAACTTGGGCGTCCCGTCGGCGGTGAGGAGGACCGCCGACCCGTCTTCGGCGACGGCCACTCCCAAAAGGCGCGTGGCCTCGCGGGGGGTCTCCGCCGGGGCCGGGCTTGGGGCCGGGGCCGGGCTTGGGGCCGCCGGGGCCGGGGTTTTGAGGGCGCCGGATTCGGAGGCCGGGGGCGCGGGAGCGGGGGCGGAGGCGGGGGCTCCGGCGGGGCCGCCCACCACCTTGACCAGCAGGCGGTTTCCCTCGGTGGAGACCAGGCACTTGGAGAGGTAGGCCTTCTGGATCTCCAGCTTGGCGAGGGCCCTGCCCTTCCCCTGGCTGATGGACTGCACCTTCACGGTGCGCACGCCGCCGGACTGGACCTCCAGGCTCTTGGGAAGCCGGGAGACGTCCACGTCGGCCATGTCCACCACGAAGGTCTCCGGGTCGTAGTCGTAGTAGGTGTAATCGAGGATGGGGTAGGTGCCCACCACCCCGACCACCACCTGCCCGTCCTGGTTCCGGCTGAACAGGTCGCTGAGTACGTTCAGTTCCGCCGACGGGGCGTCGGCGGCCAGGACGACCATTCCGGCCAGAAGACCAAGAACCGCCGTCAAAAGGGCCGTGCGCTTGTTCATTGTCCCTCCCCTTCTTGGCTCCGGATCTTGAGAACCAGGTTACGGAAAGGCTTGATGGCCGTGGGGTCGTTCAGCTCCTGCTGGACGACCACCTCGCCGGTGGCGTAGTTCACGTCCAGGACGACGCCGTCGGCAAAGTGCTCTCCCGTGGTGGCCTTGTAAGGCTTCCCGTCGGGCCCTTGGAACCAGGCCACCGCCTTTCCGCCCACGTCCAGGATGGCTTCCAGGGCGCAGGATTCGACGGTGAACCGGGCGAGGCCCGTGGTACCGAACTTGACCTTCACCTCCCCCGCCGCGCCGGCGGCGCCGCGCACCAGGGGCGTGAAGGGGTCCCGCTCGTTGCGGTGCTTGTAGAGGCTCTCCCCTTCGAGGAGCATGTTGTCCTCGGGGCCCCCCGCCGCACCGGAGGGCGCGGGCGCCGGAGCGGCGGCCGGAGCCGGCGCTCCCACCTGGGCGTCCACCCTCTGCAGGGTCTTCACCGGGTCCTGGGCCAGAGCGGGGGCCGCCGCCAGGAGCGCGAGGCCGCAGAGGCCCGTCCAAACCACCCCTCTTCTCATGACTTCTTCTCCAACCCCTGGAAGGCTTCCGGGTTCTGCATGTAGACCACCGACCGGAACTTGGCGGTGATGGTGCCGCCCTTCCGCTGGTCCGAATTCATCTGAAGGCCGGCGATGTTCACGATCCGGCGCATGTGGGCGATCTTGTCGAAGAAGAGGGCCAGGTCGTGGTAGCCGCCCCCGACTTCGAGGGCGTAGCCCTGTTCGGAGTAGAGCTCGTGCTTGGCGATGTCCTGGGGGGAGATTCGGTAGATACCCAGGTTCTGGTCCCGGGCGTAGCTCTGGAAGACCCGCAGCAACTTGCCGGTCTCCGGCTCCACGGGAATGATGGACTTGAGGACCTCGAGGTCCCGGGCGATGAGCTCGATCTGGCGGTTGAGCTCCTCCACCCGTCGGAGGGCCTCACGGCCTTGCTGGATCTGCCCCTCCAGCTGTTCGCTCTCCTGGCGCCGGCTCTGCAGCGTGGTCCGCTGGTCCGAAAGGAAGAGGAACCAGGTGGCCCCAAAGAAGAGACCGCAGAAGAGGAGCGTGACGACCAGCTGGCCCCATCTGGGGAGTTTGGTGAACTGCTCCATGGGGTCCTCCTACTCCATCCCGCCCGAATCGTCGGCCTTTTTCTTCATCCGGGCCGGGGCCGCCTGGGGCTTGGGGGCTTCGGGCTTGGGCTGGATCCCGGCGGGGATGTACTGCATCTTGAGCTCGAAGCTGTAGAGCTCCTCGGCGCCGCCCTGCTGCTGGACGTCGCCCAGGCGGACCTCGGCGAACTCCGGCGTGGCCACGGCGTTGTCGTAGAGGGTGGAGACGGTCTTGATGCTCTTGGCCATGCCCTTGAGGACCAGTCTCTTGTTGTCCTTCTCGTCCTGGCTCACGGCGGTGTACCAGGCCCCCTCGGGGAGGACCTCCACCAGCCGGTTCATGAGCTTGACGGGGATGCTCTGCTGGTCCTTGAGCTGCTTGATCTGGTCCACCTTGGAGGCGTACTCCTGCTTCCGCTTCTCCAGTTCGGCGACCTTCTCCCGGGCCCCCTCGTACTTCTTGAGCTCGATCTTCTGTTCCTCGATCTTGGCGGCCATGTTCCGGTTCTGGAGGACGAGCCAGCCTCCGTAGCCGAGGGTGGCCACCACCGTGACGAGGACGAGGGTCACGTAGACCCCCCAGAGGGGCGCTTCCTCTCCGGGGACCGCCGGTGCCGCCGTTGGCCGCGGCGCCCCGGCCCCCTTCTTGGCTTGCCCTTCTCGGAGCAGATTGATCCGAATCATTTAATCCCCCATCTTGCGCAAGGCCAGACCCACCGCCACCCCAAAGTGCGGAGCCAGGCGGGTCAGGGTGTCCATGGGGAACTCCCTCTCGTCCACGGTGATGTTCTGGAAGGGGTTCATGATTTCCACGGGAACCCCGAAGAACTGGCTGAGGTAGCGGTCCAGGTTGGCCACCTGGCTCCCCCCTCCGGAAAGGATGATCCGGTGGATGGTGGACTCGCCGGTGGTGACCTTGAAGAAGTCCAGGGACTTCTTGAGGTCCGCCCCGAACTCCTCGGTCATGGCGTTGAGGATGGGGGTGGCCTGTTCGGGCCTCATTCCCTGGACCGGCTCACCCCGCTTGAGGGCCTCCGCCTGGTCGAAGGTGAGGTTCAGCTCCCGCTGCAGGGTGTCGGTGTAGTTGTTGCCCCCGGCCTGGATGTCCCGCCAGAAGAGGGGGGTGTCCCCCTTCAGGACGCAGATGTTGGTGGTGCCGGCCCCGATGTTCACCAGGGCGGTGACCTCTCCGCCCCGGATGGGGTAGTTCACCTCGAAGGCGTTCTGGATGGAGAAGACGTCCAGGTCGAGCACGGCGACCGAGAGCCCCGCCTGGCTGAGAATGGAGGTGTACTCGCTAATGAGGTCCCGCTTGACCGCCACCAGGAGGACGCTGAGGTTCCCCGTGGCCGGGTCGGTCTCCAGGACCTGGTGGTCGATCTTGACCTCCTCGATGTCGAAGGGGATGTACTGCCCCGCCTCCCATTGGATGGCCTCCCGGAGCTCGGCGTCGCTCATGGCGGTCATGGAGATCCGCTTGACGATGACCGAGTTGCCGTCCACCGAGGTGGCCACGTTGAAGTTCTTGACCCCCTTGTCGCGCACGAGGCGCATGACGGCGTCGATGACGGCGCCGGAGTCCATGATGGTGCCACCCACGATGGCCTCCTGAGGGAGCGGTTCGATGCCGAAGGCCTTCAGTTGGTAGCCTTTCCCCTTGCCCAGATCCTTCAGCTCCACCATCTTGACGGCGGAGGAGCCGATGTCCAGGCCCAACAGGTTTTTGCTCTTTCCAAAGAACACCTTCGTTTCCCCTTTCGAAAGCGCCTAAACACCCCCAAACTTAATGCTCTTGTTTAACATATCGAACGAGAAGCCGAAAGTCAAGTGCATTTTTCCCCTACCCCTTCCACTTGGCCCCATTTTATTCCACCGGCACCCCCCGCGCAAGGGGCCAACCGCCCCCCTCCTTGCCGGTGGGCTCGGGCGGTGGTATGGTGGTCCGGCTTGCCCGCCCTCCTGGGGCGGGAGGCCACCGGGGAGGAACGGCGCACATGAAGGAACCGTCCGCGGGCGGGCGCGGCGGAACGGTCCGCCGCGTCACCGACCTCCTCAAACAGGAGGACCTCCCGGCCAACCTGGAGGCCGAGCGGGCCCTGCTGGGAGCCATCCTCGTCCAGGACCGCCTCTTCGACGAGGCCCAGGAATCTCTCCAGGCCGACGACTTCTCCCTGCCCTCCCACCGGAGGATCTTCGGCGCCTTCGCCGACCTGAGGGAGACCAACCGCCCCATCACCCTCGTTACTGTCACTGAATGGTTACAGACCCGGGGCCTGCTGGAGGCCGCCGGCGGGGCCGAGTACGTCTCCGACCTGGCGACGGGAATTCCCCGCCTCTCCTCCCTGGCCCATTACGTGGAGATCGTGAAGGGGCGCTCCCTCCTCCGCCAGCTCATCGAGCGGGCCAGCGGGATCATCTCCGAGGCTTACGGGTCCGGCCAGGAGCCGGAGGAGATCCTGGCCCGGGCCGAACAGCGGATCCTGGAGCTGGGGGACCAGACCCTCCGCTCCACCCTGACCCCCATGCGGGACCTGGCCGTGGAGGGGGCCCGCCGCCTCCAGCAGCTCGCCAAGGACCAGGCCCACGTCACCGGGGTCGCCACCCGCTTCCAGCGGCTGGACGAGATGACCTCTGGCTTCCAGCCGTCGGACCTCATCCTCCTGGCCGCCCGGCCCTCGGTGGGAAAGACCGCCTTCGCCCTCTCCATCGCCCTGAACGTGGCCCGCCACGGCGGGGCCGTGGCCTTCTTCAGCCTGGAAATGAGCGCGGAGCAGATCTTCTTCCGCCTCCTCTCCATGGCCACCGGTTTCAACCTCCTCCAGCTGAGGGCCGGCAAGCTCCAGAGGGCCCAGCTCACCGAGGCGGGGCTCAAGATCACCGAGCTGGCCGACCTGCCGATTTTCATTGACGACACCGCCGCCCAGACGGTCCTGGAGATGGGCTCCAAGCTCAGGCGGCTCCGGAGTTCCCAGCGGCTGGACCTGGTCATCGTGGACTACCTCCAGCTCATCAAGCCCACGGGGAAGGCGGAGAACCGGAACCAGGAGGTGAGTCTCATCTCCCGCTCCCTCAAGTCCCTGGCCAAGGAACTGAAGGTGCCCCTCGTCGCCCTGTCCCAGCTCTCCCGGTCGGTGGAGAAGCGGGGAGAGGGCAAGGAGCCCCTCCTTTCGGACCTGAGGGACTCCGGTTCGCTGGAACAGGACGCCGACGTGGTCATCCTCCTGCACCGGCAGGTGGTGGCCCGGGACGAGGAACAGGACCTCCGGAACCGGGCCAGGGTCATCCTGGCGAAGCAGCGGAACGGCCCCACCGACGCCTTCGATCTGGTCTACCTCCCCGAACGTGCCCAGTTCGCCGACCCGTTGGAGGAGCGGCTGGAGGAACCCGTTGACTGAGGAAGACTTCCCCACCCGGAGGCCGACGGTCCTCCGGGTGGACCTCGGTGCGCTCGCCCACAACGTGAAGATCCTCAAGGCCGCCGCCCCCGGGTGTTCCCTGTTGGCGGTGGTGAAGGCCGACGCCTACGGGACCGGGGCCATTCCCGTCTCCCGCGCGGCCCTCCGCGCCGGCGCCGACGCCCTGGGGGTGGCCCTGGCGGAGGAGGGCGCCGCCCTCCGCCGATCGGGGATCAACGCCCCGATCCTCCTTCTGTCCCCGGTGGATCCGGAACAGGCGGAGGACCTCCTGCGGTGGCGCCTCACCCCCTCGGTCTACTCCCTGGCCTTTCTCCGGGCCCTGGAAGGCGCCGCCGAGCGCCTGGAGGCGCAGGCCCAGGTCCACCTCAAGGTGGATTCGGGGATGGGCCGGGCCGGCTTCCGGCCCGAGGAGATCCCCGCCCTCGTCGCGGAACTGGGGAAGTGCCGCCGGATTCGGGTGGCGGGCCTCTACTCCAACCTGGCCAGCGCCGACGACCCCGCCTGCCCCCAGACCGCCGCCCAGCTCGAGACCTTCCTCCGGATCCTGGGTACGCTGGAACGCGAAGGGATCTGCCCCTCCGTGGTGCACCTGGCCAATTCGGCGGGCCTCCTCGCCCACCCCTCCACCCGCCTCCGGCAGGTCCGGCCCGGGCTCACGCTCTTCGGCCTGAGGCCCTCCACGGAGGTCCCCGACCCGGGCCTCCGGCCGGTCCTCTCCCTCTCCACGAGGCTGCTTCAACTCAAGGAGATGCCGCCGGGGAGCCCCGTGGGCTACGGCGCCACCTTCGTGACCTCCCGCCCGACGCGGCTGGGGATCCTGCCCGTGGGCTACGCCGACGGCCTGCCCCGGAGCCTCGGCAACCGGGGAGAGGTCCTGGTCCGGGGCCGGCGCTGTCCGCTGGTGGGCCGGGTCTCCATGGACCTCTGCGCCGCGGACCTCACCGGCGTGGACGGGGTCCGGGAGGGGGAGGAGGTGGTCCTCTGGGGCGGAGAGGGGCCTTCCCGGCTGGACCCCTGGGACTGGGCCCGCTGGGCCGGCACCATCCCTTACGAGATCCTCACGGGGCTCTCCCCCCGCCTCCACCGGCTCTACGCCTCCCCCGGCGGCCTCGGGGAGGGGGAAGCCGAAGCCTCCTCTTCTTCTCCGGCCGCGACGTCCTGAGCGACGGACCCCTCCCGCCGGAAGGGGCCGAGGCCCCAGAGGGCCAGAAGGCCGCCGAGGGCGGCGGGGAGGAGAACCGGCCCCTCCGTCCCCCCGCCCGGAGCGGCCAGGAGCAGGATGGTTCCGTTGTGGAGGGCGTGAAAGAGGACCGCCAGCGCCCAGTTGCCCGTCCGCAGCACCACCGCCGCCAGCGCCGCCCCCAGAAGGGCCACGGGGAGAAAGCGGAGGAGGGAGCCGTGGAAGAGGCCGAAGGCCGCGCCGGAGACCAGGCAGACGCCGGGGGCGGGAAGGCCCTTGAGGCCGTCCAGCAAAGCCCCCCGGAAGAGCGCCTCCTCGCAGAGGGCGGGCCAGAGGGCGAAGAGGAAGAGGGCCGCCGGCGGGGATACGGACTGGACGAAGCGGCTCAGGGCCTCCTCCTCCGCCCCCGAAGAGGGGAAGAGCCGGGAAAGGAGGGCCGCCACCGCCAGCGCCGCCAGCGAGGCTCCCGCCGCCAGCGCCGCCGCCCGGAGGAAGGCGGGGAAGGGCACGGGCCGGAGGGGGAAGACCCGTCTCCAGCCTTGCGGGCCACCGCCCCAGAGGAGGGACGGCAGCAGGAAGGCGGCGGCGGGTAGGAGGAGCGACGACCACGCCGTGCTGAGGGGCCGGACCAGCGGAAGCAGCAGGTGAAAGAGGAGAAGCGGCGCGGCCAGCAGGAGGAGAAGAAGCCACGGACGGAAGCCGGGGCCCCGGGGCTCCCCGATCCCGCTCCCCTCAGGTTCCCGAATGGCCGTCCTCCCGGAGCTTTCTGAGGCACTCTTCGAGGAGCGCCCGGCTCTCCTCCGGCGGGAAGGCGGGAGAGCCGCCGAAGGCGGAGAGGGTCTTCCGCGTGGCCTCCAGCGATTCGAGGACCCTCCGGCAGGGCTCGCAGGAGCGGAGATGGGCGGCCAGTTCGGCGCAGAGGGGCTCCTCGCCCTCGGCCGCGGCGCAGAGCCGCTCGAAGAGTTCCCGGCAGTGCAGGTGGCCCTCCTGGGGATCCACGTCCGCCTCCCGGGACAGCATGGCGAAGGTGCGCCTCCGGGTCAAGCGGCGATCTTTTTCCTTTCGGGCGGTGCCTTTCGTATACTGAAAGGGAGAAGGAGAAGCCATGGCTTCCGACAAGCCTCTGGTCGCCGTGTTGATGGGCAGCGCCTCCGACGTCCCCCTCCTGGAGCCCTGCCTCAAGACCCTGAAGTCCCACGCCGTCCCCTTCGCGGTGCGGATCCTCTCCGCCCACCGGACGCCGGAGGAGACGGCCGCCTTCGTCACGGAGGCCGAGCGGGATGGGGTGGAGGTTTTCATCGCCGCCGCCGGTATGGCCGCCCACCTGGCGGGGGCGGTGGCGGCCCGGACCGTCCGTCCCGTCATCGGGATCCCCCTGGCTTCGGGGCCCCTCAACGGCCAGGACGCCCTCCTCTCCACGGTGATGATGCCTCCGGGCCTTCCCGTGGCGACGGTGGCCGTCAACGGCGCCCAGAACGCCGCCGTGCTGGCCATGCAGATCTTGGCCCTCTCCCGACCCGCCCTCGGGGAAGCCCTGCGGGAAGGCCGGGAACGGATGCGGCGGGAGGTCCTGGAGAAGGACCGCGCCCTTCCCCGGGAGTGAAGGAGGCGGGGGTGGAGACCCTTCGCCCGTCGGACCCCCGCTGGCTGGACGCGGCCCTGGCCCACCTGGCCCGGGGAGGGGTGGTGGCCCTGCCCACCGATACGGTCTACGGCCTCGCCGCTTCCCTCCAGGGTCCCGAGGGGACGGAGAGGATCCTTCGCCTCAAGGGAAGGCCCGCCGAGAAGGCCCTGCCGGTGCTCGTCTCCTCCCTTTCCCGGGCCGAAGGCTACGGCTTTTCGTTTTCCGACGGGGCGAGGCGCCTGGCGCTCCGCTACTGGCCCGGCCCCCTGACCCTCGTCCTGCCCCGGCCCCCGTCCCTTCCCACCTGGTTCGCCCCGGGACTCTCCACCACGGCCCTCCGGGTTCCCGGCCACGGGGTGGCCCTCGCCCTCCTGGAAGCGGCGGGGTGGCTCGCCGTGACCAGCGCCAACCGGAGCGGCGGCCCGGAGGCCCTCTCCGCCGGAGAGGTGGCGGCGGTCTTTTCGGGGGAGGACGATCTCTTCGTGGTGGACGGTGGCCCCTCGCCGGGGGGCAGGGCCTCGACGGTGGTGGACGCCACGGGAGGGACGCCGCGGGTCCTCCGGCGGGGCCCCCTCTCGGAAGCGGAAGTTGAGGAGGTGTGGCATGGGCGGTTCTGAGGTCCGGTCTCTGGCGGTCCTCACGGGAGCCGGCATCTCCGCCGAGAGCGGGATCGCCACCTTCCGGGGAATGGGCGGGCTCTGGGAAAAGGTTCCCATCGAGGAGGTGGCCACCCCCTGGGGCTTTGCCCGGGATCCCCGGCGGGTCTGGGAGTTCTACGACGCCCGGCGGCGGCAGGCCGCCGGCTGCTCCCCCAACGCCGGCCACCGGGCCCTGGCCCGGCTGGAGGAGGCGCTGGGGCCGGAGCGCTTCACCCTCGTCACCCAGAACGTGGACGGGCTCCACCGCCTGGCCGGAAGCCGGAACCTCCTGGAGATCCACGGCAGCCTCTGGAGGGTCCGGTGCACCCGCTGCGGCGAGGAGCGGGAGGACCGCCGGGTCCCCCTGCCGGACCTTCCGCCCCCCTGTCCCGCCTGCGGCGCCATGCTCCGGCCGGCGGTGGTCTGGTTCGGGGAGGTCCTTCCCGAGGAGGTCTTCGGCCGGGCGGTGGCCGCCGCCGAGGCCTCGGCGCTCTTCCTGGTGGTGGGGACCTCCGCCCAGGTGGAACCGGCGGCCAGCCTGGCGCGGATCGCCGCGGGGCACGGCGCGGCCCTGTGGGAGGTGAACCCCGAAGAGACGCCCCTCACTCCCCTCTGCGACCGCTCTTGGCGCTCGGAGGCCGGCGCCGTCCTCGAGACCGTGGCCGCCGAGGCCCTTTCTTTCCTCGGCGGCTGACGGGGAAGACCCCGGCCCCGACGACCGTCCAATTCGGCGATGGGCAGGCTTTGCCTTTCCGAGAGGGAAGGGGGTCCCCTTCCCTCTCGGCGCTCGGCCGGGCAAAGCGCGCCGCGGCGGGAGGATTTCGCGGGCTTGCCCGCGGCTTCGGCCTCGCGGCTCTCCCATCCTCCCTTCGAAGCCTTCCCGGGTGGCTCGCCTCCGGTTCGCCAAGGCCCCATCCTGCGGTCTGCCCTTGACCCTCTACTCCGGGTGAAAGGCGGAAAACTTCCCCGCCTGGGATTTTGGACAGCCGTGTAAAAAGAAGAACCCTCTCCGATCTCCCTGATCTCCCTGTTCAAGAAGTGAAAAGTGAAAAGTAATAAGGCAGGGGTTGGGGACGACCGCCGTCTTTGACCGGCGGGCCTTTCGCCTGGTAGCATGGCCCCTTCGAGGGGGAATCCTCCCCGAGAATCACATGGAGGCTCGCCATGGCGAAGAAACCGCCGGTCTACAAGAACTACATTGACGGAAAGTGGGTGGCCTCGGCCACCGGAAAGACCTTCCCCAACGTCAACCCCGCCGACACCGACGACGTCATCGGATACTTCCAGGACAGCGACGAGCGGGACGTGAACGCCGCCGTGGCCGCCGCCAAGGCGGCCTTCGAGAAGTGGCGGCTGGTGCCCGCCCCCAAGCGGGCCGAGCTGGTGATGAAGCTGGGGCTGTGGCTGAAGGAGAACAAGGAGGCCCTGGCCCGGGACGCCACGCGGGAGATGGGCAAGGTCCTCGCCGAGACCCGCGGCGACGTGCAGGAGGGAATCGACTGCTCGCTCTTCTGGGCCGGGGAGGGCCGCCGGATGTACGGCGAGACCACCCCGTCGGAACTGCCCAACAAGTTCGCCATGACCGTCCGTCAGCCCATCGGCGTCTGCGCCCTCATCACCCCGTGGAACTTCCCCATGGCCATCCCCACCTGGAAGATGATGCCGGCGCTGGTCTGCGGGAACACGGTGGTCATCAAGCCGGCGACCCTCACCCCCCTTTCCGTCTGGAACCTGGTCCGGGGCGCCGAGGAGGTTGGTTTCCCCAAGGGGGTCATCAACTACGTGACCGGGTCCGGGCGCAAGGTGGGCAACCCCCTCTGCGAGCACCCCGACGTCTCCCTGGTTTCCTTCACCGGCTCCACGGAGGTGGGGCGCCAGATCAACCTCGCCTGCGCCAAGGATTTTAAGCGTGTGGGGCTGGAGATGGGCGGCAAGAACGCCGTCATCGTCATGGACGACGCCGACCTCGAGCTGGCCGTGGACGGCGTCCTCTGGGGCGCCTTCGGCACCACGGGCCAGCGCTGCACCGCCACCAGCCGGTGCCTCGTCCAGCGGGGCGTCTACAAGAAGTTCCTCGACGCCCTGGTGAAGCGGGCCAAGGCCCTCAAGGTGGGCAACGGCCTCGACGAATCCACGGAGATGGGGCCCGCGGTGGACGCCAGCCAGCTCCAGACCGACCTCGACTACGTCGCCATTGGGAAGAAGGAAGGGGCCAAGCTCCTCTGCGGCGGAAAGCGCCTTACCGGAAAGAAGTACGACAAGGGCTTCTTCATGGAGCCCACGGTCTTCGCCGACGTGAAGCCCACCATGCGGATCTTCCGGGAGGAGATCTTCGGCCCGGTCCTCTCGGTGGTCCCCTTCCAGACTTTCGAGGAGGCCGTCGCCCTCCAGAACGACTGCGCCTACGGCCTCTCCGGGTCCATCTACACCCGCGACGTGAACCTGGCCTTCCGGGCCATGCGGGACGTCCACACGGGCCTCTTCTACGTCAACGCCCCCACCATCGGCGCTGAGAACCACCTCCCCTTCGGCGGCGTGAAGCAGACGGGCAACGGCCACCGGGAAGGCGGCAAGGAGGCCCTCGACCTCTTCTCCGAGTGGAAGGCCATCTACGTGGACTTCTCCGGGACCTTGCAACGGGCCCAGATCGACACCGACCGGATCGTCAAAGTGGAGTAGAATTCCCTGGGGGGGGGAGGGGCCCGCCCCCCTCCCCCCTCCGCAGGAGGTCCCATGGCCGGCACGTCGTCCCCGCTGAGAAACCGGACGGTCCTCGGCTTTTCCCTGGCCAGCTTCTTCTCCGACTCCAGCCACGAGATGGCCACGGCGGTCCTGCCCCTGTACCTGCAGCACCTCGGTCTGGGGGCGTCGGTCCTCGGCTGGGTGGAGGGCCTCTCGGACGTCTTCGCCTCGGCGGCCAAGTACTGGGCCGGGGTGGCGGGACAGCGCATGGCCCGGCGGAAGGGATGGGTGGCCCTCGGCTACCTGGTGACCACCCTCTGCGTCGGAGGCTTCGCCTTCGCCGCCTCCGCCCTCCCCTTCGTGGTCCTGCGGACCATCGCCTGGATCGGCCGGGGCTTCCGCGGGCCCTTGAGGGACGCCCTGATGGCCGAGGCGGTGGACCGCTCGGTTTACGGAAAGGCCTACGGCCTGGAGCGGGCGGGGGACATGGCGGGCGCGGTGGCGGGGCCCCTGCTGGCGGCGCTCTTTCTGGGCCTCTCCCTCCGGCTTCCCGTGATCTTCCTCCTCACGGCGATCCCCGGCCTCCTGGCGGTCCTCTCGGTCCTTCTTCTCGTGCAGGAACGGGGGGACGGAAAGGCGGGTAAGGCCAGGGCTTCGAGGCCGCCCCTTCTCGCCGCCTACTGGCTCTTTCTGGGCGGCGTCCTTCTCTTCGGCCTGGGCGACTTCTCCCGGACCTTCCTGATCCTGGAGGCCGCCCGGCGCCTTCCTCCCGGCGGGGGCCTGCTCCTGTCGGTTCCGGTCCTCCTGTACGTCTTCCACAACGCCGTGAGCGGCCTGGCCACCTACCCCGCCGGCCACCTCACCGACCGGGTTTCCCCCGGCCTCACCCTCCTCCTGGGGTACGGGCTGGGGGTCCTGTTCAACCTGGGGATGGCCTTCCTGCCGGGAACGGTGGCGATCCTCCTCCCCCTCTTCCTCCTGAGCGGCGTGTACATCGCCATCGAAGAGACGGTGGAGAAGGCGACGGCCGCCCGGATGATCGGGGAGGAGGCCCGCACCTACGCCTTGGGCCTTCTGGCCACCGCCAACGCCCTGGGGGACCTCGTTTCCAGCGTCCTCACCGGCTGGTTGCTGGACCACATGGGGCGGGCCTTCGCCTACGGCGCCGCCGCCGCCTTCACCGGCGCGGGTTTCCTGGCCATGGCGGCCTTCGTGGCCCGGTTCCACCGGGAAGAGGTTTCCCCGTGACGATCCCCCCCGACCCGCCGCCGGTCTCTTTGAAGGAGAGCCACCGAAGGCGCATCCAGGCCACGCTCCAGGGGATCGACCAGCACCTGGACGCCATAGACCGGTGGCTCCACGGCCCCGAACCCGAAGGCCCGCTCTACCGGTGGGAGCGGGATCTGCCTCCCCAACGTTTGGAGGAGATGGGACGGTACCTTGAGGAGGCGCGCCGGGCCCTCAGGGCGGCGGTGGAATCGCTGGGCCTCGAGCCCCATCCCCCCCGGCCCGCGTCGCGGCTCATCCACACCGCCGTCCTCTTCTCCCTGGTGGACCTGGAAGAGCTGGATCCCCGCTATTTGAAGGGGTACGGAGACCTCGATCCGGCCCAGGAGAGGTTCCTGCGGGAGACCTGGGAGCCCTTCCAGCGGGCCCTTCAGGCCCTCCGCCTTCCCCAAGGGGGCGGAGGAGACGAGGGGCCGTGAGAGCCTTCTATTGCCCCGCGTGCTTCGCCGAGGTGGAGGAGCACACGGAGCGTTGTCCCCACTGTGGGGTGCCCATCGGCGAGTTCCTGGCGAGGACCTCCTACGTCGAACGGCTGATCCGCGCCCTGGACCACCCCGAACCCGAAACTCCCCTCCGGGCCGCCGCCATTCTGGGGCGCCGCCGCCAGCGGGAGGCCATTCCGGCCCTCATCGCCAAGGCGGAAGAGACCTCCGACCCCTACCTGGCGGCGGCCTGCGTGGAGGCCCTGTCGCGGATCGGCGGGGAGGAGGCGTGGGCGGCGGTGAAGGGCTTCGCCGAAGACCGGCGGTTTATCGTCCGGGCCGCCGCCCGGAAGGGACTCGGCCTGCCTCCCGAGTGAACGGAGGGGCTCCGGGTCTCCGGTTCACCGTCCCGGCTCGCACGTGAGGCCCCCGGCGACACCCACGGGGCGGCGCTCCGGCTTCTTTCCCGCCGGGCTCCAGAGGCCCGCCTTCTCCTGCAGCAGCTTCACCCGGCCCCGGGCCTGCCAGGAGGCGGCGCTGTTGTAGTCCCACCCCAGGAGTTCGCTGTCCCCCGCCCCCAGGGTGGTGATGAGGAACCGGTTCTCGAGGCCCCCGAACATGGCCCCCGACTCGGCGGGAACGGGGCTGTCGCCGCCCGAGGGGTCCACGGGGAACCACCCGTAGTTGGGCAGGTACACCTCCACCCAGCGGTGGAAGACGTCGTCGCGGCTGGCATCGTCGCCCCGGACCACCACCGAACCGGCGTAGCGGGCCGGCAACCCCGCCGCGTGGCACATGGCCAGCATGACGAAAGTGTACTCGGAGCAGGACCCCGATCCGCGGGAGAGCACCGTGGGCGCCACGTTCCAGCCGCCCGCCAGTTCGTAGTGCATCTTGTCCTGGATGTACCGGTTGATCTTCCAGGCCATCCAGTAGGGGTTCCGCTCGTCCCCCACCGCCTCCTTGACGGCGCGCTGGATGACGGGGTCCTCCAGGACCAGCTTGGAGTTGTCCTGGGTGTAGGCCTTCCGGATCTCTTCGGGAATGTCCTCCAGCCGTCCCACCTTGTCCGGGTCCACGAACCAGCGGACCTTGTAGAGGACCGCCTGGACGTCCATCCGGGCCCGCACCTCCTCCCCCGGCTTCACGTTTTCGAAGACCCAGCGGGCGCACTTCTGGCCCCAGCGGTCCACCGGGAAGTCCCGGGGGGGCGGGGTGAAGGCCGGAGGCCCCGCCAGGGCCTGGTTGGGCAGGTCCTGGGGAACGGCCATGACCACCTCCAGGCGGGTGACCGTTCCGGGGCCGAGGTTGCGCCAGGCCTCGGTGTAGGTCACCCGCTCGGAGCGCGGATCCCGGCGGACGTAGGGGACCGAAGGGCGGGAGGCCAGGCGGTAGAGGCTCCGGGTCTCGAAGTCCACGTTCCAGAGCGCCTCCCCGTCCCACGCCAGGCCGGCGGGGTAAGGCCCGGGGCTGGGAAAGTCGTCGAGAACGGCGCCGGTCCTGGGGTCCACCCGGTAGATGGTGTCGGTCATCCGGTCGCTCACGAAGAGGTTTTTGCCGTCGAAGGCGAGGCCGATCTCCTGGCCCCTCCGGCCGCCGCCGCAGGTGGGGCAGGGAAAGGAGCGGAAGGTGGTCCCGTCGCTCTCGTCCAGGCGCACCAGGAGGCCAGCCCGGGCGTCCAGCGTCCAGAGGTCCTTGCCGTCCCACCCGATCCCTTCGGGGGTGTCGGTATCCAGCGGGAGCGCCCGCTCGGTAACGCCCGTGGCGGGGTTCAGCCCGTAGGCGGTCTTGTCGGCCCCGTCCACCACCCAGAGGCGGGTGCCGTCCCAGGCCAAGCCCAGGGGCAGGTATCCGGGGGCGTCCACCTTCCGGCGGACATGGCCCGTCTTCGGGTCCACGGCGCTGAGCGTGGCGCTCTCGAGGTCCGCCACCCAGAGGCTCTCGCCGTCCCAAGCGAGACCGGTGGGCGTCTTCAGCGCCAGCGGAAGCTCCTTCAGCACCGTTCCGGGCACGGTCTGGGCACCAGCGCCGAGGGCCAGCAGACCGAGCAGGGCCCCCGCAAAGGCGAAACGGGTTCTGCACATGGGACTCCTCCTCCCCTGGGGCGAAACGCCGAAAGGCGGGGGACGGGGCTCCCGCGCCCCGCCGCCCCGCCTTCATTATGGCCCCTGAACCCGATGGGGCCAACCGGTTTCGGTCACCGCGGGCGGTTCAGGCGGACCGCCAGAACGACCCGAACCCGGTCCTCCGTTCCGGAAGTCAGACCAAAGGCGTAGGCTCCCTTCACGGCGAGCCGGGCCGACAGGGGTACGGCCACGAAGGGCTGGAGGTAGTGGGCGCGGCGGCCCCCCACCCCCAGGCGCCCCTCCTCTCCCAGACCGCCGAAGGCCTCCAGGCCGAAGAGCACGTGGGAGTCTCCATCGCCGTCCGGGTCCAAGGCGGCGGCGCCGGGTATGAGCCTCGCCGGACCTTTGAAGGCCAAGCCCGCCGTGTAGCCGAATTCCCATCGTCCGCCGTCGAGGTTCTTTTCGGCCACCAGATTGACCGCGCCATTGCCCCAAGGAAAGTCCTGGGAGAAGATGAGCCGGGCTTCCGTTTCCCGCTCGGTGGAGAAGCCTTCCTCCTCTTCCTCTTCCAGAATCCCCGTCACCGCCTGGCGGTAAACCGGTTCGTGGTGGAACTGTTCGTACTCCAGGTAGAAGGTGGGCAGAAAGAAACGGTTTTCGGCAACGGGCCGAAAGCGGACGTGGGCCTTGTACCCGTCCACGCGCCCCGCCTCACCGGGCTCCCACGACCCCAGAACGTACAGGGCCGATGCCCAGTGGGGGGAGAAGCCGTGTTCCAGCTCCAGAAGCTGGCCGTACTGCCAGGGGCCTTCCGGCGGTTTCACCGCATCGGTGCCGGCTTCGAGCTCCCATTCCCCCGCCTCCATGTGGTGGCTGTACGTGTTGAAGTAGGGTCCGTTGCCCGCGTGGAGCGGAAATGCCGTCCCCACAACAATGCCCAGGACCGCCGCCATGGTCAAACGCTTCATACCGATCCTCCTTTCTTTCATATCTGAGCATTTGCTCAGATAAATATCCTAGCGATATGCTTTGGGATTGTCAAGGGGCACGACGGCGCCCCAATCCCGCGATGGGAGCCGAACAGGCGGCGCAAGTGCTTGATAGCCTTTCAGATTCCCCAAATAGCCCCATCACCTGCCAAGGGATGGGGGGCATTCGAGCCGAAGGCGAAGAAGGCGTG
>Ga0272448_1001495_pt1 | contig 31212 bp, 32 predicted proteins | sample YNPCB0191_FD_202220 | JGI IMG/M metagenome (GOLD analysis project Ga0272448, IMG submission 202220) | Hot spring sediment microbial communities from Yellowstone National Park, WY, United States - YNP-CB-019-1 | ecosystem: Environmental > Aquatic > Thermal springs > Hot (42-90C) > Sediment...
GATTTGACTCATGTTGTGCACTTCTTTTGCGTGCTGCGCTATCTTCACCATCAATTCCTCTTCGTTGTTGGCTTCCGTTTTGAAGCCGCAGTTCATCCCGATGTCCTTACACGCGAATTGCTTTGCCATTGTCTCTCGCCCCTCTTCCTCCACTCCCATCATATAGGCGTTATCAGAATTACCACCTTGGGTCCACCCTAGCCAGCGAGATTTCCATGCGCCACATCACATTCAAACGTTAAGTGCTTGGCCGGATGCACCATGAGAGGTGGCCTATTCTTGAGGCTCCAAGTTCCGTACGGCTCGGGTTTCTTGCCCCTCGAACTGGAAGGTCGTATGCCCTTCGAGGTCGCCGAACCCAGATTTTCACCCCCAGACGACCACGCGCTTCAAAAGGCCCTCTCCAATCCAATAAACTTCGCTGACCTCCACAGTTTCCTGACTTCGCGCAAGAAGGTCCTCGTCGTGGTAAACGATCAGAGCAGGCCTACCCCGACTAGGGAAGTACTGGCTCTTCTGGAGCTTCGCGGCAAGGATGTGACGACCGTCGTAGCCACGGGGGCACACCGTCTCCCCACAAAGCCAGAGCTGTTGGCCATCCTTGGAGGAACCACGCCACCGTACGGTGGTTCCATCGTAACACACAATGCCAGAGATGAGACTCGACTTGTGTATTTAGGCAGGACCAGTCGTGGAACTGAAGTGCACCTTAACAAACTAGCGTTCGAAGCCGACGGGCTTATAGTGATCGGGTCTGTGGAGCCTCACTATTTCGCCGGCTTTACGGGTGGCCGCAAGTTCCTTCTTCCCGGCTTGGCGGGATTTCGTTCTATTGAGATGAATCATTCTCTAGCCTTGGACGCTAAATCGAAGCTCATGGTCCTCGACGGCAACCCGATTCATGAAGACTTCATGGACGCGTTGAACTTATTCGGAAGGGATGAAGACATCTTCTCCATACAACTTGTCACCAACTTCGAACACCGCATAATCCACGTCTCAGCCGGGCACATAGTCGATTCCTTTACCAGAGCGGCCCGAGTAGCCAAACGAACGTACTCCGCTCCAATCAAATCGAAGGCGGATATCGTCATGACGGTGGCCAGGCCACCTTTCGACATTGACTTGTACCAATCGCAGAAGGCGATCGAGAACGCAAAAATGGCTCTAAAGAACGGCGGCGTCGTTGTCCTGGTGTCAAAGTGCGGGGAAGGCATAGGTGACAGGGGTTTCTACGACTTGATGGCATCGGGCGGAGACATTCTTAGGAAGATCAGAGAAGGGTACAGGCTGGGCTATCATAAGGCGGCCAAGTTCGTTGAACTGATGCAGAGGGCACAGATCTGGGCAGTGACCGACCTACCACCCACAACTCTGGAGAGAATTGGCATAAGGCCTTTCAACGACATCCAGAGCGCCGTTACCGAAGCCACCAAGCTCTTGGGACGAGGTTCGAGCTTGTTGCTAGTCCCTGACGGTGGGCTCACTTATCCGGCGCCGAGGAGTAGAACATCTGTTGGCAGATCAGGACGATGGAAGGAAAAAAGCAACCAATGACGTCTAGGGCTGAGTGTTATATCTACAGACAAACAAGGAAAAGTCTATGGCATAGCGTAGGAGAGGCAACTTAACGGACGGCACAACGCATCACCCTGTTCAACAGAAACAGAAGCACCTCAAGACCATGACCACCTTCGATGGTCGACGTCCCTAACGGTTATATTGCATCGTCGTCATCTGTTTGCCGTAATGAAAGGGTCGACGTTGATAGGTTTACTTGGAGCGGTGGCCGCCTATCCCTTCATGTTGGCATCCATAGCCATGTCCCCCTGGTTTAACGTATACAACAACGCCCTTAGCGACTTGGGAAACGTAGCAAACAACGGCCCTGTGGCCTACGTCTACAACATCGGGCTAGTGCTCGCTGGCCTTCTCGTCGCCATTTTCGCGGTTTACATAACGTCTTCAAGACGTTCTGGTGCCACGTCGGCTTGGTCCATACCTCTCGCTATCGGCTCGGCCGATTTGGCACTCATCGGCGTCTTCAGCGAAGATGCTGGCCGCATACACGGTATCGTATCACTCATATTCTTCCTGATCATGGCAATCACGCTGCTCATCTACAGCTACGCATCCTGGCCGTTGGGTTCCCCACGTGTCGGTGCTATCTCCCTCTTCTTCGGGATCGCCTCGGCCCTGATATGGTTCATCCCTTGGCCGTGGCGTGGAGTAGCCATACAGGAGGCGACTACATCCGGAATGACGGCCGTGTGGCTGATCTTGGTCGCGCTCAAGAATACTTGAAGACAGAGCAAACCCTGCCGTGATCCTCTCACGCCTTATAAGCCCGCCGTGCGGACCTATGCCCGATATTGATTCGCAAGACCAAGATAATCTGCACCGTAGGCCCTTCCAGCAGAAGCCCCACAACCATACAGGAGCTGATCAGGGCGGGGGTTGACGTGTTCAGGATCAATTTCTCTTTTGGCGACGCCAGTAGCCACGCCGAAGAGGTTCGTGTGATCAGGAAGGAAGGCGAACGTCTAGCCAGAGCGGTAGCCATCCTGCAGGACCTTCCGGGACCCAAGATTAGGGTCGGAAGGGTGCAGAACGGAGGCGCAGACCTACAGAAAGGAAGCCAATTCACTCTCACGACCCGTCAGGTCTTGGGCGACGTAAAGAGAGTGCACGTCAACTACCCCCCATTGATTTCTTCCTTGCAAAAGGGGGACAGGGTGTACTTGGTCGACGGCACGATAGAGTTGAAAGTCAAAGAAGTGGCCGGAGAGGACGCCATCTGTACCGTGGTGACAGGAGGGCACCTGAGCTCCGGCAGGGGCATCAATGCCCCCGGAGTCCACATTGACATCAAGTATCCAACCAAGGCGGACTTGGAGAGCCTTTCAACCGGGCTACGTATTGGCGTTGACTTCGTGGCATTATCTTTCGTCAGGACGGCCGCGGACGTCCTCAAAGTGAGGAAGTTCATTGCCGACGGTGGGGGCGACACTCCCCTCATAATCAAGATAGAGAAACTTGAAGCCGTAAGAAACCTTTCGTCGATACTTGCCGAAGCCGACGGAGTTATGGTTGCCCGAGGAGACCTCGGCGTCGAGACTCCCTTGGAGAGGGTCCCCATCGTTCAGAAGGACATCATCGAAAGGTGCAACGCCGCCGGAAAGCCCGTCATCGTGGCCACCCAAATGCTTCTCTCTATGCTTAAATCGCCTTTCCCTACCAGGGCCGAAGTGGCCGACATAACCGCAGCCGTTCTCGACGGCGCCGATGCGCTCATGCTCTCCGACGAGACAGCCGTTGGTAGCTACCCGGTGGAATGCGTCAAGGTCCTCGACAAGGTGGCTAGAGCAGTTGAGTTATCAACCAAGGGCCACCGTAAGGTCAACGTACCTTCTGGCAGGCTGAGCGTCGAAGAAGCCGTCAGTCACGCCGCCTGCAAAATAGCGGCCAGCATTGATGCGTCAGCCATCGCCGCCCCCACCAAGACGGGCCTTACGGCCAAGAGGGCGTCAAAGTACAGGCCTGACGCCCCTGTGATAGCTATGTGCACAGACAGCAGAGTGGCAAGGCGCTTAGCCGTCTACTGGGGCGTAACCCCTGTGGTAATCAAAGAGGCGGCGACCACCGATGAAATGTTCACGATAGCTGAAGAAGTGGTCAAGCGAACCGGGGTGGCCAAAAAGGGAGACAGGGTAGTCATAACGTCCGGAACGCCGGGCGTCAGGGGTTCCACCGACTTGGTCAAGGTCAAAGCCGTGGGCTGAACATCGATGTCCGTGCAACCAATGTTTCTTGTTTTCTTTCCTCGCATAACCTGTTCGATCTCTACTTATCATGTGGATCGGTATCATAAAGGGCATAATGGTATCTAGGCCCACACATAAAGCACACACATGGGATGTCCTATACAGTTCGCTTATAGCATCGACCTCCACCTACGCTAAACCATGCGAGTCATCGTGCTGGGCTGCGGCAACATCGGTTCCGTCATCGCCAGAGACTTGTGCACGAGCATGCCTTCGTGGGAGGTGGTCGTAGCTGACAGGGATGCTGCACGAACTGAAAACGTTCGCTCGACAATCAAGGCTAATAACGTGACGGCCGTCACACTGGACGCATCGGATGGGTCAAGGATGGGGACCCTGCTCACCGACTGTGACCTAGCGGTGAGTGCCCTCCCAGGATGGACGGGCTACCAAGCAGTGGAGAGTTGTATCAAGGCCGGACTGGACGTGGTAGACGTCTCATACATGCCAGAGGACCCTTACGTTTTGGAGAAGGCCGCTTTGAACTCAGGAATCACGTTCATCCCCGACTGCGGTGTGGCCCCCGGCCTCAGCAACTTCCTTGTCGGCCGCGGGGCAAGCCAGCTGGATAGCGCTCACGAAGCTCACATCTTAGTCGGCGGCCTTCCGAAGGCACCCATGCCTCCGCTGGAGTACACTATCACTTGGTCGGTCGATGGACTTATCGACGAATACACTAGGAAGGCCAAGATAAAGGCGGATGGCAGAATTAAGGAAGTGGAAGCGTTGAGCGGCCTGGAGGAGGTCGAGTTCCCCGGTGTTGGCAAGCTCGAAGCCTTCTACAGCGACGGCGCCAGGACTCTCCTTCGTACAATGAAGGGCTTCGACAGCCTGTGGGAAAAGACGTTGAGGTACCCTGGCCACGCGAAGAAAGTGAAGTTCCTTAGGGACATGGGCTTCTTTGATGAAGGGCAAATGGAGGTAGACGGCCTCCGAATCATTCCGAGGCGGGTTACAGCAAAGCTCTTGGAGTCGAAGCTAAGAACACCCGAAGTCGACGACATCCTAGCTATGATGGTAAATGTAACAGGAACAAAGCAGGGCAAAACAACACACCTTCGTTACCTGCTCTTGGACCGTTGCGACAGATCGAGTAAAGTGACGGCCATGGCAAGGACAACGGGCTTCACAGCGTCCGTAACGGCTCAGCTCTTAGGTCGAAACGACATCAGACGCAAGGGCTTGGTGACGCCTGAAGAGCTTGGCGCGGACGTCGACATCTACGGTAAGATAATGGCCGACCTCAGAAAGAGGAAGGTTGTAGTGGAAGAGATGGAACGTTCGGATTCCGACTTGTAAGATAAGGCGGCAAGATGCGTTCGTTACTTTTCTGAGTCACACAGATCGATGGCACAATCATATCATGTTAAAGCATATCATGTTGAAGCTGTCAGTCTTCACTCTCCGATTCGTTGGAGAGGATTTCTTTAGCCTGTTCCACCATCAACTTGGCCTGCTTGAACCGGCTCATCGCAGCGTTTACATCTTCATTGGCCAGGGCCTGGCTGGCTTGGTTAAGTGACGTGGTGGCGTTTCCAACAGGCCAACGATGGTGCTGGTCATGTTCTGAGGCAATACGGTGGAGTTCAATTGCAGGTAGAGGCTAGATATCTCTGCGCCGGTCTCGTTTATGGCCTTGGCGAGTTTGTCCTGCATTTCAATCTCGTATTCAGCCACATCCTCCTTCTCTTGATGGACGCTCAAAGCGACATTCACTTGGTCTAGTATGGAGACCGCTGCCTGCAGGCCATCATTAGCGCCCGTCAGGTCTCCAGCTTGGACCTGCTGGGATGCATTGCCTAGGAGCTCCAAGGCCACCACGAAGTTCATACTGAGCTCTCGGGAAAGTGTCGTGTTGCCTAGCTCGTTGATGTCATTCATTAGTTCCCCGCTCCTCTCCAGTGCCATAGCCATAGATTCTCGAACAAAGTGTGCCTGGTCGGGCAACGACTGGTTGGCATCGGTTCTTATTTCATTCTTTACCAAGTCCTCTCATGCCGCGTTAAGCGCCACTTCAGCCGCGGTGACGTTGCCTGTACTCATCACGACATTCAAGGCGGACTTCAGGTTGGACATGGCCGTGTTCATCATCCTCGCCGTTTGAGATGATGCGCCCTTAGCCTTCAGATAGCTCAGCACGTTGGCCAGACCTAGGATGGCCTGATTCAGCGTATCGGACGCCACATCGCTCGTGCTACGGGCCGATGAACCTGCCGCGGCGAAGGCAGCGAAAGGCGTCAGGCCAAAGACAGGCCAAAGACTAAGAGCAGGGCGACTGCTACCGCAAGGACCTTACCATTGAAGGCTTTCACAATTGCCACCGTACGATCGATGTCCACGGACCCATTAAAGGGACACGCCTTGAACCTGTCTCATTACGGCATTTCGTGGACGAATGCGAACGTTTCAGGCCTCCACGACGGTCCTGTTGCCCTCCTTTTTGGCCCTGATCACGCCCTTCGCCTCTAGGCGCTTGAGGGCCTTCCAGACACTACTCTTGGGCAGGCCTAGGGCATTCACTATGTCGCTGACATAGACTCTGCCTCCCCTCGACTTCACATAATCATGTATCCTCTCGTCGTCGGGCCTTAAGATCGCCGGCTCCTCCTCATGCCTCAATATGTAAAGGGAAGCGATCAAAACGACACCGGTGACGATGACCACGTAGAGCCACCATGGCAACGAGGGGAGGAGTACGGGATCACGATAGGGCCTGTCAGCGAGAGATATACGTCACAGCTCTGCTCTCTATGTGGGAAGAAACATAGGGATGGGAGGATAGAGAGGGGGCTCTACTACTGCAGTACATATCAGAGATACATCAACGCAGACGTGAACGGGGCAATGAACGTTCTGAGAAAGGTAGCCGCAACGCCTGCAAGGGCTAGCGGTAGCGGGCTGGCTGATGGCGCAGCCCTCGCTTCTGAGGTGGGACGGATGCAGGTGGGAGGGAGAGAGGGTAGAGGGTAGAAGCCCCATGAGCACTCGAGAGATGATCATCCCAGAAGCGAGAACCAGAATTCCCAATATGATGGGAATCCCACGAATTCATTCGTAGGAGGACGTCAAGTGTGCTCTTCAAGGGTGTCCGCGTAGCTGCCAAAGTTCTTACACGCCACTTCAATTGTGAAGTACAAGAATGCGCAGACATGCGAACTAAATGCGGCGAGCGGGATTTGGACCCGCGTTACCAGCGTGGCAGGCTGATGTCCTAGACCAGGCTAGACGATCGCCGCACGTTTCTGAGATTGCCTTTTGGTGTGTATTTATGAGTTTTGGGCGCACTTCGCTTCGATAGGTACCACGTGAAGGAGGAACCACGGGAAACAGGCTTCCCCCATCAAAGTGGTCATTCCGTCACCCATCCATATATATACCTGTTATCATAACGGCGAGCCCACAGTCGTACGAACAAAATCGGAGGATTAGACGGGAAGTGTACTCATGTTTGAGCACTAGTCCATCGGCGAACATTCGTAGCATCCCTTCGAAGGTCATTGCTTTGCTTAAATCCTTGACAGAGCGAACGAAGTGCCAGAGAGCAACCCCATAATGTTCTCTTTTCTTCCAGCTCTGCTCTCCGCCTTCCTTTGGGCAGTCGTCCCGATTTACTATAGGGACTTTCTTAGAAAGGGAGACACGAAGGAAGTCAACTTCATCCGTCTCGTCTACGCCGGTCTGGCTTTACTGGTTCCCACCTTACTCTTGGGTATTGGCCAAAGCTTCCTGTATGGAATGCTGAGCGGCGTCTTCACTCTGGCCTTGGGTGACACCACCTACTTTCTATCGATTAAGAATGTAGGGGCATCCATCGCCGCCCCCATCGCCTTCACCTTTGTCCTCTTCGATCAATTCACCGCCGCCCTAGTAGGCGAGCCCCTCCGTGCCACCTACCTATTGAGCGTGATTTTGATCATAGTGGGAGTGTATGTCCTGTCCAAATCCGACTCCGGTTCCCTCAGAATAAAAGGCATCGTCATGGCTCTGACAACGTCGCTCTTCTGGACGGTGGGCCACACCGTCCTCAAACTCGCGACGATTAATGACGCCAATCCCGTCTCAATCACGTTCGCAAGAATAGTGGCCGCAATAGTCGTCCTCGGCTTAGCCCTCCTTATTCGTCCCTCAAAGGTGCCCTCTCGGACGACCTTCGGGCAACGATCGTGGCTGGCATTCCTTTCGACAGCTGATATAGCAGTGGGCTCCACGCTATTCACATATTCAATAGGGGCCTTGGGACTCTCCACGACGATCATCGTAGTGAGCGTTTCGCCGTTCTTGACCCAAATTATGTCCAAGCTTCTGGGGAAGGAGACCCCCAGCCGTAACGACTTCATTGCCGGACTTCTATTGGTCATAGCCCTAATGGTGGCGGTCTTGTAGCCTTCACGTCATCCCAGGCTTATATCGTATCCGAAATATCGAGCTCGTGGTCTCGGCTCGGCCCTGGCCGCATACGTAGGAGCTCTCTTCGCCTTCTATACTTTTTCCGTGAACGATACGGCCTTTCACCTTACCGTCTCGTTCGTCGTCTGGCTGATGGTCATTCTGTGGGGCGCCGGCAACAACAAAGGCGTACTTCAAGGGCATTATCATATGTATCGACTGACAAGATGATCGGCCAGCACAAGCAAAATAGCCCTCTTCAAGTCAGCCCCTCTTACATCGGCCGCGTGGCGTTGGGTGTCACCTTCCTATTGCTCCTGATGTTCAGACTAGCAGGATTATTCTCGAAAATCCAGCCACCATGCTAGCATGAATCAGGCACAGCAAGAAAGACGCCCCCGATTTACCACAACCTTCTCATGCCTAGGCGGCTAGTGTAATCCTAATTTCGCCCGGTGGATTCTGGTGCCCTTCAGATGCAGCCAAGCCTACAAGGTCGTCCAAATCTCGTACAGAACTTTACCATCATCCCGTTCTCGGCTCGAAATACTTCTAGGATTTAACTTGATTTCTTCACGTAGGCCCCTGAAAGAGCGAAACCACTTCCAGCGTGGTTGAAACTCGGTTTTATAGAAGCGACCCTGTCTCCGGGTTAAGCGTTAGCCCTCAACCATCAGGACGTGTTTGCCAATGCAGAGGTGAGGGCTTGATGCGATTGGCGAGCCGTACCAAGACGCAGCCTAACGTTTTTATCGAACTCCTATTCGGAAGATTAAAGACTCATCAATGAACAGAGTCAAGGCGATTCATGTTGTAATGGCCACTTGGTGCCCTCATTGTGTCCCCACGACCACAGAGCCCATGATGGCCGCGGCCAAAGAGCTGGAAGTCCCTTTCTTGACTTACGACATAGATACTCCTGCTGTGGCTAAGGCTGACCAGTTGGTAAAGGAGCACGGAGACTGGAAGGAGGACTACTTAATCCCACAAGTCTTCTTCGAGTTCGAAGATGGTAACTTTATCCACGTATTGACGGGTGACCCTCAAGGAGTGCAATACACAAGACAGAAGATCAAAACATATCTTGGCAGCTCGACGTACAAAGCCCTCAAGGACCGACAGTTGGCAGAGAAAAGGGCAGCACCCATGCACGACAGGCGCACGCTAAACGTCCTTTAGTAGCTCAATCGGATCCCGCATCGCAGGCACAATAACCATATTCGTCAACCCTCGAACCGCAGAAAGGACAGCGCTCTTCCGTATATTTCACTTCCTCAGCCCTCTTCCCATACACCCTCTTGTGCTCGTCCTCCAGCAAAGCGCTCAAACGACAAGACCATGGCCGCGTTGGCACATTTAATCCTAATGAAGGAAACACGCATACGCGGATTCATTTCACCGACAACGCGTGGTCGGCCGGCCAAATTCATTTAACTGGACGGCAAAGTCAGGCACTGTGTCGGCCATCTTGCTTCCTGAGACCTAGTCAAGTACTTCTTCCAAGTCATTCTCGGCCGCACATAGACATACCAATAGTGAAAGGTGCAAAGCTTCTCTTGGAAGTAATGATGCATGCCATCAGGGAACTCCCAGTATTCGCATTCGGTATCAACACCCATCTTGGCGCACTCGGAGCACCGGTTGGGCACGGCATGTCACCAATCCATCGTGGAACAATGCTAGTTTATACATTTGAGGCAAGAAACTCAGATGTGTGATTACCGACGCCTAGTCTCCTCGACCGAATCTTCTTGTGGTAGATTCACACAATTGAAGGCTGGGTCGACGGTGAGGGTTGGGTAAAAGCAGGACCCACAGGCGGGGCCTCTGGCAAGGAGAAGAAAGCCACGACTTGGAGTATCTCCGCCACGAAGATAATTGCGAAGCCTACCAATATGACTACCGTTATCGCACCAATAAGGTATAGCAAGGCTGCTGTGCGGAACATCCCCACCCCCAGCCTATCGGCAATCACATTGTAGCTCTTCCTGAGGAAGTAAGCCGAAGCGATGTATGCTATCCAGACGACGACAAGACCCACAATCACCCCAAGAAGGAACCCGATCATGTTACCCGCAGTATAGGTCGGCACGCCTGCTCCCATACTTGGCATGACGAACGTCAGAGCGCTTCCTAGTATGAACACTCCTCCTATCACTACGCCTGCGATAGCCGCGATTACCGAAATGATCATGTTGTTGAATATGGCCTGATCACCGAGGGAATCCGCTATGTATTTGACCGCCACAAGCATCAGTATGAAGCCCACGAACGCCAACAGCCAGCCAACGGTTGGAACGATGAACAGCAGCGTAAAGATGGAGCCTATCCCTCCTAAGGTCTTCGCTTGAGCGACGGTACCCATTTCTAATCCAGCTCCTTGTATGTATTATTCAGCAGGATGAGACGCTTTTAAGGATTGTGAAACGCCGCGTAGGTGCGGGACGCCCATGTGGCAGTCTAGAGATCGACATACCCAGTCGTCCCATTGACGAGGGGTAGCTGGGTTGCCCTTCCTAGACTAGAGGGTTAGAACTGTACCAGCGTGTGGCCTAGCGCAGCATTTACGACTCGATATGCGGCTGAGTGCTTCGCCTTGAGTTGTTGGAGGTCCAACGAAGCAGAAAATGGAACAGCATCTGCCCAAGCGCGACGTATTCAAATATCTTTGGATTTACGACAGGCACACATCCGTTCTAACGCGGCCCTGTATACCTCGGCAGCTTGTTTAACGTCATTCACTAGCACTACTTCTGCATCTGTGTGCGCCAAGGCCGCGTCGCCGGGACCGTACGCGACGCACGGCACGCCCGTCCTGAAGTAGAACTGATTCATATCGCTTGTCCCCATCTTGTTCACAGCCCGAGGTACCATTCCCCCAGACTTGAGGGCGGCGGCGATAGCGGTGTAGGCTTCGTTGGACCGCCCGACGCTTATAGGTGGGATCTGCTCGGTGAAGCTCAAATTCACTCCTTCTTTCGTCATTCTACTTACAGCCGTCCTGACGGCCTCCAGGCTCACATTTACAGGTACTCTGATATCGATGGTCGTCCAGCAATTGGATGGGATGACGTTGTCGGCCAAGCCACCTCTAACCTGCGTTATAGATGCCGTGCAGCCGAGGTTATCCAGCTGCGCCTTAAGCATCAGGACGTGTTTCATGCATTCTTCCACGGCGTTCCTTCCCAGAGATGGTGTAGATGCATGAGAGGCTTTGCCTTGAAACCGAATCATGACTCCAATCCTTCCTCTGTACCCCACCGCTATCTTCTTCGTATCGGTAGGTTCGCCAAAGATGGCTCCTCTGAACTTGTACCCTCTCGACAGAACATGTTGCATGCCTAAGCCGTCAGCCTCCTCCCGCACGACGGCAGCGAACATAACGTTCTCCGCCCCTCCGAGCACCGCCTCCGAAGAGGCCATAGCCATAGCAGCGAGGGCCGATTTGGCGTCGACGGCACCCCTTCCTGCCAGCTCCTTGTCGTCACGTTTCACTTTGATCCTCCCCGGAACTGTGTCCATATGGCTGCAGAGCAGCACATAAGGCCCCAAACCTTTGAGCGCTATTACATTGCCCACTTCATCTATGAACACTCGGTCAAAGGAACCGCAACTGCTCAGCCAAAGTCGCAAATGCTCCGCCACCCCCGCCTCCCTCCCACTGGGGGAGTACTCTTTTAGCAGACTACTAAGAAGATCAACGACATCGGAAGCATCCATCAAGTTCTTTCTCCTTCGAAGGACTCCTTCAGCGTGTTGACGGCCTCTTCTAGGACGGCCCTTTCAAGGTTGATGGGTGGCAAGAAACGGATGACGTTGACACCCGTAGGTATCGCCAGAAGCCCCCTTCCAAGCAAGTCCTTCATGATCGAAAGGCTGGGCATCCTGGTCTCCAAGGCGATCATAAGGCCCAAGCCTCTCACCTCTCTAACCTTGTCCTTGGGGAGGGCCCTTAGAGCATCGCCTAAGGCTTGTCCTTTCTCAGCGGCGTTGACCCACAGCCGTTCGCCCAAAATCGTTTCAAGAGTGGCTGCAGCAGCTGCCGACGATAGAGGATTACCTCCGAACGTCGTAGTATGTTCCCCCCTGGACCATGCCCCCGCCACGACGTCTGAAGCCATCATACATCCCACTGGCACCCCTGAAGCCAAGCCCTTGCCGAAACACATTATATCGGGCTCTATGGCCGAGCGTTCGTGCGCCCATAATCCCCCCGTCCTGCCCAGGCCCGTCTGGACTTCATCCACTATCAGCAGAATACCTTTACGTCGGCACTCTTCTTGCAGCTCTGGTAGGAACTCCGGAGGCGGGATTCTCACGCCTGCTTCACCTTGGACCGGTTCCACTATGACGGCGGCGGTATCTTCATCGATCATAGCACCAACAGAGGACGCCGTTCCATACTTCGCGAACTTCACGTTGAGCAATATATCAGAATAGGCTTCCCGATACTTGGGGCCCCAAGTCACCGACAGGGCGCCTAAGGTCTTTCCATGGTAGGCTCCCTGAAAGGAGACTATTCCCTTCTTGCCCGTCTTCTTGACGGCAAGCTTCAGGGCGCTTTCCACGGCTTCAGCCCCGCTGTTACATATGAACGCCCTGTCAAGGCACTTTGGCTTCGCCTTCTCCAGAATGCCGAGGAACTTCTCCCTTGCGTCGTTGTAGAGGCTCCCATGGCACACCATGAGGGCCTGAAGCTGAAGTTTTACGGCCTCTACGACTGGTTGAGGACAGTGTCCTAGCAACGCTACTCCGTATCCGGTAGAAAAATCTATCAATTTCTTGCCTTCATCCGTCCACACGTAGGGCCCTTCGCCTCTTACTACCTTGAGTGGAAGTTTGGCGTAGGTCTGAACGAGGGCATCGTCCTCCAGAGAGGCCGTGAAACTAGACATCCGAAATCACGGTCCCTCTTCCTTCGAATAGAGCCGTTGAGACGGGCTTCTCGGCTTTTCCGTTGGAGATGATAACTCTGCCGACACCGCCCTTCAGTGCGGCCACGGCCGCCAACAGTTTCCTGTTCATTCCATATCCTGCAGTTCGAGCCAGGGCTTCCACTTCCGGCAGCGCACAACGATTCAAGACTCTTCCTCCATCAATGACTCCGTCCACGTCCGACAGGAACAATAACGTGTCCGCTTTCAATGCTGAAGCGATAGCGGCTGCCACTGAGTCGCCGTCCATGTTTACCATTTGGCCGTCTTGGTCGGACCCTAAGGGGGCGATTACTGGAGTGATGCCCATGTCGAGCAGGCCTCGCAGGAAGGAGACATTAATCGTAAGGGGTTTCCCAGATCGCCTACCATCCGTCACCATCTTCCTGCCTTCATTAATTACAACGATTCTCTCCTTCCTGATTGCTTTGATGAGGGAACAGTCGGCGCCTGTCAGCCCCACAGCTTGGACCTTCTCAGCTTCCAGCGCCTGCACGACGGTCGTGTTCACTAAACCTCCCATCACCATTATGCATAGATTCAGAGTCTCGTCGTCGGTCAGTCTGCTCCTTATTCCAGACGGTGAGACTACGAATCTCTGTGGCACGTTCAGTTTCTGTGCATAGGCCGTAACCAAGTCTCCCCCACCATGTACCACGACGAATTTGATGCGACTTCTAAGCGAAGTGACGTCCATAGCGACTTTGCTCAAAAAGGGCTGTCGTGCCACCCTCCCCCCTAGCTTGATGACAGTCGACAAGCTCATCACACAGGGTATACCGGAATCAGATTCAGCCCCTCCGCCTCTGGAAGAGACTCCATCAAGTTCATGCATTGCACCGCGTTGCCAGCTGCTCCCTTGACAAGGTTGTCGAGGGCGGCCACTACCACAAGATGTCGTCCGTCGGGCTGAAGCTCAAACCCCAAGTCGCAGAAGTTAGAACCCACATCGAGCTTGGGGTCGGGCGCCCTGAACGCACCTGACTTATCCTTTATCAGCCTGATGAACGGCTCTCCGCTGTACGCCTTCCTAAAGTGCTGCCAAACTTCTTTTGTTGTCATCGTCATGCTTAACGTCAAGTAAAGTGTGGTTAGTATACCTCGCGCCATGTTCACTCCATGAGACGAAAATAGTGTCTTCAATCCGTCTTTTCCCCTGTTCCTGGCGAAGCTGAGAACTTCCGAGGAATGGCGATGCCAGCCTAAACTGTAAGGTCTTACTACCCCATATCTTACGGCATGCATGTTCTGTGGTCCGGGCTTGGAACCGGAACCAGAAGACCCCACCTTCGCATCCACTATCACATAGTCTCGTTCGTCCAAGTCCTCTAGGAAGGGGTTCAGTGCAAGTATGGCGGCTATCGCCGTACATCCTGGGTTGGCCACAAATTTCGCCTCCTTGATATTGCTCCTGTTGACCTCCGGTAATCCATAGACGAACCGTTTCAGCAGGTCAGGTTGAGGATGGGTTCCCCCGTAATGAGCCTCATAATCGGAGGCTAGCGGTAGCCTGTACGCCGCACTCAGGTCTACGACGCTCACTCCAGCCTCGACCAGCCTAGGCACAGCTTCCAAGGACGCCTTGAAGGGTAATGCGGAGAACACGAAGTCGCTTCCGGCTACGACTTTTTCGATGTCATTTTCGCTAAAAGCTAACTGCGTTACGCCCCTCAAATGTGGATGGACGCTGTGGAGAAACTCACCCGCATGACCACGCGACGCCACCATCCGTATGCTGACGTGTTGATGTCTGAGCAGTATCCTCAAGAGCTCCCCCGCAGCGAATCCTGATCCTCCTAGGACGCTGACGTTCATCTTGATGCCGTCTCCTTGACATATTCTATAATCCTGCCAGCCACATCGGCTCCCGTTGCCGAGCTGGCCCCTTTGAATTCGACGTTGGAATTGATTTCGTGTACCATCAAGCCGTCAGGCCCTTCCATACAATCCACACCTAGGACGCCTCCCCCTACAGTCTGCGCTGCCTTCAAAACGATTTCTTTCTGTCTAGCATCGAGCGGACATGGCTCAGCACGTCCACCCAACGCCACATTTGTCCTCCATTCGCCCGGCTCAGCATATCTGTATATGCTTGCCACCACCATATCGCCCACACATACACACCGTATATCGCGCCCCGGTATCTTCACAAATTCCTGTAAGTAGTAGATGTGGTCCTCGGGGTTCCCCGACGACTCTCTGAGCTCCAGATACGATCGCAGTGAGCGAGGGTCACTCAACACGGCGACGTTCCTGCCCCAAGAGCCGTTGATTGGTTTAGTCACAACGGGGTACCCCAAGTCTTCAGCGGCTCTCATGGCGGCTTCGATCGAGAAGCAGGCAATCGTCTTAGGATGTGGGATCCCCGCTCTAGCAAGAGCCATGCTGGTCGATAGCTTGTCGCCACAGAGCCTGCCCACCACACTGGAGTTGATCACTTTGGCACCCTTGGATTCCATGTATTCAGCTACATGTAAACCTCTGGAGTGGCTGACGCACCTCTGAAGGGCGACGGAGACGAAGCCAACCGTGTCGTCGGTCGTTCCGAGCAGAAGCTCTCTGGCGTCCATCATCCTGAGGTCGATGCCCATCTGGACGGCCCGGGCTCCGAGCTTCTTTTCTTCCCACCTCACTCTGTCGAAGAGCAGAACGATACTTGACATTTCGCCGCGCTATTCGCCCCAGTCTTCTTCGACCTTGGGTGCGGGGACCAGAGTGACCTCCGCTTCCTTCTTTTCTTTGACTTCGAACTCATTCCCGCAGTCTGGGCAGGAGACTATCTCCCCCACGAGCACATCTTCCGGCAAAGTGAGGGTACCTCCACATTCGGTGCAGGTGCTGTTCATGCTAACACCTCCTTTGTCTTGCTGATGTTGCGCCTGGCAGCCATGACGGACCCAAGGCCCCAAAGTTTGATGAAGCCTTCGGCCGCCTTCTGATCAAACGATGAGTCAATACCGTAGGTAGACAACTGCTTTTGGTACAGCGCATATGGGGAGGATCTCCCCGTAACGCGGCAAGCACCTCCAAACAGCTTTATCGTCACTTCGCCAGTGACATACTCTTGAGTCGAATCGATGAATGCCTGCAAGTCCGCCCTTAGGGGATCGACCCACAAACCCGAATACACAAGCCAAGTCCACTGCTGCTCCACCAGCTGTTTAAATGACGCCTCCGACCTAGTCAGCACCAGCTTTTCGATTTCTCTGTGGGCGCCTATGAGGACTGTGGCAGCAGGGCACTCATATACTTCTCTAGACTTGATGCCCACCGTCCTGTCCTCCATGTGATCTAACAGCCCTATACCATAGGTTCCTGCAAGGGCGTTCAAGTGGGTCACCATGATCGACAACCTCATCCTTTCGCCGTCGAGGGTTACGGGGATGCCTTTCTCGAAGCCCACAGTTATCTTCGTCGCCTCTTTGGGCCATTTCTCGGGCGGAGCCGTCCAGGCCAGAGATTCGCGTGGGGGCTCAACAGCGGGATCCTCTAGGGCTCCACCTTCCACCGACCTCCCCCAAAGGTTTTGGTCTACACTGAATTCGGAGTGCTTCACCGGGGGTTCGAAGCCCTTCGACTTGAGGTACTCCCTTTCCTCATCTCGGCTTAACCCCCACTCCCTGACAGGCGCGATCACCTTCAAACTGGGGTTCAGGGCCTGAATCATCAGGTCGAACCTCACTTGGTCGTTGCCTTTCCCCGTGCAGCCATGGGCCACGGCCGAGGCGTCCTCCTTATCTGCTATATCCACCAGCTTGGAGGCTATCAGAGGCCTAGCCAACGCCGTGCTCAGTGGGTAAGTGCCCTGATACAGGCCGTTGGCCCTGATCGATTGAGCGATGAAAACATCGGCGAACTCCTCTTTCGCGTCCACTTGGTAGTGCTTGATGGCACCCAGCTCGGAGGACCTTTCGACCACAGAAGAGAAATCATCGTTCTGCCCGACGTCGACGGTGACGGTAACGACGTCGAACCCGTACTTCTCCTTCAGCCACGGTATGGCGGCGGAGGTGTCCAAACCTCCCGAATATCCCAGGACTATCTTTGACGGCATTATGGCGCCTACACTTTCGGGGGCAACATTTAATTATTTCGGACAGAATGGGTCCGAATTAGCCATGAGAAGACCAAAATCGGTCAGGCTTTCAGTCTCTAAGGCCGTACGGGAACAGGTGGACGGCGATTCCCTTCTCCAAGAGGCGTTGGCGAGGGACATAGTGAACATAAGCGCTGTTGCTAGGTCCCTACGGCCGGCCCTCAAGTCGAGGGTAGGAAAGGAAGTGTCAGAGCAGGCCATCATCACTTCGCTGAAGCGTATTAAGGGAGTCTACGGCCGGCGAACCTTGGGGTACCTGAAGGTGCTCGCGAACAGCACGATAGATGTCAAGACCGACTTGGCTAAGATATCGGTGACCGCGAATGCCAAGACGGCGTCAAAGATAAGAAGTTTGGCCTTCACGAGCTATGATTCATTTATACAGATTTCCAGCAGCCCTCACGCCTACACTTTGGTCTTCGAGCAGGCGCTTTATGGATCGGTGAGGGAAGAGTTTGATGAAGGCTCCATAATGGAGGCCAAGACGGACTTGGCCGCTTTGATCTTGCACAGTCCGGAGGAAATAGTGGAAACACCGGGATGCGTAGCGGCCATCTACAACCAGATCGCCAGAGCGGGAATCAACATCGAAGATACGCTCAGCAACCATACGGACACCATCATTGTGGTCAGCATGGACGACGCTGTGAGGGCTTTCACCGCACTGACGAACTTGGTTTCCGAAGCCCGGAGAGAAGGGGGGCAGAAGGAGTGAAGGATGGCATTTATCGCTCTCGGCTGGGCAAAGGGCTCGAAAGAGAATCTGCGGAGTTCATCTCCTCTCTTCAAGTAGACAAAGAGCTGTTACGTTACGAAATTGAAAGTTCCAAAGCGCATACCGTCATGCTGGCCTCCCAAGGGATCATCAGCCGAAAGCAGGCTTCGGCGCTCCTCAAAGCGCTATCCGAGGTCGAGGGTCGTCCCGTTCCTGCCGAAGGCTTCGAAGATGTTCACGAGTATGTCGAATCGGTCGTTACAAGGTCGACTTCGGAGGACATAGGAGGAAGGTTACACACGGCCCGCTCTAGGAACGACCAAGTAGCTACCATAACGAGGATGGCTTGCAGGGACAGACTGCTTCGCCTGTGTGAACTTAACTTGAATCTGTCAAAACTGCTCATCGGCCTTTCTAAGAAGCATGCGCGTACGCCGTTGCTTGCCTATACGCATCTTCAACGGGGACAGGTTCAAACCCTCGGTCACCATCTTCAGAGTTATGCCCAACCTCTACTGAGAGACGCCCAGAGGCTTATCCAGTGTTATGACATGACGAACAGATCTCCGTTGGGCGCATCGGCGATCGCAGGGTCGACGGTCGAGGTCGATAGAAGAATGACGGCGCGACTACTTGGCTTCGACAAAGTGTTGCTCAACTGTGAGGATTCGGTGGAAAGCAGAGACTTCGCCGCGGAAGCCATATTTGTGCAAACCTTGATGCTGACGGAACTGAGCAGGGTGGCTGAGGACCTAATCCTGTGGTCTACATCCGAATTCGGATACTTCGAACTGCCTGATTCCTTGGCTTCACCTTCTAGCGCTATGCCTCACAAGAAGAACCCCGACGTCCTTGAGCTAGTGCGCGCCGCCGCACCTTCACAAATGGCCAAGCTTGTGCACGTCCTCTCCATACTTAAGGCGCTCCCTAGCGGATACAACAGGGACCTGCAGCCCATCAAGGAGGTGTTGTACAGATCGTTCGACACTAGCGAACAGGTCCTTCACATAATGATACGTTGCTTCTCCGAAGGAGTGTTTAACGAAGCTGAAATGCGCAGGAAGCTCGAGTCCAGTGAAGTATTCGCCTTGCCTCTGGCGGAATGGCTTGTAAGAATGAAAGACATACCCTTCAGAAAGGCGCATGCTATTGCGGGCAGAATTTCTGCCAAACTAGCTTCAAAAAGCGCTTCTCTTAGTTCCCTGAATCCGGCTCAGCTAGCTGATTTGATAGCCGAAACGAGGCCAGGATTCAGCATTGAGCCGACTCAAGCGAGGGAACTGAGCTCTGCGCTCAACTGCGATTCGGTCCTCCAGAGCACCTTGACTGAAGGTGGGCCCTCGGCAGCCGAAGTCCTGAGGACGTCACGTCATCTGCAGCTGGAAGCCAACCAACTTCTAACTCAATCAAGAGTCAGACGTGCTCATCTTAATCGCGCTGCCCGGGCTTTGAACAAGGAGCTGAAGGCTCTTGTCGATGTGGGCTAGAGCTTGAATACAAGAGGCCATCTGCTCGTGTTATGACGTACGAAATCCGTATCCTGACGATATTGTACGTACTGCCGAGGACTGCTCAGTAGCTTTTCCGTCGACAAGTGAACGGTTAACACTCTACTGTTTCCGAAAAACGAATCGTCCTCGAAAACATTATATACTTTCTTCGAGCAGCCCGGTCAGCGCATGAACCTCCCCGTTGGTTGCTTGACCGCTACCATAACCCCATTAACACTTGATGGAGAAATAGACTTTGATGAGTTCTCCAGTCTATTGGACTTTCAGCTGGCGAATGGTGTCAACGGTGTCGTTGTCTGTGGCACGACTGGAGAAGGTCCTACGATCACCCCTGAAGAACGAGTACGATTGTTCAGCAAGGCGCTCGAAGCCTTGGGCGACAGATGTCTGATGGTGGCTGGCACAGGCTCAAACAGCACCTTGAGGGCCATGGAATCCACACGTCAAGCCTATGGGATCGGCTCTAAAGCCGCTCTCTTGGCCGATCCCTACTACAACGCTCCAAGCAGCGTTGAGATTCGTCGAGAATACTACGCTCCTGTTGCGGCCGCATTCCCTGCGATGCTCATCATTCCCTATGTCATTCCGAGCCGTACTGGAACTGAGCTGAACCCTCAAGATTTGGCGCTCCTTTCGCACGAGTATTCGAACGTGGTGGCAGTGAAGGATGCTACAGGGTCGGTGCAAAACGCCGCGTCGATTAGAATGCTTTGCGGCAAACAATTCTCGATCCTTTCGGGGGACGACGACAAAACGTTGGCCCTTATGACGGACCCATCGGTCTTGGCCAACGGCGTAATTTCTGTCGTCTCCAATATAGCCCCGAAGTCTGTCGTGCAGATGGTTTCTGCCGCACTTTCCGGAAAAATGTCCGAAGCTCGAAAGGTCGCAGCTACCCTAAAACCACTCTTCGAGGTGGTCACTGTCAAAACCGAGGAACAGGTCCTAGGAGGGACCGTCAGCGTCAAAGCTAGAAATCCGCTTCCCATCAAGACGCTAGCTCGACTGCTCGGGATGCCGAGCGGCCCCTGTCGTCGGCCTCTTGGAAGAATGACCAAAGTTGGCCTTTCCCAGCTGATAAGCAAGATTGAGGCCATCTGGGCGAACAATCCGGAGGTCTTGCGTCCAATCGAGAGCTTTTTCGGAGTGTCCATTGAAGAACGGTTGAGCTCACCGCGATTCCGAGAAGGTCTGTATTATGAATGCTACTAGTCGAACCGGTTCCATCAGCCTCTGCGTGGTAGGCGCCACTGGAAGGATGGGCAAGGCCATAATCGAGGCGGCCCGCGAAGGCTTCATCATAACGGGTGCAGTGACGTCTGGGGACAATCCGAATGTAGGAAGGACTCTTAGGCAGCTGGGCTTGGCGCCCAATGATGTCAAATTGTCCCCTTCTGTCCTGTTGGCAGACGCAGCGGTTCATTCTGATGTAGTGATTTCGTTCACCACTCCTTCGGCCGAATTGAGTAACGCTCCGCTGCTGGCAGCCCTTGGGAAGCCAGTCGTAATAGGGACGACTGGGTATTCTCCTTCGGAGGAGGCTTCTCTCCGACGCTCTTTTGAAGGGGTGGCCGCCGTCATTTCTCCGAACTTCTCCATCGGCGCTAACTATCTGTACGCGTTGACGAAACTCTTGGCCACTTTGCCTGACACGTTCGATTTCTCGATTGTGGAGGAGCACCATGCGGGCAAGGCCGACGCACCCAGCGGAACGGCAAAAGCTATCGCCTCCATCATTTTACAAAGAAGGAAATACACCAAACTGGTCTCTGGCCGCTCGGGTGCATCCAAGAGGCAGAAAGACGAATTGGAACTGTTTTCAATCAGAGCCGGAGGGATACCGGGTCGCCACGAAGTCTTGGCGGCGTCGTCTGGCGAAACCATCAGGCTTGAACATGAAGCCTTCTCTAGAGAAGCCTTCGCTTCGGGCGCTTTGGTGGCCGCAAAATGGGTCTTGGGACGTAACCCAGGCGTCTATTCGATGGCGGAGGTGTTGGGGCTAAATTGACCAGAGCGGTGATCAAGTTCGGCGGCTCGTCTTTGGCCACAGGTCAGCACGTCCAAGTCGTGGCGCGTATGGTGGTCGAAGCTAGTTACGATGAAAAGGTAGTGGTGGTCTCCGCTCCGGGTGACACCACCGACCAGCTCTTGGACCTAGTTTCCAGCTTCGAAGAGAAGATGCAAGAGACGGACTACGCCGACATCCTTTCCATGGGCGAACGTACTTCTTCTAAGGTGCTCGCTTCGGCGCTCAGGTCCATGAACGTTCAGGTGAAATTGTACGATCCATCCGAAGACGGATTCCCCTTGGTTACTAACGAAGATCGATTCGCGGCCAAAGTTGACATTGACAGTAGCCGCGTATCATCTCGCAAGAACCTTCTCCCCTACCTAAAGAACTGTGTGGCCGTCGTTCCCGGATTCGTGGGCAGGAGCAACGGCCACGTCACCGTCCTTGGCAGAGGCGGATCCGATGTTACGGCTACGGTGTTGGGCAACTGTCTCGATGCAGACGAAGTTATTCTTGTCAAGGACACGGCCGGAATAATGAGCGCCGATCCTCATGTGGTTCCTTCTGCTCAACCGGTAGCTAAGCTCACCGTGGATGAAATGTATGCGCTCGCGCAAGGTGGAGCGAGTGTAGTCATGCCCGAGGCGCTCTTCTACAAAGGAGAAGGTCAAAGGCTACGGATCGTGCCCTTCGGTCGCCCTCTTACCGAAGATGGCACGGAGATAACTGGATCCATTTGTCCCACCACACCATCTTTCGGCAGAGGCGCCGGCCTAAGCGAAGTCACTGTTGTCTCGGAGAAAGGCCCGGACATACTGGGCCATCTGTTTAAGAACATGACAGCGAGAGTGAAGGGCATTGGTACCAGCAGGAAGACGGTCACCCTCTTCGTAGAGGGGAGCACTTGGCAGGAAGTATGTCGCAAAGTGCACGAAGTTGAGGGCGTGACGGCGGTGTCCGGCAGAGGCGGAGTGGGCTATGTAGACATAATCCATCCACGTCTTGTCGACCAGCCGGGAGTTGTGGCCAAGGCAGCCACTCTGCTATCTCTTCACGGCATAAATATTGTAGAGGTTACGTCCAGCAAGGAGGGATTGACTTTCTTCCTCGACGAAAAGAACTTGGATAAGGCCTATCAGGTCTTGGAGGGAAATCTGCGAGTTGAATGAGGAGATAAAACAGCGCCTCGGTGACCACTTGAAAGACGTGCATGGTATTCTGCATATCGAAGGCATCTCTGCGGTCGAATTGGCAGATGCCCATGGAACCCCCGTGTACGTCACGAGCGAGTCACGAATAAGGGCGAATTACAGGAGGTTCTTCTCTGCCTTCAGTCGTCATGGAGCTTTCAGGCTCTATTATGCCGCGAAGGCCAACACCAACCTTTCCATTCTGAATATTATCAGGCAGGAAGGGGGTTACATCGACTGCTCATGTCCCGCCGAAATACTTGCTGCGTCCCTTTCGGGTTTTCAAAGGGAAAAGATGCTTTACACGGGCAACTATAATTCCACAGAAGAGTTTCTTTACGCACTGGACGCTGGCATCACCATCAACTTGGACGACGCATCTATGGTCGATAGGCTGCCCCAAGACGTTCCGAAATCTCTCTGCTTTAGAATCAATCCTGGCGTGGGCAAGGGGGGCAGAGAGGGGCTCGTCTTCGCCGGGGACGATGCAAAGTTTGGCTCCTCCGAAGAAACCGTTGCGATGGGCTACTCCAAGGCGAAGGCCCTAGGCGTGGAACACTTTGGAATTCACATGATGACTGGTTCCAACGTCCTAGATCCCGAATACTTCCCACAGATCACCGAACGTCTGATGGATATCGCTGGTAGGATTGCCAGAAAAACAGGGATCGACTTCGACTTCGTTAATGTCGGCGGGGGATTCGGTGTCCCCTACGGGCCTGGAGAAACGGAGCTCCCTCTGGAGGAGGTGGCGAAGAAAGTCGTGTCAGTCTTCAAGGCCAAGACGTCTGAATACGGTCTAAAGCCTCCCGTGTTGGCGGCAGAGCCAGGGAGATACATAGTGGCAGATTCGACCGTCCTGCTTGCCAAGGTATGTCATATCAAGAGGGCGAAAAAGACCTTCGTGGGTGTGGACGCAGGCATGAACACATTGCTCAGGCCAGCTCTGTACGGCGCCTACCATCCTGTGGTCATAGCTAACAAGATGGACGATCCAGATTCAACTACCGTCAACATATGCGGCCAAGTCTGTGAGAACACAGACATCCTCGCAAAGGACAGGCGTATTCCAGCTGTGCAGGAAGGAGACATATTGGCTTTCCTAAACGCGGGGGCCTACGGCTACGCCATGTCCAGCCAGTACAACAACAGGCCACGCGCGGCAGAAGTGCTGGTCTCCGACGGCAAGGCCGAGCTCATAAGGAGACGGGAAACCATTCTGGACCTCTTCCAAGGCCAGACGATACCGGCGAGGCTACTTCCATGATACCAGCACCTTCCAACCGCCTGTCAGCGATCCCATCTTACCCCTTTGCGAAGCTCGAGGAGCGCGTACGCCAGAAAAAGGAGAAAAAGGAGAAGCTGTTGAACTTCGCCATAGGCGACCCCGACCTACCTACGCCAAAATTCATCGTAAAGGCGTTGGCCGAGGCCGCACAAAAGGCGGAATACTCAGGCTACTCCAGCAGCGCCGGGGAGCCTTGGTTCCGAGCGGCCGTAGCCGAATGGTACCACAAACGATTCCGGGTGGAGTTGGACCCCGACACGGAGGTCTGCGCACTGACTGGGTCAAAGGAAGGGCTGGCCAACTTGGGGCGAGCTTTCCTCAATCCTGGTGACCACGTCCTTTGCCCTGATCCGGGATATCCGGTTTATTCAAACGGGGCCACACTGTTGTCAGGGGGAGTGCCCGTCACCTATCCAGTTACAACAAGGGATGCATTTGACTTCAAGATAATGGAAGGCAACTTGGAGGGCTGCAAGCTCATCTACGCCAACTTCCCTCACAATCCCACGGGTGCCGTGGCCTTCGACACGCACATGAAGGCCCTAGTCGACGGCGCGGCCGCCACGGGTGCGCTCATCTGTTATGACAACGCTTACTCCGAAATCACCTTTGGTGATTTCACTGCTCCAAGCATATTGCAGTTTGACAGGAACAAAGAGTGCTCGGTAGAAGTGCACTCATGTTCCAAGACCTTCTCTATGACGGGTTTCAGGATAGGGTTTGCCGTTGGCAATCGTGAAGCCATAGGGGCCCTCAAGAAGGCGAAGAGCCAAGTGGACTCCGGTCCGCCCAAGTTCGTTCAGCACGCAGCCAGGGTGGCGTTGGAAAGCTACGAAGATCGGCGCCGGCCCGTTGACGTGGAATTGATGAGGAGGACGTACGAGCAGAGGCTCACCCTATTGCGCCAAGGCCTTGAGAAGCTGGGCCTGCGTGCAGAGATGCCTAAGGGGACGTTCTATCTTTGGCAGAAGGTTAGCGCCCCATCAGAAGACTTCATAGAGAAGCTCATTCAGACAGGAATCGTGGTCACACCAGGTTCGGCGTTTGGAGCTGGCGGCGGAGGCTATGTGAGATGGGCAGCCACTCAACCCATAAAAGCTGTGGAGGAGGCCATTAGCCTCCTCGAGAGAGTTGACCTAAGATGAGCAAATTGAATGTCGCCCTGCTCGGCGCGACGGGCGCCGTCGGCCAGAGATATGTAACCCTGCTGGGAACCCATCCCTCCTTTCATCTGCAGGTCATGATGGGGAGTAGCTCGGTTGGAAAGGTCTATTCCGAAGCTGTCCGTTGGATGCATCCTGATGCCATCCCCTCATCTATTGCTTCAATGAAAGTCATGCCAGCCACGCCCGAGTCGGCGAAAGGTTGTGACGTAATCTTCTCGGCCATGCCTTCAGAGGCCGCAAAGGACCTAGAACCGAAGTTCGCCGCAGCCGGATACGCCGTGGTGAGCGAAGCCAGTGCACACAGGATGGACGATGATGTGCCACTCATTGTGCCTGAAGTGAACCCCGATCACCTTAAGCTATTGCACGACCAGAGGAAATCCAGAGGATGGAAAGGAGGGCTAGTCACCACTCCCAACTGCACCGTCACTGGCTTGGCCATGGTGCTCAAGCCCTTGTTGAAAGCCTTCCGTCTCACGAAAGTCGTCGTGACCACAATGCAAGCCATTTCAGGAGCAGGCTATCCCGGTGTGCCATCTCTGGACATCGTGGAGAATGTCATCCCTTACATAGAAGGTGAAGAGGACAAGGTCGTAAGGGAAGCCACAAAGATCTTAGGAACCCCATCCGGAGGCTCGATTTTACCCTGCACCATCCCGATGGCAGTTTCGTGCAACAGAGTTCCTGTCGTAGAAGGTCATCTCGAAAACCTTTACTGTGAATTTTCGACACCTCTTGCCCCTACCGATGTCGTCAAAGCGCTCGAAGCATTTAGATCCGAACCTCAGCAACTCGGATTGCCCAGCGCTCCAGCCGTGCCCATTATCGTCAGAAGCGAAAATGACAGGCCACAACCTAGGCTCGACAGGATGGCTGGATCGGTTCCCGGCATGAGCGTGGTCGTCGGCCGAATCCGCAGAGGCATAGACGACAAGTCGCTCCAGTTGGTGCTGCTATCGCACAACACGATAAGAGGCGCGGCGGGCTCTGCCATTTTGACAGCCGAACTGATGGAGTCCAGGGGCTTGTTGGGCTGAATGCCCACTAAGGCCCTTCGAGAGGCCTCTTCTTGCTTTCATATTCTTGTCTGAGCATGCCAAAAAGGAGACCGTCGTGGTACTTGCCGTTGAAATAAACGGTTTCTCTGAAACGGCCCTCCTGTTTGAATCCACACTTGGTGGCGGCTCTCTGCGCCGCCTTGTTGTCGCTTCTAGTCCACAATTCCACCTTGTGCATGTTGTGCTGATCGAAGGCCAATTTTACAAGAAGCGCGGTGGCCTCCGTTCCGTATCCCCTGCCTCGTAGACTCCTTTCAGCTATCGCTAAGCCTATATCGGCCGTGGTGCTAAATGGCCTCCACCACCTTATCGAGGCCCAGCCAATGGGCTTCCCGGTGGATTTCTCCACGACGATGAACGTCCTTCGGTTGGGGTTTTCACCTTTTACGTCTGCTTCGAATTCCTTTTCGATGGATTCCATGGATGCCGTGTTATCGGGCCTAGACCTCGCCCATTCCATGACTTCTTCGTCGTTGAGCCACGCGTGCATGAGTTTGAAATCCTCTCGTTCTAGGCCTCGTAGAAACACCTTCTCACCTTGGATCATTGGCATCCATCGACCAGTCATTCAAAGCGGTGTCTTAATTAAACGTAATCCGGAGTCATCTCCGCCATCAGTAGGAATAGGCCTCAAGCGGCTGCAAAGCCACGCTCCTGACGAACGCGACAAGTTCGAACCCCTCGGAGAAATGCCTGAACGAAAGGGATTGGTCTGGCACGTCCAATCCGGTTGTTCCTTTCTTGGTCGAGAAGATGCTTACTCCGAACCTCCCCCTGTACCTAGTGACGAATACAAAACAAGGTTTTCCTTCGAATATCCCGCGGATTCGCACTCCACCATCTGCATCAAGAGTTTTCAGTTCATCGTTCAGCTCGGCCAGTGACCTGAGCTTCTTTTCGTACAAGGCCATATGATTGATGGCCGTTATCCTACAATATTATCCTTCTGGCCCCAGTCGAGAGGCTTTGCCACCAGAACGGCTATACGCTTTAATCCCCGTCTGGAGCCAAGTGAAGTGGCGGTCCTTATCTTGGACGGCGAAGGGCTCCAGGTTTTCAACACGCTGAGCGGTAAGCTGGAGCCCTTTAATCCCATTTCATCAAACCACGTCAGGATCTTTCTGTGCGGACCCACGGTCCAGAACCTCATTCATGCGGGCCACGCTAGGACGGACATCTTCTACGATATGGTCGCCAGGTACTTGAAACATAAGGGATACGAGGTCACTTTGATCGTTAACATGACCGATATAGACGAAAGCATAGTAGAGGCCGCGCACCAAACAGGAGTCACTCCCCAGGCCTACGCAGACAGATACGTCAAGGCCTTCATCGAAGACGCGGCCAAACTCGGAGTCCACTCCATTACAAAATTCACGCGGGTGTCGGATTACATCCCACAGATAATGAGTTTGATATCGGGATTGGTGGCTAAAGGGCGTGCCTACTTGGACGGTGGCGATGTCTATTTCGACACAACTTTGGCACCTCACTTCGGCGCCCTTTCACATCAGTCGCCAGAAGAGATGTCTCTACGTCCCACCGAACTTGCGCCAAGCAAACGCAGTCTAACTGATTTCAAACTTTGGAGGAGCGCTCTCATCGATGATCAAGCTTGGGAGAGCCCGTGGGGTGTGGGCGTACCGGGCTGGCACATACAGGACGTGGGCGTCATACTAACTGAACTCGGGCAACAGTATGACATCCACGGCGGGGCCCGCGAGTTGATTTATCCACACCACGAGGCCCTCTTAGCGCAGGCGGAAGGCATCACTGGGGTGGCGCCGTCGGCCAAGTACTGGATGCATACCGGCCTACTCACGGTCGACGGAAAGAAGATGTCTAAATCGGAAGGAAATATGGTGACCGTTAGGGACTTGGTGACAAAGTACGGCCCCAGCCAGCTCAGAATGTACTTCCTGAGCTCGCACTACCGCCAAGATATGGACTTTGATGAATATAAGCTGGACCGAGTGGACGAGGAGTTCTGGCGACTGAAAGACAGGGCGAAACTCATTAGAGACAAAACTTCGTACAGAGCTGAGAAGGGTGGCCCTTACGTCGGCTTGATGCCTCTTTATGGCGCTCTGGATATGGACTTCGATACGCCAAGCGCCCTGCGTTGCGTTTCACAGCTGGTCGACGAGGGCGCTAGAGCCACGACTTCGACGGCGGCCGACTCGTATTATGGAGCAGTCCTGACGGCGTCTAGGATACTAGGTGTGGATTTCTTTGGATGATATTCGTTATCGCCTTTATGAGTTGAACGAAATTGGCTGGTGGGCTCACTGGGCTGAAGTGCGGTGGTTCGATGAAATCTCTTATGTAATACTTTCGAACGATTTCCCGGAACCTCTCTTCAACCATTGCAGCCTGCTAGCTCCTCATCCAGATCCCGAAGAGATCGTCGAAAAAGCGACTTCCGCGTTCGATGCCGTGAAGGCTGAGCCTTCTTTCATCCTACCCGAGGCGCCCAGCTTTATGGCTCTAAGGGAATCTCTCCTTTCGCGAGGATATATCAGAATCGATCGGATGGCCGTGTTGGAGCTTGCCTCACCCGATCTGCCTTCATGCGGTAGTTTCGAGCTTATGAAAGCAAACGAGGTAGAAGAATGGGCATCCTCCTATCTGTTGTCCTTCTATGGAGAGCTCAGCCTGCTGTCTCCTGTAACCAAAGCCGTCGCAAAGGCTTCCGAGGACCCAGCTTGCCGTTTGCTCCTCGCCAAGCTAGAAGGGAAACCCGTTGGCACGCTAGCCCTCTACCAAACTGACCGGTTTGCTGGAGCCTATTGTGTGGGGGTCCTCCCAGCCTACAGGAAGGCCGGCGTGGCGACTGCCTTGCTTCAGCTAGCTAGCCAGCTGGCCGAGAAGGACGGCAAGAAGCTCATTCTACAGACCTTCTTGTCCGAGTCCGTCGAAGGTTTTTACTTGAAAAGGGGATTCATGAAGGTCTTCATTAAGGACGTCTTCGTCAAACGCGCCACCAACATACCGGGCTCGTGAGAAGTTGCATCTTGTCTCCATGAAAGGGTTCAAAGACGTGAAGCAGGCTTGGACTTGGGCGTAACTATCACCAGAAACGTCGAAATTCGCGCGTACAGGTTTAGCGAACTCTTTCAGGGCTTTGAGCACATCAAAGCCGTCAGGGACATATTTGCCGAAAGGACCGGCCAGGTATTGTCTTCGCTTACCGTCGTTATACTTCGCCGGCGCGGCTACATGTACGTGGACGATAAGTCGGGGTATATCAACATCAGTTACCAGTATCTCAAGTCAGCCGACGAGCGTTATATTTACCTCGACCTTATACATGAACTTATCCACGTGAGACAGTTCATGGAGGGGAAGGAGCTCTTCGATGAAAAGTACGACTACGTTGACAGACCCACAGAATTGGAGGCCTACACCAAAACCGTAACGGAGGCAAGGAGGATTGGTCTCTCTAGTCAAGAAATAGTCGAATATCTTAAGGTCGAATGGGTCTCGGCCGACGAATTCGATAGGTTCCTCCGCACTCTCGGCCTGACTAAGTAGAGAGTTGCCTAGCCTCGCCGATTTCTAGGCTCACGCCTAGAGGAAATGGACATTTCATCTTATAATTAGGTAGACTGCCAGCATGGGTTCGGAGGGCAGCAAGCTTGGAAATGCACGGTGGGGAACTTGCGGAGGTCGAGCTTGAGATCGAAAGGCGCCGCAGACGTTACAGGGAAGAGATAATGGATGCCGCCACCGACGAACTGGGTCGCAAGGTCTTGATATATCCAGTGGCTCTCGACAGGGTCGGTGTCAAAGCTACCGCCTTGAAACGCATGCCGGTCAAGTCTGATGAGGACAGGACCATGTGGTATCTGCTGACCAAAGAGGCCGAGCTGTTAAGGAAGCACACCAGCTATCTTGAAGACATAGAACAGAAGTAACTTGGGTCTCTGCTCCCCACCCCCCACGGAGTGTCGATAGTGACCCATTCCGATCATTTCAATATCAACAAGGTGAGCCGTCTTAGTGATCAGTTCAGATTCTGTTTACGATGGCCTTCATCTACCTCGCACCCCCTTATCCTGGATGTCAGTTGCGCCATCTTGCCTACTTTGAAAGCCCGCCAGAACTGAGTCATCACTAGGCAAGCATAGATAGCAATTGGCCAGCCCGAGGCCGTCCCACCGGGCAGAAACGCCAGCGACTCCATAGACGCGAATACGATCATCACATAAGGAAATGGCAACAGATAATCGAAGAGGACCGGAGCTCCGTAGCGCAGGTTTACGTAGGCCATGAAAAAGAACCCGAAGGTCCCCAAGGCTAGCCCGGCCGCCGAGCCCAGACGTTGCAGGAACATCAGTGCCGCCACTACAGCTAAGGTCGCCCAGGTGAACCCAATTATCCACTTAACCTCGGACCTTGGGAAAGTACTCGTGAGAAGCAACTCCGCCCAGAAGAAATACCATGTGATCAGGCTGAGGATCGCGTATTCTGCTGACAACCTCTGCGCCGTCTCGAGACCTTGGAAGGTCCAGGCGCCAACTTCAACCGCCGCGATCGCCGCCAAGACATAAGGTGGAAGAAGGATCAAAGAGGACTTCATCGCCGAAGACATCTGTGGGTCTCGTCTCTTATCTTTACCGACGAAGGAAACCAAGTAAGCTCAGTGGGTCTTGCCGGAAACTTCGTTTGTATCACATCGTTTATTTGACTCGTCGTTGATGACTGGATCAATGGCATGGAAATGACGATAAACTCGGACGATTCCCCGCTTGCCAGCACCCTCTCGTGGGCCCTCCGGCGAATGAAGGAAGCAGGATACCCCATCAAGTCCAATGTAACGATAGTCGTGGATCCGGGCCTGCGGTTTATGGGATACGCCGAGAAGCACGGTGACACCCATTACATAGTAGTTGCAGACTGGGCGCTGGATTCTGAGATGCTGGGCGGACTTGTGCTCCACGAATTGGCTCATATCTACTATACGGAGCATGATAGCCCCACCCACAGGTCCGACATCACGGGAGAGATACTGCAAGAGGCCATTGAGAGGG